>SXGR01088418.1_pt1 | contig 14983 bp, 17 predicted proteins | sample 3174711 | NCBI WGS metagenome assembly SXGR01 (sample SAMN11356860, study PRJNA531348) | freshwater metagenome | isolation source: freshwater sample F1-60 | place: China: Fuxian Lake, Yuxi | collected 2017-12-25
GTTGGCGTGAGGAGCACCTGGAAATTACGCACGCGATTCTCTTTCGGCACAGCGGGCAGCGGCGGCAACATAGCTGTCAGTGAACCTAGTGGACTGATCATAGCATTTCTCCTGTGGAAGACGTCTCATTACACCTGTTGCGACCGACGAACGCAGTGAGGAGGCATTGACCCGAAGGGGCAATTAGATGATGACGGTCTAGGGGCATAGAACTCAGTGGACTTCTCATAGAATCTCTCCTGTATCTGAGCTGTCTCACACCTGTTGCTGCCGGAGGCATTGACCCGAAGGGGCAATTCAATGGCGACTAGTTAGGGGCATGACTGGGGTCCGTTCATGTGGGCAGACGGTGCCATTGATGCCTGATGTAACTGGAGGAGTCGTTGGGACCAGTGGTCCTCAGGGTCACTGAGCAGATTCTTCAGGCACTCAGCTTCTTCTTCGGGACTCAAGAGATACGGTGTTGTCATAGGTTCCTCCTAGTTTGATTGCCCCTTCGGGTCAATGCGACAAGGTCGCCGCAACTGCTATTTGAAACATCTGGTACAAGAGGGACTTCATCAGGTTCCATCTATGTGCCTGATCGTCTCAAGACGCAGTTTTGCTATCCGAACCAAACAGTGCCTTGGCTTCAAGACACGGGAAAAGACTCAACCTCATTGAAGAGGGTCCTCTTACGAGGATGCGAGGGGCGATTCGGCGATGACCCCTTTACGAGTGTTTCTGTCCCTAACGGGAAACGAATGCGACCACGACGTTCATTTTTTCCCTACAAACGTCGTGCCTGAGGGTCGGAAGCTGTGACCGTTGCCCTCTCGTGGTTGAATCGAATCAACCTTTGGCACTTGTCGGGGTTTCGCATCACACCTCCATCTGGCTAGCGTGACACAGGGTCTTCGCAGGTCCCCTGACCGTTTGACCCTAACCCCTTATGTGCGACATCTCACTATCACTATCGCTATTTATACATCTCAGAATGTCCCAATCGGTCTAAAACGGGGTTTTTCGTGGGTAGACGAAAATAAAGTTTGGTGGGAGGAAGACGCAGGAGGATGTCACGGGAGAACTCGTTACTGACGGATCATGCGGTGTCACAGGACCGTCTTCCGTGACCGGCAGAGTCAGCGGCAGGTCTGAGGCGCGAACAGGTCCGTCCCTCTCCGTGTCCCTCTCTTGAGCCACGCAAGAACCCTGAGGGCATAGGATTCCCTCACGGCTATTACAGAACGATTTCAGAACTGAAAATAGAGGCGGTAGAGGGGGGTCTTGTGAGGTGAAATCTCGTTAGGAGGCAACACTACTAGATTAGAATTTGCGACACACTCGTGACACAGTTACTAACACTACGTGTAACTATTTGAAATATAATGAATTATTATAGTATTATTTCAGATTTAACACGTCCATCATGTCGTAGAGACCGGGTGGCTGTTGCACCACCCAACGAGCAGCACGCAAGGCGCCTCCGGCAAAGGTATCACGGCTACTCGCTCGATGCGTCACTTCGATCCGCTCCCCCATCCCGCCGAAGAGAATCGTATGGTCGCCGACGATGTCGCCGGCACGAATCGTTTGAATCCCGATCTCGCCTTTTTCCCGTTCCCCGATGAGACCTTTTCTGGCGTAGACGCCGACCTGGTCCAAATCGCGATTCACGGCCTCCGCCAAGACCTCCGCAATCTTGAGCGCCGTCCCGCTGGGCGCATCTTTCTTGAGCCGATGATGAGCTTCGATCACTTCGATGTCGTACTCGTCCCCCAACGTCTTTGCCATCTCGCTGATGACCTTGTAGATCAGATTGACGCCCACGCTCATATTGGGAGACATGACGCAGGGCACTTGGCTGGCCAGCGCCTTCACCTCTTCGAGCTGGGCAGAGGAAAACCCCGTCGTCCCGATCACCATCGCCCGCCGATATTGCGCCGCCACCCGCAGGTGACTCAAGGTCGCTTCAGGAGAGGAAAAATCAACGACGACTTCACCGCGAGCAAGCAACGCCGCGAGATCGTCGGTAATCGAAACGCCCGCGCGCCCGCAGCCGGCCGTCTCCCCGGCATCGGCGCCCAACGCGCCATGGCCCTTCCCCTCAATTGCACCGGCCAGAGTCAGAACGGTCGAGTCCTTGATCAGCGCTACCAGCCGGCAGCCCATGCGCCCGGCAGCCCCTGCAACAATCACATTGGTCATAGCATCATCACCTGTACCGGAGGATTCCGGCTAAATAAGGCCGGCGTCCTTCAAGGCCCGCGTTAACTGGCTCTTCGCATCCGTCGCCATCTCACACAGCGGCAGCCGCAATTCCGGATCGATTTTCCCCATCATGCCCAACGCCGTTTTCACCGGAATCGGATTGGTCTCATAAAAGAGCGCGGTAAAGAGCGGCGACAAGGCGAAATGAATCCGCCGCGCTTCCTCGACCTGCCCGCTCAGGAAGGCCTTGACCAATTGCGCCATCTGGAGCGGAACGATGTTTGAGGTCACACTGATGACGCCCTTGCCTCCGACTGCCATCATGGGCAGGGTCAGGGCATCGTCGCCGGCCAGCACGGTCATCCGGTCGCCGCACATATTCGCAATCTCAGAGGCCTGCTGGACTGATCCGCTCCCCTCCTTGATCCCAACAATGCTCGATAACCCGCAGAGCCTTGCCACAGTGGCAGGCAACATGTTCACGCCGGTTCGACCGGGGATGTTGTACAGCACCTGGGGCAGGTCCACGGATTCCGCGATCAACTTGTAATGGCGGTACAGCCCTTCCTGCGTCGGCTTATTGTAATAGGGCGTAATGATCAAGGCCCCGTCGGCCCCCGCCTCCTTGGCATGCTTCGTAAGAGATACCGCTTCCGCCGTGCTATTGGAACCGGTCCCGGCAATCACGGGGACGCGGCGATTGACCACCTCGACCGTCAGTTCGACCACCCGGTGGTGCTCCTGATGCGAGAGAGTGGCGGATTCGCCGGTGGTGCCGCAGGGCACGATCCCGTTCGTCCCGTTGGCAATTTGCCATTCAATGAGGTCGCCAAAGGCCCTTTCATCGACCTTGCCGTTCCTAAACGGGGTGACGATGGCAATCAATGCACCTGTAAACATGCTAGCTCCTTCACACAGGCGCGTCTGCCGCGCCGTTCATCAGTCGAGAAATGCCGGAATCGTTTCGCCCTTGACCAAATCCTCGTAGGTCTCCCTGGTCTTGATGACGTGAATCTCCCCGTCTTTGATCAAGACTTCCGGCACCCGCGGACGCGAATTATAGTTGGAGGCCATCACGAAGCCATAGGCCCCCGCGCTCATCACCGCCAACATATCGCCAGGGTTCACCTCCGGGAGCAACCGGTCTTTTGCCAGAAAATCGCCGGACTCGCAGACCGGACCGACGACATCCACATTATGCTTCGGCCGATTCAGAACCTCTTCCGATACAGGACGGATCTCGTGATAGGCCCCGTAGAGGCTTGGCCTGATCAGATCGTTCATCGCCGCATCGACAATGATAAACCGTTTCGCTTCACCGTCCTTCCGGTACAACACCTTCGTCACGAGAATGCCGGCGTTGCCGACAATGACGCGGCCCGGCTCCATGATGAGTGTCACATTCAAATCCTTCAGCAAGGGCGACACCGCATCCGCGAGCTCCTGTGGCAGCGGCGGCGTTTCGTCCGAGTAGGTAATGCCGAGCCCTCCGCCGATATTGACGTACCGGATACTGAGGCCCTGTTGCTTCAAGGCTGCGACTAATGTCACCACCTTCGTCACGGCCTCGACGAAGGGGGTCACTTCCGTCAATTGCGACCCGATATGTTTATGCACCCCGACGACATCGATATTGGCGAGTGACGCGGCCAACGTGAACTCTTCGAGCGCCCGATCGGCGGCGATCCCGAACTTGCTCTTCTTGAGACCGGTCGAAATGTAGGGATGCGTCTTCGGATCGATGTCGGGATTGATCCGCAGGGCGACCCGCGCCTTGACCCCAACCGACTTCGCCACTGTATTGATCGCCTGCAGCTCAGCGGGCGATTCGACGTTAAACATGAGGATATCGGCCTTCAAGGCCTCGCGAATCTCATCATGGTTCTTGCCGACCCCCGCAAATACGATCTTTGAGGGAGGCACGCCGGCCTTGAGCGCACGAAACAATTCTCCGCCGGACACAATATCCACTCCGCTCCCCTCCTTCGCCATAAGGCGGAGGATCGCGATATTGGAGTTGGACTTCATCGCGAAGGCAATCACATGAGGCAGACTCTTAAAGGCCCCATCGTAGGCCCGGAAATGGCGCACGAGGGTTGAGTAACTATAGATGTAACAGGGCGTGCCGACTTCTTTCGCAATCCGGCTGACTGGCACCTGTTCGCAATACAATTCGCCCTGTCGATACTCGAAATTGTTCATCCTGAAAATCCTTATTGAGAAATTCGAGGCCGCAAGCGAGACGCCTTCCGGCTGCGCCAGCGCGGCTAACGAGTCCCCACCGGTCGCAACGGGGGAAGCTCCACATCCTGTCCTTCTAGCAATAACAATTGGTCCAACGGCAGATCCGGGAACTCCTCTCCGGCAGCTTTATGCTGTCGTAACAGCTCCAGCTTCTCTAGCCTCTTTTGTTCCTTAATCGTCAAATTCACCCCGGCATTTCCTGGAGGAACCGGCGGCCCCACAGACCCGCAAGCCACCAAGAGTCCCATCATCATTGTAGCTACAATGGATGTCGCACTGAGCCTCCGTATCCTCACGAGAGCCTCCGTTCCAGTTCTTTGATGCGCTGCTCCACTCGCGCCCTGGCCGTTCCGCCTATCTGAGACTTCTGATCGATCGCGGCCATGACCGTCAACCGGGCGAAGAGGCCCTTGTCAATACGAGCGGAAAATTCCCGCAACTCCTGGAGCGAGAAATCCGTCAGTTCACGGCCTTGATCCAAGGCGGCCCGCACCACACGGCCGGTGATCGCATGGGCTTCGCGAAACGGCACCCCTCGGCCCACAAGATAATCCGCCACCTCTGTGGCCAACATCCCGCCACCCTCCACCGCCTGCTTGAGGACATCCTTGTTCAGGGTGAGGCGGCGCATTAGTTCCGTCAAGACCTCCACCGAAGCCGTGACGGTATCGAGAGCATCGAACAGGGCCGGCTTATCCTCTTGAAGATCCCGATTGTAACTCAAGGGCAAGGCCTTGAGAGTCGTCAACAGATTCACCAAATGACCGTAGACCCGTCCCGTCTTGCCCCGCACCAGTTCCGGCACATCGGGATTCTTCTTCTGCGGCATCATGCTGCTGCCGGTGCAAAAAGCATCGGGAAGGTCGACGAACCGGAACTCCTGAGACGACCAGAGAATCAATTCTTCGCTGAGCCGGGACAAATGCATCATCGTAATCGAGAGGGCCGCGGCCACCTCGATCATGAAGTCGCGATCGGACACGGCATCGAGACTGTTTTGCGTGACGGAGGGAAAGCCCAGCAGCTTGGCCGTGAACAGACGATCGACCGGATAATTCGTCCCGGCCAGCGCGCCGGATCCCAGCGGCAGGACATTCAATCGCGCTACGGCATCGCAAACCCGCCCCTTGTCCCGTTCGATCATTTCCACATAGGCCAGGAGATGATGGGCGAACAGGACCGGCTGCGCCCGCTGCAGATGCGTATAGCCGGGCATCGCCACAGTGCAGTTCGCCTTCCCCTTCGCCACCAGGACCCGTTGGAAGCTTTCCAGGGAGACCGTGAGCCGGCCGAGCTGATCCCGCAAATAGAGCCGGATATCCAGCGCCACCTGGTCGTTCCGGCTGCGGCCCGTATGGACCTTGCCACCAAGGGGCCCGATCAATTCCGTTAGCCGGCGCTCGATCGCCATGTGAATGTCTTCGTCTTGCGGCGTGAACCGAAAACGGCCCCGATCCAGCTCCCGCTTCACCGATTCCAGCCCCTTCACAATCGTCCTGGTCTCGGCAGCGGTCAATACGCGCGCCTTCCCCAAGGTCTGGCAATGGGCGATGCTCCCCTGAATATCATAGGGATAGAGCCGGCGATCGACCGCCACCGAAACGGTGAAGGCCTCCACCAATCGATTCGTCTTTTGCGTAAACCGCCCGCCCCAGGCCTTTTCGCCTTTCGACGCGGCAGGGCTGCGGCCCTTTGCTCGTGCCATTAGGTCGTCGTCTTCTTTCGTTGCGCTCGGATCTTCAACCGCAGGGCGTTCAGCCGAATGAACCCTTCAGCATCTTTCTGATTGTAGACCTGGTCTTCTTCGAACGTGGCGATATCGAGCCGATAGAGCGAGTTCTTCGACTTACGCCCCGCCAACGTGCAGCTCCCCTTGTAAAGCTTCACCCGCGCCGTGCCAGTCACGTCCTGCTGCGCCGCATCGATGGCCGTCTGGATCATCTCCCGTTCCGGACTGAACCAGTAGCCGTTGTAGATCAAATCGGCGAACCGCGGAATCAAACTGTCCCTGAAGTGTAGCACCTCGCGGTCCATCGTCAAGGACTCGATCCCGCGATGCGCCACATGGAGAATCGTCCCGCCCGGCGTTTCATAGACCCCGCGCGACTTCATGCCGACGTACCGGTTCTCCACCAGATCGACACGGCCAATGCCGTGGGCGCCGCCCAGCTTATTGAGATGAGCCAGCAGCGTGGCCGGGCTCATCCTCTTGCCATCCACCGACACAGGATTACCGGCCTCGTAGCCGATTTCGACTTCGAGCGGCTTGTTCGGCGCCTTCTCCGGCGACACGGTCATTTGGAAAATCTCGTCCGGCGGCGACTTCCAAGGGTCCTCCAGAATGCCGCCCTCATAACTCACATGGAACAAATTCAAATCCATACTGTAGGGCTTAGCCTTCGTCACCGTGACGGGGATGCCGTGCCGATCGGCATACTCAATCAATTCACGCCGCGATCTCATCGTCCATTCACGCCATGGCGCGATGATCTTGAGATTCGGCGCCAAGGCCGTGTAGGTCAGCTCGAACCGGACCTGGTCGTTGCCCTTTCCGGTGGCTCCATGCGAGACCGCCTCGGCGCCTTCCTGGATGGCGATCTCGGCTTGCCGCCGCGCAATGAGGGGCCGCGCAATCGAGGTCCCGAGCAGATAGCAGCCTTCGTACATGGCGTTGCCACGCAGCATCGGAAAGACATAGTCCTTCACGAAGGTCTCGCGCAGATCCTCGACGTAGACTTTCTTCACGCCCAGCTTTTTCGCCTTGGCTTTGATCGCCTGCAAATCTTCGCCCTGCCCCAGGTCGGCACAAAACGCGATGACCTCGCAATCATGGGTCTCTTGCAGCCACTTCAAAATCACGGAGGTATCGAGCCCGCCGGAATAGGCCAACACGACTTTCTTCTTGCCACGACTCATCGTTTGGTTCAACTCCTCTTGCCTAATAGATTCGTTAAGATGGCCTTCTGCATGTGCAGCCGATTTTCCGCCTGGTCGATGATCACGGACTGAGGACCATCCAGCACCTCGGCACTGATTTCCTCCCCCCGGTGGGCGGGCAAACAATGCATGACAATCGCGTCCGGCTTGGCGCGACGCAACAGGCGGTTGTTCACTTGATAGGGCGTTAATACTTTCAACCGCCGCGCCTGCTCCCGCTCGCGGCCCATGCTGATCCAGACGTCCGTGTAGATGACATCCGCATCCTTCGCCGCGATATGGGAATCCTGGCTGATCTCAATCAGGGCACCAGTTTTTTCGGCTTCCACTCTGGCCCGGTCCACAATATGCTGCTCCGGCTGATACCCGGCCGGACAACCAAGGGCGATCACCATCCCCATCTTCGCCGCCGCCTCGATCAGGGAATTCGCCACATTGTTGCCATCCCCGATATAGGCGATCTTGATCCCCTTCAACCGGCCCTTCTTCTCGCGAATAGTCAACAGATCGGACAGGGCCTGGCAGGGATGGCTTAGGTCGGTCAATCCATTGATGACCGGCATCGTCGCCTCCCGCGCCCATTCCTCCACGATCGCATGGTCATAGGTGCGAATTACGATCGCGTCGAGATAACAGGACAGCACGCGCGCCGTGTCGGCGACGCTTTCTCCGCGCGAGAGCTGAATCTCGCCCATGGGCAACACCAGGGCATGGCCGCCCAACTGGTTCATGCCGGCTTCGAAGGAGACTCTCGTCCTCGTCGAAGGTTTCTGAAAGAGGAGCCCTAGCGTCTTGCCGGACAGCAGAGGATGGGGAGTCCCGCGTCGTTGCTTCTCTTTCAGCAGGACTGCGGACGTGAGCAGACGCTCCATCTCCGCCCTGCTGATCGCGGCGATATCTAGAAGATCTTTTTTGCCGGCTGGCACTGGTGCCGTCCGTTTTCTCATGCCCGCCTGGTCCAATCGGCGCGCCTACGATTTACGCGGCCTGTTTGCTGAAAATCTGTCCGAGCGTTTCAAGCAATCGATCAATGTCCGGCTGGCTGACGATCAACGGAGGCACGAACCGCAGCACATGCTCGCCGGTCCCATTGATCAAAATACCGCGGGCCAAACATTCGATCACAACGGCTTTCCCCTCCATGGCAAGCTCCATCCCCTGCAAAAGCCCGAGGCCCCGCACCTCACGCACGACCCGGTGCCGTTCCTTGCAATCGGCTAACCCCTTGGCAAAATATTCACCCATCCGGCGCGCCTGGTCGAGCACCTGACCTTCCAGCAACACGCGGCAGACAGCCAACCCCGCGGCGCAGGCCAGGGGATTGCCGCCGAATGTCGAAGCATGGCTGCCGGGAGAAAAAGCTTGGGCCACGGAATCGGTCGCGAGGCAGGCGCCAATCGGCATGCCTCCGCCCAACCCCTTTGCCAGGGTCATGATGTCCGGCTGAATGCCCAACTGCTCATAGGCGAACAAGGTTCCGGTCCGTCCCATCCCGGTCTGCACTTCATCGAAGATCAACAAGACGTCTCGTTTCGCGCAGAGGTCCCGCACCTGTCTCAGATATTCGCGGTCCGCGACGTGGACGCCCCCCTCACCCTGAATCGGCTCAAGCATAATGGCCGCAGTCTTGTCGGTTACCGCCTCCGTCAGCGCTTCCAGACTGTTGAAGGCCACGTAACGGAAGCCCGGGAGCAACGGCTCGTAGCCCTTCTGAATCTTGTCCTGACCTGTGGCCGTCAAGGTCGCCATCGTCCTGCCATGAAAGGAGTTCTTCATCGTGACGATCTCGAAGCGCCCGGCTCCATACTTCTCATGCGAATAACGGCGGGCCAGCTTGATCGCCGCTTCATTCGCCTCTGCCCCGCTGTTGCAGAAGAACACCTTGTCGGCGAACGAATGGTCGACCAGCACCTGCGCCAGCTTCACTTGCGGTTCCGTGTAATAGAGATTCGAGGTGTGGATCAGCTGCGCGGCTTGGCGCTGGATGGCCTGGACCAAGTCCGGATGACCGTGCCCCAGAATGTTCACCGCAATCCCGCCGACGAAATCGAGGTACTCTCGCCCCTCAAAATCGTAGACCTTCGTCCCCCGTCCCCGCGCAATCGCGAGCGGTTGACGCGTATAGGTCTGTATCAAATACCGTGCGGCGTCTTGCTTCAGTTCTTCTGTCGGCATGACAGACGTATCCCCTTGTAAAGTAAGGGAAGGTAGCATAAGCCAGACGATGGAAGCAACTTGAAATGGGGAGTCGAAGACGGGGCACGGGGCCGCGCCGCTTCTTTACCCAGATGGCGCCTCCATTGTGATAGTCTCTGGCGGATGAAACCCTGTGCGCAGTGCCAACAACAAAATCAAGAAGACTCCAAATTCTGCCACCAATGTGGAAACTCGCTGGCCGCCGCGCCTGAGGCTCCGATCGTCGCACTGGCCGCCGCGCCCAGCGATGAAGCCCTCTGGCGCCAATTCCTCGGCCCCCACGCCGATCGCTACATGAGACATTTCAAGAAGTTCGGATTAGGGGATGAACCGAAGTTTGCGCTGACCTGGAATTGGCCCGCTTTTCTCTACATTTCCTTCCTCTGGTTTCTCTATCGAAAAATGTACGTCTATGCGCTGGTCTATGCCCTCGGCCCCATGCTTTCAACCTACCTGACCGGCGACTTCACCGTAGGTCTTGTCTGGAGCATCATGGCCGGAGCCACTGCGAACTACCTGTACTATTGGCATTGCCGCGAGCAGATCGGCGAGATCAAGAAAAACGCCTGGACCGACCCGGCAAAGCAGGACGAAGCGTTGAAAGACGCGGGGGGCGTCCAGCCCTACGTGATCTGGGTCGGAATCGCCATGTACATCTTCTTTGCGCTGACGATGATCAAGCTACTGCAGGAGGGACTGCCGGACGGAGATCAGCTGCCGGCCAAGCCAGCGGCGATACGCACGACCTAAGAAAACGAACCTTCCCCAAAAAACTCTACCGGCTCCGTTGCCATCCGATCCAAGCCTGAAACCACCCGAAATCCTGTTCGTAAGCGGCGCCGCCCGAATCGGAAGATTCCTGCTTCTGCTCCAGCTGCGTATAGGTGCGCGGCCAGTTCTTCTGCCACCAGGACTTCAATTCATCCGAGGCATAGGCCTGGCCGTTCGGCTGAAGGATGGCTGCCGCCGCACAGACCAGCGCGATCAGCTGCCAATAGCGATCTTTGCCGAGCCCCAGACTGCGAAAATGCTCGCGTAGCAGAAATACCACCCACAGTTCGGCGCTGTGCTTCTTATTATGTTTGAAAGGCTGGATCTGCCGGAGAGGCACCGGATCGAATTGTTTGATGACCGAGGTATAGTCCGGGCCTCCATAGCTCCCTGCCACCTCGGCAATGCCTTCCAACATCTTGCCCAGCTCGACCTCCGCAACCGGAGACGAGGCTCCTCCCCCTCCGAGGGCCGGCTCGGCCAGAGGGTTCGGCGTGGTCAACAATTCAATGAGGGGCTTGAGCTCTCGCAGGCGCACGGTGGCCGCCTTGAGAATCTGCTCCGATTCCAGCCAATAGTCAGGGTCGTTCTTGGTGAGCCGCTCGCGCCCCGGAGGCGGAAGCACCGTCGGCACCCAGTAGCGCATGAGCACGAAAAGGATATAGTCGGCCTGCCCGCCGGCCTGCGCGATCCGATCAAAGACGCGACCCGCTCTCATGCCCGCAAAAAAATCGCGGGCCCGCTCGGCAACCTGCAACCGCTCGCCGATTCCGTTCCACCACGCTTCCAGTGCGGGCCAGTTCTTATCAGGAGGGGGCGAGGCGATCATAGGGGCAGTCTATCCTCTCTGGGGAAAACCAGGCGGAATGGTACTGCCCGCGCCAGGCGAAAGCAACCGCTTGACTTGATCGGCTGTTCCAGTATGCTTGCGCCCTGCCGCGAAATCCCTTCCGGCGCAAGAGGAATAGACCATGGCTCGATTAGTACTGCTGCGTCACGGCGAATCACAATGGAATCTGGAAAACCGTTTCACGGGATGGATCGATGTGCCCTTGACGCCGAAAGGAATCCAGGAAGCCAAACATGCGGGAGGAAAACTCCGAGGCTTCACTTTCGATCGCGCCTTCACCTCCGTGCTCGAACGGGCGAACGAAACACTCCGGCTGGCGCTGGACGTGATTGGTCAACCGACGATCCCCATCGAGAAGAACACGGCCCTCAACGAACGGATGTATGGCGACCTCCAGGGATTGAACAAGGCCGAGACCGCAAAGCAATACGGCGAAGCGCAGGTGAAAATCTGGCGGCGGAGTTACGACGTCCCTCCGCCGGGCGGGGAAAGCCTGAAAGACACAGCGGAGCGTGTGCTGCCCTACTATGAACAGACCATCAAGCCCTACCTCTTGAAAGGGGAAACGATCCTCATCGCCGCGCACGGCAACAGCTTGCGGGCCCTGATCATGGAGTTGGAACAGCTCTCACGGGAACAAGTGCTGGAGTTGAATATTCCGACCGGCGCGCCGCTGCTCTATGAACTGGATGGAACGGGGAAGGTTCTCGATCACCACTATCTCTGACAGACTACGGCGCACACAGGAAGATCATCCGACGTCTTGCAATAACTGCCCGTAGGTGTCGACCGGCACGAAATCGATCAAGAAGGTCAGGAGATTGCGCCGCTCCTCCTCTTTCACCAGCTGGCGCTCCTCCATCAAATCAGCCGCGTCCGCGCTGATCGCCATCGGACTCAGGCCTTCTTCCACCAGACGGCTATAGCGGCGGCGGCGCGCCTGCCATTCCTCGAGGTACGGAGCCCACGCCATCGACCCAACGGAAAGGGTCGTGTCCCAGCCCGCCTCCATCGTATCCAGGATGAACTCCGACAGCACGGCCTGATACTTTTGCGGAATATGCGCTTCGATCGAGGCGAAGATCCAAAACAGGTTCAGCGACAGCACTTCGCGCGTGATCGCCTGAGCCTGCTCCATCGTCGCCGCGATCCCGTATTCCTCCAGCTGCGGAACGGACACACCGGTTGGCAGCGCGGCAAGCAGCGCGACCGCCGCCTGTTTCGGCGTCATGGCATGAGCGGACATCAACCCCTCCCTCGTTCACAACCGGAAAGAATACGCTACTCACGCCCGCAGCCTCAAGCGACTTGTCTGCGCCGCGTGCCCCATCGCCATGACGAGGTCGGCGGCGTCGAACATCTCCCCAGTCAATGGCCGTTGAACATGGCTGGCTGGATCAGCGCCTTTCGCGCGCAACTGGGACTGGACCCAGCATGCATCGGCTGAGGCTTGACGTCGATTCTGGCTGAACGAACGACGCAGGAGCTGTCCGCACCCAGTCTGGCCGCGAGCGTATACGGCGGTCCCACTCCGGAAAATGTTCGCCGTACAGACGAACAAGACGGACTGCGGCCTCCCGATCAAGCTTCTGTCATCCTGCTGTATCATGCCTCCGCCTGGTGATCGACAGCGATGCGGCTGGCCGAGTACAATACCAACCCATGTCGCAACCAACAATCCCCGCTCGCGCGCTTCACAAACTCGACGCAGCCACCGAGCAGTTGCAAGCCAAATTACTGCGCCTCGTCGGGGGAACCATCGGCGACTATGGCCTGATCGACGAGGGCGACAAAATCATGGTCTGCCTCTCCGGCGGGAAAGACAGTTATGCCCTGCTCGATTTATTGCGCGTCTTGCAGCGGCATGCCAAGATTCACTTCGACCTGGTCGCGGTAAACCTGGATCAAAAACAGCCAGGCTTCCCGGTCCATGTGCTCCCCGACTATCTCACGAAGATGGGCGTTCCCTTCCATATCGAGGAGCAAGACACCTATGCCATCGTCAAACGACTCATTCCTGAAGGAGAGAAAACCTGCTCCCTCTGCTCCCGACTCCGACGTGGCATTCTCTACCACGTCGCCACGAAATTAGGGGCGACCAAAATCGCGCTGGGCCCCCACCGCGATGACATTGTCGAAACCCTGTTCCTGAACCTCTTCTACACGGGCAAGCTCAAGACGATGCCGCCAAAACTGCGGTCGAAAGACGGCAACCATCTGGTCATTCGGCCGTTAGCCGCCGTGCGGGAAAGCGATCTCGCGCGCTATGCGGAGCTGCGCGCCTTTCCCATTATTCCCTGCAATCTCTGCGGCGCGCAAGAGGATCTCAAGAGAAAAGAGGTCAAAGAGTTTTTGCGGGCATGGGAACAACGGTCGCCCAGCTGCACAGACAGCATGTTCGCCGCGCTCTCGAACGTGGCGCTGCCGTTTCTCCTGGACCAGACGCTGTTCGACTTCAAAGCCCTGCGTACAGCGGACCAGACAGCGGGGCACGACGATGCCTGGCTGGACGAGTGAACCGGTTCGCTCGGCACAGCAGGAGCTGAGAGTCAAAGCAGACTATGATTTTAGTTTTGCGGTGAACAGTTTGCGAAACTTAATGACCTTGGGCAGAATGACCGCCGTACAGTACCCCTCGAAGGGATGCCGCATAAAATACTCTTGATGGTAGGGTTCCGCCTCGTACCACGTCCCAGCCGGCGCCACTCGCGTCACGATGGGGTTGGGGTAGAGGCCCTCTGCAGTGATCGCCGCAATCACGTCCTCCGCCACCTGTTGCTGCTCAGGAGTATGGTAGAAAATGGCGGAGCGGTATTGCGTCCCGACATCATGCCCCTGCCGGTTCAGCGTCGTCGGATCATGCATGACAAACAGGACCTCCAGCAACTCACGATAGCTGACGGTGGCGGGATCGAAGGTGATGCGCACCGCTTCTGCATGGCCGGTGCTTCCGCTACAGACCGCTTCATAGGTCGGAGCAGCCACCTGGCCGCCAATATAGCCTGACTCGACCGACACCACACCCTGCATCTGATCATAGACCGCTTCAAGACACCAAAAGCACCCGCCGGCAACGGTGGCAACTTCGTATCGCGAGACTGTTGGCGGCACTGCGTGTTCCATCCTCCGGATCCTCGCTCCCTGATTGAGACGGTACAATATCAGAATCGTAAAATCATGACGTCAGATCCTACGGAGACCTTATACCATGGCGCAACTCTAGCTCGCGAATACATCATGAAACAAAGAGGGAAAGCCCCATTCGTACAGGGCAGGCGAGTCGTCGGCCTCTAGTGGGTGGTGCGAAAAACGAGGTAAGGAAAACTATGCGGTGCCTTCTGCATCGAGGTTGGCAATGACTTGCTTGAGTTTCGCCTTTTCATCGGCCTGAATCTTGGTGAACTGGATCCCGAAGGTCTTGGCCTTCACCCAACGCACATGGGCTTCGTCGATACGCAGGGGCCAGTCAAGCCCTGGAACATAGATGCGGCATTCGAAGGACGTGCCCTCGACAACAGGAAAATCCGTCTCGATCATACATCCGCCGAGCGAGAGGTCCAGCGTCCGGCCTTGGCCCTCCCGTTGCCCGCCAGAGAAGGTGCTTCTGAACTGCGACGTGAAACGCGGCTGCTGGCGTTGCTCCCTGAACGATTCTCCCTTGACGGCGCGGGGCTTCGACTTTTTCGCGTTGGTTTTAGCGGAACTCTTGATCATGGCCCGGCCCCCTTCAATCCAACTCAAACAAGAAGCCCCGGCCTCGTCAACTGAGCAGGCCGGGGCTTCTCGATCAGAATA
>SXGR01212973.1_pt1 | contig 14983 bp, 15 predicted proteins | sample 3174711 | NCBI WGS metagenome assembly SXGR01 (sample SAMN11356860, study PRJNA531348) | freshwater metagenome | isolation source: freshwater sample F1-60 | place: China: Fuxian Lake, Yuxi | collected 2017-12-25
TCAAAGCTGCCAACAAGATATTATAGTCGCTGTTATTTATACAATAGACTATATTCATTACAGATTAGTTAATTTAATTTTAAACTTGCGATAATAATTCACTATTAAAATTGAAATAATATAAATTATTATAATGTTTATTAGAACAATATTTATTTCGATGTCGAGATGTGTAGAAAAAACCCAAACAATTGCTATGGCTATTTCTAATATTAACAGAATTACCGAAGATCCTAAAAAATAGAAGAAATTTGCTAAATGACCGTATACAAATTTCAGCAACTCTATAACAACAAAAAATAAAATAATAGGAATTGAAAATGTTTTAAAAATACTATGTGTATAAATGCTGAAATAAAGGACAACCATTATACCTAAGATAAAATATAAAAAAGTTAAAAAAAGAAAAATCCTAAATGGCTTGTAAGTAAAATTAAAAATGTCTTCTGATAGATCTAAAATGTACAAACGACTACTTAAAATTGAACCAAATAATAGAGAAGGAACCAAGAGAAATTTTTGCAATAAATCAAACTCAATTAGTGAGAAATTTCTGTTACCCAAATACACACGGAAAAAATAAAAAGCAACTGGAAAACAAAATGACTGGGCAAGTATCCAAAATATCATATGCAAATCTGATTTTAAATTTCTTGCATCAAAAGATACTTTACTCAATAAGTCAATGCGAAAAGTTACAAAAAGTGGAAGTGAGAGATAAAAAAATAACAAAAATTTGTAACTAAACCAATATCGAAAAGAAAATAACAAAAACAAAAGCTGTAAGCTCAATAAAATAAGGTTGTTTTTTTGGTATCGTTCATTTTTTTCAGAATAATCGAGCGATAAAAAATATTGACTAACTAAGTTCAAAGAAATAGGCAAGATGTAATAATGATTATTTCTAATTATTAGAATACAGGATGTAATTATTAACATCGTTAATAGCCAAAATGTGTTACTCTTGCCACCCTTTGAATGAGCACTTTTTTGAATATAGAAATTACCAAAAACAAGAAAAATTCCAATAAAGCTGTAGTCAATCGAAAATAAATTGTATTCGATTTTATTATTTTTTGAAACAACTAAAATCAATAAAAAAGAAGTGAAAATTCTTAAAATAATGATAAGAAAAGGATAAATCGACTCTCTTAAAATTTTTATAAGAGATTGAAAACTTAGAATTAGTTTCAAATTTTTATAATTTTATAAATCAGATTATTTACTAGCACTATTTTATGTTTAATTGATATTTTTTGCTTTGGTTTTTTAAAAAATAGATTAAAAACCCTATACTCCAAACTATTTTTTAGTTTTACTCAGCTATTCTTCGGTCAAAATTTTCTACGTTTTTAAAACTAAATTCTAATGACTTACTATGTGATAATTTCGATGATAAAGTATAATTCTTTTCAATATACTCCAAAACATCTGAAATATTTTTCAGCAAAGGATTACTTTGATATATCCCAGATCCAAAATCACCATATCCTAATTCATAAATCAATCCGAAACATTTACCCTCACTTTTCACAAGCCAATTCGGATAATCTGTAACACCAACTATTGTAGGTAAAGAAAATGAGGCCATTAAGACGCTGCTAACACCCATCCCAAAACCTATATCATGATTTTTAATTACCTCCTGTAATTCGCGATAATCAATCTTACCAATAAATGAAATTCGATTTCTATTTTTGTAATTAATTATTCTATTTGAATAACTTCCATCTCCAATAACTGTAAGTGTATAAGACGGATTTTCATCAACAAAATTCACAATAGAGTTCAAAGCCGTCATCTTAAAATCTACGAGTCTACCTATCCAAAGAATTCTCTTTCCCGGTTCCTTGTTAAATATAAATTCTTTTTCCTCAACGCAAGGAAGTGCTAAAACTTTTGTTTTTACGAAAATATGATCTTTATGAATTTGACGATTGATTTCGTCCATATAAAAAAGGGTACCATTAATAAATTTATTTATTAAATAATAATTAAATAATGCCCTTTTGCCATATACTGGGGACCTGTTTTTTGTTATTGTTTCGAAAAAAAGACTCAGCTTACTTTTCGCAGATCGATAGTAAAAATCATAAGGATGTAAGCAATAGTAATCAATAATTTCCCCCTGATTAAACAAACTATGGTATGTCAAAAAATCTTGAAAATTAAGAAACAATACTCGTGTGATTCTCAAAGTATTCTCTTTAAGAAATCGTTTTAAAACCCATTGATTGAACTTACTCAATAGATTATATTTACTTGATCTATGATAATAAAGAACTCGATTCTTGCCTACTGCATTACCTAACCATGAATCTTCGACACAGATGATTTTATAATCCAAATTTAATTTCAAAAATTCAAATACGAAGGTCTCTCCACCACCTATATATTTGTTTGTATTAAAAACGATTTTCATTAAAGTAATTTATAGACATGATTGAGAAATTCATTTAAATTAAGAAATAGATTTATCCTATTCTATTTATTTTAATACGTGATTTTGAAATCGTTCAATTTACTAATAACATAACTGATTTCAGCTTCTGAAATAACCGAGGAAATCGGCAAACTAAGAACTGTATTATGTATTTTCTCAGATATAACAAAGCTAATATCATTCAACTCTCTATAAGCTTGCTGCTTGTGCGGCGGTATCGGATAATGAATCAATGTCTGAATTCCACACTCAGCTAAATAATGCTGTAATTCATCCCTATTATTTGTTCGAACAACAAACAAATGCCAAACATGTTCTGCAACATCAACATTTACTGGTAGAATCAATAATGGATTAACTATCTCATTTAGATATCTTTCTGCAACTTTTCGTCTCCTATTAGTTTCTACATCTAAATACTGTAGTTTCACACTGAGTAATGCTGCTTGCAACTCATCAAGCCTACTATTAACACCTTTGTACAAATTTCTATATTTAACCTGAGAGCCATAGTTCAACAACGCTCTTATACATTCCGCCAATCTGTCATCATTAGTAGTTATTGCTCCAGCATCTCCTAGCGCTCCTAAATTTTTCCCCGGATAAAAACTAAATCCTGCAGCATCACCCAAGCTACCCGCCTTTCTACCATTTAACATAGCACCATGAGACTGTGCACAATCTTCAATTAAAATTAAATTGTATTTCTTAGCAATTTCGTTAATCGGTCCCATTGCACACAATTTTCCGTAAAGATGTACAGGTAGGATAGCTTTTGTTTTGTTTGAAATACTCAATTCAATTTTTAAAGGATCAATATTATATGTAAGAATATCAGGCTCTACTAAAACAGGGACTAAATTATTAGAGGAAATAGCCAAAATGCTAGCGATATATGTGTTAGATGGTACTATTACCTCATCACCTTCTTTCAATATTCCCAACTCCTTATAGGCCCTAATTATTAATGACAATGCATCTAAGCCATTAGCAACACCAATTGCATGTTTGGTCCCGCAATAATTTGCAAAAGAAAGCTCAAACTTCTTAAGCTCATTCCCTAGTATATACCAACCTGAATCTAAAACTCTACAAAATGCGGTATTAAGTTCATTTCTATACTGTGCATTAATTTTTTGAAGATCTAGAAATTTAATTATCATGTTAATCCTTGTTTACTTTAATATTTATTTATTGACATCATCCCTGTTTTATTAATACAATTGAAAAGCATTTTGTGGAGTGAATACAAATTTGAATAAGGAAAAATATTCGAATTTAGATTATTTCAATTCTTCTGCTAAAAGCGCTTACCAAGTCTATACCATCCCAGATTAAAGAGAAATCCATTGTTCTGCCTATTGGTACAATTCTATCAATACCAAGTGGTTTATTTTTTACAACCCAATCTCCCAATTCCTCCTTCGAAAAACCTAAATATCCAACACTCTGATATTTTCTATTGACAACGATCAGCAAATCATCTAGTGATGAAATAACAATTTCATTAAAGTATCCACTACTACATCGAAATTGATGAATATCACTGTGAAGAGAACTGTTTTTTACCCTCCAAATTTCATTGGTACTATGTGGCTCTTTTTGTATATCACCATGCAATATTGCTTGAGAATAAAAGGTGGTAAGTTTATCAACAGAAATTATTGGTTGTAATTCAAAATGTTTATCATTTAGTCTGCGTGCTAATAAATTCCAAAATTCTCTTTTTGCTTGCTCTACTTCTGAAAGTGAGCCAAGCCAATAAATCGTTTGTGGGGAGGTACATGCATTTTGATCAAACAGGTATGTGTCATTATAAAAATCCGAAGCTACTTTCGATTTTTCTTTAAGTTTCAAGTAAGCCCCAGCATTTATAATTGCTATAGAATATCTATCTGAAAATGTTACCTCTGTTGAATGAGGCGAAATTGAAAATTTACGAATTTGGTCAATTGTTTGATCTCCTCCCCATATTATTCTTATATCACAAATCTTTGAGAAAAATTCGGTAGCGGCGCTTTCTCGATTGTAATTAACTAAATATAACCTTTTTGAAAAAATTGAATTATACTTTTCAAAACTTAAAACTTTTTTTATTGCATCAACTATAATATTTACTTGTTCGAAATTCCTGGAAGGAACCCTTACGATGTTTATGTTTCCAGTAAGTAAACCAGCCAAAAGACTGTAAGCGAAATTAACTGGTACATTTCCTGGTGCAATGTGGAACAAAATCCCCCTTCCTATTCTAAGTTTAATATCATCAAAATAATTCTTTTTAAGAACTTTTAGATTCGCTCCCCTGCAGTAAAACGCAAATGTCGCAACATCCGGATATTCACGTACAAAAGATGAATTCAACAGTTGTTTAGAGATATCAGAAAAAAAACTAATAGTAATATCTGAAAAAATATCAAATGAACGTTGATTTAATAAACTATCAACTTTATCAAATTTTTCTCCTGTTAAAAAATTAATTTCTTCTAAAACTTTCTCCATAAGTATCGCTACAGCCTCTTAATTCTGCATTTTTTAATCGTCCATTTATTTTAAAAAATTTACCTTTCCTCCCACAATTACATTCATCTTCACCAAATATTACTCCTATGTCTTCTGTTAGAATAGACTGCCCAGGATAACTCATTGGTATCAACGAAAGCAATTGAATGATGCCTTCTTCCCCATGTTTACTGACTGAGAAATCTTTGGGATTGCGTATGATTATATCAGAGTATTCTGAAGTGTGCAGGTATCCGCATTCACATTCCATATGAATAGTTCCAGTTTGCTCCACCATCCCGTAATAATCATGAACCCGACTCAAACCACATACAGAATTTAAATATTTCTTAAATGTAGTATTGTCAACTGCTTCTGTAATCAATTTTTTCCAACCACCACCATGAATTAATACTGAATTTGACAAATCAAATTTATGAGACGACTTCAATAATTCGCGGTAAAAATGCTGATATATAATAAAAGTAAAGCCAAACATGAATATTGTTTTTGCTTTATTCTCCGCTAAAAATTGTTTGATACCTTCTACGTTTAGACTCATATCATCGTTCAAGGCAAATACTCTCTTTGAAGCGAACAATGAAAAACCAGTTATGCCTGCGGACCGGGCCGAAAATTGATTTCTGTTTTTAACTGTAGACTCACAATCAATAATGATCATTGGAACTCTGGTGCTTCCTAAGAAGCTGGATACAATTCTGCTCAGAATACGAGTTTGCAATGAAGATGTTTGTTTGTCTAAAAAAATCTTCGAAACAGCTTGACCTGTGGTTCCGGATGATGTCATCGTTTTAATAACCTGATCTCTTCGCACACTTACCAACTCAAACATTTTAAACAAACGTACCGGAATAAAAGGCAAATCTTCAACAGAATTGATATTTTGTTTCTGATAATTTGCTGAGAACATCATATTATTAAACTCTGCACTGTAGTGACAATGATGATCGAATAACTCCAGGATATATTCTAAGAAAAATGCCTGCTTTGTTTGCCTATCATAAGTATATAGTGGAATTTCAGGCAAGATCAATTTTTCAATATTTTCCATAAATCAATCTTACAGTTTAGAATATAACGTTTTACCAGAGGCATTTTTAGGAATCTCCTCAATGATTCTGATATCAAACACACTAAAATGGATCCCAAGCTTTTTGGTAAGAAACTCCTTAACTAGGTCATTGTCTTGCGGTTTTAAAATGTAAATCACAAGGGCATTATCTTTCCCTGTGCATGCCGTTTGGACCTCAAGACCTAACAGTAACCTTTCAAGCTCATCCAGATTTACCCGATTGCCAAAAAGTTTGATGAAACGTTTAATTCTTCCTTTAATAAAATAAAATCCGTTTTCATCAAATAAAGCAATATCACCTGTATTCAAACGACCATTATTTTCATTACCACGAGTAAGATCTGCTAAACAATCAGCATAGCCCAGCATGACATTTGGACCTGTATAAACTAATTCTCCAGAAATTCCAGGTTGTTCAATTTTTTTTCCATTTTCATCAATAATATGGAATTCCCCACCGGGTATCGGTCTTCCTATACTCCCTAGCTTCTCAATAGTATACTGTGGGGGTAAATAACTTAATCTGGCTGTGCCTTCAGTTTGACCATACATCACAAAAAACTTAATTCCCTTCTGGGACGTTATTTGAACAAAGTGCTCTATTAGCTCATTAGATAACATTCCGCCAGCTTGGGTAAGTGTTTTTAATGAAGGTAGCTCAGAATTAAGGAGCTTGAATTTTTTAAGGATCTCGAAGGTATATGGAACTCCGGATAATGAAGTGACTTTGAAATTCTTAAACAATTCCCAAAAACGACGTTGTGTTATACTTTCATGTGTCATTAATACTGAACCACCTACAAACAAGTGACTATTGATAATGGAAAGTCCAAATGAATAGTTCATTGGCAAAGAGCTAATAGCTATTTCCCTGGAGTCTAATTCAAGATATTCTGAGATCGAAGAGGCATTTGAGAAAAGATTTTTATAAGATAACCTAACCAACTTAGGGCTGCCTGTAGTTCCTGATGTTGAAAGTAGTAATGCTAGTTCCGAATTCAAAGATTTAGATCTTTCTTGATTGCTCTTTAATAAAGTATAGTTTCTAAGATTGTGCCAAACCAAATAATTTTCAAATTGAGCAACTTTGGTTGAAGGTGTGAAAATATAATCCGGATGATACTCCAGAATCAGAGCATTCACAAGTGAAGCATCCGATTCTGCATCTAACATGATTGGCACTACGCCCCTTTCAATGGCATTGATATAAAAAAATACCGATTCATATTGGTTCTGACATAACAGGATTACCAATGATCCTGATGAGATTGTTGAAAATAAAATATCTCCATCAATTAGCATCTGTTGCACCTGATGGAGTTTGCCATTCTCTTCAATAATTGCCCCCTGCGGGTTAAATAAGCTTACCTTATTACTAAAAATATGCATTTGTCAATCCAGATCATTAGGTGAAATAAGGGAATCTTTATCCAGCTTTTTAATTACCTTTTTTCCCAAGTAAGTATCCCATTCGCTAACACTGATACCAGTGCCAGGGCGCTTAGCTCCAAGATTTGCTTCAGTTAATATATCACCTGGATTTAAGTCAGAACCAGCAACTAAACTTCTGCGCATTTTTCTACGTTGCACCAACTCATCATTACTAACCTCCCTTTGGGCTTTACCTAAAGATCGGAATACATTTTTAACACTTGTAACCATCTGTTGAAGTTCCTCACGTTCAATAGCCATCTGATTATCCATCCCAATAATGGTTTTGTCTAACGTAACATGTTTTTCAATTACGCATGCACCAAGAGCCACAGAAGCAGCTCCAACATCAATTCCTAAAGTATGATCCGAATAACCAATTGGTTGCCTCTTAAAGTTAGCCCGTAACGTTTTAATATTATTCAGATTAACTAGTTCAGGACTTACTGGGTATATTGAGACACAATGTAACACACACACATTTTCGGCTCCGGCCGATTCTAAAACATCAACAGCTTTCACAATCTCTTCAAAATCGGCCATGCCGGTTGAAAGGATAATGGCACTTTTTGTTTTTGCCAAATACTGCAAGTATGGATAGTTGTTTATATCCATAGATGCCACTTTAATGAAAGGAACCTGACATTCGTTGATCAAAAATTCAGCCTCTTCTATTGAATATGGAGTTGAAGCAAAATCAATTCCAATTGATCTGGAATATTCTGCTAGTTCCTTTAATTGCTCTTCACTCATAGCAAGTTTTTTGACAAACCGCTTAGCAATAGGATTCTCTTTGTAATATTCATTAGAGTACAAAGTATGTTCCGACCATGATTGAAACTTTACGCAATCACCTCCGCATTCTTTCACCATATCAATCATACTCTTTGCCTTTGCAACATCGCCAAAATGACTGGTATTCAATTCTGCGATGAAGTACGGCTCATGTTCTTCACCTATCACTTTTTTATTGTTTAAAATAATATTCATATTAGAATCTTTTATTGTTTTATGGGTGCAATAATCATTTCTGCTAAAAATTTCTCGCGATCCAGGAATGGCATCTGGTCTTCGAGTGGCCTTCTAACCATTTTGCGGGTCAAGTCGCGAACTGTACCAACTTCAATATACGATTGGTCTTCACGGCAAATTACCTCACATATCACTGCACCATCCGTGTTTACCAGCTGAGTTAATGCATCTTCCATACCTTCCTTGCCATTGATTAACTGATATTTTATACCAAAGGCGTTAGCCACTTTCTCAAAATCAGGACAACTCACACCATTATCCGGATCTGTTCCTATAGTTCTACCCCTGAATAATTCCACTTGCCTTCTTCTGATAATCCCATAAACATTATTATTAATCACAATAATTTTCACCGGAATTTTATTATGGCTAATTGTTTGCAATTCTTGAAGATTCATCATAATTGAACCATCACCTACAATTACAAATACCGGTTCCTTGGATGCATAATGTGCCCCTATAGAACCAGGAAGGGCAAATCCCATTGCACCCTGAGAAATTGGATGGATAGACCGTTGACCGTTTCCAAAACTAAAGTTGGTAGGTAAAATAACTTCGATAAATCCTGAATCCGTCACTATTGAACATCTATCAGGCAATGTATTTGATAATGCCTTGGTGAATTCATATAGATCAATCTTTTCCGAATTGGTGAATTGTGGCTCTATTTCACTAAACGTTTTTTTCCAATGCAAGCAACTGCTTACCCATTCAATTGTATTAGATTGAAATGGTGATTCATTTAATAATTTAAGAAAATTCTTCAAATCAGCATGAACAAACTGGTCAATACGAATCGATTTCTTTTTGTGCTCAACAGGATCGATATCAACTACAATAGTTTGTGCATCACGAGCAAAATCACAATAATCAACGCCCGTGGAATAGGCTGAGAGTCTGTTCCCTAAAATTAAAACCAAATCAGCGTTTTGAATTGTAAAATTCCCACACCGACTGGCCCCCATAGAACCAATAGATCCAATAGAAAGCTCATTTTTACTTCCATATGTATCAGGTGCAGAGTTAGAGTAAACCAAAGGAATTCTAAAATTTTCAATAAATTCTTTAAGATCACCTTCTGCATTTGCTGTGCGTACACCTGAACCAATTAATACCACAGGTCTCTTGGCTGCCTTCAGTTTACTGATAACCTCCGAAATCTCATCTTCACCAATCTGTGGTGATGTGTAAACCAATTGAGGACTATCTTGTTTAAAAGGTATTTCGACATTCGAACTTTGAAGGTCAAGCGGAATATCCAGCCATACTGGCCCTGGCCTCCCTTCCATTGCATAATAATATGCCTTTTCAATCTCTGCTATAATATCACTTCCTTTATGTAACATAGCAGCATACTTGGTAATTGTACTTACAATTGGAATAATATCTGCCTCTTGTTGTCCATAAGTACGAATTTTTAACCCCGTATAATTTGAGGTTTCGTTTAGTACATTTTGACCTGAGATAAAAATACAGGGAATATTATCTTGCCAGGCTGACAATACACCTGTTAGTGCGTTAGTACTCGCACAACCAGTTGAAACGAGACATGCACCAACTTTACCTGAATATTGTGCATAAGCAACCGCAGCAAAAGCTGCAGCTTGCTCATGATGAACAGCTACATTTCTTATCTTCCCATTCTTTGCAAGTGCATCTGTCAAAAATAATGCTCCCCTACCGGAGACAGAAAATATTGTATCTGTTCCTTTGTTATAAATTTCACTCACAATATAATCAGCTACTCTCATTTTATAGTTGGTTTAAATGAATTCAGAATATCAGGAAGTGAAACTATGAAATCAGCCCTACATGCCGGATGACCATCAACAAAACTTTCAGCAGATCCTTTAGCTATACCTCTTCGAAATGAATCTAATTTCGCGTGAATAATTAATTGATCTCCAGGTATAATCATTTTACGGAATTTGACATTGTCAATACTTATAAAGTTCGTCTTCTTACCTTTATGTTCCTCTAAAGACAAAAAAGTCATAATAAAGGTTTGAACAAGTGTTTCAACTTGAACAAATCCAGGAACACTGGGCTCATCTTCAAAATGGGCAGGAAAAAACCACTCATTATAACTAAAACATTTAATTCCTTTAGCAGACAATCCAGGAACTACATCAAATATTTTATCTATGAAAAGTAACGGATATCTGTTTTGCTGACATTTTTTAATTCCTGATATATCAAAAGATAATTCAGTTTTAATCTCATTATTAGTCATCAAAATATTATTTTATATTTCACCAAGATTTCTTTACCCTTTTGATAACTCGAAAAATCTATTATATCATCAATTTCCATTTCAATATTAAATGCTTCTTCAAGTGCTGCCATTAGACCCATGTGTCCTACACTATCCCATTCCATTATGTCTTGATATTTTAAGCCGAATAATTTGTCTTCTGTAATCCCAAATGATTCGATAAAAGCTTTGTTGTAAATCTCTACGTTTTCCATGTTTTATTTTTTTATTTGATTATTGTTATTTTTAAAAAATAGTTTCTCTACTTTAGACTTAGTTGCTAAATAAATTTTTTTTGATAGAATTATATAAAATACATTTTCATCTTCATAAATAAAGTCTGATCCTAAAAATTGATTAAATCTTATTGACTTTAAATTACCTTTTAATAGGTCACCAAAATGCACAGATTTTTCTAAAACTTCAAAACCAATATAATACTGAAGCAGAGTTGCTAAAATAGGAGTTCCTGGTGGACAGTCTTTTTTGAAAATTAAACTTGCTCCCATCCAACTATCATTTCTGATATTTACCATCCTATTGACCCCTATTGGAGAACCATCAACAAAATATATGAAATAATACTCCAATCCATCAATCTCTCTCTTCTTATACTCTCTTATCCAATTGACCTGTACATTAATATCATTTGGAACCTTGTGCATATAAGTATCAAGATCAGAATCAACCCTAAGTTCAAGAATAAATTCAGCATCCTTTTCTTCAACCAAGCGAACACTTATTCCATATTTATTTAAAGAAAAATTACTTGATAATTTCATATATCTTCTTGCATTTTCTTGAAAATATCATAACTACGAATATAATCACCATCCTCATAAATATGAGATGCCAAAACTAAACATATTGATCCGGACGAAAAATTAATCTCAGAAGCCCAAATGCCAGGTGGAATATGTAATCCAAGATTTGGCCTGTTCAATAGAATTTGCCTTTTAGCTTGTCCATCATCAAGTAATACTTCAAAACTTCCACTTGCTGCTACTAAAAATTGATGACATTCTTTGTGTGCATGTGCCCCCCTTGATTCACCTCCTGGTATATCATATAAATAAAATATTCTTTTTATTGCAAACGGTAATTCTATTTCATTGTTTATTGAAGTAATATGCCCATTTCTATCTCCAATCTGATTTAAATATAATAGTGTGCAGTCGTAAACAGTTGCCTTATTTTTCATTTAAAAGAATGTTAAAATCTGTGATATAATCTTCTTTAGAAAAAAAACTACTTGAAACATGTAAAGCGAGAGCATTTGTGGAAAAATTCTCAATATGCCTCCATGTTTTTGGAGGGAGATAAAGTCCATAATAACTTCTTTTCAATGAATATTTTTCTAAACTACCATCAGAATTTGTAATAACTACATCAAAACTGCCACTTAAAGCAATAATAACTTCTTCTTGAATATAATAGGCATGTCCTCCACGAATTTCTCCACCCGGTACGTCATAGGTCCAAAAAGTTCGTTTTATCTCAAATGGGATTTGATTTGGGTTTTGCAAGAAAGTCAAGTTACCTCGAGGGTCTTGAATTTTAGGTAAATCAATAATTTTTGAATTCATATTTCATTTATTCTAAATTAGTAACGCCACAAAAATCTAACACAATTATATTTTCATGTAAATTAACAGTTTTAAATTCTTTATGAGCAACTAAAAATACCATAATGTCCGCTTTTTCAACAGCTTCTTTGATTGATGATAACTTGAACACTTTGTGTTCTTGTATGTTTGGTTCTACTATAAAACAAGTGTCGTCATTTGAGTCTTGTAAAATACGTTGAGCAATGTATTTGGCTGGTGATTCACGTAAATCGTCAATATTGGGCTTAAATGCCAATCCCATAATTGCCACACTTGCTTTTCTACCGTATTTGAGTTGAAATTCTAATTTTGTAGATTTTACTTTTTCTGCACACCAAAACGATTTGTAATTATTAATTTCTCTGGCTTTGGCTATAATTTGAGATTCCATGGGATAATCTGCCACAATGAAATATGGATCAACAGCTATACAATGCCCACCAACACCACACCCCGGCTGTAATATATTCACTCGAGGGTGTTTATTTGCTAAGCGAATTAACTCCCACACATTGATATCGGCTTTGTCACAAATAAGAGATAGTTCATTTGCAAAAGCAATTTGCACATCACGCGAAGAATTTTCTGTTAATTTGCACATTTCGGCAGTACGTGCATTAGTTGGATGTAATTCTCCTTTTACAAATTGTTTGTAAAAGTCGATTGCTTTTTGAGTTGCCTCATCGTTTACTCCACCAATAACTCTATCGTTGTTCACTAATTCGTACATTACATTACCAGGCAATACGCGCTCTGGACAATAAGCTATATGTAATTTATCTTTTAATTCCGGTCGTTCGGTATAAATGTATCGCATCATCTTTTCTGTTGTACCGATAGGTGAAGTCGACTCAATGATGTATAAATCGTTTTCTTTAAGTAATGGAATAATCGCTTTAGTTGCAGCTTCTACAAACGAGATGTCTGGTTCGTTTTTTGCTTTGAAAGGTGTTGGCACCACTATCAAATATGTACTAGCTTCTACAGGGGTTGTAGCTACCTTTAAAAAACCTTTACTAACTGCGGCGGCTACCGCTTGATCCAAACTTGGCTCTACAATATGAATTTTTCCTTCATTAATAGTTTTTACTACTTCTGGATTTATATCAACACCATGCACGTTGATTTTATTATTTGCAATTAAGGCCGCAGTTGGTAGTCCGATGTAACCCAAACCAATCATTACCACTTTTTGATTACTCATGTTATTTATTTATAGAAATTATATATTCTACTATTCTTTGGCATGCTTTCCCATCGCCATATGGGTTATGTAAAGCGCTCATTTGTTTATATCTATTTTTGTTATTCAATAAGTTATTACATTCTTTTATTATCAAATCTTTATTAGTGCCAACTAAAATTACTGTTCCGGCATCAACCGCTTCAGGTCTTTCTGTAGTGTCTCTCATTACCAAAACGGGTTTACCAATACTTGGAGCTTCTTCTTGAACTCCGCCAGAATCTGTAATGATTAAGTATGATTTATTCATTAACCAAACAAAAGCTGGATAAGCTAATGGGTTTATTAAATTTATGCTACCGGTATCTCCTAAAATTTTATATACAGGTTCTTTTACGTTTGGATTTAAATGAACAGGATAGATAATTTGAACATCTTTGTTAGTTGTTGCAATCTCTTTTAGCGCTTCGCAAATATCAATAAAACCTTGTCCATGATTTTCCCTTCTATGCCCTGTTACTAAAATTAACTTTTTGGACGTATCGACTATTTTTTTTAGATTCTCAATTTCGGTATTTTGAATTTCATTCACTTTGGCAGAACTTTCCAAAAGTGCATCAATTACAGTATTTCCCGTAATGATTATGTTTTTCTCACTAACATTTTCTAATATTAGGTTATTCCTTGATTGATTAGTTGGCGCAAAATGATAATCGGCTATTCTACCTGTTACCTGTCTATTAATTTCTTCTGGGAAAGGGGATAATTTATTTTGTGTTCTTAAACCAGCTTCTACATGACATACTTTAGCGCCTGAATAAAATGCCGCAAGACTTGAAGCCATAGTCGTAGTTGTATCGCCATGAACATAAACATAGTCAGGTTTATAATCTTCTAGGATAGGTTTTAATCCAAGAATAATATCCGAAGTTAATGTATGAAGATTTTGATTAGGCTTCATTAAACCTAAATCATAATCAGGTATAATTTCAAAAAAATCTAATACCTGATCTAACATCTCGCAATGTTGAGCAGTTACACAAACTCGTGTATCGAACATTAACTGTTTCTTAAACTCTTTGACCAAGGGAGCCATTTTAATGGCTTCTGGTCGAGTACCAAATATTATTAAATTTTTTACCATTGAATTATTTTTGTGCGCACTAAATTGCGCACCATAATCTCTTTTATTGACGATTTTATATAATCTTAGATTTTATATTAAACTATTTAAAGCCTGAAAATTAGCAAATTAATGATTTACGATTATTTGAATATATGAATTGGCCGATTGGACCACACTAATCCCGAACTATCCCATTAACTTCATAAAAACCCCAACATCCTTCAACATTTTCTCAGTAAACTCGAAAGGTTGGTATAGGGCTACACGTATTTTTTTATCAACAAGTGATTCCGCCTTTTCAATTAAACGGTATAA
>SXGR01029613.1_pt1 | contig 14979 bp, 11 predicted proteins | sample 3174711 | NCBI WGS metagenome assembly SXGR01 (sample SAMN11356860, study PRJNA531348) | freshwater metagenome | isolation source: freshwater sample F1-60 | place: China: Fuxian Lake, Yuxi | collected 2017-12-25
CGAACTCGACCGTTGGATGGATGAGCCCGGCAACGAGAGGAAAAATCGCAAAGGCTGTGAGTGCCCCGCCGGAGGAATAACGCCAGAGGGCGACAGCCCCCAGCCAGGCACACAATAAAATGAAGCCGATGAGTGGGGCCACGCCGAGGACCGCGCCAAGAGCGGTCGCCACTCCCTTGCCGCCGGTGAATCCAAGAAAAATGGAGCAGAGGTGCCCGAGGATCGGCGCGAGCGCGACGAGCTGGATGGTCCATTCGTCTTGCAGCAGTTGTGTTGCCGCGAAACCCATCACCCAGCCCTTGCCCATATCCCCGATCAGGGTCAGAATGCCGGCCTTCTTGCCAGACACGCGCAGGACATTGGTGAAGCCGACATTCATGCTCCCCACCGTCCGAGGGTCCGGCAGGCCCATCGCCTTCGACACCACCACGCCAAATGGCACAGCCCCCAGCAAATAGCCGGCAACCACGAGCAATACGAAAAGTCCTTGATGACCCATGTATGGTTAAATCACCCGTACCGAATATTTAAATTGACCGGATGCTCAAAAAGTCTGTCCCGCAAAGCCGCAGCGAATGAAGGATCAAGGCGTACCCGGAGGGTATGTTGAGGGTCTGAACGATGCGAGAACGAAGCTGGTAAGAGTTTTCAGCATCCGATCAAATCTCCTTGGCTACAACCTGCTTCCAGAAACTCCACACATACTGCCCGCCTGACACATAGCCCAGCACCAGCGAGAGATACAGCGTGGCAATGCCAGCCAGATGCAGATTGCCGAAATCGGACAAGAAGGTGCCTTCAAGAATCAGGAGCACAATCGCCACGACTTGCAGGGCCATCTTGTACTTGCCCGTCGTCTCAACCGAGATCACCATCTCTTCGCTGGCGGCAATGGCGCGAATACCCGTAACCGCCACTTCGCGCGCGATGATCAAAATCGCGACCAAGGCGCTCACCCGATCGACGTTGACCAGGAGAATCAAGGCGGAGAGGACCAATAGCTTATCGGCAATGGGGTCGAGCAGCTTTCCGAGTATGGTGACTTGGCCGTTCCGGCGGGCCAGATATCCATCCAACAGATCGGTGACTGCAGCGACGACGAAGATGAGGGCCGCACTGAGGGATCGGTCTGGAGTCGGCGTGGCAAAAAGCACCACGAAGACAGGAATCAAAAAGATGCGGGTGAGCGTAATGAAGTTCGGGAGGTTGAATGATTCTTGCCCGAATAATTTCCAGGCTGCCGGCATGCGAATCATTGGTGACCCATTTCGTTAGACGATACCGTGCTTTAGTAAGTCATGCAGATGCACGACCCCAACGATGCGTTTGGCATTTTCTGCGACAACGAGCGTTGTGATGGAATAGCGCTCCATCATTTCGACCGCCTTGGCTGCCAATTCGTCAGGCCTGATCAGTTTGGGCTGCCGCGAGGCCAGCGACCCGGCTGTGCCCTTGGAGAAATTACCGCCCTGCTGGATAAACCGGCGCAAGTCTCCGTCTGTAATAATGCCCACCAGCGCGCCAGCGCGATTGACGACCGTCGTCATGCCGAGTTTCTTGGCCGACATTTCCAGCAAAGCTGCCGACGTTGAGGCCGTTTCTTTCACTTGCGGCAACTCCGTCCCGGCATGCATCAGGTCCCGCACCTTCACCAGCAGCCGGCGGCCCAAGGTACCGCCTGGATGGAACTGCGCAAAGTCATGTTCCTTGAAGCCGCGCTTTTCGAGCAGGGCCACGGCCAGAGCATCGCCCATCGCGAGGGTCGCGGTCGTGCTTGCCGTCGGCGCGAGCCCCAAGGGACAGGCTTCCTCTGCCACGGAGACGTCTAACGCCACAGCGCTCGTTTGCCCCAGAGTAGATCTCATCCGACCAACGATCGCCACGACAGGAACACCCATTCGCTCCATGAAAGGCAGAAGCTGCAAAATTTCCTGGGTCTCTCCGCTGTTTGAAATCGCAATGAGCACATCGCCGCGCGCCAACATACCGAGATCGCCGTGAAGTCCTTCAGCCGGATGGAGAAAGAACGACGGAGTGCCGGTACTGGCCATCGTGGCGGCAATTTTCTGTCCGATCAAACCCGATTTACCCATGCCGGAGACCACGACCTTGCTTTTGCATTGATACAATAGATCGACCGCTTTTGAGAAGGCACCATCGAGACGCTGTACCATGGCCTGAACCGCGCGGGCTTCGATTGCCAACACGCGACGACCGACTTCCAGGCTGGTTCCGCTCTTCGACGGCGAGGGCTTAGCTGCCTTCGACTTGGTTACTTGTGCGGTTGTGCTGCGTCGCATATTCGTAAGACCCGTTCTAGCAAAGCTTTGAGTTGATGGAGCGGCACCATGTTTGGTCCGTCCGACAGGGCCTCGTCAGGATTGGGATGGACTTCCATGAAAAATCCATCAACTCCGGCGCCGGCTGCCGCACAGGCCAAGGGCTCGATGAATTCGCGCTGGCCGCTAGATTTCATGCCCCCACCTCCGGGCAACTGCACACTATGGGTGGCATCGAAGACTACCGGGTACCCGAAACTTCTCAGAACTGGAAACGAGCGCATATCCACAACGAGATTGTTGTAGCCGAACGACGAGCCTCGCTCAGTCAGGATGATCCGCCTGTTTCCCGACTCTTCCACTTTCTTCACGGCATTGCCCATCTCCAGGGGCGAGAGGAATTGGCCCTTCTTGACATTCACGACCTTGCCGGTCTTGGCCGCCGCAATGAGCAAGTCAGTCTGACGGCAGAGGAAGGCGGGAATCTGGAGCACGTCCACGATCTTCCCTGCCTCAATCGCCTGCTCTTCCGTATGAACGTCCGTCAAGATGGGAAGGCCCAACTGATCCTTGACCTTGTTCAGCACCGCCAAGCCCTTTTCAAGGCCGGGTCCGCGATAGGACTTGATAGAGGTCCGGTTGGCTTTATCGAAGGACGATTTGAAGATATAGGGCATGCCCAGAGACTGGGCGATTTCTGCGATGCGAGCCGCGGTCTCTAGCACCAGGGCTTCGCTCTCGATGACACAGGGGCCGGCAATCAAAAACGGCCGATGCCCAGCCCCAACCGTAAAGGAACCGATATGAACTTCGTGTCCCATGATATGCGCCTAACCTTTAATGCCCACATTTTCTGCGTAATGCTGCGCCGACAAAACCACTAAAGAGAGGATGAGGCCGGTGGGGCCGCGAATTGTATTCCGGATGGAACTGCGTCGCCAGGAACCAAGGATGATCTTTCAGTTCGACGATCTCAACCAGCCGGCCGTCCGGCGACAGACCGCTCAGCACGAGGCCCTTGGCAGTCAATTGCTCACGGTAGGCATTGTTGAATTCGTACCGGTGCCGATGGCGCTCGCGCACTTCGTTCGCCCCATACATTTTTTGAGCCAGAGTTTTCTCTCCGAGCTTACAGAGATAGGAGCCGAGCCGCATCGTCCCGCCCTTCTCGCTGACAGACTGCTGATCCGACATCAGATGAATAACGGGATAGGAAGTGACCTCGTCAAACTCCTCGCTGTTGGCGCCGATCAGGCCTGCCGCGTTCCGCGCAAACTCGATCGTCGCGCATTGCATGCCTAGACAGAGGCCGAAAAATGGAATCTGATGTTCCCTGGCATAGCGAATCGACGCGATTTTGCCCTCGATCCCGCGCGAACCAAACCCGCCAGGCACCAGAATGCCATCGACCTCGCGCAGGATACGCTCGGTCCCCTGCCGTTCGATCTCTTCCGATTCGATCCACAGAATATTGACCTTCGTTTGATGGTCGATGCCGCCATGGACGAGCGATTCCGCGAGGCTCTTGTAACATTCCTTCAAACCCGCATACTTGCCGACCAGAGCAACGGAGACTTCATGCTTGGGATGCTTGATCTTCTGGACCATCGCATCCCATTCGCGCAGGTTCGGGGGCTCGGTCTCCAGGTGGAGGAGACGTACGATCAGATCGTCCAGCCCTTCTTTCCGGAACACGATCGGCACTTCGTAAATCGAATCCACGTCCTTGGCCGTAATGACCGCGTCTTTTTCGACGTTGCAGAACATCGCGATCTTGTCCTTGAGATCCGGCGGCAGATAGCGGTCGGTCCGGCAGAGGAGGATATGGGGCTGGATACCGATTTCCCGCAGCTTATTAACGGAATGCTGCGTCGGTTTAGTCTTCAATTCGCCCGCTGCGCCGATATAGGGCACCAGCGTAAGGTGGACATAGAGCACGTTCTTGCGGCCCACGTCGTAGGGCATCTGGCGGATCGCTTCGAGGAAAGGCAGGCTCTCAATGTCGCCGACAGTGCCGCCGATCTCGACGATCGTGGCATCCATCCCCTTTGAGATGCGCATGATGCTCTGCTTGATCTCATCAGTGACATGGGGCACCACCTGCACGGTCCCCCCCAGGTAGTCGCCGCGCCGCTCTTTCGTAATGACCGAATGGTAGATCCGTCCGGTCGTGTAGTTATTTTCTTTCGTGAGGGTCAGGGACGTGTACCGCTCATAGTGGCCGAGGTCCAGGTCCGTTTCTGCGCCGTCGTCCGTGACGTAGACTTCCCCATGCTGATAGGGATTCATCGTACCGGGATCGACGTTGATGTAGGGGTCGAGCTTCAGGAGGGTGATCTTTAACCCGCGGCTTTCCAGCAAGTTGCCGATCGAAGCCGATGCGAGCCCTTTCCCCAGTGAGGAGACGACGCCGCCGGTGACGAAAATGAATTTACTCATGGCTGCCCCCATCTTGTCCGATCCTATAATTCCAACATCTCTGCCACCGAGGGCTACTTCCCATGGGTGGCTCTGATCGCAGCCAACTCCCCCTTCACGGCCTCAAAGTGGCGCAGCTTCTCCGTCACCAGCTCGACATCTTCCGGCCTATCCACCCGCAAGGAGGCCCGTTTAGTTTCCCAGACTTTGATTGAAATCCCGTGCTCCAAGGCGCGCAGCTGCTCAAGGCTCTCCGCCTCCTCCAACCGTCCGGTGGGCAGCGCCTCGATCTTCAACAAAATATCGCGCCGGTAGATATACAGACCGAGATGAATGTAGTGCAGCCCTACAACGGCCACATGGCCGGCGTCGTCCCTCACCACCGGAATCGGCGCGCGCGAAAAATAGAGGGCGTTGCCCTGATGATCTGTGACCACCTTCACCACTGAGGAATTGTGGAGATCCTCCGTCGAGTCGATCGCGCGCTTCAATGTCCCCATCTCTGCGCCGCTTGCTAGGAACGGCTCGATGAGGTCCGCCAACAAATCAGGCTGCAGCGGGATCTCATCTCCTTGGAGGTTCACGAAAAAGTCCCCGCGAACCAGACGCGACACCTCGGCAACCCGATCGGTGCCAGTCCGATAGGCTCCGCTGGTCATTACCGCCTGCCCGCCGAATGCTTCCACTGTCTCCTTGATCCGTTTATGGTCGGTGGCCACCAGCACATCGGAAACCAGATGGCAGGCCGCCGCTTGTTCATAGACATGCTGGATCATGGGCTTCAGCCCGAGCATGGCCAGAGGCTTCCCGGGAAAACGCGTCGACCCATACCGGGCCGGAATGACGACCGTCACGAAGGGCGTCCTAGTCATGGCCTAAAGCCTCCGAAAGCTGCTGTGCCGACAGAGTCGCAGTGCCCACCATGCCAACGGCAACGCCAGCCGCGTGATTCGCCAGCGCCGCCGCATCCCTCATCGAGGCACCGGTCGACAGCGCAAGCGCCAAGGTTCCGATCACTGTATCTCCTGCGCCAGTGACATCGTAGACCTGGCGGGCCTGGGTTGGAATATGCCAAGAGACTCCCTCTTCCTCGTACAGACTCATCCCTTTTTCGCCACGCGTAATGAGCACCGCCTGACAGCCCAACCGCTGGCGGATGATCGCACCGGCATCATTGCTGGCCTGATCGTCGTCGCCATGCACGCCGGCGGCTTGCATTGCTTCTAGGTGGTTCGGCGTGATGACCGTCGCCCCCTTGTAATAGCTGAAATTTTCGACTTTCGGATCGACGACGAGGGGGATGCCGCGCAACAAGGCGAGGCGCGTCAAGTTTGCCATCAAGCTAGCGCTCACCACTCCCTTGGCATAGTCTGACACTACGAGGCAGGAGAGATCCCGCAAACGCGATTCGACGTAACTAAGGATCTTCCGTTGCATCGCAGGCTTAAGCTCCCCGCGTCGCTCCACGTCGTACCGCACGATCTGCTGATTATGGGCGATGACGCGGGACTTCCTGGTGGTCGAGCGATCCGGATCGATCACGACCCCACCGCGCCCGGAACGGCTTGTGCCCAATTCTTTCAGAAGCATCCGGCCCGACTCGTCCGACCCGATGACGCCGCAAAGATCGGCTTTGCCGCCCAAAGCTAGAATGTTATTGAAGACGTTAGCAGCGCCGCCGAGCCTGAAGGATTCAGAATCGACATGGACCACCGGCACCGGGGCTTCCGGCGATATCCGGCTCACACGGCCCCAGATATAATGATCGAGGATGAGGTCGCCGATGACGAGCACGAAGGCTTGCGGAAACCGCGCAATATATTGCCGCAGGATTTTCGGCGATGCAGGCCCCCCTCGCCCCGGTCCGCCTGAGCCTGCCGCAGCCTGTCTCGTCGTTTTATTTACTGAATGGCTTTGCCGAATCGATCCCATCTGACCCACTCCGTCCATTGTCCCTGCCCGCTCCACGACCAATAAATGCGAAACGCCTTCCCACGAATCTTCTCCTCGCGCACATAGCCCCAAAACCGGCTGTCCAGACTTTGATCGCGATTGTCACCCATCACAAAATAGGCGCCATCCGGGACGGTCACCGGCCCGAAATTGTCGCGCGAATTGATGGCGCCGTCAATGATCCCCGGATCGATCCGTTGCGTGAAGAGCTTATCGTCAAGCACCGCCCCGTTTACCAAGATGGCCTTATTGAGCACCTGCACGGTATCGCCAGGCCCTCCCACGATCCGTTTAATGAAATCCTTTTCCTCATCTTCAGGGAACCGAAACACGATCACGTCGCCCCGCTGGGGCTTGCCGAATTCGATCAGTGCCTGCGACGCGTAGCAATTGACGGGAGGCAAGGCCACTTGGAACTTGCACTGACTGGGCCATTGAATACCGTAAGACAGCTTGCTCACTAAAATATGATCCCCAATCAACAGGGTGGGGATCATCGAGCCGGACGGAATCTTGAACGCCTGCACGATGAACACCCGGATCGCAAAGGCCAGGAGCATCGCCACGACAATGGCTTCCGCATATTCACGAAAGATCGACTTCCTGCCAGGCTGCGATGTCGAGGGCTCATCGAGGACAGTTGTCGCGCCTGTTGCATCCGTGTGCTTCTCGCTAGCCGCAGAGACAAGACCGCCCGACGGGGGAAGGTTTGGCTCCCCGCTCACTCGTCACCAACTTTCAAGATGGCAAGGAAAGCCTCTTGCGGCACTTCTACGTTCCCCACGGATTTCATGCGCTTCTTGCCTTCCTTCTGTTTATCGAGGAGCTTGCGCTTTCGCGAAATATCGCCGCCATAGCATTTCGCCAAGACGTTCTTCTTCATAGCGCCGATCGTCTCGCGTGCAATGACCTTGCTCCCGATCGCCGCCTGAATGGCGATCTCGTACATCTGCCGAGGAATGAGTTCCTTCATTTTCTCGGCCAACTGACGTCCCCGCTGAATGGACCGATCTTTATGGGTAATGAAGGACAAGGCATCAACCGATTCGCCATTCAAGAGAATGTCGAGCCGCACGAGATCGGACTGGCGATAGCCGAGCAATTCGTAGTCCAGCGAGGCATAGCCTTGCGTGCGCGACTTGAGCTTGTCGTAGAAATCGAGAATGACTTCGTTAAGCGGCATTTCGTAACTGATCGTCACCCTTGTCGGATCGAGAAATTGAATGCCCCGCTGAATGCCGCGGCGTTCCTGACAGAGCTGGATGATGGCCCCCATGTAGCGTTCCGGCGTAATGACCGAAGCCAGAATGAACGGCTCTTCGAAAGATTCGATGCTGCTGAGGGGAGGAAGCTGCGAGGGGTTATTCACCTCTATCACCTCGCCATTAGTCAGCAACACGCGATAGACGACGGTCGGCGCGGTCGTGAGTAAGGTCAGGTTGTATTCGCGTTCGAGACGCTCCTGGATGATTTCCATATGGAGGAGGCCCAGGAAACCGCAACGGAACCCGAACCCCAAAGCCAGCGAGGTCTCTGGCTCATAGACGAACGAGGAGTCGTTTAACCGCAGCTTAACCAGAGCATCCCGCAAGTCTTCATACCGGGCCGTGTCGGTGGGATAGAGCCCGCAAAACACCAGCGGCTTCACTTCTTTATAGCCAGGGAAGGGCGTGCTCGTGGGCGTCACCGCATCCGTGAGGGTATCGCCGATCTTCACGTCCGCGACTTCCCGCATATTGGCGCAGAGATAGCCCGCTTCGCCGGTCAAGAGCTCAGTCTTCTTTGTCCGCTTCGGGCTGAATTGTCCGACCTCCATCACTTCGAACACCCGCTCATTCGACATGACTTTAATTTTCATGCCGGGCCGCACGGAGCCATCGACGATCCGGGCTAACACGATGACGCCCTGATAATTGTCGAACCAGGAATCGAAAATAAGCGCCTTGAGGGGCGCAGCAGGAAATCCGGAAGGGGGTGGAATCCGTTCGATGACAGCCTCTAAAACCTCCGGCACACCGATGCCCTCTTTTGCGCTGATCAAGAGGGCATCGGTCGCATCCAGCATCAGCACATCGGAGATCGACTGTTTGGTACCCTCAACATCGGCGCTGGCCAGATCGATCTTATTGATAACAGGAATGATCGTGAGGTTGTTCGCCATGGCCAAATTCACATTGGCAATAGTTTGCGCCTGCACACCCTGTGTAGCATCGACGAGCAAGAGCGCTCCTTCGCATGCGGCAAGACTGCGTGAGACCTCATAGGTGAAGTCCACGTGACCCGGCGTATCGATCAAATGCAAGGAGTAGGTCTTCCCGTCTTTGGCCCGATACTTGATCGCGACCGCATGGGCCTTGATCGTGATGCCCCGTTCCCGTTCCAGGTCCATCGCATCAAGGATCTGCTCCTTGGCTTCTCGGGCAGTCACCGCGCCAGTTGTGTCGAGGATCCGGTCAGCGAGGGTAGATTTGCCGTGATCAATATGGGCGATAATCGAAAAATTGCGTATAAGGCTTTGCAAATGCTAACTCTTTTTCCAATAAAATCAGTTCATTATAGTTACTGCCCCCCAGGTTGTCAAAGCAGTCGCCCCCTCGTATAATTCGCGCCGCACCGTCATTTTCGTTGGCGCCCATAAGCCACCCACGCACCTGTTTTGTACAGACCCGAATGACCATGGCTAAGAAAAATCGCGCCACCCTCCTCGCGGACTGGGACCGAGCCTACCTCTGGCACCCCTTTACCCAAATGCAAGAATGGGAGCAGGAGCAACCGCTCATTATCGAGAGGGGGAAGGGGTCCTACCTGATCGATACGGAGGGGAAGAAGTACCTCGACGGGACCTCCTCCATCTGGGTGAACCTGCATGGGCATCGCCACCCGACGCTCGATCGGGCCATCAAAAGCCAACTCGAGAAGATCGCACATTCCAGCTTCCTCGGCCTCTCCAATCCACCGGCCATTCAACTCGCGCGCGAACTCATTCGCATCATGCCCAAGGGCCTGAAGCGCGTATTCTATTCGGACAACGGATCAACGGCGGTGGAAGTAGCACTCAAAATGGCGGTTCAATATTGGCAGCAACGGCATCCGGGGGCGGGCCCCAAGAATACCTTTCTCCATCTGAAGCTGGCCTATCACGGCGATACCCTCGGCGCAGTCAGCGTGGGCAATATCGAACTCTTCCATGAACGTTTCAAATCGCTCCTCTTCCCCACTCTGGAAGCAGATCCTCCCTATTGCTACCGCTGCCCGCTCAACCAGACCTATCCGTCGTGCCAGATGGCCTGCCTCGATCCGATCGAACAGATCCTCAAGAAGCGGAACCGAGACCTGGCTGGTTTCATCATCGAGCCGCTAGTGCAGGCAGCAGCCGGCATGATTACAGCTCCGCCCGGCTATTTGAAACGAATCCGTGAGCTTTGCACGAAATACCAGGTGCTCTTGATTGCCGATGAAGTGGCCACAGGATTCGGCCGCACTGGGAAAATGTTCGCCTGCCAGGATGAGGGAGTGACGCCGGACTTAATGGCGATCAGCAAGGGGCTAACCGGCGGCTACATGCCCCTGGCCGCAACCGTGACCACTGAGGAGATCTATAAGGGATTTCTCGGCAAGTACGAGGACTTCAAAGCCTTCTTTCATGGGCACAGCTATACAGGCAATCCACTCGGCTGTGCCGTGGCCCTGGCCAATCTTGAGGTGTTCAAGAAAGAGAAGACGCTCGCGAGACTGCAACCCAAGATTAAAACGATGGCGCGGCTCCTTCAACCGCTCCGGCAACTCCCCCATGTGGGAGACATCAGGCAAAAGGGATTGATGGCTGCCATCGAGTTGGTGGAGGAGAAGAAAACAAAGAAGCCTTACCCGCTCGAAACCAGGATGGGACATAAAGTCACGATGGAAGGGCGCAAACGAGGGCTCCTACTCCGCCCGATCGGCAACGTCCTCATTCTCCTGCCGCCACTACGCACCTCGCTTCCCGAGCTCACCAGCATGGTTGCAATCCTGCAAGCATCCATCCAAACAACAACGCGAGTTCTAGCATCAGCCCCACGTTACTAAAAGAGGGGGAATGGAGGCCGATGATCTTCTGTGCTCGCGCAACGCGAAGCCTCCGAAGGCCCTCGATAAACGCGCGCGAGGGAGGATCGCACGAGACTGATTCTCCAAACGAAAAGTAGCTAGACTATTGACATTATTCTAGACTCGCCCTCAACGGATCACTGAAGAGACATTACCCTGCTGCGTGAGCAAGCTACAGCAGCCTTAATTATTGTGTCTCGAGGTGTGGCCCGCTGATGGCACACGATAGGCATCATTCTCGATCTCGCGCACTTCCATTTCGGGGTTCCCGGCGCGGATATACGTTAGCAATCCGTTGTCGGGAGCCAGGAAGAAGTAGCCCTCGCTCTTAGCGATGAGGGCGCGCTGCTAGCTACTGACGCCTGGAGCGACGACGGCCACATGCACGCTGCGCTTGGAGAAATAGCGATAGCAGGAATTCACGCGATAGGCGGCGGCTTCAATGGAATGGGGCGGCACATGGCCCGAGAGACCGACGAAGGTGGCCTGGGAATTGATGGTGAGAACCACCCCCTGTATGCTCGCCACGAACGAGTCCCGATCTTCGAAGTCGGTCAGCAGCGTGATGCGCCCAGGAGGGGGCGCGACTACAACTCTTCGAAACGAATCTCCACCACTTCGTATTCGACAATCTTCACCGGGGTCTTGACCTCGACGAACTCGCCGACTCGCTTACCGATCAGCGCCTTGCCGACCGGAGACTGAATCGAGATGCGGTTGACTTTCATATCGGCTTCATCCTGGCCCACCAGCGTGTATTGACGCTTCGACTGCGACTCCTGTTCGATCACAACCACGGTGGCGCCGAACACGATGGTCTCGGAGACCCGCCCTGCCGTTTCGATGATGCGGGCGTCGGCTAGCTTCGATCCGAGCTCGATGATGCGCGATTCGATGAACCCCTGGCGCTCCTTGGCGGCATCGTACTCCGCATTCTCGCTCAAGTCGCCATGGGCTCGCGCTTCGGCGATGGCTTCGATATTTTTGGCGCGTTCGACTTTTCGAAGGCGATCAAGCTCTGCCTGAAGTGCCTCGTGCCCCTTTCGCGTGATCGGTGTCGGCATAGTATAACGTCCTTTATAAGTGGTGGTGATATTCTTGTAACGACCGAATCGTGAGCTCTGTCTTCAAAATCGCTTCAATGCCCATGACCGCCGCTCGCGCGCCCCGGATAGTCGTATAATAGGCTAGCCCTCTATTCAAGGCCTCCCGGCGAATCGACAAGGAATCGGCATGAGACGCCGCGTTGCTCACAGTATTCACAACCAAGGCCACCTGCCCGTTCTTGATATGGTCCACGATATGGGGGCGGCCTTCTTTGACCTTGTTCACGGTTTCCGCCGGCACCCCATGGTCCCGCAAATAGCCAGCCGTGCCGCTTGTCGCCTGGATGTTGAACCCCAGCTTATGCAGCTGTTTCACCACCTCCAGCGCCGCGGGACGATTGCTTTCTTTCACGCTGATGAAGGCCGTGCCTTCCTTGGGTAGCGGCGCGCCGGCTCCCGCCTGGGACTTGGCGAAGGCCCAACCGAAATCCTGATCGATGCCCATCACTTCGCCGGTCGACTTCATCTCCGGCCCCAAAAGGACGTCCACCCCGGGAAACTTATTGAATGGGAATACTGATTCTTTCACGGACAAATGCACCGTCGCAGGGGCCTCGGTGAACCCCAGTTCCGGCAAGGTTTTGCCCACCATCACCTTCATAGCCAGCTTGGCCAAGGGCACCCCGATGGCCTTACTGACAAAGGGCACAGTACGCGAGCCTCGTGGATTGACCTCGAGCACGTAGATCGTATCCTCTTTCACGGCAAATTGCGCGTTCATTAAACCGATCACGCCCAGTTCCAGGGCCAGAGCCTTCATTTGCCGGCGAATCTCTTCTACGACGCTCGGCTTGAGCGAATAGGGCGGCAAGGAACAGGCCGAGTCCCCCGAATGGACCCCGGCTTCTTCGATATGCTCCATGATCCCTGCCACCACAACGTTCGTCCCGTCTGAAATGGCGTCGACATCGACTTCGATTGCATCAGAAAGGTAGCAGTCGATCAGCACCGGATGTTTCGGCGAGGCCTTAACCGCCGTGGCCATATATTCCAGCAAGCCTGCTTCGGCATAGACGATCTGCATGGACCGCCCGCCCAACACATACGAAGGCCGCACCATGACCGGATAGGTGATCTGCGCCGCAATCTTCAACGCCTCGTCTACGGATCGGGCCATACCACACTCCGCCTGGCGGAGCCCCAGTTTATCCAGGAGGTCGCGGAATCGTTCTCGATCTTCGGCCCGGTCGATCGCCTCAGGACTCGTACCCAAAATTTTTACCCCGGCCTTGGAGAGAGGCAAGGCAAGCTTCAGGGGCGTCTGCCCGCCGAACTGCAGCACGACGCCCAGCGGCTGTTCACGCTCCACGATATTGAGGACGTCTTCCTCTGTCAGCGGCTCGAAATAGAGCCGATTTGAGGTGTCGTAGTCCGTGCTCACCGTTTCAGGATTGCAATTCACCATGATCGATTCGATGTCCTCTTCGCGCAGGGCCATGACTGCATGGACGCAACAGTAGTCGAATTCAATCCCTTGCCCGATGCGGTTTGGCCCGCTACCGAGGATGATCACTTTCTTCTGGTCCGTCGGGCGAGCCTCGCATTCACTGCCGTAGGTCGAATAGAGATAGGGGGTATGGGCTTCAAACTCTGCGGCGCAGGTGTCCACGCGCTTATAGGTCACGCCTCGTTTGCCCTGGGGCTTGGTCCGCTGCTTCCGGATCGAGGCAGCAGTACCGCCAATGAGTTGCGCGATACGATCATCCGAGAACCCCAGTTCCTTGGCCTGCCATAAGAGCGACTCCTCAAGCACCGCTGGCTTCTTACCAGCCTGGCCGACCAACACCGCTTCGAATTGAATCAACTCCCGAACTTGTTCCAGGAACCAGGGGTCGATCATCGTGAGGGCGAAGAGGTCGCCGTTCGACAGACCGAGACGCATGCCGTCCCCCACATGCCACAATCGCTCGGCAATCGGAGTCCGCAGATGTTGCCGAACCCGCTCCAGCCCCTGCGCCCTATCGAATCCATCTGGGATGCCGCAATCCAACCCCTCCCGCGAAGAGAGGCCGCTCATGTTCAATTCCAACGAACGAATCGCTTTGTGCAAAGCCTCTTTAAAGGTGCGACCAATCGCCATCACTTCGCCCACCGATTTCATCTGCGTCGTGAGGGTCGGATCGGCCCCACGAAACTTCTGGAAAGTAAAGCGGGGAATCTTCACCACCACATAGTCGATGGTCGGTTCGAAGGAGGCCTTGGTCACGCCGGTGATGTCGTTGGTGATTTCATCCAGCGTATAGCCCACGGCAAGCTTCGCCGCAATCTTGGCGATAGGGAACCCCGTCGCCTTGGAGGCGAGCGCGGAACTTCTCGACACGCGCGGATTCATTTCGATGACGACCATGTCGCCATTCTTGGGATCCAGGCCGAACTGCACGTTCGAACCGCCTGTATCGACGCCAATCTCGCGGATGATCCGGACTGCGGCATCCCTCATACGCTGATACTCTTTGTCCGAGAGGGTCATGGCCGGCGCGACAGTGATGCTGTCCCCCGTATGGACTCCCATCGGATCCAGGTTCTCGATGGGACAGATGATGACGACATTGTCCTTGAGGTCGCGCATCACCTCGAGTTCATATTCTTTCCATCCGATGAGCGATTCCTCAATCAGCACCTGGCTGACCGGACTCATGGCCAAAGCCCAATCGATCAGCTTCTCGAACTCTTCCCGGTTATAGGCAATGTTTCCGCCGGTTCCGCCCATGGTGAAGGAGGGACGGATAATCGAAGGGAATCCGGTTTGCTCAAGAATCTTGATGGCTTCATCACGGTTATGGGCCGTGCCGCTAGACGGTACCCGCAAACCGATTCGCTGCATCGCATGTTTAAAGGCTTCGCGGTCCTCGGCCTTATGGATCGCCTCGGCTGAGGCGCCGATCAGTTTCACACCATACTTTTCGAGCGTCCCCCGTTTGACCAAGGCCATCGTGGTATTCAACGCGGTCTGGCCCCCCATGGTCGGGAGCAGGGCGTCTGGCCGTTCTCGCTCGATCACCTTTTCGACCACTTCGGTCGTGATTGGCTCTACATAAGTCCGATCGGCCAGTTCCGGGTCGGTCATGATCGTGGCAGGAGTGCTGTTGATGAGAATGATCCGGTAGCCTTCCTCTTTCAGCGCTTTGCAGGCCTGC
>SXGR01035421.1_pt1 | contig 14979 bp, 9 predicted proteins | sample 3174711 | NCBI WGS metagenome assembly SXGR01 (sample SAMN11356860, study PRJNA531348) | freshwater metagenome | isolation source: freshwater sample F1-60 | place: China: Fuxian Lake, Yuxi | collected 2017-12-25
CGAGCGATGCGGCGCGTGGCCTCGTGGCGCATCGCAGGCTCCGAACTGCGAATCGCGATCTTCGCCAGCATCGCCTGTCCGAGCGGCCCTTGCAGTGCGAGGTGATCGAGCATGGCAAGACGGATGTCATCCTTTTCCTTCCCCATGGCGTCCCAGAGTGCCTGCCATGACGCGGGGTCCTTCCATGTCGCGAGCTTCGTCATGTTGTCGCGGCGGATCGTGCCGCGTCGGACGCCGAAGTTCGTGCGAACAAAGTCGGTCGCGCTGCGCTCGTACCCACTCTGCGACGCGCCGGCCGGCGTCGACGGCGTAAGGATCGACGGATTGACCGCGTACGGGAGCGCCCCGGTTGACGGGATCGGCGTGAGCAGCGAAGTCGGCGTCGGAGGTGGTGCCCCAAGAGCAAGCACGCTGGCCGCGACGAGAGTGAGCATGTCCCTAGGATAGCCCGATGGACGGAGCCCATTCGCACGAAAAGGCGCAGATGGCACCGCACGCGACCGAGATCTATGGACGACTCGGTGAGGCGGTGTTTTGGCGCATTGCGCGGGCCTTTTACGCGCGGATCGAGCTCCAGGGCGAACTGAGGCCCATGTTCCCGCGCGAACTGGAGGAGCCCATCCGGAATCAGGCGGAGTTTCTCATCCAGTACTTCGGCGGACCGACCTCCTACAGCGAGCGCAAGGGCCATCCGCGACTTCGCATGCGCCACGCCCAGTTTGCCATCGGCGTGCGAGAACGAAATGCCTGGGTCGCTTGCATGGAAGGCGCGCTCACCGACGCGGCGGTCCCCGAGCCTGAGCGCGCGGTCATGTCGAAGTACTTCGCCGACACGGCGACATTCTTGATGAACGCGGACACATAACTCGAGCGCGCGTCACTTCCCGTCGTCGAAGGCACCCACCATCAGATCCTTGCGGGCGATTGTGCGCATGGACTTCTCGGCCTCGGCGCGCGTGGGCCACGCACCGATGCGGACCGCGTAGAGCCGTTCGCCCGAGACCGTTGTGACTTCGGCGACGCGCGCATCGCCCGCGTTGGCGCGCGCGACATCCCCGGCGATCGCCTTCAAGCGCTTCTGCGCGGCAGCGAGCGTCGTGTAGCTCCCCGCCCTGATCGTGAACTGGCGAACGGGAGCCCTTGGAGTGGGTGTGGGTTGGGCGGCGGCAGGTTTCGGCGTTTCTGCAGCGGCCCTCGTTGGCGGCGGCGCGACCGGTGTCGGTGGCGGCGCCGAGAGGCGAGCGCGCTGCGCGAAACGGCGCGCAGAAGCCGCGTCTTGCGGGGCGCGGGCCGCTTCGAACGCGGTGGCAGCACCGTCCAATGATTGTGCCGCGGTTTCGGGGCGGCCGCGCGCGAGTTCGACATCCGCGACCACAACGAGCGCCTGGCCTCGCGTGGAGGGATCGGGCGACACGGCCGCGCGTTGCGCGAGATCCCAGGCCTCCGTCTCGCGTCCGAGCCGCCACGCACTCATGGCCGCGAGCACACGCGCGCGATCGGCGTCGATACCCGTCGTGGTCTTCGCTACGGCGATGCTCTCGCCGTAGGCACGCGCGTAGTTGCCCTCTTCGTATCGCGAGATGGCTGTGGAGAGGTTTCCCGCAGGAGGGGCGCCGGCGCACGCGGCAACGAGCAGCAGCGCGAGCGTCACACTGAGCCGACCGATCACGATGAGGTGGCATCCATGCACGGGAGTATCGTAGTGACGCCCTCGGGCGGAAATCCCAGTGAGACTTCTGCGCACCATCCAAAGGCGGATCCTCCTCTCTCCATGGCGAGTCGCGGTCGTCGACGATCAGCGCGCGTGGCGGGCTTTCGAGATCCAGTTCGTGGCATGGCACCTTGCACGGGAAATCGAGCGAGTTTCGAAGGCTGAGCGCATCGGCATCATGCTGCCCACCTCAGGGCTGTTTCCCTGCGCGGCGCTGGCAGGCTGGATCCTTGGGAAGACGATCGTCCCGCTCAACTACCTCCTAGCCCAAGGCGACTTGGCGTATGTCTGCGCTGATTCTGGTCTGGACGCCTGCGTCACGGTTGGCCCCATGCTTGAGTTCACGGGGGGTCTCCCTGAGAGTGTTCGTGCCATCCGGATGGACCAAATGTCGTTTGGCGGCATTCCCCCAATCCGCCGTTCGCGTCGGCGTGCCGACTCGGAGCTGGCCGTCCTCCTCTACACCTCTGGGACCAGCGGGCGGCCCAAGGGGGTCATGCTGACCTGCGGCAACCTGCGTACGAATGTCGAGCAGGTCGTCGAGCATGCCAAGTTCACGCGCGTCGACACGATGCTCGGCGTCCTGCCGCAGTTTCACTCCTTCGGGTTGACGGTGCTCACGCTGCTGCCGCTCGCGGTCGGCTGCAAGGTGGTCTACACGGCTCGATTCGTCCCGCGAAGGATCATCGCGCTCATCAAGGAGCATCACCCGTCCGTGCTGGTGGCGATCCCATCGATGTACGGCGCACTACGGCTGGTGAAGGATGCCTCGCCCAAAGACCTTGCCAGCCTTCGGTTCACGGTCAGCGGAGGAGAACCGCTGTCGACGGCTGTCGCCGACGGCTTCTACGAACGCTTTGGCATCAGGATCAGCGAGGGGTACGGTCTGACCGAGACCTCGCCCGTGACGAACTGGTGTCTCCCCCTCGAGTGGCGTCCGCGCAGCGTGGGCCGCGCGGTCAAGGGCGTCGATGAGCGGATCGTTTCGCCAAGCGGCGACACGGTCGGGCAGGGGGCGGAAGGGGAGATCCGTATCAAGGGACCCAATGTCATGGCGGGGTACTGGAATCTGCCCGAAGAAACGAGCGCGGCCTTTGACGAGCAGGGCTACTTCAGGACGGGCGACATCGGCCGCTTTGACGGAGACGGCCACCTCTTCATCACCGGGCGAATCAAGGAAATGCTCATCATCGGCGGCGAGAATGTGTTCCCGCGGGAGATCGAAGAAGTGCTCGACCGCCACGAGAGCGTCAAGGCGAGTGCCGTCGTTGGTGTCAATGATGCGTCGCGTGGGGAAACGGCGCTTGCGTTTGTGGAACTCAAAGATGGCGCGGCGTTCAACGAGCCGTCACTGCGCGCCTGGTGCCGCGAACATCTCGCACAGTTCAAGGTGCCGCGAGAAATCCGTCACCGCGACGCGCTGCCGCGCAATGCCACAGGAAAGATCATGCGGCGCGCCCTCGCTGCCGAAGTTGCCGCCGAGTCCCCCGCGACCCCTTAGGGGCAGGCGCCCCAGCCCGACAAGATCGCCGTCAAGTCGATGCCGTCGACGGCACCGCTGCCATCGATGTCGCCCTGACCCGCGGCGCCCCAACCGGACAGGACGACCGAAAGATCAAGCCCATCGACAGTGCGGTCGCCATTGAGGTCTGGCACGCACGCCGGACACGCGGGCTGGTCGGATGCGATCGTCAACTGGCCGGCCCCGGCTGGCCCCGACGGGGACGCCACGCGAACGAGGTAGTTCGCATCGCACTGCGCCGTGAACGACACCACAGACGAACTGCCGTTGGACGGACACTGGGAGTTGTCGTCGCCGCAGGCAATCGCGGCCGAACCGCACGAGCCTTCGTACACGAGGAGCACGCTGTCCATTCCGTAGCTGCCGCAAGTCGAAATCGTGATCGCCCCCTCGACATCGTCGAGCGAGAACCATGCGTCGGCGCCGAGCGTCGTGCCACCGAGCACGAGGCACCCCGCGGGCGCGGGCTGCGGCGATGCAGTCGCACCCGCAAGCGTGAATGGGAAGATGCCGAGCCCTAGCGGCCTCGGAGCGTCGCAGTGATCGTTGGCCGGCGGCGTCGGGCTGCACATCACGAGCGCCGCGTCGACGCAGAGTTGGTCCCAGGCCTTTTCGCAGCACAGCGGGTCGCTGGCACAGACGGTCGCGCAGCAGTCGGGATTGCCGCAGCCAGGCTCAAGCCGTGCCGCGTAGCAATCGCCCGAGCCACCGCACGGATTCGTGCATTGATCGTTCCAACTCAGCTGCAGCGAATAGCGCTGAAACGCCCCGCACGACTCGCCGAATGACTCGGGCGTGGGGAATGTGCCGCGCGCGACCGTCGCGTACCAGACCCCGGGCGCAAGGCACGCCGAAACCGTGTGCGAGAGGCAGGCGCTGACTTGCGCATGGAGTGGAGATTCGGACAAGCTCGCGCAGGGATTCTGTGAGAGGGCGACGAATGCTGGCGCCTTCGCCGAGAACGCAAGCGTGACTTTCGCGATCCCGTCTCCATTGGGATCGGTCACGGTAAACGAGTACGAGTCGGTGTCGGCGAGGCCCTCGCCGACCCACTGAATCTTGCCGCAGATGTCTGTCCCGTTGGTGCCCACTTGGAGTGACCCATTGGGGACCCCGTCGACGCACGCGGCGTTCGTCTGAGCCGAGCAGAGTTCGATCTCGCTCGTCGCGCCCGACGGGCAGGGGGGATCGCACTGTATGCCGCAGCCCGTTGACGCGAGATTGACGCACGCCGCATCCCAGCCGACGGTGCAGCACGATGGCAGCGCGGTGCAGACAAACTCGCAGCAGACCGCATCGGCGCAGGACGGGTTGGCGTGAACCTGGTCGCACGGACCAGACGATGCCTGCCCGCATGGAACAGGCGGTGGGGCGGTGCAGAGCGCGGGTGCGATGACATAGGCGCAATACGCGTCCCAGTTGGCGAGGCAACAGAAGCCGTCGAACGCGCACACGAGTTCACAGCACGCTTGGTCGCCGCAGCCGGGAGTTGAGTGCGGCGCGGTGCATGAGCCGGTTGCGTTCGCGGGGCAGAGTTGCGCGAGTGCGGGAGCGCTGGCTGTGACGGCGCATGTCGCAAAGGCCAAACGGAGGATCGACGCTGCGGTGAGCATGGGGGACTCGATCAAACCTACGAACGGGGAGGTGAAAAGATACGCAAGACGACGGGAGATTCCAACAAAGAAAAACCCCCCGGTCTTTCGACCGGGGGGTGCAATCACTTGATGAAGAAACTCGACTTACGGGCAGGCGCCCCAGCCCGACAGGAGGACGGTCATGTCAAGACCGTCAGTCGTGCCGTCGCCGTTGCAGTCGCCGCCGGTGCTGCCCCAGTTGGACAGGATCACCGTCATGTCGAGACCGTCGCGGACGCCGTCGCCGTTGAAGTCAGCCGCACAGGCTGGACCGCAAGGCGTGCCGCCAACTACCGAGACATTCAGCGTGCCGGCCCCGAGTGCAGTCGTGGCGACATAACCGCCGACGGCGATGATGTACTCCTGATCACAGAGCAGGTCCGCCTCCATGATCGAGGTGTATGAGGCGCAACCCGCCCCGTCGTCGTTGCACGCCACGACGCTTGTCACATCGCAGGTGGTCTGCGCTGAGAGGCGTGTGTCGTGCGTGGCGAGGTTGCAGGTGGAGAACACATAGTGACCACTCTCGGCTGGCGTGAAGGTGTAGAACACGCAGTTCCAGTTGACTTCCGTGCCGAACGGACCCATGTCGCACAAGCCGGTGAAGTCGAGGTCCACGGTTGCGCCAGCGCGGTTGAAGGCATTGTCGCCGACCACCAGTGGGAGCGGATCCGTGCACGCCAGACCATTGCCACCGCCACCGCCGCCGCCATCCGCAGAGATGGCGAGGGTTCCGGCGCCGAAGGTCCCAGCTCCGTAGCCGCCGATGCGAATCGTGTAGGTCGTACCCGAGGTGCACGCGAGCGTGCACTCAGACGCGAGACCGCACGCGCCCGACGCGGCATCATCGTTGCACGCCAGCGGGACTTCAGGTCCGGCAGGGCAGGCTCCATAGATGTCGATGCGGGTGTCCCAGGTCGCCGAGCACATCGAGAACAGGTAGTTCTCGGTTGTGGGCGCCGTGAAGGTGAACCAGACATCGTTGAAGAACCCAGCTCCGAAGGTGCCGCAGCTCGCGTCAGTCGGGTTTGGTCCGTCTGTCGTCGAGTTCGCGGTATCGAATGGGTTGTCGCCAACAGCCGCCATGCCTGCGTTTGCGCAATCGTCATTCTCGGGACCTTGTGGGGCGCCCTCGCTGATGTTGAGCTCCGTCGCGCCGGTCGCACCATCCCAGCCGCCGACGCGGATGATGTAGGTGAAGCCGTCGAACAGGTCGGCGACAAGGAACGATGAGTAGTTCGCGCAACCCACACCATCGTCATTGCAGAAGAGCATGACGCCGCCAGCATCCGGGCAGCCGTCCCACACCTCGATGCCCGTGTCGAACGGAGCACTCGAGTCGCAGGTCTGCAGCGTGTAGCTATTGGCCACGGTCGGGGTGAACGAGAAGAACACGTCCTTCGAGAACGCCGCGCCGCCGAAGCCGCAGGTGACTTCACCGTAGCTCGTGTTGGCATTGGAGTTGTCGAAGGCATTGCCGCCGAGTTGGGCCACGACCGCTTCCGCGCAGTTGTCGCCCGCTGGTGGCACGAAGGTGCACGCAACGGATGAGATCGTGAGCGTGTAGTCGTTGCCAAGCGAGCCGCCGCATGGGAAGTCGGCGAACATCGCGGGCAGGGCGACCACATAGTAGGAGCCAGGTCCGAGGCAAAGCGGTGCCGTCACGCTCGGGCAGGTGCCCGCGCTTGCGGCGCCGAGAATGCTGCATCCAGCCATGTCCACGATGGCGCAGAACGATGGGATGTAGCTGTGGATCTGGAGGGACACTTCCGTGCCTTCCGTCACCTCAAAGCCGTACCAGTCGGTGTCGCGCATCGACGCCGAGGCCCAGAAGGTTCCACCGATGGTGTTGTTGGTAGAGGTCGGCTCATAGACGCCGCCGCCATTGCAACCACCATTGAGGTCTTCACCGCAGAGCTCGACTTCGGCTTGCGCGAAGCTGGGGAGGGTGCACTGACCCGCACCGCAGGCTGCGCACATCGCCACTGCCTGGTCCGCGCAGATCTGATCCCACTCGGTGTCGCAGCAGTAGGCATCGGCCGCGCACACGGTTGTGCAGCACTCGGCATCCATGCAACCAGTCGTGCCAGGGTTCGACACGCAGCAATCGCCGCCCGTGCCGCAACCGCCGCCGCCGCCACCGCCACCGCAGATGCTGCACATAGTGACAGCCTGATCGGCGCAGATCTCGTCCCACTCTGTCGTGCAGCAGTAGGCATCGGCCGCGCACACGGTGTCGCAGCAGGCTTGGTCGCTGCAGCACACCGTGCCGGGGTTGGCAACGCAGCAGTCTCCGCCGCCACCGCCGCCGCCACCGCCACCGGCTGCGATACTGAACACGCCCGGACCGCCAGCGGTCGTCGCGCTGTACACACCGAGCGCGATGTAGTAGGTCGTCCCAGCGGTCGCCGAGAAGGTCATGATGCTCGAATACGCCGCGCAACCGGTTCCGTCGTCATTGCACGCAATGACCGAGGCTGCCGTGCAATCGAGGTGCGCCGAAAAGCGCGTGTCGACGCCGCCAGCGGTGTTGCAGGTCGAGAAGGTGTAGGTGTCAGTGGTCGAAGCGACCCACTTGAACCAAACCACATCGTAGTTCACATCAGTACCGAATGGACCCGGATCGCACAGACCCGTCGTGTCGACATCTTCGGTGCCGAGCGCATTGTCGTAGGCGTTGTCGCCATCGAATGCATCGACGGCGGCGGCACAGGTGAGTCCACCCTGGGCATACGCGCCCAGCGTGGTACACGCCGCGAGCAGTCCGCCCGCGACGATCTGGAGTGAGTCAAGACGCATCATGTTCTCCTTGGAATGTTGAATCGTGAGTGATTGCAATCGGCGCAGCCGTGCTCGGCATCGGATCGACCCATTCGGCGTCATGCTTGAGGGGCAATCCAATAACGAGACGGGCGATCGTCCGACGGAGGCAATCGCCGGATGGAACATAACTCACTTTTCGTGGTTTCCAAACCGGAATCTAGAATTCTCTTCCCCCGCGCCGCCTCCGAGTTCAGTCGGTGATCCCGCCCTCGTTGACTGTCACCTGGCAGTTCCCGATAACGGTCTTGCCCACCCGGATAGCGGCAATGGTGGTCCCGGTCGGGATCGTAAAGACCAGCCGGATCTTGTGTTCACCCGAAGACGGCTGACTGGGGAGGTCTGACAGTCGACCGACCGGCTTTCCCGGCTCAAAGCACAATTCGACATCTCCGGCGCGCTCCAACACCCATCCGACGGGTCGGTAACCCTTTCCGCGGGAATCGACCAGTTCGAGCGGGATGTCACGGCCCAAGGCCTTGATGGCGGGGAGACCATCCCCGTAGATGTCTAGGCCACCCGGGCGCCTCGACGCGTCGACCAAGACGATCTCTGTGCCGGTCGTGTGATGGAAGCCGCGAATGCGCTGGCTCCGCGAGACGCTCATCGTCTGGCCCTTCTTGTAGCTCGCCTTGCCCTTACTGATGAAGTGGGCGCCGTCGTTTGTGGTCGTGTGCTCCATCGGTGGCAGAATGTTCGTATTCAGCTGGGCCGGGGCAATGGTGTTGCGCACCTGGATCAGCCGCGAGAGGTCCTCGGCGAAACCGCCGTCGGGGCCGGTCAGATCCGGAGCCGTCCCCGACGGACCGTCCGTCGTGTCCATCATCGCCGCAATGTCACCGAGGGCGACTGGTGGGAGCTTGAAGCGTGTCCCCTTGATCTGCACGAACCGTGGGTTTTGCGCTGGATTCGAGAACGCGGGAAAGACGAGCACGATCGTGGCGTCCTGCTCTCCTGGAACGCTGCTGGCATAATTGCTCATGTCATCGAACTTGTAGGACCGCCGTTCGCCGCCGGCGTTGGGCTGACTGAACTGCACCGGAAACACAACCTCGGGCTTCTTTCCATCGGACACGAGTCGTGCCTGCGCCGCGGAGAGGATGAACTGCTCTCCGCCGTCAAAGGCACCGGTTCCAACGGTGAACTCGAGCGCATAGGCCCCGACGGATCCATCCTTCGCGCGGAACGAGTCGTCCTTCGTGAGGGTGCCGATCGTGATGGCATCCGGTGCGATTGACACACGGCCGTCGCCGTCAAAAAAACTGTCGCGGTGCAGGCTGAGTGCGGTGTTCGCAAGTTGAGGGTAATGATCCGCCAACGGCGTCGCGCGCACTGGGGAAAGCGCCCCGCGCGAGAGCATCGAATAAAACCCTTCGGTGATCTGTGCCACGGGGACCCACATCTGTTGCACCTCGGCCGGGGCACCGTTGTTGTTTCCCGTGCGTGCCCATCCGACGAATCCCATCACCTCAACCGGCGCCTGAATCATCCCGCACGCGATGGTCGTGATGCCCATCGTGACGATGCCTGCCCAGAGCCCAACGATGCCGCCGAGCAAGTTGTTGACGGCGACGGGGAACTTGACATTGGCGGGGGCGACCCGGTCCGAAATCAAGCGCAGGACGAAGAGAGAGACAACGAAGAGCCCGGCGAGTCCGAGTCCCCAGCTGTAGTTGTCCATCGGCCCACCCTTGAGGAGGAGCCCTACGACAAGTGGCTCCCAGAACGCGAGCGCGATCGCCCCTGCGAGCACCACGCACAGGCAGTGAAGAATGCTGCTGAAGAGCCCCTGGTTCGCCCACCAGTATGCGATCAAGAGGACGAGCCCAATGAGGAGGATGTTCAGAATGGAGTCCATGGGGCGCTTGGTCAGGCTGACTTCGTGCTGGGTTTGGTGGCGGGCTTGGTGCCAGTGGGGGGCACGGGAGCAGGCTTGCTCGCACTCGCCTTGGGGGCGAACACGCGCGCGATCTCTTCGAGACTCGTCTCGCCGTTGCGGACCCTGAGAAGCCCGCACTCTTGTGCGGTCGGGGTCTTGAAAGCGCGGCGCATCGCGGTGTACGCACCGGCCGTGTCTCCCGTCGCCAGAATCGCCGCGCTCGGACCATCGACACGAAGCACTTCGAAGAGCCCGGTGACACCTCCGAATCCAGTGCCTCCGCAGGTGGGACAGTCAACAATGTCGTTCTTGACCTGCACCTTTCCGCCTGCGCGGTAGAGCTGGATCGCCTTTCCTTCGGGGACGCCGAGCCGTTTCGCTTGGTCGGGCGTCGGTTGGTATGCCTGACGACACTCGGTGCAGAGTGTGCGCGCGAGCCGCTGCACGACCACCAATCTCAATCGCGCCGCGGCCGCTTTCGGGTCCCCAGATGCCTTCAGAAAGGTTGCAATGGCGACCTGAGCGCTCTCCGTGGGAATGAGTCCGTAGAACAGGACGCCGGCGTTGTTGGGATGAACGAACACGCCGGCCGTGCCAGGGTCCGTGAGGTCCGAGGCGAGCACGATGTCCGGGCCGCGCCGCACGACGGTCTGGAGCCGCGCTGCGAAATCCGCACTCGGGTCCGTGGAATCCCACTCGAGGTGGTCGATGCCCTCGAGTTTGCGCTCGACAACCTTTTCGAGTGTCTTGATGTTGTTGACATACGAATCGTGCCGTGTCAGCAGCGAGCACCCCAGCGTCGTGAGGCCCTGTCCGGGCGGCGCGGCGACAAGAACGACGCCTTCCTTGACATCACTGAGCCCCTGCGTGATCGCGTCAACCTGTGCAGGGAGGAGTCCGAGAGCCTCAAACGGGCGCGTGAGTTGCTTGTCGCGCTCGATGTCGATGCGCATGGACTGTCCGGCACTCGCCCCCCATGCGGTCAGAAGGAGATTGACCCTTCCGCCGCCGACATCCATGCGAATGGATCCACGGACGCGCTTGCGGCGATCCTTTGTGTCGAGCGCAGCGGCCGTCTTGAGGTAGTCAATGAGTCGAGCCGCGACATCGGACGCAACCGCCTCTCGGCCCACGCGGACCGAGTCGACCACGATCGAACTCGCGTGTGCGTTGGACCCGGGGACGAGGTCAAGGCGGGCCGCCCGCCGCGCCAGCGCGGAAAGAATGAGCTGCTCCGCCGCAAGGTGCACTTCGAAGAGGGGGTCTTCCTTGCCCGGCGGGACCTGCTTGTTTCCCTTCGCGTCGCTGAAACTGGCGGTCACCTCGCCGAAGGCTTTCGCCGCCTTGCGCCGTGCGCTGTACGCAGCCCACTTTCCGGCGAAGAGGTCGAATTGCTTGCCCTTGGGCACCTTCGGGTCGCGGTACTTCCAGTACCCCCACGACACACCCACGAACATGAGGAGCATGAGGGGCCAACCGACCCAGAACAGTGGGATGAAGAGGACGCACGCGAGCCCCGCGAGCAGTGTGCCGACGCACGCGGCGTTCCACACCTTCTCATTGAGATGGTAGTACCGCACATCCTTGTCGATCACCGACGAGATGAGCCACGCGTAGGGGAGGACAACGAGCGCGACAAGGAACGGCTTGTAGACCGAAAGCAGTTGCACCGAGATGGCCGTGTCGGCCAAGAGTGGGCCAGCACCATGAGGGTGGAGGGGGGACAGATCCATTGGGAATCAGGTGATGCCCTTGAGTCGCATCTTGAGTTCCTCGGGCCGTGGCGTCGCCTCGATCGCGACGCGCTGATGCACCATCTCAGACTCCACGAGCTCGACGAGCGCCGTCGTGAAGTCGAGCATGCCCTCGTCCTTGCTCGACTTGATCACATCGAGGAGGTCGCCTTCGCGGCCGTCGAGGATGTACTTCTGCACTGCGGGCGTGTTGAGCAGGATTTCTAGGGCGGGGACACGCGCGATCTCAGGCTTCAGCGTCGGCAGGAGTTTCTGGTAGATGATCGCGCGAAGGTTGTAGGCGAGCAGTTTGCGGATCTGATCGCGCTCGTTCTCGGGGAAGAGGTCATAGATGCGGCCGAAGGTCTGCCAGGCGCTCGAGGCGTGAATGGTGCCGAACACAAGGTGCCCCGTCTCGGCAGCGCGAACGGCGGCTTCGAAGGTTTCGTAATCGCGCATTTCGCCGACGAGGCAGATGTCTGGATTCTCGCGCACGAGGGCGCGAAGCGCGTCGTCGAAGTTTGTGCAGTCGATGCCGATCTCGCGCTGGTTGATCGTCGCTTTGACATCCGTGAAGATGTATTCGATCGGGTCCTCGCTGGTGACGATGTGGACCTTCTTGCGCTCGTTCACATACTGGAGCATGGCAGCAATCGAGGTGGACTTGCCGCTGCCGGTCACTCCGGAAAAGAGAATGAGTCCCTGCGCCATCATCGCGACATCGCCGAGCATCGATCGCAGGCCAAGTTCCTCAAAGGTCTTGATCTTGCTCGTGATGAGGCGGGCGGCGACAGCCGGGCGGCCGCGGGCCATGAAGAGATTCACTCGGAACCGTCGGCCGTGGTCGAAATCGAACGCGAAGTCCATCGATCCATGGCGCCGGAAGTGGTCGAGCTGATTGGGATCGAGGATGTCCTTGGCCACCTGGAACATCAGGTCATCGGTGATCGACGGCGTCGCGAGATCCCGGAGCGCGCCGCGATGGCGAACGCGCGGCGGGAGCCCAGCTTTCACGATGAGATCGCTGCCCTCGATCTTGATAATCGCGGCGAGCCACGAGTTCCACGCCTTGCGCCCTTCACCGGGATGGGTACCCCGTGTGTCCGTGGAGACTGGAGTGAGAAGTTCCTTGCGTGGGTCGCTCAACGAACGGTCGCTCCCGATGGTCGAAGATTCGAGAGGCTAGCAGAGAGCCGCAACCGTCGCATGACGGTGATTTGACGAAACGCCGCCCGGCGAGGATCATCCCCCAATGGAGCCCAAGATTGTCGGCGATGGCATCACCTTCGATGATGTCCTCCTGATTCCGAGGATGAGTTCGGTGGTTCCCGAACAGGCGGATACGGCCACTCGGTTCACTCGGGGGATTTCGATTGGACTGCCGATCGCCTCGGCCCCAATGGACACAGTCACCGAGTCGACGCTCGCCCGGGCGCTCGCACAAGAGGGCGGAATCGGCATCATTCACAAAAACATGTCGCCCGCGCAGCAGGCGAGCGAGGTCGCCAAGGTTAAGCGCAGTGAGAACGGCGTCATTACCGACCCGGTGACACTCAGCCCGAGTGACTCGGTTGATCGAGCGAAGGCGCTGATGGCTGAACAGGGGGTGAGCGGATTCCCAGTGACGGAAGATGGCTCACGGCGCGGACGACTCGTCGGCATTCTGACTCGGCGCGACATGCGGTTCGTCGCCAAGAGCACGGGGCTGACGACGGTCGGCGACGCGATGACGAGGGTCAGTCTCGCCACGGGGAGGCTGGCGACCTCGCTCGCGGATGCGGAAGCAACGATGATCGCCGCGCGTGTCGAGAAACTGCCGCTTGTGGATGAGCGCGGGTGCCTCGCGGGCCTTGTGACGATGCGCGACATCGACAACACCCGGCGGTTCCCGCGTGCGTGCCGCGATTCCCGCGGCCGACTGCGAGTCGGCGCGTCCATCGGTGTGGCCCAGTACGAGCGCGCCGAGGCGCTGATCGCTGCAGAGGTCGATGTCATCATCGTTGACACCGCGCACGGACACAGTCGCAATGTCATCGACACGGTGCGGGAACTCAAGAAGCGATTCACGATCGAGATCGTCGCGGGAAATGTCGGCACCGCCGACGGGGCGAAGGCGCTCGTCGATGCGGGAGCCGATGCGGTCAAGGTCGGCATCGGTCCAGGGTCGATCTGCACGACGCGGGTGGTGACCGGCGTGGGCGTTCCCCAGATCACGGCGATCATGGAAGCGGTGCGGGAGGCCGAGCGTTCGGGAGTGCCCGTCATCGCCGACGGCGGCATCCGATTGAGCGGCGACATCGCGAAGGCGATCGCGGCGGGGGCGCACTCGGTGATGCTCGGCGGGCTGTTCGCGGGACTCGACGAGAGCCCGGGCGAACTCGTTTTGCACAGCAACCGGCGATTCAAGGCCTATCGCGGGATGGGCAGCGAGGGCGCAATGATGGCTGGAAGTGCCGACCGCTACGGACAAGGCGGCTCGCGCAAGTTCGTCCCCGAGGGCGTCGAGGGACGCGTGCCCTACCGCGGGTCCTTGAGCGACTTCGTCTTCCAGATGGTGGGCGGGTTGAGGAGCGCGATGGGCTACTGCGGCTGCGCGACGATCGAAGAGTTCCGCGCCTGCGCGCAGTTCATGAAGGTCACCTCGGCAACGGTCGTTGAGAACCATCCGCACGACATCCAGATCACGAAGGAATCGCCGAATTACTCTCGCGGTCCTCAAGGCGAGTGATTCGGGAGTGCCGGCGACAGGAATCGAACCTGCACGAGGTGTGAGCCCCAATGGATTTTGAGTCCATCGCGTCTGCCAGTTCCGCCACGCCGGCGCGTGAGCTTCGAGGATAGCGCGGCGCGTGTATCGTGCGGTGAGTGGGACGACTGCGGAACGCAAAGTTGGCGGTGAGCGTGTTCTCGCTGGCGTGCGTGTCGGCGTCAGGCGCCGGGACTGACGCTGTGGCGTGCGTCCCGGGAACGCCGCTGAATGCGGGCGATCTCAACATCTTTCATAGCGTGAGCCCGCCTGCGGCGGAAATCCGCGAGCTGGCGTGGCTGGTCATTGCGATCTGCGGCGGGATCTTCGTGCTCGTGGAGGGGGCGCTCGTGTACGCGATCGTGAAGTTCCGCGCGCGGCGGACCGATGCGGAAGAGCCACGACAGGTCTTTGGGAGCACCCCCATTGAGATGGCATGGACGATCATCCCGTTGATTGTCGTGTTCGTGCTGGCGCTCACCACGGTGCGAACCATCCGCGAGGTGCAGCGCACAGAGGCCCCCGCAGGCGCGCTTGAGGTCGAAGTGATTGGGCACCAGTGGTGGTGGGAGTATCGGGTGCCGGGTTCCACCGCGGGCCGAACGATCGTGACCGCCAACGAACTTGTGGTGCCCGTGGGGCGACCGGTGTGGCTCCGGATGTCTTCGGCGGATGTCATCCACTCGTGGTGGGTGCCGCGGCTCAACGGGAAGACCGACTTGGTACCGGGCCATCCATCGAACACATGGTTCACCGCCGAGTCCGCTGGGGTGTTCCTTGGCCAGTGCGCCGAGTACTGCGGGACACAGCACGCCAACATGCTGTTGCGCGTTCGTGCGGTCGAAGCACGCGAGTTCGACGCGTGGCGAGCGCAGCAAGAGCAGCCCCCGGTCGCTGCGGCTGAGGTCAGTGCGGGGCGTGCGAGGTTCCTCGA
>SXGR01482363.1_pt1 | contig 14978 bp, 13 predicted proteins | sample 3174711 | NCBI WGS metagenome assembly SXGR01 (sample SAMN11356860, study PRJNA531348) | freshwater metagenome | isolation source: freshwater sample F1-60 | place: China: Fuxian Lake, Yuxi | collected 2017-12-25
GCCAGCATCATGCCCTCTGGGTAAGCTGGGTTCACCACGCGGATTAAAATACACATAACGCCGATGAGCGCACCAAACCAATATTTACCGGTATTGGTCATGGCGGCAGACACTGGGTCAGTCGCCATAAAAATCATCCCGAAGGCAAAACCACCCACCACTAAATGCCAGTGCCAAGGCATGGCCATCATGGGGTTACTCACGGGGTCGCCAAAGTGATTGAAAACTAACGTCATGGCAACCATACCGAGCATAACGCCCAATACAATGCGCCAAGAGGCGATACCCATAAAGAGCAGCACTGCACCACCCAAGAATATCGCCAGTGCAGATGTTTCACCGACTGACCCCATTTCTTTGCCGACAAATGCATCCAACCAAGTCAGCTTAGCCGTTACCGCCGCCATGCCTTCTTGGGCACCAATAGATAAGGTAGTCGCACCGGCAAAGCCATCCACCGCAACCCAAACCGCATCGCCTGAAATATCTGCAGGGTAGGCAAAAAAGAGGAAAGCACGCCCCGCCAAGGCAGGGTTAACAAAGTTTTTGCCGGTGCCACCAAACAGCTCTTTGGCAACCACTACACCAAAACTAATGCCCATGGCTGCTTGCCACAGTGGCAAATCAGGCGGGCAGATAAGTGCAAAAAGTACCGAGGTTACAAAAAAACCTTCATTGACTTCATGGCCGCGAATACTGGCAAAAAGTACCTCCCAGAAACCGCCGACAATAAATACAGTGGCGTAAAGCGGTAAAAAATAAGCAGCGCCATGCCACAAACAATCCCAAACACTGTTGGGGTTGTAACCCGCCAAGAGTTCAATAATGCCACCGTGCCAGTCAACAACTGAGGTTAAGCCCATGTGCGCCATGGCGGTATTGGCCTGAAAACCAAGGTTATACATGCCGTAAAACATCGCCGGAAAAGTACATACCCACACGGTAATCATAATGCGCTTAAGGTCTATGCCATCGCGTACGTGCGCTGTGGTTTTAGTGGTATGCGGCGGGCGATATAAGGCCGTATCTATAGCTTCATAAAGTGGATAAAAGGCCGCAAGCTTGCCACCCTTGTGAAACTTGGGTTCGATTTTGTCGAGGAAATGACGTAAATGAAAGTTACGTAAAAAACGCATCCCTTAACCCTCCTTTTCAATCAGTGTAAGGTTATCGCGCAGAATCGGGCCGTACTCATACTTGCCGGGGCAAACAAAGGTACACAGTGCCAAATCCTCTTCCTCTAACTCCAAGCAACCCAATTGCTGAGCAGTTTCGGTGTCCCCCACAATTAGTGCTCGGAGCAACTGCGTGGGCAGAATATCCAAGGGCATCACTTTTTCGTAAGAACCTACCGGCACCATGGCTCGTTCGCTGCCGTTAGTGGTGGTGGTGAAATCGTAGGTTTTACGAGGGAACAATTTTGAAGCATAAATACGCATGACTGAAAAAAGATCAAAACCGGGGCGAAGGTAATGTAAAAACGGACGATCATGGCCTTCATCCAATACCGAGACTTGATTGTGATAGCGCCCCAGATAAGAGAACACACCATCAGCTTTGCGCCCACCAAATACCGAGCCGGTAATTACGCGATTATCGCCATGCTTAAGGGTGTTTGCGGTCAAATCCTGTAAGTGCACGCCAAGCGTGGTACGAATTAATTGCGGGTGAACCACTTGTGGGCCAGCAAAAGAAATAACTCGTTGGCAATCCAACTCACCTGTTGTAAATAACTTGCCCACTGCCATGACATCCTGATAGTTAATTGCCCACACGGTTTTGTTAGCGCTCACAGGGTCTAAAAAGTGGATATGGGTTCCCACGTTGCCCGCAGGATGAACACCCGCGAACTCGGCAACCTCAACTTTCTTATTGATAACGGGTGGAATAACAGCGCCAGCTTGCTTGCATACAAACACCTTGCCTTCAGTCAGCACGGACAGAACCTGCACGCCATTCACAAAATCATCATTGCGCTCGGCAATAACAACGGCGGGGTCTGCCGCGAGCGGGTTGGTGTCAATCGCAGTGATAAATAAAGAGTGTGGAGCCGAATCTAAGGCTGGGCTTTTGCTAAACGGACGAGTGCGCAAGGCGACCCACAAACCGGCATCGTTTAGTTGTTGAACCACAAGATCGCGGTTTAAAGCAGGCAAATCTTGAGCGGGATACGCTTTGAACTGCTCAGCGGTATCCTCGCCTTCCAAGGTAATAACCACCGACTGCAATACACGGCCTTCGCCACGGTGAATAGCCGTTACCCTACCTGCTGCCGGAGCCGTGTACTTCACACCTTGGGTTTTCTTATCGGTAAATAGAAGCTGGCCACGCTTGACGAGGTCGCCCTCGGCTACTGCCATAGTGGGTTTCATGCCCAAGTAATCCAAGCCGACCAAGCCAACGGACGTTACCTTGGAGCCAGCGATAATTTTTTGCTCGGGCGCGCCGGATATGGGCAAATCTAATCCACGACGAATTTTTATCATAGGGCTCAGCCTTTCTTTGAAGAATGCCCAGCACCCTACCAAAATCACTCTTAAAAATCACTCTTAAAGATCACACATAAAATCATCCGAAACTTATTACCAAAAAATGAGTCTATTCAAGGGAATAGCGGTGAAATGATATTGATAATCGCACTTGAAAATACAGATCCAGCCCTCACAATTGGACGTAGCAATAGCATCAGTTCTTTTGTAGCATCTGAAAAGTCAGTATCTCAAAGCTTTTAAATGCTAAATATGACCCGTAACTACCGATGGAGACCATCATGCAAAACGTAACTAACTTCGAAACGCTTAAATCCGTAAGCCAAACCGAAACGCACAAGGTATTGCGCAACACCTATATGTTGCTTGGCCTAACACTCGCATTCAGCGCAATTACCGCCGGCATGTCTATGGCGATGGGATTAGGACAAGTCGCAGGGTTGGTAATGAGCTTAATTGCCATGGGCCTTATTTGGTTTGTTTTACCTAAAACCGCAAATTCTGCGAATGGTCTTTTAGTGGTATTCGCATTTACCGGTTTAATTGGCGCAGGTTTAGGCCCAATCCTCAATCACTACCTTAAAATGGCCAACGGTGGCGCTTTAATTATGCAGGCCTTGGGTGGAACTGCTGCGGTGTTTATCGGCCTTTCGGCTTATGTATTAACTACACGCAAAAACTTTAGCTTCTTGAGCGGTTTTGTGGCTGCAGGCCTAGTGTTGATGTTGGCAGCGTGCGTATTTTTGCTTGCCGCCTCTGCGTTTGGCTATCAATTCTCCACCATGAGCTTGGTGCTTTCTGCTGGCATAGTGCTGTTAATGTCTGCATTGATTCTGTATCAAACCAGCGAAATTATTCACGGTGGCGAAACCAATTACATTATGGCAACCACCAGCTTGTTCCTTTCAATCGTTAACTTATTCACCAGCCTTTTACACTTGTTAGGCTTTGCTAACGACGATTAATAAATACGCCAGATAAGAGCTGAGTGGAAATTGAATTCTTAATTCCCCCTCGTCGTACCCGCACAGGCGGGTATCAAGCTGTTAAAAAGCTTCGCATAGCGAAGTGAAAAATGGACGATATGTTCCGGAGTGAATAATCCAAACCGTTATTGAGTTAATCAGATTTTTTGATGAAGCTTGGTAGCGGTTTTATCATTAAACCGGTAATACAGAAAAACTATCATAATAGAAAGTTTTGCAAAAGTTGTTTGCATTCAGCCTTACCATATGCCTGTTAATTCGAAGCCAAGATGAGTAAATTAACACAACTAAAAGAGCGCACCCTGCAAAAGACTGAAGTATTTGAAGAATACAACGCATTAGCAGAAGAGCTTGAGTTGATTGATAAACTGCTAAAAATGCGTGCCTCAGCTCATTTAACGCAAGAAGAACTCGCACATAAAATGGGTACGTATAAAAACAATATCTGCCGATCAGAAAAAGGCGGGGCAAACCCAAGTTGGGCTACACTGAAAAAATACGCTCACGCTTGCGGCTTTGAAATATCCTTGGGTTTTCAAGCAACAACCCTCACTCAAGCCGCACGATAAATGGTGAGAACCATTAGTTCCTCTCATCAACACAAAGAATTTAAACAACCGCTAACTGCCGCGCCTGCGTAATCACTTCATCCACTTCCCAGTGATCGTCAGCATGTGCTCCGTATTTAACGGCGATAACTTCGCCGGTTTTAGCGATAAGAAAATCCGCAGGCAAACCAAATAACCCCTGCCCCTTTTCATAGGGCAATTGTTTAAACTTCAACAAGCCAGTAACACCCGATGCCCAAGCGGCGGGGTTGATAATGGACAAGACCGATGGCTCTATGCCAAAGGCTTTATAAAGTTCTTTGGTCGGGTCTGCGATCATTGCGAAAGGAACGTCACTGCCATACTTTAACATTTCGTCTTGCGTTGAATGAAACACTACAATTTCTTGAATGCCGGTGGCCACCAAATCAAGATGGCGCTCTATAAATGTATGTATGTGCAAACTGCAAATGGGGCATGACGCAAAGCGCCTAAACTGTATATGTGTAACGTGCTGGGCAGCCGGAATATCCACGTGAGTTGCGCTAATGGTTTGTAATTTTTGCGGAACAATAAAATCGCCAGTTTTAATTTTTGCCATTACTCCTGCTATAGCCCTCTCTATTTTGAAATTTTTATGCCCTCAAGCCTTCTATATAGGCGCATAAAGTATCAAACAAATCTCTTGCCAAGTCTACTGACTGCATACACTTTGACGCCCCCATTACACCTTGATAACTACACAACAAAAATGTGGCTATGGATTGTGGATTTATATTTTTGCGAACTATGCCGTCGATTTGACCCTGATGCAACGCCGCAGACACTGTGGCGACAATATCAAACATAACCGTTTTCAAACGCTGCTGAAAACCTTCATCCAGAGTAGACATCTCTTGAACAAGATTGGTGAGCGGGCAACCGTTAATACACTTACCAGTCTGTATATCCGAAAACTCTTGATTAAAAAAATCTTGCAGCGCTTGTAAAGGGTCGTTAGTTGTGCCCAAAAACTCACCCCAAGCAGTATGAAAGTAATCCACGATCACCTCATCAAGCACTGCATAACCAAGCGCAAACTTAGTGGGAAAGTAATGATAAAGCGCGCCCTTCGCCAGCTGCGTTCTCTTCAAGACCGCATCAATACGCAAGCCTTGAAAACCATGCTCATACATTTCTTCATGCGCCGCCTGCAAAATTCTTTCGCGGGTTGATTCAGTAGCGATTTCAGTGGGGTTTGCTGTGTTCATAAATAACCTAATCAATAAATGCTGTAGGAGCGGCTTTAGCCGCGGAAATTGTGCTCCATTCGCGTCTAAAGTCGCTCCTACAAAAACATTAAACTTTTTTCACTCTAAACCAAGCCGCATAAAGCGCGGGCAAGAATAATAAAGTTAAACCTGTCGCCACAATTAAACCGCCCATAATCGCCACCGCCATTGGGCCCCAGAACACAGAACCTGACAGGGGAATCATGGCGAGCACCGCAGCGGCAGCGGTTAAAATAATGGGGCGGAAACGGCGCACGGCAGCTTCAACAATGGCATCCCACGGCGCTGTGCCACTTGCGATATCTGTTTCAATTTGATCGATTAAAATAACTGAGTTGCGAATAATCATACCGAACAAAGCAATTACACCGAGCTGCGCAACAAATCCCATAGGACGATGCAAAATCAGCAGCGCCATAGCGACACCAGCGACGCCAAGCGGCCCCGTTAAAAATACCAGCAGCGAACGCGAGAAACTTTGCAGCTGCAACATCAACAACGTAAAAATAATAAAAACTACCAAAGGCACATTAGCTGAGATAGACGCCTCTGCTTTGCTGCTGTCTGCTGCGGCACCGGCTAAATTAATGGCATAACCAATTGGCAGCGCTGCTTTTATTTCTGCAAGTTTAGGTTCAATTTGGCTGGATACGGTTGGGCCTTGAATACCGTCCACTACATCGCACTGAACAGTAATGGCCCACTCGCGGTTTTCACGCCAAATAATGCCCGGCTCCCACACGAATTGCGCGCGCACAATTTGCGAAAGAGGAATTGATTTTCCGTTGCCCGTTGGTAGGTAAGTATCGTTTAATTTTTCGATGGTTGAGCGCTCATCCAAAGGCTGACGCACCACAATATCCACTAAGCGATTTTTTTCGCGATACTGGCCAACTGTGGTTCCGCTCAAAATAGTATTGGCCGCATGCATAACCGTTTCAGATGTCATGCCCAGCGCGCGCAATTTGTCTTGATCTAAATTCAAACGCAGTACTTTTACCGACTCGTTCCAGTTGTCGTTTACACCCAAGGCATTGGGGTTAGCGCGCATAATGTCTTTTACTTGATCGGCAATTTCACGCACCTTATTTACATCCGTTCCACTCACACGAAATTGCACGGGGTAGGGTACCGGCGGGCCAGTGGGTAAAAATTTCACGCGGCCGCGAACTTCAGGAAAATTCACTTTAAATTCGTGAATGATTTTTTTGCGCAACTCTGTGCGTGCGTCATCGTCTTTAGGCAGAACAACAATTTGGGCTACGTTAGATTGCGGAAAGATTTGATCCAAAGGCAGATAAAAACGCGGGCTGCCGGTACCGACATAACTCGTCACACTCTCTACGCCTTCTTGCGCATTAATAAAGGCTTCAAATTTTTTAACCTGCGCTTCCGTGGCCGCGTAAGACGAGCCTTCTTGTAGCCACATCTCGACCATTAATTCTGGGCGAATGGAATCGGGGAAAAATTGCTGCTCGATAAATTTAAAACCAAATACACCGGCCATAAATACACCAAGGGTTATAGCAATGGTGGTTTTTCTAAACTCTACACACCAATTTACCAGCGCTCTGAATTTAGTATAAAAAGGCGAATCAAATAATTCATGGGGCGCATCGTCAGCCGAATGCGGTTTTACTTTTAATAATAAGTAGCCGATGTAAGGCGTAAACAACACCGCCACTAACCAGGATATTAACAACGCAAGGCAATTTACCGAGAACATCGAAAAGGTGTATTCACCGGCAGCGGATTTCGCCAATCCAATGGGCAAGAAACCTGCAGCAGTAATCAAGGTTCCGGTGAGCATAGGCATAGCAGTAGAGGTATAGGCAAAGGTGGCAGCATCAAAACGCGAGTAGCCCTCCTCCATTTTGCGCACCATCATTTCTACCGCGATAATCGCATCGTCTACCAACAAGCCCAAGGCAATAATCAAAGCCCCGAGCGAAATTTTGTGCAGGTCGATATTAAAGATGCGCATAAACAAAAAGGTAATCGCCAACACCAATGGAATGGTTAAACCCACCACCAAACCGGGGCGAAAATCTATGCGCATGCCTTTTTCATCTTTGTGAAAACCCAGCGCAATAAAACTCACTGCCAACACAATAATTAAAGCTTCAGCCAGAGTTTTCAAAAACTCATTAACGGATTTGGCGACTGCTTTGGGTTGATCTGTAACGCGATCTAACTCCACACCTACCGGCAATTTGCGTTTGATATCGGCGGCGGTAATTTCAAGGTTTTTCCCCAAGTCGATAATATTGCCGCCCTTCTGCATAGAAATGGCGAGGCCAATGACTTCTTTACCATTGAAACGCATCTTGTCGTGCGGCGGATCGACATATTCGCGTTTAATCTCTGCAAAGTCGCCCAAGCGGAAATTGGTGCCCTGTGCACGCAGAGTGAGATTTGCTAAATCTTTGGGTGAGGTAAATGCGCCGGTTACGCGCACTTGCACATTGTCGGTATCGGTATTTAACACACCGGTCGATTGCACAGAATTTTGGGTATTAATTTGCTCGATAATCTGCTCAAGCGTTATGCCGAGTTGTGCAAATTTTTTGTGTGAAAAAATAATATTGATTTTTTCATCTTGAACACCCAACAATTCCACCTTCGCAACCAACGGCACACGCAAAAGTTGCTGACGCACCAAATCAGCATAATCTTTTAATTCGGCGTAAGTGAATCCATCGGCAGAGAGTGAAAAAATCGAGCCGTAAGTATCGCCGAACTCATCGTTAAAAAAGGGGCCAATGACACCCTGCGGCAAGGTGTATTTTATATCGCCCATTTTTTTACGCACTTGATACCAAGACGCGCTGGTTTCTTTTGGCGGTGTAGATTCCGCCAACTGCAAAATAATGGTAGTTTCACCGGGTTTAGAGAAGCTGCGAATAGAATCTATATAAGGTGTTTCTTGCAGCTTTTTTTCTAACTTGTCGGTAACTTGATCCGCCATTTGCAGCGAACTTGCACCCGGCCATTTAGCCGTTACCACCATCGCACGAAAGGTAAACGGCGGGTCTTCATCTTGCCCTAAATTGTTAAAGCTCATAATGCCGCCAATTAAAAGCGCGGCCATTAAATAGCGAATGAGCGGTATATGTTCTAGCGCCCAGCGCGATAAATTAAGCTGCGAGCCTTTCATTTTTCAGCTCCTCTTGCAGAAGAAGCATGCACAGAAGAAGCGGCTGCAGTTTGCGGAGCATTTTGTTGAGGCGCACTCAATAAGGTTTGCGAGGTTAAATAAGGTTCTGGCGTAGGTGCACTTGGCTCTGGCGGTAAAATAGACACCTTTTGCCCAGGGTTCAAAACATGCACACCAGCAGTTACCACAGTTTGCCCAGACGTGACGCCGCTACTTAAGAGCACGTCATTACCGCTCACACCGCCCACTTGCACCGGCACTAATTTCACCGCATTTTTTTCAACTAACCACACGGAGGTTACGCCCTTTTCTTGATAGAGCGCCGTGAGTGGCAGCTTGATAAAACTACCAGGCGTAGTGATCGCAAATTGCACCGAAGCGGTCATACCCAACTTCACCAATACCGCTTGTTTGGGTGTGAGATTGAGCAGCGAAACTTTGGCAATAAATGTGCGTGTTGCGGCATCGGCAACGGGAGAAATTTCGCGAATTTTTCCGGCAATCACTTCTTTGGAGTTTGCCCATAAACGCACCTCTACCTGAGATGCACGTTTAACCACTTCCACATTATTTTCGGGAATACCAACAACAACTTCTAATTCGCCCGCTTTGGCGACTTGCACAACAGGTGTTCCTGCTGCGACTACTTGGCCAACTTCAGCATTGATTGCAGTGACCACACCTTCAACATTTGAACTCAAGGTTGCATAGGCAGCTTGGTTAGATTGGCTTTTGTAAGCGGCTTGCGCTTGCTCAAAATTAGCTTTTGCAGATTCAAAGGCAGTGTTTTTTCCATCCATCGAGCTTTGGCTAACGGCACCGGTTTTACGCAATTCTTGGAAACGTTTTAATTCAAACTCTGCTAACTCAAAATTGCTTTTTGCCGCTTTAAAATTCGCCTCTGCTTGGGTTTGCGCTAAGCGTAAATCCTGCGGATCGAGCTGCATCAACACTTGGCCGGGTTTTACTAATGTGCCTACATCCACTTTACGCGTTTGAATTTTACCACTCACACGAAAGCCCAAATGGGATTCAACCCGCGCCTGCACATTGCCGGAATAGTCGGCAATCACCTGCTGCTGCGCTGCGTTCAGCTGAATAGCGCGCACGGGACGAACATCTTCTACCTTATCAACAGGCTTGCTGCAACCAGACAAGATTAAACCTGCAGCCACTAGGCCAGCGGCTATGAACGGAATGTGTGTGTGCTTGCGCATTGAACCCTTACTCCTGATAAAACAGCCGCGCATTAGGCGCGACAAAAAATGAATGTCCCTGCATGCCTGAGGCTTGCATCAAGACAGAAAGAAAATGAAATCAGCGACAAACCGACTAGTTGGTCTGCAAAAGATAGCAACCGACCAATTGGTCTGTCAATTTAAGGGAGGGATTTTGAGCAATCTTGTGACAATTAACATACTGCTGAAGAATACCTAGGCGAACCTTTCTCAGCGTTTTACTTAGCTTTTAACATCTCCGCCAAGCTAGCGCCCACCAAGGCTGCGCCGCCCTGCGCCCAACCGCCATCCACGGGGATAATCGCTCCGCTTATATAGCTCGCAAAATCTGAGGCTAAAAATAAGCAGGCATTGGCAATATCATCCGTTGAGCCCATACGCTGCAGCGGTACAGATTTCATAACGGCTTTGCGAATTCCTTCGGTCGGCGCTAAACGCTTCATGCCTTCGGTATTATCGATTGGCCCCGGAATAATTGAATTAATGCGCACACCTTCCGCGCCCCACTCCAAACACAGCGTCTTGGTAATCATATCCACACCGGCTTTTGCCGCGCACACATGGGATTGGCCAGCCATAGGGATAAAGGCTTGCGGTGCAGAAATGTTAATGATGGATGCACCGGGTTTGGTAATAAAGGGGTAAACCGCCTGCATAACATGAAAGGTGCCGAGCAAATCGATTTCAATCACCGAGCGAAAACCATTGGCCGACATTCCGGTTGCCAGCGCAGGGAAATTCCCCGCCGCGCCGGAAACGACCACATCAAAATTACCCCAGGCTTTATGCAAATCGGCGATGCCATTTTTAATCGCCTCCGGCTCGCGCACATCTGCCGCAAAACCTTTTGCATCGGCAGCGCCACAAGTTTTAAGTGATGCAATAGTGTCATCCACTTTCTCTTGCGAACGACTCACCACAGCAACACGCGCACCGGCTTTCGCAAAGTTTTCTGCGATGCCGCGATTTATGCCGCTAGTACCGCCAACAACAAGAACGTTTTTGTTTTGGAAATTAAAAGGAGAGTTCATGACTATTACCTAAAAATTATTTCAATGGGAGTTTTTTACCCCCTCCCAACCTCCCCCTCCACGAAGGGGAGGAGCCAAAGCAGCACCTTGAAAATAGGGAGTAAAGCCCCTCCCCGCTTTTCAAGGGGGAGGCCGGGAGGGGGTGCATTCAACCCTAGCCTCTCTATTCAAACCTAGAAAAGTCCGGCGCCCGCTTCTCAAAAAACGCCGTCACCGACTCTTTGCACTCATCTGAATTTAACCCTTCTGCAAAGCCCATAAACTCTGCCGCAAGTGCCGTTTCCACACCTTGATGCTGGGTTTTCTTTAACAGTGATTTCGCACGGCGCACAGCAGCAGGTGGTTGATTGGCCAAGCGCTGAATTTTCGCCTCCGCAAACGCGATTAATTCATTGGCGGGAACCGCCGCATTCACAAAGCCCATTTTTTCCGCATCCGCACCCGTAAAAGATTCGCCCAACAACAAGAGTTCGGCCGCTTTTTGTTGGCCGACTAAACGCGGCACTAAATAGCTACTGGCATATTCTGGGCACAAGCCCAAGTTCACAAAAGGTAATTGCAAGCGGGCATCTTGTGCGGCATAAACCAAATCGCAATGCAGCAACAGTGTTGTGCCAATCCCCACCGCATGCCCCTGTACCACTGCCACAACGGGTTTCACGCAGTTTTGCAGCGCAACCATAAAACGCACTACAGGGTGGCTATCGTGAATTTCCGGCTCATTCATAAAATCCAGCAGATCATTGCCGCTGGTAAAACACTCATTTACGCCACTCAACACCAGCACACGCACACTGCGGTCGTTATTGGCAATGTGTATCACATCGGCCAAGGCTGAGTACATGGCGAGCGAAAGTGCATTCTTGCGCTCAGGGCGATTGAATTGCACGCGTAAAATCCGGTCGACATGGGTCACCAGAATTTGAGGGTTGGGGCTAGTGATGGAAAAACTGGTGATATCTTGGTCGCTCATCGAAATCTCCTTTATTGGTTGTTCTTGATCGTGATGCTTATGGCTAGCTATGAGTATAGGGTACAATTCGCCCCCTCACTTATTAGCCAGAAACCTTAGATTATTGCTATGAATATCCGCGAACTACTTAACGATAAAGTCCTGACCGCCATGCACGCCTGCGGGATTCCCGCCGACCTCCCTGCATTGATTGCGCCCGGTAAAAAAGCCGGTTTTGGCGATTACCAAGCCAACTGCGCCATGGGTGCCGCTAAGGCGATGGGTACTAACCCACGTGAATTGGCCACCAAGATTGTGGCCGCACTGCAACCAGAATTGGAAGGCATTGCCGATAAGCTTGAAATCGCCGGCCCCGGTTTTATCAATATCGATTTAAACCCCACGTGGCTTGGCCAACAAATCGCCAGCGCTCAGACTGACGCTCGTTTAAATATCGCAAGCAGCAGCGCACCACAAAATGTCGTTATCGACTACTCAGGCCCCAACCTCGCCAAAGAAATGCACGTGGGTCATTTGCGCTCCACCATTATTGGCGATGCGCTGGCGCGCTTATTAGAATTCCAAGGCCACAACGTCATTCGCCAAAACCATGTGGGCGATTGGGGTACACAATTTGGGATGTTGATTGCCCAACTCGAAGAGGAACTTAATAAAAAGCAGGAAGAACAATCAAGCGCTAACAATGAAATGGCACTGAAAGATTTAGAAGTTTTCTATCAGCAAGCCAAAAAACATTTTGACGATGATGCAGCCTTTGCCGATAAAGCGCGCTCTTACGTTGTGCGTTTGCAATCTGGCGATGCCGAGATGTTAAAACTTTGGCAACAGTTCAAAGATATTTCGCTCAAACACAGCACCGAAATTTATGAACAGCTAAACGTTACGCTGAACGATGAACATGTGCGCGGCGAAAGTTCATATAACGATTACTTGGCTCCGCTCGTTCAAGAATTACAAGACCAAGGCTTAGCAACCGAAAGCGAAGGTGCACAAGTTGTGTTCTTGCAAGAGCTTGCAGATAAAGATGGCAACCCATCGCCAGTGATTATTCAAAAACAAGGCGGTGGATTTTTGTATGCCACTACCGACTTGGCGGCATTGCGTTACCGTGTAAAAACATTGAACGCAAATCGCATTATGTATTTTATTGATGCGCGCCAATCGCTCCATATGCAACAAGTGTTCACCATCGCCCGCAACGCAAAATTTGCAAGCGATAACCTAAGCCTTGAGCATTTAGCCTTCGGCACCATGATGGGTAACGATGGCAAGCCGTTCAAAACCCGCACCGGCGGCACGGTTAAACTCGCTGAATTATTAACGGAAGCCGTAGAGCGCGCCGGTAATTTAGTACGCGAGCGAAGTACAGATTTAAGTGAAAGTGACATTGCCGAAATTGCACGCAAAGTAGGCATAGGTTCGGTTAAATATTCTGACTTAAGCAAAACCCGCACTAACGATTATATTTTCAGCTGGGAAAGCATGTTGAGTTTTGAAGGCAACACGGCGCCTTACATGCAATACGCCTTTACCCGCGTACAAAGTATTTTCCGCAAAGCAGGCGTAACGCCAGAATCTTTGCAAAGTGATATTGTAATTGGCACCGAGCAAGAAAAAACTTTAGCGATTAAGTTGCTGCAATTTAGCGAAGTCTTAGACCAGGTCGCCCGCGAAGCTTTACCGCATTTGCTGTGTACTTATCTCTACGAAATCGCCAGCTTGTATATGACCTTCTACGAAGCCTGCCCAATTTTAAAAGAAGGAATTGAACCAGAAACCCGCGATAGCCGTTTGCGCTTGTGCCATTTAGTAGCGCGTACTATTGAGCAAGGTTTGGAGTTGTTGGGTATTGAAGTAATGGAGAGGATGTAACGCCTCCCCATAAACTTCAGCTATGCTATAGATCGTGTATTGACTGCCTGATAACCACCTACTAGAGGAGCTGATCATGTCAACGCAAACACTCAAGCAAGAAGCGCTTGAATCGCTTCAGCGTTTACCAGAAGACACTGATATTGATGAAATGATGTATCGCCTCTATGTGATCGATAAATTGCATAAAAGCCGTGAGGCTGTGCAATTGGGGCAAGTCATTAGCCAAGAAGATTTAGAGCGAGAGATGGAGCAGTGGTAGTTTTTTGGTCGATACCTGCGCGCGATGACCTAAAAGGGATTCACGATTTTATCGCTCGCGACTCCAAACGCTACGCAACCCGTGTCACACAAGATATTCGCGAGAGAGTGAAGACGCTAAGCGAATTTCCACAACTCGGTAAAAGCATCTCCGAAATTGGTGAAGAAAACGTCCGTGAGATTAATATTTATTCCTACCGCATAATGTATGAAGTCATGCCAGACTTCATTTACATTCACGGCGTAATTCATATGCGCCGAAATTTTAAACCGGAAGATTTAGAGAGATAGCAAACTCCAAATGTCCATAAAAAATGCAGACGCCTGAAAAATTTAATTCGTTTTCCATCTAAATTTAATATATTGCTTACAACCCACAATCACAGTGCCCTTCTGGCAGGGTTTGAAGGTAAAGTTTTCTTTTACTTGCTTTAATGCCGCTTCATCTAAATCTGCAAAGCCGCTGCTGCGGTGAATTTCGCCGCGCTGAACCACACCGGCTTGGTTAATGTTTAATTCCAAACCAACAAAACCCTCTGCACCTAATTTTTCTGCGCCTGCGGGTGTTGCAGCTACGCCTTTGCAGCGCGGGGCTGAGGCGTAAAATAATGATGGCTCAAGCTTCACTTCTGCTGGCGGCGTTTTAGTTTCTGGGGTGACTGCGGTAGTTTTAGCATCTGCGGTCGAAGTTTCCGCTGTGGCGCCTGCTGTTTCTTTGGTAGCGCCTTGTGCTGCATCTTTTGCAGCTTCTGTTTCTTTCGAACTTTCTGGCGGTTCTACATAAATGGGCATTCCAGGTCTTGGCGCTTGCTCATTCACAACCTTGACGCATTCGTCGTTAGGTAGCGCTTCATACATCGCTAAACCTGTTGCAGCAGTTGGGGCATAAATATCAACGTTCACAAACTCTGCGGTGAGGCGTTTTGCTTTAACGTGCCAGAACCCTATAAAAAAACCAATATGGATAATAATCACAACCGCAACACCAAACTTAAAACGGCTTTTTTTGCTCATTACAGTAAACGCTGACATGCAGATAAATCTCTAAAATGAAAATAAACTTCTAATTGATAACGCACTTTATTTCTCCCTTTTTAAAAAGCTTTATTCATGTTAACTGTTGCGTACTCGAATTTTTATTCATCGTCATCC
>SXGR01124409.1_pt1 | contig 14972 bp, 18 predicted proteins | sample 3174711 | NCBI WGS metagenome assembly SXGR01 (sample SAMN11356860, study PRJNA531348) | freshwater metagenome | isolation source: freshwater sample F1-60 | place: China: Fuxian Lake, Yuxi | collected 2017-12-25
GTTTTGTGGCTGAACCACCACAAAGATTACTAACACTAATAAATGAAATTGAAAAAGGCATCCAAGATGCCTTGCCAGAGCTTACCGCTATTTACAATACAAAAGAAACCAAACCTAAAATAACTTTTTATGAAGGCCAGACAGCCATACAAAAAGTTTATGCTGATACTTTAATGGAACAACCGACAGAAATTTTAGAGTGGAACACCAATGCGTACTTTAACAATGCCCATGTCGATCCAAATTATATTCGGAAACGTGTATCGCAAAACATCAAAGCGCGCAGAATAGCCAACAAGGGCAGTAGATGGGATATTAAACATAAATATTTAGATCAAAAAGAATTATCGGAAACCTTAATAGTTCCAAATGAAATATTTGATCCTAAAATAGAGGTAAATATTTATAACAACAAAATCGCGTTTATGAATTACGCAGAAAATATGTCTATAATTATAGAAAGCAAACCCATAGCCGATGCAATGAGACAAGCTTATGAACTTTCGTGGAAAGGCGCTGAAACTTTGGCAGTAAATTTAAAAAAAATAAATTAAATTTTTCTCAATAAAAAAATACTGTAGTCTTATTCGCACGAATAAGACCTCTATTGCCTAAAAAATAATTTTTTCAACCCCGTCCCGATGGATATCGAGGCGGGGTTTTATATTGACTAAAAAATGAAAGACTGTTAAGTTAGCACAAGTCGGTAAATCCAAAAATGTAAAGGAGGCCAAAAGAAAAGGCCATGGATATTCAAGCTATCGAGATCAGTTTCACTCACCACCCACTGCTCGAGGCGTTCGTTATTGGGAAGCAACCTCCTATTACGGAGATCACTCGGTTGGTCGTGAACGCGAAGGTGGACGGAGTGGTTGGGTTCGGTCAAACCACCCTTGCCAACGTATGGGCGGGGGCCGAGCTGGAAGACATGCAAGCATACGCGATCGTCCTGCAACAGCAAGTGCGGACGATCATGCAGGCCGAAACACCACTCGGGGTTTACGAAGCGGTGACGCCACAACTGCTCGCCGACTCGTCCCTGAGCAACATGGTGGCGAAGCTCATCTGCTACGCGCCGTTCGACCTCGCGCTCTGGGACGCGTGGGGAAAGAAGCACGGAAAGCACCCGTGCCAGATGCTGGCGTCAGACGCGAGGTACGCGGACCTGTTCTTGCTCCGACCGCGGAGACAGGTATATGTAGAGTACACCCTCGGGGGTGTAATCCCCCTGCTCGGAAAAAGCGGACTCATCGCGACAAAGCTCCAGAACGGATACAGGATAGTGAAGGTCAAGTGTGTCGGCAACCCCGAGGCCGACTTCAACAGAGTGATGGCAGTATATGCGGCAACCAACTGCCAGATCTGGCTGGACTTCAACGGAGCCGGAAACCCCGAGGGAGTGAGCCAGCTTTGCGACGCCCTCAGAGCTTGCCTCCGTCAGGGGGAACTCCTCGCGGTGGAACAACCCTTCAGCACGTCGGAAATCTTTGACCCTGATGTCCACGGCATGAGTCAATATGTGCCGTTTTTCCTAGACGAGAAGGCGGTCTTGCCCGCGGACATCGGCCAAGCCAAAACGCGTGGCTACGGCGGCATCGTGGTCAAGGCGGACAAAGGCGGACTGTCGCACCTGGCGGAAATGGTCCGCGTCGCCAAGGAGCACGGGATGCTGGTCTCGGCGCAGGATCTCACGAGCCACCCCTGGGCGTCTCTCGGCATCGCCGCCTACCTGACCGATCTCCATATGGGAATCGTGGAAATGAATCAGGGTCAGTTCCTGATGACTCCCGAGCCCGTGGACATCCGGAACGGGGCGGTGGACACCTCGAGCCTCACTGGCCCAGGGTTTTACCCTTAAGATAGTAAACACCTCTGCCCTAAAATAACAAACAACAACTATGGGGCAAGGTGTAAGATTGGCCAGTGGTGCGCTGAAAGGAGGCAGTGCGCTACAACAGCGAAACGACGCTTGGAGTACAAACTCTCGAGCGCCGTTGATTTTTTCTAATTTTATTTAAACTACAAACCTCAATACTATTCGACCTTGTGGAGAATCCTATTGAGGATTGTAAAGATCCTTACGATAAATCAAGTTTTAGGTTCTCCACATTGGCCAGAACACTAAAATTTTGTTATTAAGTATTCTCTAATAATTTCCTTACTTCTCTAACTGTCTAAACCTCTAATCTCTTCCTCGCTAATTCTCTATCTCTCTCATTCTCCATTTCTTACAACCACCTCTGTAAATATTTACCAGCCACCCGTTCCACAAGTAAAAAGAAAATTATCATGACAAAAGGCAGGACATCTACAAACCGGGAATAGTGGATAAACTTAAATAAATACTCACTAAACGAATAACTGAGAAGTCCAATTACAGCTAGCCAAAAAACCACGGAAATGATAGAAGCCCTGACAAATTGCTTCATGGGTAAGTTTAGCATGCCGGTGCGAATTAAAATGGCTCTGTGCACACCATAAATAAATTTGGAAATCACAAACACATGGGTAGTGCGGTTTTCTATATGCTTATCAAACCTGCCCGCAATTTTATTCACCCACAAAGAAACTCTGGGAAAATTGGCGAGCCTCTTACCCGTATAGTAGAGTAGCCACTGTTCTAACATAGCGCCAAACAGCACACACAATAAAGAGGGGACAGCTGGCACAGAACCCACGGAAATTAAAAAAATCACTGTTAGAGCAAAGAGTAAACCTTCCACTAACATACCTAAAACAAAAAAAGTATAAACTAAAATATCTAAATTGTGGGCTAATAAATAATTAAAGATTTCCATCCTATGAGAGGTTAATAACTTTGAGAGCTAATTACTAAATCCAGTAACTAATTCTATTTTTGCTCCTAATTTTTTAAGTCTCGTGGCTAAATCTTCATACCCTCTATTTATAGAGTAAACATTTCTTAAAATGGAACTACCTTTAGCTGCCAGCATGGCAATTAAAATAATCGCAGCTGGCCTAAGTGCAGGGGGACACACCATATCCGTGCCTTTGAGTTCGCTCTTACCTTCCACAAATACTCGGTGTGGGTCAGCTAAAATCAATTTTGCCCTCAACTTGTTTAATTCCATATAATAAATGGCTCGGTTCTCATAAACCCAATCATGAATTAAAGTCTGCCCTTTTGCCTGCGTCGCAATGGGCACAAAAAATGGCAAATTGTCTATATTAATACCTGCGCTGGAAGGTAGGGGGTGCAATTTTTCTTCCAAGGCCGTTAACTGGGAAGAAAAAGTTTGGATATCCACCAAATTAGTCAGGCCATTTCGGGATTTATACTCTTTAATAATTTTATACCTAAATCCCATTTTTTCCAATTTTAAAAGTTCTAAACGCAAAAAATCTATTGGACACCTTTGAATCACTAAAGAAGAATTGGTAGTGGCTGACAAAGACAAAAACAGCATAGATTCAATAGGGTCTTCGGAAATACTAAATTCTACTCGTTTGTTAATGTGTTTTATGCCTTTGATTTTTAAAGTTTGCGACCCAATGCCTTCAATTTTAACCCCGAGCTTCATTAAAAAATAGCATAAATCTTGAACCATATAATTAGCCGAGGCTAACTTAAGCGTGGTTTGTCCGGGAATTTTTGCTGCTGCTAATAATAAATTTTCTGTAACTGTGTCGCCAGTTTCATAGAGCACCACTTCAGCAGGGTTCAGAGTAGTGGCTCTAATCTCATAATGATCATGAACTGTTTTAATATTTACCCCCAATTTTTCCAAAGCATATAAATGCGGCCTCACTGTCCTGGCTCCCAGTTTGCACCCCCCACTCAATGGCCACTGAAACCGGGATTGGGAATGAACCAAAGAGCCTATCATCATTAAAGCAGCCCGGGTTTTAGAGGCAGCTTCCTTATTTACAAATTTAGGATTAATAGCTTCACACTTGATTTCCAAATCATTACTCCCTACCCAAGACACTTGCGCACCAATACTGCTTAAAACTTCTATCATTCTGAACACCTCTTCTATTTTAGGCACCCCCCGTAACACACTTTTGCCCTGATTCAGCAAACACGCTGCCATAATCGCAATAGCAGAATTTTTTGAAGTGTTAGTGGCAATTACCCCTTTGAGTTTATGTCCTCCAGTGATTCGAAAATTTAAAGTTTGTCCCCCCAAGGAAATTATTTCACGGTTAAAAACCCGACTGATTTTTAACAACATCCCAGTGGAAAAATTTTGCTCCCCCTTTTCCATTCTAGCCACCGCTGACTGACTAGTCTGTAATTTTTGGGCAAACTCCTGTTGAGTCCAAGCCTTTTGTTCCCGCAATGTGGTAATTAATTGCCCCAATCGAGCATTTTCTGTAAAAAAATTCATATATTTATATCAATAATGGTATAAATATAACATAATGGCAGAAATAATTCAATATTAGCTCACAATTTTAAAAAACCAGTTTTCCAAAAAACCATTACTTTTATTCAAAACATACACCCCTAACAAGACTGCTAGAATCACAACATTTACCAATAAGAGTCTGAACAAATCTTGCTTTACCAGCAATAGGTGGCTTGAAGAAGGCGAAACATTGTTTAACATAAAGCTATAATATTTTAATGCTAATTTAGATTAGTATACCATATTCTTTTAGTTTGTGCGGGTGAGAAAACAATGATAGAATACATCAGTTATGATGCTATTTATTCAACAAAATCTGGCATTTTTAGGCGTTTTATGCGGTGTTTTAGCTATTACTTTAAGTATATTTGCCCTCATAAAAAACCGAGAAATGCAAAAAAAACAAAAACTTTTACTAATGGGGAAAAACGGATTGGATTTAGAAGAAATTATTATTCAGACCCAAAATCAAATAACTGAATTAAGACAAGAGCATACCGCAGTTACCGCAGAACTAATGAAGCTTAAACAGATCTCAGACTTAAGCTTCCAAAAAATTGGATTGATTCGCTACAGTCCCTTTGCCGATGGAGGTGGTAATTATAGTTTTTCCTTAGCCTTAATTAATGCACATAACTCAGGGGTAGTAATTACCAATATGTATGGTAGACAACAAAGCCGGGTTTATGTCAAACAACTAGTGGGGGGCAAATGCACCACGGTATTAACCGAAGAAGAACAACAAGCCATGCAGTCTGCAAATTATTTATCTTATTGATTTAACCAAATATAATCATTAAATCTAAAATATATGGAAAAAGACATTGCTAACTTTGAAGGTCCGGCAGAAACCGTGGTCGGACCCAGCGTAAAAATCCAAGGAGATTTAAATAGCGAAGGAAATATAAATATTGAAGGGCAAGTAACTGGCAAGGTAGCCACCAGCCAAAGCGTGTTTGTAAAAGCCGGAGCTAAAATTACAGCCGATGTCTTAGCCGGTAATGCAGTAATTGGCGGGGAAGTGATGGGAAATTTAAAAATTTCTGGGCATTTAATTCTCCAGCCATCGGCTAAAGTCAGTGGAGATATTACTTGCTCCGTGTTGCGCGTAGAAGACGGAGCTCAATTCACGGGTAAATGTAATATGAAAAGTGGAAGTAATGGCACTGGAAAAAAAGTCGCAACTCTCTCTGAAACCGAGCTGGAAGCAGAAGAATAGTTTAGTTAATTCATAATTAATAATTTATAACTAATAACTAAAAAGTTGTTACTTATTATTTTGAGTTAATAATTATTAGTTATTAACTATAAATGTATTACTACATTTTTGACCAAGGCAACTTGCCCGCGGAAAAATTCGAACAAATGCAAACGGAAGCCACGGGACTCATGGCTGAATTTAAAATTTCCGGGGAAACTGGTCGAGTCACCCCCTTAAGGTCAATTGCTGACCTCATTGATACCGCGAGCCAAAGAGGTGCCAAAACTCTAGTGGCTTGCGGTTCAGACGACACCTTTAACCAAATGCTCGTAGCACTCAAAGGCAGAGATTTTGTGTTAGGCTTTGTGCCCTTTGACCCCAATTCTTACTTAGCAAAAATTTTAGGGCTGGAGAGCGTTTTTGTGGGCATTAAAACCATTGCTGCCAGACGCCTAGAAAAAATTGACTTAGCAAAAATCGCAGACAATTATTTTTTAAGTTTTTTAGAATTTGGCGTAATGAGTTTTGAACTTAAAGGCGCTGGTTTTTTTGCCAGCTTAAAACTCCTGTCCAGTGAACCAAAAAACCTGCAAATTCGCATAGACGACTCTTACACAGTTAATTTAAAAGCCTTAGGCGGATTACTAGTAAATACTCGTTCCTCGTCTTCCAAAAACAGGACTATCGCCAACCCCACGGATTGCCAATTGGATTTACTAATTTTGGAACCGTTAACAAAAACTCAAATCCTTAGGTACCGCAAAAACATTGCGGAAGGCTTTTTAGAAGCTGTGCCAAACACCACAATTATTAAGTGTAAAAAAGCGGAATTTTTGGACCCTCGTGGAATGAATTTAACAATTTTGGGCAGAATTGTTGCCAAACTTCCAACTACAATAGAAATTATCCCTCAAAGACTCAGGCTCATTGTGGGCAAAAACCGAACTTTTTAAATTAGGTGTTTTGCAAAAGGTCTTAAATATAAAAGTCATGGTGCTACTACCTATCAAAATAGCTTGATTTTATTATGGTTTTCTGATAATGTGAATTAGTTATGCTATCCCGTTAAAAGTTTCTCCAACTAAAAAATACGGAATAGGTATTTCTCCACTGTCCTCACAATTAAATATCTCCACCCAAGAACTTTCCGCCTTCGCCAAGGCTACGGCGGATTTCGCTAAATTATTTAAAAAAATTATGGACCTGTCTAGTTTATCATCCGAGCTAAATATCTCAACTCAAGAACTTCGCGCGCGCGCCAAAGAGAAGGGTTTTTTTATTTCACCCAGAGCCAATAAAATAGACAATCAGTTAGCTAAACAAATTTTAGACGCGCTTTACAAACCCACAGTTGCTGAAACTGAAGCATTGGCTGTAATAAAACCCAAAACCAAAATAAAATTACCAGCGTATATTAAAGTCCGCGATTTTGCCGTACTGTTAAATTTACCCATTACCGATGTAATCAAAAAATTAATTGAAAACGGAGTAATGGCCACCATTAACGAAGAAGTGGACTTTGAAACAGCCAGTATAGTAGCAGGGGATTTAGGCTTTGAAGCAGAAAATAAAGTTGCTGAAGAAGTCGCAGATTACGGAATTGCATTTTTACAAACCGTGCTCTCGGGAGAAACAGAAGCACACTTAAAATCCAGACCGCCGATTGTGGCAATTATGGGACATGTGGATCATGGCAAAACCACACTGTTAGACACTATTAGAAAAACCAGCGTAGTGGAAACCGAGAGTGGAGGCATCACTCAACACATTGGCGCTTACCGAGTAAAAAAACAAGACAAATGGATAACTTTTTTAGACACCCCGGGCCACGAAGCCTTTAGTGAAATGCGGGCACGCGGGGCCAATGTCACAGACATAATAGTGCTAGTAGTCGCGGCTGACGACGGTGTTAAACCTCAAACTCTAGAAGTAATTAATCGGGCAAAATTTACCGACACCCCTTTAATTGTTGCCATAAATAAAGTGGACAAACCAGATGCCAATGTTTTAAGAGTTAAACAAGAACTGGCTGGGGTTGGGGTACTCACCGAAGAGTGGGGGGGCAAGGTAATTGCCGTAGAAATTAGTGCCAAACAAAACTTAGGCATCGACAACTTGTTAGAAATGATTTTATTAACCGCAGAACTGGAAAATTTTCGCGCCAACCCAGAAGGACAAACCGTAGGCACAATTATTGAATCAAGGGTAGCTCAAGGCAAAGGCATTACTGCTACGGTAATTATCCAAAACGGCAAACTTAAAGTTGGAGATATTGTCGCAGCTGGACCAGCCTTTGGCAGAATTCGCTCTTTAGAAGACGAACACGGAAAAAAACTTAAAGAAGCTGGTCCCAGCATGCCTGCACAAATTTCTGGACTCTCAGATTCCCCTCAAGCTGGGGATATTCTACAAGTGTTCAATGACTTAGATAAAGCCAAAATTGTAGCCATTATTACTCAAAAAAAACTTAGAAGCCATAAATTAGCCAGCCGAAAACTCGTGGGGGATTTAACTAGTAAAACCTTAAATTTAATCCTTAAAACCGATGTCCAAGGCTCGCTGGAAGCCATAAAACAATCTATTGCTAAACTAAAAAATGACGAAGTCAAAATAAATATTTTAAGCGAAGGGATTGGGGAAGTTAATGAGTCCGATATTTTACTGGCTTCTACTAGCAAATCTACGGTTTTGGCTTTTAGGGTGAAAGTCAATCCCAAAAGCACGGCCTTAGCCAAACTCAAACAAGTTACCATAGATTCCTATGAAGTTATTTACGAGCTCATAGAAGACGTCACCAGTGCGGTAATAAAAATGTTCACGCCGGAAACAGAAAAATTTACTTTAGGTAAAGCCAAAGTTTTAGCCGTGTTTATGACAGAAAGAAACAATATGATTGTAGGTGGACGAGTGGAAGAAGGTGAACTGAAAAAAGTTAGTCATATTAATATTTTCCGCGAAGACAAAGAGTTAGGGAGGGCAGAAATTACTGAACTCCAACAAAATAAAGTAGCAAGCAAAGGCGTGCTGGCCGGCAGTGAATTTGGAATAAAACTTAAAACCAATATTAAAATTAAAGCAGGTGATGTGTTAGAAAGTTTTGAAGAAAAAATTAAAACCAAAACATTATAATAATCAGAATAAAGTAAATTTTTTAAAACCCCGCAAAGCGGGGTTTTAAAATTATTTTGGGGTTTTAAAATTATTTTATTGAAGACTGCTTTTGTAATCCATCAGCTACGTATTGTTTAATTAAAGCTTGATACGGAACATTAATAGCATTGGCTTTCTCTTTTAAACGATAAATCATAGAAGTAGTAAGACGGATGGAAATTGGCTTGGTAGTAAGTTTAAGATTAGGAAAAGTCACCCGTTTAAAATCTTTAGCTTCAAAGTAATCAGTAATGTCTAACTTTGACCAAAAATCTCTTTCTTCATCTTCATTTTTAAATTTAGGCAATTTTAATGGTTTTTTCATAAAATGTCCTTTCTTTTTTGCTCGTATCACGAGCAGAAATTACTCTAACACTATTATTTCTAATTGTAAAAACTATATAAAGCACTCTACTATTTTTAGATATGCCAACCGCGATAAAACGGTCTTCAACCTCAGAATGTAAAAAATCCTCTGCTAATATAGTCTGCCCAACCACAAACACTTCCTCACATTCTTGGTTAGACACAGAGTGTTTGGCAAGATTTTTATTATCATTGCCAGCGTCCCACTGAAACTCCAGAGGATTTGGTAGTTCTATGATTCCCATATATATAAGTATATACCCTGTATTACAATTTGTCAATTTTTTTGGGGGCATGAGTTGTAACTTCACGCCCCCCATCGTCCCACTCAATCGTAAATGCAGAGATAACTCATGGTTTGAGTAAGCACTCTAATACAAATAACTTCATCTACAAACACCTCCGCTTTCTGTCTTGCTTGAATGTGCTCATCATTTATTTCTGCCTCCCCGGATGTTATCTGTATTGTTTCTTTTCTGGTAGCAACCCCGAAGTCATATGTCCCTTTGGACATCAGACCAATAGTTGCGTCTCGACCATCTTGAACGACGAATGGAATACTGATGACATATGTGCCATCACTCCCAAAATAAGTATTGAGCTTTTGATACTTCATGTCATACCTCCTTAAGGTTGACAATGCACTATACCAAAATTAAAAATAATATCAATAACTCTGGCATAAATTATTGACAAAGTAAAAAAACCCTTATAAAATAAGGTAGGTTACCTATAAAAGTATTGTCAGTTTTACCGATATTTTATGAATTTAGAACACAATCTACAAAAAATTGGCTTAAGCGAAAAAGAAGCGGTGTTGTATGTAGCTGGTTTACAAACAGGTATTGCCACCATGCAACAGCTAGTTAATGCATCAAAACTAAAACGCGCCACAGTATATGAACTAATAGAAAGCTTAAAAAGCAAAAATTTAATAAAAATTGTTTTAAAAGGTAGGCGCAAAATGTATGTTGTGGAAGACCCAGAAAATATGTTTCCCTTAATAAAACAAAAAGAAACTATTTTGCAAAACATAATGGGGCAACTTTTAGCCATACAAAATCAAGCGGGAAAAAAACCATCAATTAGGATGTATAAAGGGGTAGAGGGCATAAAACAAATATACGAAGACATTTTATCCAAAAGAACAAATTATATTGAAGTATTGTCGTCCAAGCTTCCAGATGAAAAACTTGTAAGCTACTGGAGTGGGGAATATGTCCAGCGAAGAATAAAAAAGGGGAATTTTGTAAAAATTATTGCGCCTGATTTACCTTTTTACCAAAAGCTACAATCCAAAGACAAATTTTCCCTCAGACAAACTAAATTAATACCTGCAAAGAACTTTCCTTTTAAAAACGAAGTTTTTGCTTATAATGGCAAAGTCGCATTCATCACTCAAGAAGGCGAGGACTCACTGGGCTTGGTTATTGAAAGCGTAGACATATTTGAAACAATGACCTTAATTTTAAACAATTTTTTTGACAACCTGCCTTGCCAAAAATAAAAAATTACAGTAATATAATCAGCTAACTCAAAATTCATGAAACCTATCAAAAAAGACACAAATCGCATAGCTAAGGTTAACTCTTTAATCCAGCAACAATTGGGACCCATTTTGCACGAGTCTCTAGAAGGGCAACCAGGCTTAGTGACCATTACCAAAGTGGAAACCAGCAAAGATATGAAGTGGGCAAAAATTTGGATTTCCATTTTTAATGGCGCGGATGAAAAAATCTTTCAATTTTTAAACCGCAACATTTATGACCTACAAGGTGAGCTCAACAAACATTTTGCTACAAAAATCATTCCGCGAATTAGCTTTCATTTAGACACCACCCCAAGATATGTGGAACAAATTGAAAAAGTGCTTAAAAAAATCCACGAAGAGGATTAATATCTAATTACTAATTTCTAATCAATTCACAATTCCGGAATTTCTAAATTAGACATTGATTTGGTATTTGACATTAACAATTATCTAAAAATCTTTACGAGGAATTTACAAAAATGGAAATTAAAAAGATTTTTGATGAAGCAAAAAAGTTAATTGACGAATCCCACAACATCCTCCTTACCATGCACGAACGAATGGACGGGGACGACGGGGGTGCGCTTTTAGCTCTGGGGGAATTTTTAGAAAAACTTGGCAAACAAGTAACTATGACCATTAAACAGGGGGTGCCACCCAGTTTACAATTTTTACCAAGCAGTCATAAAATTACAGACGATATTACTACCACGGAATTTGATTTATTAATAACTTTTGGTTGTTCTAACCTCGAAAGAACGGGTAATCCTAAAATCTTAAATCTAAAATCAAGAATCTTAAACATTGACCACCATCCAGACAACAAAAATTTTGGGGATATAAACTTAGTTGATGCACAAAAATCTTCGGTGGCAGAATTAGTTTATAATTTTTTTACTTATCACCAAATTCCCATAAACAAACCCATGGCCACTTGCCTGTTAACTGGCATAGTTACCGACACTGGGTGCTTTATGCATTCCAACACGCAAAGCTCTACCCTAAAGTCTGCAAGCGAGTTAATGAGTAAAGGCGCTAACTTAACTGCCATAATTGACAATACTTTTAAAAACAAAAATCCAAGCACTCTGCTCGCTTGGGGTAAAGCACTGTCTAATTTAAACTACGATCCTGACAAAAAAATTATTTACTCCATTATCACTCAAACTGAAATTGAAAATTTAAACGAATTGCCTTCTAATGCCTTTGAAGGCTTAACAGAAACCTTAAATACTTTCCCTGAAGCCAAATTTGCAATGCTCCTCAGGCAAGAAGGGGGTATTATTAAAGGCAGTTTAAGAACAGACCCCCACAAACACACCGACGTCAACAAAATCGCCCGCCTCTTTGGGGGAGGCGGACATAAAATGGCGTCTGGTTTTTCCGTGGTTGGACAGTTAGTAAAAACTACTGCTGGTAAGTGGTCTATAGTAAATCCTAATTAACCAATTTTGGCCTTAGAGGTTTTAAAGTTTCTGCGTGCAAAACTAAACTCGCTAAAAAATTATCTGCTCGTTTATTATAACTTTCGTCTACTAGCTTGCCCTGAGCATCAAATAAACTGGGGGCTTTAGAAAAAGTTATTACTTCCCTTAAAGCCAAAGCTCCAAAGTTTTCAATAACAGGCCGAATGTGCTCAATTGCCCGAACACCACCAAAGGCGCCTTCTGAAACTCCTGTTAAACCAAAAGGTTTTTTTTCAAACTCTTTATACAACCAGTCTAAGGCATTTTTTATTACTCCAGAAAAACTATGATTATATTCAGACAAAACCAAAACCAAAGCATCGGCTTTTAAAGCAATCTCACTCCACTTCTGCACATTGACATCGGGATATTTACCCTTTAAAGCCACTGGCATAAGTTCGCTATTAAAAAACGGCAGGGGCATGGCTTTAAAATCTACGAGCTGACTTGTGTGCCCTAAACTTTGAATTTTTTCTACTAAAAACATGGCTGGGTAATAACTCTGCCTGCCTTCTCTTACCGAACCTAAAACTACAGGGATATTAAGCATAAAAAAGTTTAATATTAACTACTCTCTTTCCCCCACCTATCTATTTTAACTTGTTAATTTCATTAGGCAACTCTTCCAGTAGTCTTTTTATATGCCTAACGAGATAAATTCTTTTATCTCCATAATAAAAAGCTACATCACCTTGATACTCATTACCCAAGGAAACATTTCCAATTCTAAACGCATTTGGAGATTTACCAACAAAAGTATTAAAAACAAATTTTATACTTGGATTACCGATATAATTTCTTGGACTATCACTATGACAAGCGGCGTTTCGTAAATTATTTACCAAATCTGTAATGCCCTTGATATTTTGGTCTGTTTGAACATCATCCGCCCAAACTATTCTATTATTCTTTTTGCTCAATTCTTGAAGAATATAATTTAATCGAACCAAAATTTCAATAAAAGCGGATCGAGTAAAAATTTGGTTTTGGGTGAATACTTGGGAATTAAAAAGTTCAGCACATCTCTGTGTTTCCATTAGCAAATTTCGTTTGTGCAATTCTATGCCGTCCATAATTATAATTTGCGAATAGCATTAAAGTTTTTTTCATACCAATCACCCCATTGCAATAGTAACATTTGTCCCTGTAGAAATTTTTGGGTATCAGATTTCTCAAAACCATCTATAAACATTTCAATTCCGGCAATAAACTCATTTTTGTAATGGTCACCGAAACCCAAATAATCGGAATTGAGTTTTTGAGTATCCACTTGTTTAGCTTCCGCCAGAGCTTGTTTGTAATTATCAACCATCCCTTTTATTTCTTTCCCCTCCATTTGCGAGTATGCGCCACCATTATTAGAAATTTTTGTTGCTTTATTGGCGAAATCTATTGATTTGCTAAAATATCCGACATTGTTACCTCCAAGGGATACCGCTGGAATTTGAGAGAAAAATTGATCAGTTTTAATACCACCGGAAAAATAGGAAAATGCCAGAACAAAACTTACGATAAAAACTATTGCACTTAAAAGATGATACTTTATTGTCCGACTAAAAGATAAGGATAATTCCTTTTCGATATGTTGTTTGGCTTCGCCGTCTGGCATTGAGTCCGTAACACTTTTATCAAGACCGGCTAACATATCAACTGCGTCTTTGGATTTGAGTTGCTTCCTATGGTTGATAAATAAGAAAAAAGACGAAAGGACGACATACCACCAAAAGAGATTTTGAAAATTAAAGTATTGAAGTAAGACAGCAACTAAAACGGCATATCCAATTAATAGCGGTAAAATTTTGACAAAATATTTGTGGTAGGTGGAAAATCTGAATAATTGTATTAACAAAAACCAGCTCGCGAAAATAAAGGTAAAGAACAATCCAAGTCGCCAATCTCCAACAAAAACCAAAATCGTCCCTAATGTAAGCAAAAAACCGCAAATTGCTTCAGATTGCGTACCTCGCATAAAAGCTTGCCAAGCAGCGATTACGAATAGTAATACCCCGATGTTAAAAATAATACCCATAATTTTATTGAATTAACCCATTAACACTAACATCAATGGCTTTTGCCATTTTCTTTAGTGTATCAAGCGTTGGATTCATATTCTCGCCCTGCTCAATTTTAATAATGGTGTTTTAGTTTTGGTGCCCGAGGAGGGATTCGAACCCTCACGGCCTTGCGGCCACACGCACCTCAAGCGTGCACGTATACCTGTTCCGCCACCCGGGCAAATATTATGGATTTTTTCTATTTAAAGCTAGTGCATTATAAACTTTTTTATATTTTCTTTCAAGCTTGGAAACATATGGAGAATAATACATTTTATTGAAAATGACCCTTGCTTCAGTTTTTGCATATTTAAGTTGATACGCTCTTGCACTAGAACTAGCATTAATATGTCCTTTTGAGCCAGTTAATTCTTCTATGACCTTTCTTAACCAAGCCAAATGTCTTAAACTTGCAGAAGTAAAACTTAAATAAAACAAAAAGCTTGAAGTCCATCGCTTATCCCAATATGAATAGGAACTACCATCACCATCAAAACTGCCTCTTAAAAAATCAAAGAAAAATTCTTTTGGAATTTTTAAACTACCTATTGTTTTAGATTTTCTTGAACTTAACCCAATTAGTAATAAAAATTTATAAAAATTTACATCTCCAAATTGTACCCAATAAGCGAAATTGCCTTTTTTAAACCCACTTAGTTTTTTTGCAATTTTTACCTTCAGACCCAAACATTTATTGAAAGTTTTTATTTGCTTTAAATCTTTGGATACAAAAGCTAAGTGTCGTCCGTCATTATACAAACAACCATCTGTGGCAATTAACCCAATAGCGTAAGCTAAGTTGGAAGTCCATTCTGTTTTTATTTTTTTTAA
>SXGR01329829.1_pt1 | contig 14967 bp, 12 predicted proteins | sample 3174711 | NCBI WGS metagenome assembly SXGR01 (sample SAMN11356860, study PRJNA531348) | freshwater metagenome | isolation source: freshwater sample F1-60 | place: China: Fuxian Lake, Yuxi | collected 2017-12-25
CATGAGCGCCATCGATTACAAAATGGATTTACAGCGCCTGCCCGACCCGAATGGCGATCGCGTGAAGATCGTATTGAGCGGGAAGTACTTGCAGTATAAGACTTACTGATAGTTGCTTACCAAGCCGTTCTACTTTCGTGGGCCGAATGGACGGTATTGCTGCTGCTCGTCACGTAGCGGGATTGGCTGCAAGAATCCCAATTTCCTGATGGCGCAGCCGACTTGATTCGAGTTCGATCTTGGGAGTTGTTCAGGATACCGCAGCGTCCCACGAGAAGGACCAATTAGTGGCATAGCTAAGTTGAAGCTACGTGCCTTCGAGTTAGGTAACGCAGCCAAGATGCACGTTAACGGCGATCGCATCGAGGGATGCCCTGTCCGATGCGACCTGAATCAGATAACGGCCGAATTCGCGCGCACGTTGTATCATGCAGCGGAACAATTGCTAGCCTGTTCCGTCGGAGCGATAGTTGGTCGCAACCCGCGCACTGTCAATTGCTATGCGCTGATTGCTACGATGCCGGTATAGACGTCAGTTGTAGCATCCCGAGGACTTGCCGTCCTGGAGCAGGCAATTGTGGTATTTGGTGAAGGTGGAGTGGTCCAAGGGCGCATTGCGCGAAGACAGCCCAACAAAACAGCTATGCAGCATGTTGTTGCTCGCGACGGGGCCCAAACAGACCTTGCCGCATCAACGCACGTAACAGTTTCTCGGGCGGAATCGATTTTCGGTCTGTACCGGGAGATCGCGATCCTGAATGGTTTTTATAAGCGGCAACTGGCCCATTGCTTGGACAGTGATCTTTACGAGGAAGTCAATTTTGTCACGCGCGTGTTTCAGTACCTTCGTCAAGGCATCGGGCATGTGTTGCGCGGGACAGCATACTGGCTAGGGATCGTGGCTAAGATGCGATATTAGCCGCTCGCGGTCACGCTATACATCGCAGCACCAGCAGCTTAGGTCACTTCAGTCAAAGGTTTCGGGCTTGAATTAATCGCAGGCCAACATACCGAGCGTGTAGGACAACATTGACGAGCGTCCCAGACAACATCAACGAGCGTCCCATCATCGAGCTGCGTCAGGATTACTCTCGCGTGTTCTATTTTCACAACGACAGCAAGAACAATGTGCAATTGTTGAGCGCCAACTGGATGGACTGCCATTTTTGATCGCGCGGATGTGAGTTTCCCGCCGCTCAATCCATCGTTACAACAGCAGCAAGTGATCGAAGAAGGCTTCACGTGGTATCCGACGTACGCCGCGCAGGCATTGATCATGAACGAACATGGCTAAAACCCGCGCGACCCGCCGAAACAGCTGCTGGATCAGCCGACGACGACCGCGCGCTGACAGACAAAGGCCGCCATCGGGCCAAGTGCTGAATCGTTCGGATCGGCACGCAGGATAGTGAGCCGCACACGCTCCACCAGCTGCGAGTGGTAGTAATGCCAAGGATGCGGTAGAAACAGTGCAACAGGGCTTCAGGTGTAAACTCATGGGCATTCGCCTGCGTGATCTTCTTCCATGCCTTTGCGAGAAATCGAATTTGCCGATGACTACCAATACTCGCTCGCGAAGGAATGGCCGGACGATTTTCGGGGGTCGCTCCGAATGGGAGGCGCCTTAACGGGGTGCTGGCTGGCACGCAACTGACCCCGCGATGTCTTTGGTGACGCAGTGACCGCCGAAGGTTCGCTGAACACGTGGTTCAGCTCCGACGTGGTGGCGGTGTGCCACGCGCGGAATGAATCCAGCCGGGCGGTGCAGGGCTCTTATGAAGCTTGTTGACGATTCGAAATTTCTACGGACGTAATGCCATGGCCGTAAAGAAAAGTACACTACTAATAACTTCTGGCGGCGTCAAATGCGGCGCTGAAAGAAAGTATCCATTGCAAATGGCGCCGTTGAACAGGCGGAATGCGGGCGCCGGCTCACACACGCACTACCACAACAACACAAACGGCGCCCGCCGAACGGCAATTGCGGCCATGACGGCATTACTGTGCGGGTGGACACCGCTGAGCCTCTCTCAGGCTTTTCCCGCCAAACCCGTCTGCCTCATCGTCGGCTTCGCCCCCGGCGGGCCGAACGACATCGTGGCACGTGGCCTCGCGCAAAAGTTAAGCGAGCAGACCGGACAGCAGTTCATTGTTGAAAACCGCGCCGGCGCGAATACCGCCGTGGCGACCGAGATGGTCACGCGTGCGGCGCCCGACGGTTATACGGTGATGTTTGTCTCTCCGGGGCACGCCACCAATCCTTCGCTGATGAAGTTGAACTTTGATTCGATCCGCGATTTCGCTTTCGTCACGCAGGTGGCGGATACGCAGAATATGCTGGTGGTGCACCCTTCGTTGCCGGTTAAGAGCGTGAAAGAGTTGATTTCGTTTGCCAGGCGCGGCCCGGGGAAATCAACTACGGCTCGTCGGGCGCGGGTAGTACCGGGCATTTGTCCACCGAACTGTTTCAGTTGATGACAGGCACCAGGATGATACATGTGCCGTATAAGGGCGCGGGACCGGACTTGATTGAGTTACTGGCGGGGCAACACGTGCTTTACTTTGGCAATATTGCGGGCCTCATCAGTTATGTGCGCTCCAACCGCATGCGCCCGCTGGCCGTCACCGGCGAGAAGCGCTCGTCCTCCGTGCCGGAAATTCCCACCGTGATCGAAGCAGGCTTGCCGGGCTTTGTGGTGACCGCGTTTTACGGCATGGCGTTGCCGGCGAAAGCGCCGCGTGCTGTCGTCGATAAACTGAACAGCGAAGTGGTGCGCGCGCTGAAGTCGCCCGACTTGAACGCGCGCTTGCGCGACGGCGGCACCGAGCCGGTGGGCAGCTCGCCCGAGCAGTTCACCGCGTTCATGCAGAATGAAATCGCCAAATGGGCTAAAGTGATCAAAGCCGCCGGCATCAAAGGTGAGTAGCAACCCACCGTAATTTAACGGACAGTTTATCTGGGCTCATTATAAAAATAATGAATAAAAACAGATACTTAAGCTATGCTATTTTGCTGTTGCTGCCACTATTCGCCAGCGCGCAAAACTATCCGGTAAAGCCGATACGCTTCGTAGTCGGCTTTCCGCCGGGCGGCACCAATGATCTGGTGGCGCGCGCACTCGGGCAAAAACTCACCGAGCAGACGGGTCAGCAATTCATTATTGAAAATCGCGGCGGCGCCAACACCGCCATTGCCAGCGAAATGTTTGCCAAGACCGCCGCGCCTGATGGCTACACCATCATGCTGAACGCGCCGGGCCATGCCACCAATCCGTCGATGATGAAACTGAATTTCGATTCGATACGCGATTTTGCGTTTATCACGGTCGCCGCCGAGTCGCAGAACTTGTTGGTGATGCACCCCTCGTTTCCGCCGCGCACGGTAAAGGAGTTGATCGCGTTCTCGAAGACGCGGCCCGGCCAGATCAATTATGGTTCGTCGGGTGTGGGCACCACTGTGCATCTGTCGGCGGCGCTGTTTGAATACATGACCGGTGTGAAGTGGACGCACATTCCGTATAAAGGTGCGGGGCCGGCGCTGATTGAAATGCTTTCCGGGCAGTTTTCGCTGTACTTTGGCAATCTGCCTGCGGTCATTGGCTATGCGCGACAAGGGCGGCTACGCGGCATCGCGGTCTCGGGCGCGCAGCGCGCGGCATCCATTCCTGAACTGCCGACGATAGCCGAGGCCGGCGTGCCGGGCTATGAAGTTACGACCTGGTACGGCGTGTCCGCGCCTGGCAAAACGCCGCGCCCGATCGTGGACCGGCTTCACAGTGAAATTCTGCGCGCGCTGAAGTCCCCCGATTTTGCGTCGCGGCTGAAGGATCAGGGTGCCGAACCCAAGGGCACGTCGCCGGAGGAAACCACCGCTTACGTGCAGAACGAAATCAACAAATGGGGCAAGGTGCTGAAGGCGGCGGGGATCAAGGGGGAGTGAGGCGTGACGGGTGAGGGAGGAACATTGAAACGCGTAGCGCGGTTTGGCATGGCTTGGGCTGCGGCGCTGATGGGCTGCGCGCATGCGGCGACGCTGCAAGCTGCGGCCAACTACCCCACGCGCCCCATCCGGCTGTTGGTCGGCTTTGCGCCGGGCGGCACCAATGACATCGTCGCACGCCTGCTCGCGCCCCGCATGAGCGAACAGCTGGGCCAGCAAACCGTGGTCGATAACCGCCCCGGCGCGAGTACCATGCTGGCCACCGAGCTGGCGTCGCGTTCCGCGCCTGACGGCTACACGCTTTTGATGAATTCCGGATCACACACGGCCAATCCTTCTTTGGCAAAGCCCGTTTACGACTCGGTGCGCGATTTTGCGTTCATCACCCTGATCGCCGAGTCACAGAGTGTATTGCTGCACCCGGCCAATTTTCCTGCGCAAAGTGTGAAAGACCTGATCGCCTACTCAAAGCAGCGCCCCGGCGAGTTGCGCTACAGCTCGCCGGGTGTCGGCAGTACGCTACATCTGTCGGCGGAGCTGTTTCAGTACATGACGGGCGTGAAGTGGTCGCATATTCCGTACAAGGGCGGCGGCCCGGCGCTGGTGGCGCTGCTCTCCGGCGAAGTGTCGTTGCACTTTGCCAATATTCCCGTGGCGATTCCGCACGTGCGCGACGGCCGGTTGCGCGCGATGGCATTGTCCGGCGCCAAGCGCACATCCCTGTTGCCCGCAGTTCCACCGTTGGCAGAAAGTGGCTTGCCGGGTTTTGAGGTGACTTCATGGTTTGGCATTGCCGCTCCGGCCAAAACGCCCTCCGCGATCACCGGTAAATTGCACGCCACGATTCTGCGCAGCCTCAATACGCCCGACATGCGTGCGCGGCTAGCCGATCAAGGCGCGGACCCCATCGGCAACTCACCGGAGCAATACACGGCATTCATCCAGAACGAAATCGCCAAGTGGGCAAAAGTCATCAAAGCAGCAGGCATCAGAGCGGAGTAGCCATGCGTGCGCGTCCCTTATGAGCGGTATCTGCGGCTGGGTCGGCGAGGCCGATCCGGCGACACTGCATGCGATGCTCGACGCCATCGATTATCGGGGCGACCGCGTCGATACAGTGTTTGCGCCGGGGGTCGCTCTGGGTTACCGCTGGTGGGGTGGCCGGCCAGGCAAATCACCGGGCATTCATCGTCATGGGCAGCATCTGGTTGCGTGCGCGGGGACGTTCGCGCCGCCCGCCGAATCTCCGGCGGCGGCGCTCACCGGCAAACTGCACGCCGGAGCTGACGGCATGGACGCCCTTGACGGCGCATTTGCTGCTGCGTGGTGGGATGGCGATGCGCGCCGGCTGACCCTCTTGCGTGATCCCTTCGGCGTGCGTTCACTGTATTACGCCGAGCATCGTGGCGTTTTCTATTTTGCGAGTGAAATCAAACAGTTACTGGCCAGCCCCGGTTTCCCGCGCGAGATCGACGACGCGGCCATTCATAAGTATCTGACGTTTTCCTTCGTGCCCGGCGAAGACACGCCGCTGAAAGGCGTGCGGCGTTTGCTGCCGCGGCGCTTGGCCATCTTTGAAAACCGGCGGCTGGTGATCACGCCCTATTTTGAATTGCGCGAAGCGCTCGACGGCACGTTGACCGATCGCGCAGACGCCGCGCGGCTGATCGGCGATCTGTGCAAGGCAGCGGTGGTCAAGCGCATTCAGGGCACAGAGAACATCGGGCTGTTTCTCAGCGGCGGTCTCGATTCTTCTTCGGTAGCGTTGTGGCTTAAAGAAGCGGGCGCGAACGTCAGTGCGTTCACGCTCGACTTTGGCGGGGCAAGCGTGGAAAAAGATCGCGCCATCGAAGTCGCCGCGGCACTAAAAATTCCGCTGCACTTCGTGAAGGTGAGCGGCGAAGATTTACTGCCGATTTTGCCCGATCTTGCGTGGCGTCTCGATCTGCCGTTTGGTGACGCGGTGACCGGCCCGCAATATCTGCTCGGCAAGGCGGCGCGTGCGGCGGGCTGCGACTGTATTTTCAACGGCGAAGGCGGCGATCAATTGTTCGGCGGCTGGACGCAAAAGCCGATGATCGGCGCCGAGCTTTATGCCAACCTGTATGCGAACGACGGCGGCGAAGATTCGCGCGAGGAAATGTACCTGCGCAGCTATCACCGCTTTTACGGCGCCGAAGACGCGCTCTACACGCCTGACTTTCGCGCGCGCGTGGGGCTGGCAGGCCAGCGCCGCGCGTTGCTGTTGCCCTATCTGCATGGTGAAAAAGCCACCACCTTCGCCAACCGCGTGCGGCTCGCGGATTTCGCGCTAAAAGGCTGTCAGAACATTTTGCCGCGCGCCGAACGCATGGCTAACGCCTGGGGTCTGGATGTGCGCACGCCCTTGTTCGACCGCAAGCTCGCCCAAGCCTCATTCGCGCTGGCGCCACAGTTTAAGCTCAACGGCGCAGTGGAAAAGTTTGTGTTGAAGCTCGCAGTGCGCGGCAAGCTCCCGCGCGCCGTCGTGTGGCGCAAAAAACTTGGCATGGGCGTGCCGATTACCGACTGGACGCTGGGACCGCTGGCACCCGCGATGCGCGAGCTGCTGGGCAAGGCGTCGCTGGAGCGGCGCGGGCTGTTTCGCAACGACTATGTTGAACCGCTGCTGCAAGGCCGCAACCTGCCCGGCGAAACCCGCCGCCGCCGCGTCGGTGAACGGCTGTGGGCGCTGGCGATGCTTGAAGCGTGGTTGCGCGTGTTCATCGACGGCGGCGGGAAAAAGCCCACGGGTGAATGGCGATGAAGTGCGTGCGCTGCGGGCACGATAGTAACTTCAAGGAGCGCAGCGGCAAGAAATGTCCGAAATGCAAGGGCACGTTCGCCTTCGAGCCGCGCGACGGCGATCCGTTCACAGACCCGGCGTTTAAAATGCCATCGACGCAGTCTCCGCCAAGGGACAAGTGCGTTGGGGCGCGGAGCATTTGTACTACGAGCTGGCGCGGCGGCAGAGGCCGAAAACCGGTTGTGCTGTCAGTGCATTGATTTTTTTTTCGATCATCACGCTGTTCGTGTTGATAAAGGTCAAGTGGCTGGCCCTCATTCCGCTGATGGTGGTGATAGTGCTGGCCCGAAGCGTCTGGCGTACTAAACAGCGCAAATTCATTCTGCTCGAACAAAAGCTGTTTGATTCGCTGCTGCAAACCTGGGTAAAGGCGCATGGCTAGCCCAAGGGCCTGATTATGCGTGCCATGACCCGCGGCACGTCCGCACCCCAACGGGCGCTGGAAGCAGACATCGCCGATTATTCATTCGACCGTGCGGTGATCTGCGACCGCGCACGAACCGCCGATATTTTGCTCGCCAACAACTTTCATTTTGAAAACAACTGCGCCGTGCTGGCCATCGATGGCTACCCGGAAGCACAGTTTGAAACCGTGCGCGCCATGCTCAAGCGCAATCCGCGCTTGCGCGTTTTCGCACTACACGACGCCAAGGGGAAAGGCTGCCGGCTTGCGCACACCTTGGCCAACGACCCCGCGTGGTTTGCCGGACAGGTGGATGTGGTGGATGTCGGCCTGCGCCCGCGCCACACGCGCGCTTTTCGCGGCCTGTTACAGCCGAGCGTGCAACCCGTGACCCCGGGTAACGGCATTTCATCGAGCGACGCTGCATGGCTGTCCGCGCAAACCCTGGAGCTTGCGGCGATACGGCCTGAGCAGGTGTTGAAGCGCATGTATAAAGCGCTGAACCGCAAGGACTCCGATGGCGATGGTGGTGCCGGCGGCAATGGGGGCAGCAGCAGTAGCGACGACAGCGCGGGCAATGCGGGTTATGCAGGCGGAGGTGGCGCCAGCGGCGGCAGTGGCAGCAGCGTCAGTTACGACAATACGTCGTTTGCGCACGAAGCCAGTGATGGCGAAAGCGATAGCGACGGCTTTGGTTGACGCTCAGCCAGCTGCGCGAACCACGCGCAATCACAGTCGCAATCGAATAGCGGCGCGCATCGCCGGTACGCCGGGCCAATCGCCTGCGCTACACGTCGAGCATGATTGCGTGCCCGCACCGGACGATGCGGGATGGCTGCGCCTCCTGCAAGAAGGACAACTCGCGCAAACGCACGGGCCGTTCGCGCTGGCCTGCGAAGATCGCGACGGCACAGTGACACTGGCGCGTGATGCCATCGGCGAACGCAGCCTGTTTTACACATTGCTGCCGGATGGGCGCGTGATCTATGCCTCGCGCTTGCAGGATATTCTTGCTACGGGCCTTGTCACACGCGAACTCGATCTTACGAGTGTTGCCACCTATCTGTCGTGGTCGTATCTGCCGGGACGCGAAACGCTGGTGCGCGGCATTTATAAAGTCATGCCGGGCGAAGTGGTGCGCGTGAAAAGCGGTAACGTTACGCGCAGCCGCTGGTGGTCGTTGCCCGGTGAGCCGGAACAATGGCGCGATGAAGACGCGCTGCGTGGCGAACTGCGCGAACGGCTGGAAACCGCCGTGCGCCGCCGTTTGCCTGCGGGCCGACCCGTTGGCGCAACACTGTCCGGCGGCATTGATTCCAGTCTGGTAGTGGCGCTTGCGGGGCAGTTGCATGACGCGCCGGTGGTCACCTATTCCGTGTCGTTCGGCGCGGAATACCGTAACGAGTTGCCGTTTAGCGCGGTGGTGGCCCGGCACTGCGGGGTAGAGCAACGCATTGTCGAAATCACGCCACGCGTCGTTATCGATGAACTCGACCGCACCATTGCGCTGCTCGGTGACCCGATAGGCGATCCGCTGACCGTACCCAACGCGATGTTGTTCCGCGAAGCCGCGCGCGAGGTGGGCGTGGTGCTGAATGGCGAAGGCGGCGACCCGTGTTTCGGCGGGCCGAAAAATACGCCGATGGTGCTGGCGGAACTCTTCGGCAATTTGTATGGCAGCGACCCTGCGCGCCACCGCGCGGCAAGCTACCTGCGCGCGCATCAGAAGTGCTACGACGATCTCACCGCCATGCTTGATCCACAAGCGTTTACCGCGATCCCCGCGCATGCTCTCGAAGATTGGGTCACGCCATATCTGCAAGACCAACGGTGGAAAAGTTTTGTCGGACGGCTGATGTCGATCAACCTGTTGTGCAAGGGCGCGCATCACATTCTGGGCAAGGTGGATGCCTTGAGTGGGCCGTTTGGCGTGCTGCCACGCGCACCGTTGTTTGATCGCGACGTGGTGGAAACCGCCTTCGCCATGCCGCCGCAATTGAAGCTACGCGGCACCGTCGAAAAATATTTGCTCAAGGAGGCGGTGCGCGATTTGCTGCCGCGCGAGATTATCGAGCGCCCCAAGAGCGGCATGCTGGTGCCGGTGCAGGGCTGGTTTCGCGGGCCTTTGCTACCCCAGGCGCGCGAACGGCTGCTCGATGGCCTGGCGCCATGGGGACTCTTTCGCCGCGACTATCTGGAGCGGCTGCTCGATGGCCGGCTGCTCGGCATCCACACCCGGCGCGGCGTGAAAATCTGGTTGCTGATTACGCTGGAGGCGTGGCTGCGCGGCGTGCTGCGTGATTAGGGCGAGGGCCTGCTTGCGCGGCATGCGAAAATGGCGGCCCTACCGTGATGCCCGAACGGCTCCTTTGATTAACAACTGTTTTCGATCCATAAAAATATGAATAAAATCAAATACTTATCTATACTAAGCCTTTGGCCCGCTACGATACTGGCACAGGCTTACCCCACCAAACCCATCCGCATCATCGTCGCCTACACGCCAGCGGGCACCACCGACATCCTTGCGCGCGTGGTCGGCCAAAAAATGAGTGACAGCTTCGCGCAGCCGGTGATCATCGAAAATCGGCCCGGCGTGAACGGTAACATCGGCACCGATGTCGCCGCCAAGGCCACGCCGGATGGCCATACGTTGCTGATGGTGACCGCAGGCACGCACGGCATCAACCCCAGCCTTTATCGCAAACTGGGGTGGGACGCAGTTAAAGATTTCGCGCCCATCAGTCTGGTGGCCAACGTGCCGAACATTCTGGTGGTCAACAACAGCGTGCCGGCGAAAAGCGTTAAGGATTTCATCGCGCATCTGAAAGCCAACCCGGACAAATTCAACTACGGCACACCCGGTAACGGCAGCACTGGCCACCTGTCGATGGAAATGTTCAAAGCCATGACTGGCACGCGCGTACAGCACATACCGTACAAAGGCAGCGCGGGGGTGCTCGCCGACGTCATCGGCGGCCAGATCGCCGCCACCATCGACAACCTGCCGCCCTATTTGCCGCAGGTCAAAGCCGGCAAGATTCGCGGCCTTGCGGTGACATCCGCCAAACGCTCGGCGGTGGTACCGGACATCCCCACTATTGCCGAAGCTGCAGTGGCAGGCTACAGCGCGGGCTCGTGGTTCGGGCTGGTGGCGCCCGCGGGTGTGCCCAAGCCGGTGATCGACAAACTCGCCGCCGAGACGCAGCGCATTCTGAAATTGCCGGATGTCGCTGAGCGCGTTGCAGGGCTGGGCGCCGAAGCCGTGGGCGGCACGCCGGAGCAGTTTGCGGGGTACATTAAGTCGGAGATTGCCAAGTGGGCCAAGGTGGTTAAAGAAGCCAATGTAGAGCTGCAATGAGCAATAGACCGTGATCCGCGACCCCGTATCCTTCCAAATTCTTCTCGACACCATTGCGCGTCTCGTGCGCGAGAAACTGATTCCGCGTGAGCGCGAAGTCACCGAAACCGATGAAATCCCTGCCGACATCATGGCCGAGATGCGGCGCATGGGCTTGTTCGGGCTGACTATTCCCGAGGAGTACGGCGGGTTGGGGCTGACCACCGAGGAAGAGGCGTTGACGAGCATGGCGCTGTGCGAGGCGTCACCGGTGTTTCGCTCGATCATGGGCACCAACAACGGCATCGGCGGCATGGGCATTGTGATCGACGGCACTGACGCGCAGAAGCAGAAATATCTGCCTCGGCTGGCGACGGGGGAAATCATCGGCTCGTTCGCGCTGACCGAGCCGGGTTCCGGCTCCGATGCGGGCGCGCTGAGCACGCGCGCCGAGATGCACGGCGATCATTACGTCGTGAACGGCGCCAAGCGTTACATCACCAACGCGCCGGAGGCGAACATCTTTACGCTGATGGCGCGCACCGATCCGAACAGTAAAGATGCGCGGGGCGTGTCGGCATTTATTGTCGAGCGCGATTCGCCGGGCCTTAGCGTCGGCAAACCGGATCGCAAAATGGGCCAGCGCGGTTCGCACACGGCGGATGTGATTTTCGAGAACGTGCGCGTGCCCGCTGAAAATGTGATCGGCGGCGTGGAAGGCATGGGATTCAAGACGGCGATGAAAGTGCTTGATCGTGCGCGGCTCAACATAGCGTCGGTGTGCACGGGTGTCGCGCAGCGGTGTTTGAACGAGGCGCTGGCCTATGCGAAAGAGCGTCAGCAGTTCGGCAAACCCATCGCGGATTTTCAGTTGATACAGGCGATGCTCGCCGATTCACACACCGAAATTTATGCTGCGCGCAGCATGATTCTGGAAGCTGCGAGGAAACGTGACACCGGTGCCAACATCACGCTGGAGGCGTCGTGCTGCAAGCTCTTTTCCTCGGAAATGGTAGGGCGCGTGGCGGATCGCGCGGTGCAAATCCATGGCGGCGCGGGGTATATGCAGGAATATGCGGTGGAGCGGTTGTACCGCGATGTGCGCTTGTTCCGTATATTCGAGGGCACGACACAGATACAGCAGTTGGTGATTGCGCGGCATTTGTTACGTGAGGGGTAAGGCAAAAGTGCGCTGATGCAGAATGGCGCAGATTTGAACAGACGAGCGCCGCTTGACCTCACCCGTCGTTGCGGGCTTGGCCCGGAGCCCAGGATGTCAACCGGCGCGTAGCGCGCGATTACAGCCTTGGCCGGATTGACGGTGTTGGTGTAGTGACCATCGCAGTGATAAGGAGAAGTGAAGATGTCAAGTAAAGCCAAAATGCTGGCAGTCGCACTGCTGGCAATTCTACCTGCGCAAGCTCTCGCACAAACCTACCCCAACAAGCCCGTCCGCATGGTAGTGCCCTTTGCCCCTGGCGGTACAGGCGAATTTTTGTCTCGCAGCATTACGCCGCGCATGGGGGAGTTATTGGGGCAACAGTTCATCGTGGATTTTCGCGGAGGCGCGGGTACCACGCTTGCCGCCGGGCTGGTGGCCACGGCGCCCGCCGACGGGTACACCGTGTTCATTCAGACGTTCACCACGCAAGCCATCAACGACAGCCTTTACACCAAGCTCGCCTACAACACGCGCCGCGATTTCGCGTCAGTGGGGCTGATTGGCGTGATACCGATTGTGCTGGGCGCACATCCGTCGCTGCCCGCGCGTAATGCGAAGGAGTTGATGGCGTTGTCGCAGGCGCGTCCGGGCTCGCTCAATTTCGGCACGGCTGGCATCGGCACCTCGTCGCACTTCGCGGTGGAATTGTTCAAACTGGTGTCGAAAGCTGATCTCACGCACATTCCGTACAAAGGTGCGGGGCCTGCTACCATCGATGCCATGGCGGGCTTTATTCCGCTGGTGGCCGATGCGATCACATCGATGAAGCCGCATCTCGATAGCGGCAAAATCAAGGGCATCGCCATCGGCAGTGCCCAGCGTTCGGAAGGCGCGCCGAATCTGGCGACATTTGCCGAATCGGGTTATCCCGGATTTGAAGCGAGTTCGTGGTGGGGCGTACTCGCGCCCGCCCGCACGCCGGCGGCGATCATCACACGCCTGAATGCGGAAATGAACAAGTCGCTGGAGGATGAAGGCGTGAAAAAACGCCTGCTGTCACACGGCACGACGCTGAAGCTCGGCGCACCCGCGCTGGGCGATGAGTTGATGAACTCGGAGCGTGAAAAGTGGGCCAAGGTAGTCAAGGCTACTGGCGCTCGCGTCGATTGAGGTTACATGTAAGTAATTGTTTTTATTGAATTTTTTTGTAGGGGATATATCGTGGCATTTGGAAAGCTGATCGAGGAGTTTCAACAAAGAACCGCTGAAGTGCTGGCGATGGGCGGCAAGGAAAAGCTCGCCAAGCGCAAAGCGGAGGGGCATCTGAACGCGCGCGAACGTATCGACTATCTGCTCGACAAGGACAGCTTTCTGGAGTCTGGCCGCTTCGCGCGCAGCAACCGGCCCGAGGTCAAACACAAGACGCCGGCGGATGGCAAAGTGGCGGGCTTCGGCAAGATCAACGGGCGTGACGTGGGGCTGGTGTCGAACGATTTCACCGTGCTGGGTGCATCGAGTGCGGTGATCAACATGAAGAAGATCAAGCATGTGAAGCAGGTCGCGGCCAAACGCGGCATGCCCCTGGTGCTGCTGGGCGAATCCAGCGGGGCACGCATGCCCGATCGCATGGGCGCCGCGGGCCGCGGCATCATCGCGCAAGACCCCACCGAGTATCAGCGCTTGCGCGAGGCGCCGTGGTGTTCCGCATTGCTCGGCCAGTGTTACGGCTCATCGACGTGGTATTCGGCGATGTCGGATTTTGTGGTGATGCGCAAGGGCGCGATCATGGCCATCGCCAGCCCCAATGTGACTTCGATTGCGATCAACAAACCGATCACCGCCGAAGAACTGGGTGGCTGGAAATTGCTGACCGGTATTTCGGGTCTGGCCGACATGGCTGTAGATACTGACGAGCAGTGCCTCGACGCCATCAAGAAATTTCTCTCGTATCTGCCCAGTCACAACATGGAGGCGCCGCCCGTAGCGCCGGTGCCACCGGGCTCGGACGATGCCAGTAAAACGATACTCGACATCATTCCCGAGTCGCGTAACCAGGTGTACGACTCACGCAAAATCATCAAAGCCATAGCCGACAAGGATTCGACATTTGAGCTGAAGGAGCGCTATGGCAAATCACTGGCCACAGTGCTGGGGCGGCTGGATGGCAAGAGTGTCGGCTTCATTGCCAACAACCCATTGTTCAAGGGCGGCGCGCTGGATGCCGACGCGTGCAACAAGGTCACCAGCTTCATGGTGCTGTGCGATTCGTACAACATTCCGCTGGTGTATCTGGTCGATGTGCCGGGCTTTTTGATTGGGCTCGAAGGCGAGCTGCGCGGCATGCCGGGCAAGGTGATCAACTGGATGAACGCGATGACGCTGGTCACCGTACCCAAAATCACCGTGATGATGCGCAAGAACTACGGGCAAGCGTTCATCAACATGGCCGGCGGCAAAAACGCCGATGAAATCGCCTGCTGGCCGACAGCGGATCTGGGTTTTATGGACCCGGCGGTATCGGTCAACGTGCTCTACGGCGTGAAGTTCGAAGACGACCCCGAGCGTTTCAAAAAACTCAAGGCCGAAGTCGAGCGCGATACCTCGGCGTGGGGGTTGGCGGAATTGTATGAGGCGCAAAACGTGATCGACCCGCGCGACACCCGCGACTATTTGATACGCACCCTTGAGGTGCATCGACTGCGACTCAAAAACGGTGTAGGCGAGCATTTGTTGCGGAATTGGCCAACGAGTTATTAGACCGCGCGGCCGTGCGCCGGAACACACGCCGGTGTGTGCTACTCACGGGCGGGGCCAGCTTGCTGCAAGGTTGCTCGCCGCTGGCGTTGGTCAATGGCTTAACGCCATCCAGTACCTACATCCCGCACGCGAACCTCCGTTATGGCCCGCAAGCGCGGCACGCACTTGATGTCTACCGGCCCGCGGGCGTGCTGGAGGCTGCGCCAGTAGTGGTGTTTTTCTATGGCGGCAACTGGAATAGCGGCAACCGCGGTGACTACCGCTTCGTCGGGGAAGCGCTTGCGTCAAAAGGTTTCGTGGCGGTGTTGCCCGATTACCGCCTGTATCCCGAAGTGCGCTATCCGGATTTTTTGGCGGATTGCGCATTGGCTGTGCGCTGGGTCTTCGAGCACATTACGGGCTTCGACGGCAATATTCGCAGCCTATTCCTGATGGGGTACTCCGCCGGCGCCTATAACGCGGCGATGTTGGCGTTAAACCCGCACTATTTGCGTGCCGCTGGCACCGAGCCGGGGCGTTTGCGCGGCTGGATCGGCCTTGC
>SXGR01138411.1_pt1 | contig 14965 bp, 15 predicted proteins | sample 3174711 | NCBI WGS metagenome assembly SXGR01 (sample SAMN11356860, study PRJNA531348) | freshwater metagenome | isolation source: freshwater sample F1-60 | place: China: Fuxian Lake, Yuxi | collected 2017-12-25
AGTTGCCGAGGGGGTGCAGTTGGGCTTGAAAAAACACGTTATAAAAAATCAGTAACAATCTAAATCAGTATCTATACTCAGTTCACAAATTCAGTTTCAGGCCGGTTGTTGGAGTTATAAATCAATGCGCCCAGTACAAGTTATCGCAGTATCCGGCGGCAAAGGCGGGGTTGGCAAAAGCAATATCTCCGTGAACCTCAGTATCGCATTGGCCGAATTGCGTCGCCGTGTAGTCTTATTTGATGCCGACTTAGGCTTAGCTAATATCGATGTTCTCCTTGGCCTAAAAGCCACTCATACCCTTGCTGATGTTCTTGCGGGCACACATTCCTTAATGGATGTGCTTATCTCGGGCCCTGCAGGTATCAAAATCGTTCCAGCGTCGTCGGGCGTGCAGCGCATGGCGGAACTCAGCACGGCCGAACATGCCGGTTTAATCAATGCATTCAATGAGTTAAGCGATCAAGTTGATGTGCTCGTTATAGATACGGCTGCCGGTATATCTGATACGGTGGTGAGCTTTGTTCGCGCCGCCAATGAAGTGATTGTGGTGGTCTGCGATGAGCCATCATCCATTACCGATGCCTACGCCCTTATCAAGCTACTTAATAAAGAATATGGCATGCAACGTTTTCGGGTTATCGCCAATATGACGCGCAATCCACAAGAAGGCACCAGTATGTTCAATAAGCTCAACACCGTGTGTGAGCGCTTTCTGGATGTCACCCTCCAATTTGTTGGCCAAGTTCCCTTCGATGAAGACGTTCGCAACGCCGTGCGTAAGCAAAAGGCGCTGTTAGAGTTTGCTCCTAACTCTAAGGCTGCTATTGCGATTCGCGGTTTAGCGCAAGTCGTGGATAAATGGCCGTTACCGAGTGGCCCCAGTGGACGCTTGGAATTTTTTGTAGAACGCTTACTTCGTGCGGCTAATGACCGCTACTGAGTATGACTTATGGCCGCAGTCGATAGGTTAGCCATGTACGATAAAACGGAGCAGGGCCTTCACAACGCGCGCATCGAAGAATTTGCGCCGCTTGTGAAGCGCATCGCCTACCACATGATGATGCGTATGCCTGCCAGTGTGCAGGTAGACGACCTCATTCAAGCTGGCATGATTGGTTTAATCGAAGCCGCGCAAAAGTACGATTCCTCTAAAGGTGCCAGTTTTGAAACCTATGCGGGTATTCGTATTCGCGGTTCAATTGTGGATGAAATGCGCCGAGGTGACTGGGCACCACGCTCAGTACACCGTAATTCCCGCAATATCGCCAAAGCGGTCAACGCGGTAGAGGCGCGTACGGGGCGCGATGCGCAAGATGCCGAAGTTGCCGCCGAATTGGGAGTGCCGCTCGCTGAGTATTTCAGCATGTTGCAAGATTCCAATAGCAGCCGTCTTTACAGCTACGAAGAAACCTTCGGCGAAGAAGACAGCAATATAGATGCAAGCGAAACCAGCAGCGCATTTGCCAGCCCCTTTGAAGGTTTGCAGCGCGAGGGTTTAAAAAAGGCTTTGGCGGATGCGATTTCACAGTTGCCAGAGCGGGAACGTATGGTCTTGGCTCTTTATTATAATGAAGAGTTAAACTTGAAAGAGATTGGGCTGGTGCTAGGGGTTAGTGAATCGCGTGTTAGCCAAATTCACAGCCAAGCGGCGGTGCGGTTAAAGGCGCGGTTGGCGGGCTGGCATTCAAAAAATTAACGGCACCCCCACCCAACCTCCCCCTTGAAAAAGGGGAGGGGCTAACAGCTCGCACCTGTCGAGAACTGAGTGCAATTAAACTCCTCCCCTTTGTGAAGGGGGAGGCAGGGAGGGGGTGCATTTAGCTCCTCCTCTTTGTGAAGGGGAGGCAGGGTGCGGGTGCATTTAGCTCCTCCCCTTTATGAAGGGAGAGGTTGGGAGGGGGTGCATTTAGCTCCTCCCCTTTGTGACGGGGGAGGCAGGGAGGGGGTGCATTTAGCTCCTCCCCTTTGCGAAGGGGGAGGCTGGGTGGGGGTGCCGTTCTTCTAAACAGATCGATCAAATAAAGCGCTATAAGTAATTAAAAAACTTTTTTAACGTCAAAAAACTGGCCAGATTGATAACCCTGACTAGACTAACAGTAAATGAAATTCCTGTAGGTGCGACGGAGGTTCCTTTGGATAAGAACATGAAAATTTTAATTGTTGACGACTTCTCAACAATGCGACGGATCATTAAAAACCTGCTGAGAGATTTGGGTTTTTCTAATACCCATGAGGCAGATGACGGCATGACGGCCTTGCCTATGCTGCGAAGTGGCGATTTTCAATTTCTGGTAACAGATTGGAATATGCCGGGAATGACGGGTATAGATCTGCTACGAGCAGTACGAGCTGATGAGAAACTCGCCACATTGCCAGTACTGATGGTAACAGCGGAAGCCAAGCGTGATCAGATTATTGAAGCCGCGCAAGCAGGTGTGAATGGCTATGTTGTAAAACCCTTTACGGCGCAAGCACTCAAAGAAAAAATTGAAAAAATCTTTGATCGTGTTGGCTAAGAATCGTTTTCTGCTGCTGCCACCTAACAATAAGGCTTCTTCATGGCATCTGACATTATGGCATCTGAAATTATAGTTGATCCCAATGCTGCGTTCATTGCTGAATTAAAGGAATGTGCAAAGCTATTAACGGAAAAATTGCAAAGCAACAAATTTGAAGAAGCGTCTGTGCTCATTCAGGCGATGACTCAATCGCGCGATCGTCATATTTTTCAAACAGTAGGAAAGTTAACACGTGGGTTACACAATGCAATTGTTAACTTTCATGTAGATGCAGACCTTACTAAAGAGCCGCCTAAGATTGAAGACTCAGACATTCATGATGCTTCAACCCGTTTAGGCTATGTCATAGAACTTACGCAAAAAGCTGCTGAAAAGACCATGGATATGGTGGACGAAGCGTCTCCCATTGCATCCAATTTAGGGCAAGAGGCGAGTGTTCTTCGTGCCGAATGGGCGCGCTTAAAAAGCCGAGACATATCCGCCAATGAATTCCGCGATCTCTACCATCGTGTAGATGATTTTTTTGATCAAACGGCTATTGGCACTGAACGCCTAAATAAAAGTTTACAAGATATTGTGCTGGAGCAAGGCTTTCAAGATTTAACGGGGCAGGTGTTAAAACGTGTTATTGGTTTAATCAATGAAGTTGAAAAAGATTTAGTGCAGTTAGTGTTGATGGCGAGTCAGGTTGAAGAAATTACTGGCCTTGCCAAGCCTGAAGAAGATGAGCATGAAATGGAAGAGCTTATAGAAAAACGCAAACATGAAGCTGAAGGGCCACAAATTAATAAAGCAAAAGACAATGTAGTTTCCGGGCAAGATGAAGTCGATGACCTTTTATCCAGTCTCGGTTTTTAGAGGCTAGATGGATTTTGGTGAACATGGATTTTGGTGAGCATCGCTTTTTTGGGGAACATCGCTTTTTTTGGGGAATAGGTGAATGAGTTTCGGTGATGACGAAGATATTCTTCAGGACTTTTTAGTTGAAGCTGGCGAGATTTTAGAGCGCCTGTCGCAACAATTAGTCGATCTTGAGCAGCGTCCTGACGATAAGAATTTATTAAATGCAATTTTTCGCGGCTTCCACACTGTAAAAGGTGGGGCAGGATTCTTGTCGCTTACACCTATGGTGGAATGCTGCCATCTGACTGAAAACTTGTTCGATATTTTGCGTAATGGCAAACGTGAGGTTACTTCTGAATTAATGGATGTGGTGCTGCAAGCACTCGACAGCGTTAAAGAGCAATTTGATATTGTGAATGCGCGCGGTGAATTACCGCCAGTTGATCCCTCCTTGATTCATGCGTTAGAGCGTTTGGTTTCGTGCGAAGATTTGAATGAAACGGCAGAGGAGCCTGTAGTAGAGCAGGCGCAGATACCTGAAGAAGTTGCTCCATTTGAAAGTGAAAATACTGCGCCTGTGAGTGGTGATATCACTGATGACGAATTTGAAAAACTCCTAGATGCCATCAGCGAAACACCAGCACCAGAATCTATACCTCAGGTAGCACCAACAGTTGTTAGTGCTGCTTCCTCTAGCGATGAAATAACTGAAGATGAATTTGATGCGTTGCTCGATCAACTTCACGGCAAAGGCAAAGCACCTGCACCTAAAGCAGTTTCTGCACCGGTCACTGCAGCACCGATTGTTTCAGCTGCCGGTGGCGATGAAATTACTGACGATGAATTTGAAGCCTTGCTCGATCAGTTGCACGGCAAGGGTAAGGGCCCAACTGTTGATGTCCCTGTAAAAGCGCCAGCGCCTAGCGCGCCCGTTGTACCTTCAGCATCCAACAGTGAATCTGATTTAATTAATGATGATGAATTTGAAGCGCTCTTAGATCAGTTACATGGCAAAGGTAAAGCACCTACTGCATCACCATCGCCAGCCCCAACGAAAGCAGCTGTATCAGCAACACCTGCCGCAGCAACACCAGTGCCAGCTAAACCAGCTGCGTCAGCACCTGTCGCCAAACCAACACCGGCACCAGCACCGAAAGTAGAAGCGCCAAAACCTGCGAGCGCGCCAGCACCTGCGGCGGGTGATAAAGAGGCTCCTGCTGGTGTAGAAACTACCGTGCGTGTTGATACGCAGCGCCTCGACGATATTATGAATATGGTCGGCGAATTAGTATTGGTTCGTAACCGTTTAGTACGTTTGGGAAATGCTTCTACCAATGAGGCATTAGTAAAAGCCGTTGCGAATTTGGATGTGGTCACCGCCGATTTGCAAACATCGGTAATGAAAACGCGTATGCAGCCGATCAAAAAAGTATTTGGTCGCTTCCCTCGCGTAGTACGTGATTTGGCGCGCAATCTCAAAAAAGAAATCAATCTGGAATTGGTGGGTGAAGAAACCGATTTAGATAAAAATTTAGTAGAAGCGCTCGCTGATCCGCTAGTGCACTTGGTGCGCAACTCGGTGGATCACGGTATTGAATACCCCGATGTGCGTGCTGCTAACGGTAAGCCGCGCACTGGCTTAGTGGTCTTATCGGCAGAGCAAGAAGGCGATCATATTCTTTTATGTATTAGCGATGATGGTGCCGGTATGGATCCCGCTAAATTGCGTCGTGTTGCGGTTGAAAAAGGTTTGTATGATGAAGATACGGCTGCGCGTTTATCCGATATTGAAGCCTTTAATTTAATTTTTGCACCAGGCTTCTCTACCAAAAAAGAAATCTCTGATGTGTCGGGTCGTGGCGTTGGTATGGATGTGGTGAAAACCAAAATCAACCAACTTAACGGCACTGTAGATATTCAGTCTACTTTAGGTAAGGGCACGCGCTTTATCATTAAGGTTCCACTCACATTGGCAATTATGCCAACGCTTATGATTATGATTGGCCAACAAACTTTTGCGCTGCCATTGGTGAGTGTGAACGAAATTTTCCACATGGATTTATCAAATAGCCATGTTGTGGACGGGCAAGACTGTATTGCCATTCGTGATCAAGCAATTCCTTTGTTTTATTTAAAAGATTGGCTCATTAAGAATTCTTACGGTGGTGCACGGCAACAATTTGCACATGTGGTCATTGTAACCGTAGGCACACGCCGCGTTGGCTTTGTGGTCGATCAGTTAATTGGCCAAGAAGAAGTGGTGATTAAACCGCTGGGAAAAATGCTACAAGGTACACCGGGCATGGCGGGTGCCACCATCACTGGCGACGGCACCATCGCATTGATTTTAGATATCCCCAGCTTGCTACGTCGCTATGCTAAAGGTGCAGCTTAGTGCAACACCTAGTTCATATCTGTAGGAGCGGCTATAGCCGCGAAGCTTTGAATACTCGCGCCTAAAGTAGCTCCTACAATGAGTTTGCACCTTAATTAAGTACCTTCACCCTTGATCGGAATAAATAACTAGTTGGTTCGGAGTAATGTAATGCCGTTACGGGTGTTGGTGGTTGATGATTCAAGTTTCTTTCAGCATCGCCTGAAAGAAATCATTAATGAACACCCCGATCTAAAAGTTGTTGGCATTGCAAGCAATGGCCGCGAAGCCGTTGAAAAAGCGGATAGTTTAAAACCCGATATCATCACCATGGATTTTGAAATGCCGGTGATGGATGGCATTACTGCTGTTAAGCATATTTTGGCCGCCCGCAAGGTGCCCATCATTATGTTCTCGTCGCTTACCTATGAGGGCGCGAAAGTGACGCTTGATGCCTTGGCCGCTGGCGCATTAGATTTTATCCCCAAAGATTTCGCTGAGGTTTCGCGCAACTCTGCTGTGCTCAAAAAAAAGCTGCATGAGCGTTTAATTACCTTGGCGCGTGCAGGTCAATCAGGCCAAGCCTCCAGTTTTAGTAGTGTTCCTGCGCCATCGGTTGCTGCAATACCTGCCTCTGTATCAACCGCTACATGCAGTTCTACTGCAGCAGCTACATCCTTATTGGCTGCAACTACATCGTCAATGGCGGCATCTGTTCCACCGAAACCTGCAGTGTCAGCAAGTAGTTTTCAGTCTTCACCTTCGTTGGCAAGTTCGTCAGCCGTTGCGCCAAGACCAACTGCGCCTGTTTCAGCTGAAAATTATCGCTTGAAACGGCAGCCGAAAATTTTAGTCATTGGCGCTTCAACGGGCGGGCCAGTGGCCTTAACAGAAGTGCTTATTGAATTACCACAAAATTTCCCTATTCCGATTGTGCTGGTGCAGCACATGCCAGAAAATTTTACCAAGGCATTTGCAGAGCGCTTAAACAAGCAATGTAAAATTCAAGTGCGTGAAGCTGTTGATGGCGATTTATTAGCGCCAGGTTTAGCGTTGTTGGCTCCCGGTGGTAAGCAATTAATGCTTGATAAACGCAACGGCGGATGTGTGCGTATTTTGCCAGATGATGATCGCGTTAATTACAAGCCATCGCTCGATATTACCTTTGGCTCAGCGGCAAATTGCTACGGCGATAAAGTCTTGGGTGTTGTTTTAACGGGCATGGGTTCAGATGGTTGCAAAGGTGCAGGCTTGTTAAAAGAAGCGGGTTCGCAATTATGGTCGCAAGATGAGGCTAGCTCGGTTATCTATGGTATGCCTATGGCCGTTGCACGCGCAGGCTTTACCGATTGCGTATTGAGTCTGAAAGAGATAGGGCCGCGCCTAGCGCGTGAGGTTGTGTAATGGATTTTCTCAGCATAGTCGGTGTTATTCTTGGCTTTGCTGTCATTATTGGTGGTAATTTTGCTGAGGGTGGTTCGATCCATTCGCTGTTAAATGGGTCTGCCGCACTCATTGTTTTTGGCGGCACTTTAGCAGCTGCTATATTGCAAACGCCCAAGCATAGTTTAAAACGTGCACTCAGAATTTTTAAATGGGTATTTCAGCCGCCTTACTCTCCTTTTAAAGAGGGGATTTCAAAATTAGTGCGCTGGGCTAATGCGGCACGTAAAGATGGCTTGCTAGGTCTTGAGGCTATTGCTGAAAAAGAAAAAGATCCTTTTGCTAAAAAAGGTTTGCAATTACTTGTGGATGGCAGTGAGCCAGAAGCTATTCGGCGTATTTTAGAATCAGATTTAATTTTGGATGAGCAACGCGATTACGATGCGGTAAAGTTTTACGAAAGCATGGGTGGCTACGCGCCTACTATAGGTATTATCGGCGCGGTTATGGGGCTTATTCATGTGATGAATAATCTTGCTGACCCCGCTTTATTAGGCCCCGGTATTGCGATTGCATTTGTGGCAACTATTTACGGTGTTGCGCTTGCCAATCTATTTTTATTGCCCATCGCCAATAAGCTGCGAATGTGTGTGAATGAAAACTCTCAGTATCGTGAACTCATGATCGAAGGCATTATTGCTATTGCTGATGGCGAAAACCCCCGCGCTATTGAAATTAAGTTAAACGGTTATTTGCACCCCTAAATTGCTGGCGAAGAAATATGGTACGTCGTAGACAGCGAGAAATTCATGTAAACAATGAGCGCTGGTTGGTTTCTTATGCCGACTTTATTACGCTCTTGTTTGCATTTTTTGTGGTGATGTATTCCATTTCGCAAGTTAATCAAAGCAAATACCGTGTTCTATCGGAAACCTTTGTTGAAGCTTTTAATCAACCTAATGATTCTAAAGCCAACCCCATGCCGCAAGAAAAGGTGACGCCCTCTAATGATGCGATTGCTCCGATTGATATGGGTAAAACCGCAGTGCAAGATGCCGTAACACCACCTGCGATTGTGATAGTGGAAGATACCGCTAAACCCGATATGAATGCGCAATCCAACACCACCGCAAAAACGCAAACTTCAGATGAATTAACGCAAATTTCAGATTTGGTCAATGAAAGGTTTTCGCAATTGATTGACGATCAAATGATTAAAGTCTCCAGTAACGAACTTTGGCTGCAAATTGAATTAAATGACAGTATTTTATTTTCATCTGGTGGTGTTGAAACCAGCCCGCAGGCGCAGGTTATTTTTACGGAAATTGCCAGTATTTTAAAAAATTATACAAACCCGATTCAGGTTGAAGGCTTTACCGATAATGTCCCTATTAAAAACAGTCGCTATCCTACCAACTGGGAATTGTCATCGGCACGCGCAACCGAAATTGTAAAATTTCTCGCTGGTAAAGGTGTGGAGCCTGAGCGTTTGTCAGCAGTGGGTTATGGCGAATTTCAGCCATTGGCCTCCAATGATACGGAGGCTGGGCGTGCGCAAAACCGTCGCGTGGCAGTGATGATTGCTAAACGAAAAATGGATAGACCTAGGGCATTGGTCAATCAGCTTAAAAGGTAAGTGCATTTAAAACGAGGAGCGCTTTGGTTTTTTCACCAAATAAACTAAGGATATGTTTTCCGTTAATACCTGTGTTCTGCTAATCGTATAACCATTCCGCACATAAAATCTAATATTGCCCTCACTTTTACTGCCGGTAAAAAGCTCAAATTGGGCAGCTTGTTGGCTAAAGCGTGTCTCAATATGTTGTAATAAATCAGAGCCTATGCCTTTCCCTTGAACGTCGGGATGCACAATTAAGCGGCCAATCTGGCAAGTGTCTGCAACCAATGTCGCCCGTACCGACCCTACAATTTCGTTTCCCTCAACCGCTTTTAAAACGAGTGACGTTTCAAGTTCTTGTCGTAATGAATCCACTGTTTGTAGTAAGGGTGGTAGAGCCCAGTCGTTATACAGCTGCGCTTCAGATTCATAGGCTATTTTTTGTAAGCAGATAATTTCTTCACAGTCTTGCAATTCTGCCAGTAGTATTTCCATTGTGCGTATTCCTGTGAGTGGCTTGCTGTTAAATAATCTATTTATCCATCGTCATCCTCGCGAGTTGCGGGATGACGGTTATCTTTGTAAGTTGATATTCAAAATTTTTTACTGCCTCATATTCCCTTTCGCAAAAGCTACGCACTCACCTGTCAAGCTAACATTATCCTGATGAACTTCCAATTCTAAAAATCCGCGACGTTGCGATAACTGCTCGGCGCGGAGCAAAGATTTCCCCAATTTTTTACTCCACAAAACCGCCAGGCTGCAATGTGCAGAACCCGTAACGGGGTCTTCATTGATACCTGCGCGCGGCGCAAAAAAGCGCGATACAAAATCTCTATCAGTATTTTTGCTTGGAGCGGTCAGAATAACGCCACGTGATTCTATCTTGGCGATTTTTTCAATTTCAGGCATGTAAGCCAATACCTCCGCTTCGCTTGCCACTTCGACGATAATATCTTCACCTGCCTGATAGCTGGCCACAGGCTCTAGGCTGAGCTGTTTAATTCCTACATCATCGTTGTGTAAATAAATTCTGCTAAATAATTTAGGTTCTATTTTAGGAAAATTTAAGGTGATGGTGGTTTCATTAATCTTCGCCATTAAAACTCCACTGAGTGTGGAGAATAAAAATTCTGTATGGTGTACATGAAGCTCGCGCGCAAGTACATGTGCAGAGGCAAGAGTCGCATGGCCACATAATTTTATTTCGCAGGTGGGTGTGAACCAACGCAACTGCCACAGGTTATTTTTTTGGTGCCATAAAAATGCAGTTTCAGATAAATTAAATTCTGCCGCGACTTGTTGCAACCAGTCGTCCGTTTTGGGTTCATTCAAAATACACACAGCAGCAGGATTACCGCTAAATGGTTTATGCGTGAATGCGTCTGCCACCGTAAATGCGTCTATCACAAAGTAGGGCAGGTGAGGCGGTGTTTGATTGTCTGTCATAGCACATACTCCTAATGTCAGGTTGCGCTGCCGTTTGCAGCTGAATCCGCCAGTCATCGGCGTAAGGCTAGAATAGCCTTGCTTATTTAGTGTGGACAGATTTACAATTTTGAAATTACACCAGTACAGATTGGTTGTCGTAAATCTGTATTGGTCAAAGCTCTAGGGTTCTGTACTGCTGCAATTGACTTATTGGGTGCAAATATTATGGGTAATCTTTATCACCAACTCGCCGCTGAAATTATTTCGCAAATTGAATCGGGTATTTATAAGGTGGGCGATAAGTTGCCCGGAGTGCGCACAGCCAGCACGCAGCGCGGTGTGAGCCCAGCGACGGTAGTGGCGGCCTACAATGAGCTTTTGAATGGTGGTTATATTGAATCGCGGCCGCGTTCAGGTTTTTATGTGAATGGATTACTTACCGCTGATTTTCAATCGCCACAGATTACGCAACACAAAATGGTTCCGCGTGAAATTGTTGGTCAGCAGCTTGTGCTTGAGCTATTGCATCAAACCCAAGGTGCTTCAGCTGTGAATATCGGTGCGGCAGTTGCGGACGCTAAAATTTTACCATCAGTAATGGTAGAAAAAGCCATTGTGAAAATGGCTCGGCTTGAACGCACCAATGTATGTTGCTATGAGTCTTTTGCGCGTGGGAATCTGGAGTTGCGCCAACAAATAGCCAAGCGCATGGCGCTGTTAGGTTGTCATTTGAGTGTTGACGATATAGTCATCACCAACGGCTGCCAAGAGGCATTGTTGTTGTCGCTCAAGGCGCTCACAGAGCCTGGTGATTTTATTGCCATCGAATCGCCCAGCTACTATGGCCTCTTACAAATTATCGAACACATGGGCTTGCAAGCAATAGAAATTCCTACCGATCCTGTGGCGGGAATTTCGTTGGATGCATTGCAATTGGCCATGGAACACTGGCCCATTAAAGCGTGCTTGGTTGTTTCTAATTTCAGTAATCCGCTCGGCGCAAGTTTGTCTGACGACAATAAAAAAGCACTTGCGTTACTCTGCCGTAAACATAAAGTCGCATTAATAGAGGATGATCTTTATGGCGACCTCGCCTTTGGCAACCAGCGCCCCAGCGTCTGTCAGCGTTTTGATGAGAAAGTAATTTATTGTTCTTCCTTTTCTAAAACGTTTGCGCCCGGTTTACGGGTAGGCTGGGTTGCCTCTAAACAACTTGCGCCTGCGATTGGGCAATTAAAATTTATGAGCAGCATGGCGTGCCCGACAATTGTTCAATACGCATTGGCGGATATTTTACGCAGTGGAAAATACGAGCGTCATTTGCGCACCATGCGAATTCAGTTAGCGAAAAGCATGCATGAATTAATTTTGGCAATTGAACGCTATTTTCCGATGAATACCCGAATTACCCAGCCTCAAGGTGGTTATGTATTGTGGGTGGAGTTGCCGTTGGAAAATTTGGTGTCAAAAAGCTTTGATACCTATGAGCTTACCTTACGCCTGCTAGAGGAAAAAATTGCCATTACGCCGGGTAAAATTTTTACCACAACTCAAAAGTACAAAAACTGTCTGCGCTTATCTTCAGGGGGATTTTGGAGTCCACAAAAAGAAAAGGCGTTGAAGCGAGTGGGAGTGCTCATTAAAGAAGCTTATAAGAATTAATGTATTGGTGTGGATCGGCATAAACTTTGCTGAAGTCCTGATATCGGCTTGCTTATCGCCCCAGCAGGCCTAAACTGACATCTGCTTGACGCTTTGAGGTATGAGTAAGTGCGTGTGATTTCGGTAGCCAATCAGAAAGGTGGTGTGGGTAAAACCACCACCAGTGTAGCGCTTGGAGGCATTGCTTCCTCGCTAGGCTATCGCGTATTGCTGGTGGATATAGACCCACACGGCTCACTGAGTACTTACTTTCGTCAAGATCCCGACACGCAGGAATTCAGTTCCTACACATTATTCCAAGAGCGGAAAGAACTCACCTCTGCCAGCGTGAAACGGCTAATTTGTGCCACTGATTATCCTAATTTGGATTTGTTGCCTTCGTCCACAGCCTTGGCGACTTTAGAGCGGCAGGCGATAGGGCAAGATGGCATGGGTTTAGTTATCACACGTTCGCTTGCGTGTATTTACGATGATTACGATTTTGTATTTATTGATACGCCGCCTTTATTGGGCGTGCTCATGATTAATGCGCTCGCGGCCTGCCAGCATTTGGTTATTCCGGTGCAAACTGAGTTTCTTGCACTTAAAGGTTTGGAGCGCATGGTGAATACTCTTAAAATGATGAGCCGGTCGCGCAAAAAAGCCTTGGAATATACGATTTTACCGCTCATGTATGATCGCCGTACCCAAGCTTCTATCACCAGCTTACGGACAATTCGCAATACCTATCCTGCCGAAGTGTGGCCAGGTCACATTCCCGTGGATACAAAATTCCGTGATGCTAGCCGGGCTGGTGTTCCACCACACTTATTCGACGAAACGGCGCGCGGTGTGGATGCTTATAAATCATTGTTTAAATTTTTGCTGCAGAAGCTCTCTGTGGAAGATGCGCGCTTAGCGGCGGGTGGCGTGTGAGCGATTTAAAAAACCCTTTTGACAGTTTGCTGGATTATTTTGATGACTTGTTGCCATCAGAAGATCTTGAGCCTATGGCAAACCAAAAGGCGTCTGTATCAAAAGTAAAATCACCCTCAGTTAACCTAAAAGACTCTGCGATAAAAACGGCTGCGAAACCTAGCGTAAAACCGCTGGTTGCTCATCGCACTAGCGCGCGAAAATCAAAACCCATCGCTAAACCTATACCTGAATTTGCCGAGCCAGATGCAGAGAAAAAAGCAAAACTACAAAAGTTATTGAGCAGCGCACAGCCTCAAATTGTAGTGGCACCCATTGTTAACGTGGAAGTTGTTGCTCCACCCAAAACTACCTACGTGGCTGATCCGCATGAAATTCAAGAGTGGGTGATTGAAACTGCGACACCTATTGTGGAAACAAAGCCCAGTATCGAAACGCCGGTTGTTGTTGCGGCGGAAATTCTTGGCCAACATTTGCAAATCCCAGGGCTGGAGTGGATGCCCAATGGCTTGCCGCAGTGGGCGCAATCGCGCTTTGATGTGCTCTTATTTAAAGTTTCAGGCTTAACCTTGGCGGTGCCCTTAATATCCCTAGGGCAAATTCAGCCCATTACCGATGAGCTGACCCCATTGTTTGGCCAAGCTGATTGGTTTATGGGAATACAGCCAACTCCCCAAGGTAAAATCCGCACGGTCAACACCGCAAAGTTTGTGATGCCCGAACGCTATGATGAAAGCTTCATAAAAAATGCAAAATATGTGGTTTCTATTAACGGTGTTCCTTGGGGCTTAGCAGTGGATTCTGTGAATCAACCCATCAGGCTACAACCGGGCGACGTAAAGTGGCGCAGCGATCGCAGTAAGCGCCCTTGGTTGGCGGGAACGGTGAAAGAACACATGTGTGCGCTCTTGGATATTCCCATGATTGGGCAGATATTGATCGATGCCGATAAGAATGCGATGAAAACTCGTTTGTGAAACTGGCAGAGCAAGCAGCCTCGTCTATAGTTATATCGACTTATCACATTTTGGGCGTTGCACCTGTAATAAGGCATAGCTCTTGAGGAAAATTTTATGGCAAATGATGCAGTAAAGAATAAAAGCACTGATGATCCCGTACTTCAATGGGTGACTTTTCGTTTAGATGGCGAAACCTACGGCATCAACGTAATGCAAGTACAAGAAGTCTTGCGCTATACCGAAATTGCCCCTGTTCCCGGTGCGCCTTCCTACGTATTGGGCATTATTAATTTGCGCGGCAATGTGGTTACTGTTATTGATACTCGTCACCGTTTTAATTTACCCAGCGGCGATATTACAGATAACACCCGTATTGTGATTATTGAAACCGATCGCCATGTAATTGGTATTTTGGTAGATAGCGTTGCCGAAGTGGTTTACCTGCGTCAATCTGAAATTGAAATGGCTCCGAATGTGGGTAATGAAGAGTCGGCTAAGTTTATCCAAGGTGTCTGTCACAAAAACAATGAGTTGCTTATTTTGATTGAATTGAATAAGTTGTTGACCAGTGAAGAGTGGAACGAACTAGAAGACGTTTAGACATTCACTTTTTGTGCGCTAGCGGCGTTATTTTTTGTTAGCAAAAAAGTCACTAATTGCAGGAGCAATTTTCATAGCGAAGCTACCCGAAGGGTAATTTACATGGATGTAGATTATGATTTATTACAATAAACTCCTTTATTGCTAACAAAAAATGCCTTGCTATCATCACAAAAATTAAAGTCTAGAAAATCTGAGTTCACAAATTTGATGTGTTATAAGAGAATAGAATGTCACTAACACCACTTGAAATCGGGCTTATCGCCAGCCTTTTGGTGGGTGTTGTGGCATTAATCCTTGCCTTTAAAAGTTTGCAAGTCGCACGTGCGCAGCAAGCGCATACCGAGAAACTTATCCAAAAATTAACCCGCGATTTAGCTATGTCAACTAGCGGCTCCGTAGGAATGGGGCAGCGCTTGTTGGCGATGGAAAAGCGTTTGCAAGAACCACAAGCGCCCGATAAAAAAATTGATTATTACAACGACGAAGATTTTCAACCCTATTCGCAAGCTGCACAATTATTTAAATTGGGTTTAGATGCAGAGGAGGTTGCACGCCGTTGCGGTTTATCCCGTGCTGAAGCATCACTGATTCAAATGATGCAGTCTAATGTAGATATTAAATAGCATTAGCCAATTTCATCCCCTGCAACAACCAC
>SXGR01066127.1_pt1 | contig 14950 bp, 15 predicted proteins | sample 3174711 | NCBI WGS metagenome assembly SXGR01 (sample SAMN11356860, study PRJNA531348) | freshwater metagenome | isolation source: freshwater sample F1-60 | place: China: Fuxian Lake, Yuxi | collected 2017-12-25
CGGCAATGCCGGCGGGATGGCGTTGCCGGACGGATACCTCCGCGCGGTGTACGCGGCGGTTCGTGCCGCAGGTGGACTGGCGATCGCCGACGAGGTCCAGGTGGGCTACGGCCGGACCGGCCGCTGGTTCTGGGCTTTCGAACAGCAGGACGTGATACCCGACATCGTCTGCGTGGCCAAGGCGATGGGCAACGGGCAGCAGCTGGGTGCGGTGATCACCACTCGGGAGATCGCCGAGGCCTACCGCACCCAGGGCTACTTCTTCTCCTCCGCCGGCGGCAGCCCGGTGTCGTGTGTGGTGGGGATGACCGTCTTGGACGTCATCGAGCGTGAACGGCTTCAGGAGAACGCGCTGACGGTCGGGGATCACCTCAAAGCACGGATCCTCGACCTGGCCACTCGCCACGCACTGATCGGCACCGTCCACGGCAGCGGTCTGTACATGGGAGTCGAGTTGGTACGGGACCGCACCACGCTGGAACCAGCGGCAGCGGAGACCGCCGCAATCTGTGAGCGGATGCTGCAACTCGGGGTGATCGTGCAACCCACCGGCGATCGGCTCAATGTGCTGAAGATGAAACCGCCGATGTGTCTCACTCGGGAATCAGCCGACTTCTTCGTCGACATGCTCGACCGGGTGCTGTCCACCGGCTGGTAGTAATTCAGGCCCGGTTGATCAACCAGTCCCGCTGCCGTCGCACAAACCCCGCATCGACCACGGCGCCGTGCCCAGGCACATAGCGGGCGTCCTCCCCTCCCACAGCGAGAACCCGGTTCAGAGATTCCGGCCAGGCTGCCACATCGGAGCCCTCGTCGATGGCCGGATCGGCCGACTCTTCGACGAGATCACCGCAGAAGACCACCGGCCCGGGCCCCGTCGTCGGCACCACGACGATCAGGTCGTGGTCGGTATGGCCGCGGCCCGGGTGCTCGACTCGGACGCTGCGATCACCGAGATCGATATCGATACTGCGATCACCGAGATCGATATCGGTGTTCTCGATGACGTGATCGGGCGCCCGCACCGCCGCGATCGCCCGGTCCAGATCGCCGGGATCGGTCCCGTAACGCAGGGCGTAGGCCCGGACCGCGTCAATGCCGATACTCAGTGCCGCCGCCACCGGTGCCGTGGCGTAGGTCTGGGCGTGCGGGAAGCCCCCGGAACCGAGAATGTGGTCGAAATGATGGTGGGTCATCACCAGGTGGGTCACCTCGGCGCCGGTCAACTCGCGGACGTCCTCGGCGATCCGGCCGGCTTCAGCCAGGGTCGTCCCGCTGTCGATCAGCAGCGTCGCCCGGTGCCCATGAACAAGCCCCACGGTGACATCCAGAAACGGCAACCGGCACCGATACACCCGATCAGCAAGCTGCTCCCACCCGTAATGCACCGCATTAACGCTAGCTGCCACGGCATTCGTGCGTCACGACCCGTTTTGCGCCGCCGTCTGGCGACTTATAAGGTGGACACATGTCCAATTCGCCCGCCCCAGTATTCTCGGCCCCCGGCGGAGCGTGAGCATGCGGATTGCGCTGTTGTCCTACCGCAGCAAGACCCACTGCGGTGGCCAGGGCGTTTATGTCCGCCACCTGAGCCGAGGCCTCGTCGAACTGGGCCACCAGGTCGAGGTGTTCTCGGGTCAGCCCTACCCCGAGATCCTTGATCCACGGGTCCGGCTCACCGAGGTTCCGAGCCTCGATCTGTATCGCGAACCCGATCCGTTCCGAGTTCCGCACCCACGGGAGATCCGCGACCGCATCGACGCACTGGAGTTGGCCACCATGTGGACCGGCGGTTTCCCTGAGCCGCGGACCTTCAGCCTGCGCGCGGCCCGCCTGCTGGCGCAGCGCAGCGGCGAGTTCGATGTGGTGCACGACAACCAGTGCCTGGGGACCGGTCTGCTCACCATCGCTGCGCACCTGCCGGTGGTGGCCACCGTCCACCACCCCATCACCCGCGATCGGATACTCGATCTTGACGCGGCAACCTGGTGGCGCAAGCCCTCGGTGCACCGCTGGTACGGGTTCACCGCCATGCAGAAGAAGGTCGCTCGGGCGATCCCCGACCTGCTGACGGTGTCGTCGTCGTCGGCAGCCGATATCGCCGAAGACTTCGGCGTGACTCCCGACCAGCTGCACGTCGTGCCGTTGGGGGTGGACACCGAGCTGTTCAAACCCGCCGAGGCGCCGCGGGTTCCAGGCCGCATCATCGCAATTTCATCGGCTGACCGTCCGTTGAAAGGCATCGGCCACCTGCTGCAGGCCATCGCCAGGCTTCGCGCCGGCCACGACCTGGAATTGCAACTCGTGGCCAAGCTTGAGCCCAACGGTCCCACCGAGAAGCTGATCGCGGAACTAGGCCTGTCCGATATCGTGCACGTCGTCGGCGGGCTTTCCGATCATGACCTCGCGGCACTGTTCGCCTCAGCTGAAATCGCCTGCATTCCCTCGCTGTATGAGGGTTTCTCGCTGCCCGCCGTTGAAGCGATGGCCAGCGGTACCCCGATCGTCGCCAGTCGCGCCGGCGCCTTGCCAGAGGTACTCGGCTCCGGCGGCGAATGCGCAGATCTCGTCGCCCCCGGCAATGTCGAAGAACTCACCGGCGCCTTGAGCCGCCTGTTGGACTCCCCCGGACGCCGGCAGTGGTTGGGTACCGCCGGACGTCGACGCGCGTTGGATGTCTTCAGTTGGGAATCGGTGGCCGCCCAGACGGCGCGCGTTTATGCCCGGGCCATCAAGCGAAGCGGGTTACCGCGCCGCGAAGTGACGGCGGTCGACGAACCATGCTGACGGTGGACTACGACCGACTCGGCGTCGGGGCGGGAACGAAGGTCATCGATGTCGGCTGCGGGGCAGGTCGGCACAGCTACGAGGCCTACCGACGTGGCGCCGACGTCATCGCTTTCGACCAGAACGCCGAGGAACTGGCCGAGGTCGACACCATGCTGCAGGCCATGGGCCAGGCCGGTGAGGCGCCTGCCTCGGCCAAGGCCCAGGTTGTCGTGGGTGACGCACTGGCGCTGCCCTATTCGGACGGCACCTTCGACGTGGTGATCGCTTCGGAGATCCTCGAGCATGTACCCGAGGACGAAGCCGCGATCGCTGAACTGGTGCGCGTTCTGCGGCCCGGTGGCCGTCTCGCCGTCACGGTGCCGCGGTGGCTGCCGGAGAAGATCTGCTGGCTGCTGTCCGACACCTACCACGCCAATGAGGGCGGCCATATCCGTATCTATCAGGCCGACGAACTGCGGGCGAAGGTCGAGGCCCGAGGTGTCCGGTTCACCGGCTCGCGTCATGCGCACGCCTTACATTCGCCGTACTGGTGGCTGAAATGCGCTGTGGGCGTTGACAACAACGATCATCCGGCCGTTAAGGCCTATCACAAGCTGCTGGTGTGGGACATGATGAGCAGTCCGGCCGTGACCCGGGTGGCCGAGGCCGTGCTCAATCCGGTGGCGGGTAAGAGTGTCGCGCTGTACTTCGAGAAGCCCCCCGAGAAATCCCATGCGCGGAACTGATCTCGCGGGAGTCCCCGGCCTCGCGGGGATTCTCACGCCTGCCCAGTGCCGGCAGACGGCGGAGTCGATCGCGACGATCCAGCTGAGCTCGGGTGAGATCCCCTGGTCACTGGCCGGCCATACCGATCCGTGGGATCACGTCGAGTGCGCCATGGCACTGACGGCCGCCGGACTCATTGACCAGGCGCGCGCCGCCTTCGAGTGGAGTCGCGCGCAGCAGCGCAGCGACGGATCCTGGGCTATCCAGTACCGCCGCGGCGTGATCGAGGACTCCAACACCGACAGCAACTTCTGCGCCTACATCGCTACCGGCGTGTGGCACCACGTGCTGATCACCGGCGACCGTGATTTCGCCGAACGGATGTGGCCCACCGTGCGCGACGCCATTGACCTGGTGCTCAACCTGCAGGCCGGAACCGGCGAGATCTACTGGGCGCAGGGGCCGAACGGGGTGTTCGACGAGGCACTGTTGACCGGGTGCGCCAGCATCTACCACAGCATCCGGTGCGCGCTGGCCCTCGCGGATTACCTCGGCGAACAGCAACCCGAGTGGGAGGTCGCCGTCGGCCGACTCGGCCATGCCATCAACGATCACCCCGATGCTTTCACCGAGAAGCCGAAACACTCGATGGACTGGTACTACCCGATCCTGTCCGGGGCCGTTCGGGGGTCGACCGCCCATGACAGGATCGCCGAGCGGTGGAGCGACTTCGTCGTCGAAGGATTGGGCATCCGCTGCGTCGACGATCGCCCATGGGTGACCGGTGCGGAGACCTGCGAGTTAGTGATGGCTTTGGACGCTATGGGTGAGCGTGACCGGGCACTACAGCAGTTCGAGGCGATGCAGCACCTCCGCGAAGTTGACGGTTCGTACTGGACCGGGCTGGTGTTCTCCGACGGCAAGCGTTGGCCGGTAGAGCGCACCACCTGGACCGGAGCGGCCATGATCCTTGCGGCCGACTCGCTGTCGGAGACCACAGCCGGCAGCGGAATCTTCCGGGATGACGCGCTGCCCCGGGGCCTGGAAGGCGATTACGACTGCGAGTGCGTCCGCAGCTGATCGCCGGGCACACCGCTGATCCGCTCCAATACCCGCAGCGAGCCGGTGGCACTGACTTCGGTGAAATCGCCGGAATCCACAGCGCGGCAATAGATGTGATAAGGCGGTCGGCCGCCGTCACGGGGATCGGGAAACACATCGTGGATGATCAGTGCGCCTCCCACCGACACCCACTTCGCCCAGCCATCGAAATCGGCCTGCGCCACTTCTTCACTATGACCGCCGTCGATGAACAGCAGCTCAAGCGGTGTGCGCCAGCCACGCGCCACCACGGTCGATTTCCCGACGACCGCCACGATCGTGTCATCGAGGCCGGCGGCGTCCAGGGTGCGGCGGAATGTCGGAAGCGTGTCGAAGCGCCCGCTGACCGGATCCACCATCGTGGTGTCGTGGAACTCCCAGCCGGGTTGATGTTCCTCGGATCCGTGATGGTGATCGACGGTGTAGAGCACGCTGCCGCTACGGGTGGCGGCCGCACCCAGCAGAACGGTCGATCGCCCGCAGTAGGTGCCGATCTCGACCGCCACCCCACCGGAGAGGAATCGCGCCGCCGCGTCGAAAAGCGCTTGCCCCTCATCGGCCGGCATGAATCCGATGACCGACTCGGCGAGAGTGAACAGCCTCGCAGTATCGACGGCGTTGTTGTTCTCGGTTCCGGCCATCCCATGAACCTAACCTGCCCGCTTAAAAGCAGTCGGAAGCACCATCGACAACAAACAGCGCACCACTGGTGTAGGAGCTGTGTTCAGTGCACAGGAATGCGATCGTCGGAGCGATCTCCTCGACACGACCGAACCGACCGAGCGGGATCAGTGCCAGTTCAGAATCGATCAGCGCGGGAATCCCCTGCATCGGAGCCGTCATCGGGGTGTCGATGGTTCCAGGAGCCACCACGTTGACCCGAATGCCGTCCTTGGCCCATTTCACGGCGAGCGTGCGCGTCAGCGCAATGATCCCGGCCTTGGCGGCGCTGTAACCGGGAACCATCGTCACCGCCCGCAGTGCCGACATCGACGACAGATTGACCACCGCGGCGCCACCTGCGGCGGTGGACGCCTTCAGCGCACGCCGAAGTGCGACCGTCAGCCGGTAGGTCCCAGTGAGGTTCAGCGCCACCGAAGCGTCAAACCCGTCCGGAGCCGATTCATCCAGCCCGCCGGGAAAGTTGGCGCCGGCATTGTTGATGAGCACGTCGAGAACGTCGAAGCGTGCTTTGACGGCGTCGATGGATTCCGGGTCGGTCAGCACCAGTTGCGCATAGGCCATTCCGGACAGGTCGGTGTCGTACTCCCCCGCACTGGCGCGCGTACCGGTGACGGTGACATCGGCACCGGCATCCCGGAACAGCACAGCCGTCGCATGTCCGATCCCGCTGGTGCCGCCGGTGATGAGTGTGCGCGCGCCGGTGAAATCAAAGGTCGCCCGGGCGGTCACGTGTTGTTCGCGATCTGCTTGCGCAGCCATGCTGTCTCCCAGAAGTTATTGCTGTCGGCCAACAGCCGTTCATGTGCCGCTTTGAGGATCCCGCGTGCGCCAGCGTGATCGGAATCGGTGTCGGTCACCTTTTCGGCAAGGTGGATGGCCTGCACCGGCCGGTCGGCATCCAGATGGACCTGCGCTCGGGCTACGAGTGCGTCAGCCCCGGCCAGCTCCACCAGATCGGCGCTGATATCGACCGGATCGACCGGGTATAGCTCGGTGGTAGACCGGTGGTGAAACCAACCCGAGTAGTTCTCCCAAATCGCCCGAACACCCCAGGGAACCTTGCCGTAGCCCTGGCCCACCACAAGGTGCTCCGGCAGGGTGATCTCACGCATCAGGGTGCGGACGTCCTTTCCGGCGTTCATTCCCTCCACCGTCGCGTCGTGGACGTACTGGACCGCGTCGCGCAGCCGGGTGAGCTCGAACTGGATCTGCTCCTTGCCGGTGATCGGCCAGAAGTGGCCGCTGAGAAGTACCTCGGGCTCCAGTGCGCGAACCCGCTCGATCGAGTCGATCACGGTGAGCGCATCGCGGTAGCGGTCGCCGCGCATGGTCACCAGGTTCGGTATATGTCCGAACAATGCGCCGAACACATTGCCGCACAGACAGATCTTCTCGTCGGGCAGCCAGACGACCATCGAATCGTTGGTCTCGCCGCCGGGCGTGGCGATGAGTTCGAAGGTGCGTTCGCCGACGGTGAGAGTGAGGGTGTCCTTGACGACGATGTCCGCGTGCGGGGTGCTCTGGCCGGGCAGTTTCTTGCCGAACCGTTCCTGGATCTTGGCGATGCCGGTGGCGAGAGTGTTGGAGAAGGCGAATGCGCTGCGCGAGACTCGGTACCGCGCCAGGCGTTCATTGTCATCGCGCCACTGCTCCCAGTTGGCCTGCGCCACAATCTTCGTTTCAGGATCGCGCACGCTATCCAATCCCCCGACGTGGTCGTAGTGACCCTGCGTCAGGAAGATGTAGCGAACCGGAGACGAGTCGACAGAATCCAGGCTGGCGCGGTGGACCGGGCCCTCGAATCCCATGCCGGTGTTGATGATCACCCGGCCCTCGGAGGTCGGGATCATGAAGACGTTCGTCAGTCCGGGTGAGCACCAGATGCCGGGACTGACTTCGTCAATGACGTCCGGCACCGCGGGAACCATCGCTTCGGCGCCGGGACGGGTCAGGTATACGGGCTCGAATTCCGGCATGGGTGTTCTCCTATCAGTGATCGCTAGGCCGGACGCCGACTTCGGGCCGGACATCGAAACGGTCGAAGTAGAAGTCGAATCGGGACCGCACGTCCTCGGGCGTCACCCCGAAATGGCGTTGCAGGTCATAGCGAATGCTGCCGTGTTTACCCCGCGGATTGCTGTCGATATACCGTTCGAAGCTCTTGCGCACCCCGGGAGTCAACTCGACGCCGGCGCGTTCGTACAGCGATTCCAGGACAGTAATCTCGTTGCCGTTAAGTTGGTGGAAGCTGATGTCGATACTGCGCTCGGCGGGCACTAGATCACGGTCACGCACGCCCGCGCTGAGCAGGCGGTGTATCCGATCAGTCCAGTAGTCGATGAGCCATTCTGGGTCGATGCTGGTGCGGCGCAGGCGATCCGCATAGGCCATCATCGTGACCGTCGACTGGATGACGGCCACCGGATCGCGGTGGGTGAACGCGACCGTTGCGTCGGGGAACGTAGCCATCAGGGCGGGTAGCTGCTCGGAATGCTGCGGGGACTTCAACACCCAGGTCTGCGGGCCTCGGAAGAAGGTCAGCGCCTGCAGCACCTTCTTCATATAGGCGTAGTGCTTCCTCTGGTCGAGTGCCAGGTAGGTGTCGCGCCAACTCGGCACGCGGGCCAGCCATTCCACGATGTAGCTGGCAAAGTCGAGATCGAGAAGCTCCACCTCTTCCTCGATCGCCTCAGGGAACTGATCGTGCATCGCCGCCACCAGCGGCATGTTCGCCAACATCGCATCGTGTTCGGCCCGGGCGCGCCCGTAACGCGGATCGACCCCGAAAACATCGGGTCCGCGGCCGCGGGCCGGAATGGGTTCCTGGCTCTCCCAGTACGGCAGGGCCCGTCGGCGCCGGTCGGCAGCCAGCAGATTCACCAGATGCGTGGTACCCGATCGCGGCATGCCCACCACGATGATCGGCTTCTCGATCTCGATCGACTCGATCTCTGGGTAGCGCTTGATGAGATCGGCGAGTGAGATCCGGTTCCGCAGCAGCCGAACAATGCGCGACCGCTGTGTGCCGCGACCCAGCTGGGTCAGACCCGTATCGGCGTCGACCGCCCCCGCGTAGGCGCGAAGACGGCCGGCGAAGTCGCCGGTGTAGCCGAGATCATCGGAACCCGCCTGCTCCACCGCGTCAGCGATCATCTGGTCGATGTCGAGTGAGATCGGCCGCGATTCGGTGTATTCGAGCACCTGGCGCTGAGTCTCGGTGAGCCGGGGATCGATGAGATCGTCGATAACAATGGTTTGCGCCGAAGATCCCACTGTTCGTTTCTCCGTCCTGATCGTTATGTTTGGAGCGCAACACCGCACGCGGCACCGACCAACCTATCGCCCATCGCGGCCCGACCGCCGCGATCCGAGGAGAGCCCAATGACCACCATCGAACAGGTCCGAATCATCGACGCGGGAAAAGTCAGCCTCGACCGGGTCGAGTTGCCCCCGTGCGGACCTCGGGACGCGATCGTAGAGATCAGGGCCTGCGGTATCTGCGGCAGCGACCTGAGCTACATCCGTCTCGGCGGACTGGCTGGGCCCAGCGGAGAGCCGATGGCGCTCGGACACGAATTTGCGGGCATCGTCACGACCGTCGGGGCCGAGGTCACCGCCATCACCGCGGGACAGCGCGTGGTCGTGCATCCCGGCGACGATGACATCGGTCGAATCGGCAACGGAACGCCCGAGGGCGGGCTTTCCACCGCCGTCCTCGTGCGGGAGGCTGCCAGGGGCGGGCGGCTGTTCCCGATCCCGGACGATATGGGGCTCGACATCGCGGCCCTGGCCGAGCCGGTAGCCGTTGGTATGCATGCGGCCGAACAGGCCGGAGTCGGCGTCGACGACACGGTCGCGGTGTTCGGGTGCGGCCCGATCGGTCTCGCGGCGATCGCAAGTCTGGCCGATCGCGGTGTGACCAGGATCGTTGCCGTCGATATGTCCGCAACCCGGCGCCGACTGGCCGAGAGTCTCGGCGCGATGGCCAGCATCGACCCCGCAGAGACCAGCGTGTGGGCCGAACTCGGCCGGATCCACGGTACGACGAAGCTGCAGTTCGGCACGGCACCAGCCACCTCCGCCTACATCGAGGCCACCGGGTCGTCGAAGATGCTGGCGAAGATCATCGACCGGGCCGGCCGAGGTTCGACCATCTGCGTGGTCGCGCTGCATTACGAACCAGTGCCGGTCAACTTTCTCAGTGTGCTGATGCAGGAGCTGACCATCCGCGGATCGATTGAGTACCCGGCGAATTTCGGCGACGCCATCGACCTGCTGAGTCGCCGCGACCTTTCCGCCATGATCACCCATCGGTTCGCACTCGCCGACATTGCCGCTGCGCTGGAGGTTCTCGGCAGTAGCAAAGAATGCGGCAAGGTCATGATCGAGATGCAGTAGCTGCGCCACCGGGCCTCCCGAGGGCGAGCACGGTAGATTGTGGTTTACGACCGGAGGAGTTTGCTGATGACCGAATATGACCCCAATGCCTACGGGCAGCCTTCCGGCTTCCCCCCGCCTCCGCCCCCAAACCCAATGGGCGGGGGATATCCCCCGCCCCCACCCGCGGGATATCCCCCGCCCCCACCCCCAAACGCTATGGGCACGGGGTATCCCCCGCCAAGTTATCCGCCACCGCCAGCCGGCTACCTTCCGCCGCCGCCGAGCCCCTCTGGCGCCCCCGGCGGGTATCCGTCGGGTCCGCCGGCAGCGTGGGGCGGGCACCCCGGCGGTCTGGGTGCGCGATGGGGCGCACGTCTCATCGACGGTCTACTCCTGGGCATCATTGCGTTCTTGCTGTCCTTCTTCTTCGACGACAGCAGTCGCATTCTGGTCACCGGCCTGTTCACCGGATTGCTGACCTTTGTCTACTTCGTCGCGATGGAGGTCACCCAGGGCCGGACCCTCGGCAAGCTGGCGCTGGGCCTGAGCGTGCGCGGACCGGGCGGAGCACCGAAGCCAGACTTCAAGCAGTCGGCTATTCGCAACGCCTTCACGCTGCTGCCGATCGTGCCCTTCATCGGTGGCCTGCTGGGTGTGATCGCGATCGTATTGATCGCCGTGACGATCAACAGCAGCCCGACCAAGCAGGGCAAGCATGATGAGTTGGCTGGCGGAACGCAGGTCATCAAGTCATAGTCGATGCGCTGGCTGGTTACCCGATCAGCCCGCCTCCGCTACCCCGCCCGGTTCTGTTCGACCAACACTGGGGTGAGCTGACGTTCGTGCACTGGCCGGTGCGGCCGGCCGACGTCGCCCACCTGTATCCGCCGGGCACCCGCCCCGACGTATTCGCCGACGGCATGACCTATGTGGCGCTGGTGCCGTTCCAGATGAGCCGCACCAGGGTCGGACCAAGCCCGCCGGTGCCCTATTTCGGCACTTTCGCCGAGACCAATATCCGGCTCTACTCCGTCGATGACCGCGGACGCCACGGCGTGCTGTTCCTATCACTCGAAACGACCCGTCTCGCCGTGGTTGCCGCGGTGCGTATCGCGATGGGAATCCCCTACACGTGGGCGTGGATGCGGATCAGCCGATCAACAGAGACGATCGGCTACGAGAGCCTGCGACGCTGGCCTCAGCGCGGCCTGCTCAGCCGGCTGACGATCAGCCCCGGTGAACCGGTGGAACCGACAGCGCTAGAAATCTGGTTGACCGCCCGCTGGGGAGCGCACACCCGCAAAGCCGGTCGGACCTGGTGGGTGCCCAACGAACACGAACCATGGCCGCTACATTCGGCGACGATCCTCGAACTCACCGATGAGTTGCTCGCGGCCAGCGGAGTGCGGCCGGCTGGAGAACCGTTGCGCGCGTTGTACTCCCCGGGGGTCCACACCCGGTTCGGGCGACCTGCCCTCGTCAGCTGAACTCATAATCAGGTGCCACGGGGCAGCGCGTCGAGCGCGCCGGTGTCGAGCACATGACTGCTGTGCCGATCCAGCATAGTCAGGAACATCTCGTCACCGCGATCAGTGCGTGCCACCAGCATCGAGGACACGATCGACATCATCACCCCAAAAAAGCTCTGCCGGCGCACACCGTCGCGGACTTCATCGAACGTCATGGGCGGGTTGGGACCCAGACCTTCGTGGTAGGCGCGCAGCAGTTCGTCGTAGTGTGCCCGGCGATCTTCGGCCCGAAGTGCGCAGCCGATGAAGTAGGCGACATCGGTCATAGCCGGCCCCCAGGTGACGGTCTGCCAATCCACCACCGTGAGGTCGCGTAGCGATCCGGGCCGGCCGAACAGCATGTTGTCCAAGCGATAGTCGCCATGGACGAGTCCCATGGTCCGGGCGGATTCCCCAGCGGCGTAGTCGTCGAACGCTGCCACCAGGCGCTCGCAGACCTCCCGCTGCGAGTCGGTGATCGCCTCGCCGTAGCGATCCGCGAACCCCGCGTACAACGCGGTGATCAACGCCTGGTTCACCGGCGTCTCCCGATTGAGCCATTCGGCGTCGGCAAGGGCCTCGCTGCCAATCAGTGGCGCGTGCAGACGACCGAGTTGGGTCAACGCGAGGGTGGCGTCGGTGATGCTCGCCCCCCGGATCTCGTCGCCCACCTCCGCCGGCGCAGCATCATCGAGTAGCAGCGTGAAGAAACCGGTTCCCGGCTCATACGCCGTCTCAAAGCAGTGCGCGATCGGACCATCGGGTCGGTCACTCAGGCCCGGGGCAACCTCGGAATAGAACCGCACCTCACGCTCGTAGAGACCAAGTGCGAGTCCAGTCCCCCGGCTTACCGGATCAGTCGCGGCGACTTTGAGCACGACCGAGGCCGGGCCCTGCTGGCCCGTCTCGTAACTCAGGGCAACCCGGTAGCACTCGCTCATCTGCCCGGTGCCGATTCGCTCAACGGTAAAACCGCTTACCCCTCCCGCGCCGATCGCCGCGCTCAGCCACTCCGCCGAGAGATCGTTGGGTCCTTCGATCACGGGAGCGCCGCGCCTATCGATCCGCGAGCGAGAAATCCACCCAGGCCTCGCGACGGTGCGGATGCGGGTCGTACTCCACGTGGGTATGCCGGTCGAATACCAGGACCGGACGTTCGATGTGGTTATAGACCGGCCAGTCGTCGCCCGGCACCCCGGTATGGGCGAACGCATTCCAGCGGGACTGGACCTGATGGCTGACCTTGACCGCCACGCGCTGGTCCACGCCGGCGGTCAGCACTGCGCCCACCCGTGACCGGTAGATGCCGAACACCGCGAGCAGTTCGGTCGCATGGGTGGCGCCGAAGCCGGTCCAGTGCAATGTTCGCGGTGCGAAGTCGTAGCGATACACGAAGGTGGGCGCGAGCTTGGCGTGCGCTTCGGCGATCTGCCAGGCCGCCGTGTTGAAGATCATGTCGCCACCGAACTGCACGCAGGCATCCGGGTGCGGATAGTGCGGATAGCCGGCCAGGACGCGTTCGCGCACTCCCGGTGGAGTGTGTTCCAGCATCCTTTCGATCGCGTGTTCAGTAGTCGGCAGCAGCTTGAGGAAACGGGTGAATAACCTGCCCTCGTCGGCATTCGTTCCGACGATCAGCGGGATCTTCTGCGCGACACCCGCTCTCATCGCCTCAAGCGGATCAAGTGGCAGGTATTCCTCGCCACACGTGGGCCCGACGGGAGCGGCACCCATCATCACCATGGTGCTCTTGTTCATCACCTTGTCCATGGCGTGCACGAGATCGGCCGGACGTGCCCGCAGCAGGGCTGGTGCGGCGTTGTCCCGGGCGAACCCGAGCTCGTCGACGAATCGGCTGGCGAACTCGGCGGCGACCTCGGATGTACTCACCATGCCTGAGGCTGGACTTTCCGCGATCGCCTGGGCGAAAAGCCCTTTCGCATCAGGAACCGCCAGAAGTGTGCTCACCGCGTGCGCTCCGGCGCTTTCGCCGAAAATGGTCACATTGGCTGGGTCGCCCCCGAACATCGCGATGTTGTCCCGCACCCAACGCAGCGCCATCACGATGTCGCGCAGGAACAGGTTGTCGTCGATCGGGCTGGCCGGCGTTGCCAGCGAGGACAGATCCAGACAACCCAGGGCGCCAAGTCGATAGTTGACCGACACATAGACGCACCCACGACGGACCAGTGATGCTCCGTCATAGATGGGTGTTGCCGAACTGCCCAGGATGTAGCCGCCACCGTGAATGAAGAACATCACCGGTAGCGGTTGGTCGTCCGGCGCCGGACCGGACCATTTCGGGGTGACGACATTGAGGGTGAGACAGTCCTCACTCATCGGTTGATATCTACCCGCCGAGACCATCGTGTAGCGGCGCTGTTGAGGGGCGCAGCTACCGAAGCTGTGGCAGGGCAGCACGCCGGTCCAGGCCTGCGGAGGTTGCGGCGCCCGGAACCGCAGTGGGCCGACCGGCGGACGAGCATAGGGAATCGAACGCCACCGGTTGACCCCGTCGAGGGTGAAACCCTCGACCACCCCGCCGGTGGTGGTAACTCGGACGATCTCCTCATGCATGCCACCGACGGTAGCGAACGCCGCCATCACCGACGCGCCTGGCGGGGTAGAACGGTGCAGGCGACTAGCCTGGCCGCATGCGGATTGCCGTGCTGCTCGCCGCGTCGGTGCTGCTGGCGGGATGTTCCGCACTGTCGGGAACTGAGCAGCGCGGAGCCCAACTGACGCCGATTACGCCGTCGCGGGCCGCCGGATCACCGTCCGCGACCACGACGGGTTCAGCGCAGACATCATCGACGGCGCCGGATTCCGGGGCACCACCGGAGGCCGGTGCTTCGATCGCCGAGGCGATCCGATGGGTCGAGGCGGCTGGACCGGTCGACAGCGCCGAATTCCGCGTCGCGTTGCGGGGCGGGGTCAGCACTGAACTCGGCGACGATGTCGCGTTCACCACACCGTCGGGCACCAGTTGCATGACCGATGCGCGGCACGGTTCGCCGGCATTAGCGTGCCTGGTCGATCTGGCCGATCCGCCTCGACAGCCCCCTGATGTCTACGGGGTATGGAAAGGCGGCTGGGTGGATTTCGACGGTGCCTCCGTTCAGGTGGGCTCCGCCCACGGCGACCCGGGGCGGTTCGGTGCCGGCCAGGGTCCGCCCCTGGCTGCGGGCCGATCACTGTCCTTCGGCGACTTTCGCTGCCGCACGGACGCGTCGTCGCTGGTGTGTGTCAACTACGCGCGCCAGAGTGGGGTCTACTACAGCGACTCCGGCATCGAGACCTATGGCTGCACCAAGGTGACCACCCCACCACCAGGTATCGGAGTGTTTTTCGACTGTTGATCCGGGCTTCGACTGTTGATCCCGGCTTCGACTGTTGATTTCGGGCTTCACCTGGCGGTTCAGCGCCAACCGTCGGCCGCCTGAGCGGCCCGCAACAACTCCTCGCACAGCTTTTTGAGCTCCGCGGCCGGCGCCCCCTCGTCGACGGCGGTGGCGACGTCCTCGGCCGCACAGCGCACCTGGTAGACGCGGGCGGACCGTTCCGCGGCCTCGGGGACGGACAGCACCACGGCCTCGGCCGGAACCGGGGTTCCTTTGACCATGGAGCGCTGCTCGTACGCTCGCTGACGGCAGGATTGACGGCAGTATTGGCGTCGCCGGCCCAGTCCGAGATCGGCAACCTCACGGCCACACCAGCGGCACGGCTGTGGGCGGGTGCGACGCGTCACGTGCTGAGACTAAACCGGGCAACGCCGCGGCCCG
>SXGR01152791.1_pt1 | contig 14950 bp, 13 predicted proteins | sample 3174711 | NCBI WGS metagenome assembly SXGR01 (sample SAMN11356860, study PRJNA531348) | freshwater metagenome | isolation source: freshwater sample F1-60 | place: China: Fuxian Lake, Yuxi | collected 2017-12-25
AAGGCGCCAACCGGATTGCGGTTGCGCCGCAGAAAGCCAACCACACCGTCGGTTAGAGGGTGCACCACGGGCAAAGTCGGCTGCATTATTTAGTCAGATCCTAATTTGACAGTCATCGTTACTGTCCTACTGGTAAAACTGTTCCAGATTTTGTAAGGTGTTCCATAATTTTGACCAACTTAACGACGCTGCCGATTTCACGTTTAGTGGCTTGGACCATCACTGTGCCCCGGTCAAGGACTATAAACGTTGTGGCTGATGAACAGTACAGAACTTCCCTCTCTTTTGGCTTTGCGGCTAAAGTCGAAGACTTTGTTTGTTTCAACCAACGAAAGTGCCGTGGTAGGGTCATCCAAAAGAATTAGTTGGGACTTGAAATAAAGGGCACGAGCGATAGCAATACCTTGCTGTTCCCCGCCGGATAGGTTTCCAACCCTAGAGTAGGGCGAAATCAGAGCCGAGGTAAAGCCAATTTCCCGCATTAGGCGATCCGCTTCGGCGTGTTGCTTCTTGTGGTTGATAAATCCAAGTTGATTGGTCAATTCGCGACCCATAAATACATTGGTGGTGATGTTTTGATTCAATGCCAATGCTCGATTTTTTGAGGACGCAATTTACTGACTTGCGACACGGCAGATATTATCCAACCCGATGTCTGTTCTGTCGGACTGCTCGAGATAGAGAAAATCGCCGCCATGGCTTAGGCCAGTTGCGTGACAGGCGCCGCACATAATCCCCTCAGCCCGGTCGCAACGACCGTCAATGTTTACTTTGCGGCGAGTACGCCCACCTTAGCAAGCCTTGAATTTATTGGCGCTGCCGAGCTTCCCCGCAAATACCTAGTACCGGAGCCGATAGTGCTTAGAGACGGCTACCTCACGTTGCTGACGAAACGCGGGGTGGTCGTCGAGCTCAACAAAGAGACGTTTACCAAGCACACGGCCCGTAGCTGGATCTTGAGCGTCAGGTTGACCTCAGTGCGGTTGCGATGCAACCCAGCCTAGGAAACGAATAGATTACAGTCGTGATGGCCAGACCGCGCGACGCAGATGAGGTGCAGGCTACCGTGCAACACGCTACAACCCAACTCACGACCGGCATCTGGGATGATCGTTAGGCATATTTTTGAAGACGCTCGGCCCATGGATCCGGGGCAGAGAAGCAAATCTGCTTGCCTAACAAGTTGATCACCAAACAGCTGTATAATCAGTACATAGGTTTGAAGACACTAGATTATGCAATTTTGTGATCTCAAAGAAGCTTTTGGTGCCCTGATCGCCATTCCTGTTACGCCTTTTAGTGAAAGCGGCGAGGTGGATTTTGTTTCACTTCGCCGTTTAATTGATGATTTAGTTACAGGTGGAATTACTGTTGTTACACCGAACGGCAACACCAGCGAGTTCTATTCTCTGTCACCAAATGAGTGCCGAAGTACACTAAAGGCGACTGTGGAGGCAGCTGGTGGTCGAGCCCTCGTTGTGGCAGGGGTTGGCTTCGACGTTGCGACCGCCGCGGAAATGGCTCGCTTTGCCCGCCAGGTGGGCGCGGACGCAATCATGGTGCATCAGATTATTCACCCCTTTAGCACGCATCAAGGGTGGGTATCCTATCATCAGGCTATCGCTGAAGCAGTCCCAGAATTGGGTATCCTGCCATACGTGCGCGATAGCCGCGTAACCCCAGAGATGGTACTGGACCTTCTTGGTTCTTGCCCAAACGTTGTAGGAGTCAAATACGCTGTGCCGGACACATTGCAGTTTGCAAGTATGGTGCACAAGGTCGGCGCAAACAGATTGGCTTGGGTATGTGGCATCGCCGAATCTTGGGCGCCTTTTTTCTGGGTGGGCGGGGCGCGTGGCTTCACCTCAGGGTTAGTAAACGTGCAAGCGAAGCTGTCTCTCGATATGCTGGCCCGCTTGCGGGTAGGTGACTATCGGGGCGCAATGCAAATTTGGTCGCGACTAAAACCGTTTGAGGATCTGCGAGCTCGGCTGAATAGTGGGAATAATGTGTCGGTGATAAAGGAAGCAATGGCCCAGCTAGGACTCTGTGGGCGGACAGTTCGGCCCCCGCTTTCGGAATTACCTGAGAGGGAGCGCTTCGAGGTGGCGGATATCCTGTCTGATTGGAGTGTGCGTGCGCCTGTGAGGGCGTAAGTCAGGTCTCGTGTAGGCGAGCGCACGCACGGAGGCGTCGATTACTAATCTGGTGACCACATAGAACAAACTGGAGGATTGCCGTAATGAAGATTCTGCGCCTGCAGCTGTACCCCATCACTACTCCACGTGAGACTGGCATGACGAACCAACACGTCATTGTTCGGCTTGAGACAGCCGACGGCTTGGTTGGATGGGGTGAGATGAGTGATCTTTCACATCTACCGATGCATCAGTTTGATCTGCCTAAGCTGGAGCGAGTGTTGAACGGCTTGCTGACCGGCAAAGATGCGCGTAATCTACTTAAAATTGAAGATGATCTGATCCGCGCTTATCCGGAGGAAAGCTACAAGTACAGCCACTCGGGTTCTGTGCGGCAGGGTGTTGAATTAGCGCTACTCGATCTTATTGGCCGTGCTCAAGGTATTCCAGTTTACGAACTTCTCGGCGGTAAACTACGGGACCGGATAAAAGTCTGCTACCCCATTTTTAGCATGCGCTCCGTAGACCAAGTCAGCTCGAACATTGACCGGGTGCAAGCGAGGTACGAGGAAGGTTTTGACCTAATTCGGGTTTACGTTGGCGCAAACTTAGAAGCAGATGAGCTTTTCCTGCGTCAGTTTGCAGAGCGCTTTGCGGGGCGAGTGTCGATTAAATCATTGGATTTTTCCAACGCCTTGGACTGGCGGCGTGCATGGAGGGCAACAGAACGCTATGCCGATATCGTGACTTTCACACTGGTCGAGAGTGTTGTGCCCCATCACGATTTTGAGGGCTTGCTGGAGTATCGGAGGCGGAGTCAGTGGCCTGTCTCTGAGCATGTGTATCACCTTTTTCATGGTTGGCAAATGCTATCGCGAGGATGTGTAGACATTCTGAACATCTCACCGTACCTGCTAGGGGGCTTGCGGGCTAGCTTACGGCTCGTAACGCTGGCCGAGGCAGCGCGCGCGAGCGTCGTTATTGGTACTACTCAAGAATTGAGTCTGGGCACCGCAGCTATTGCGCACTTGGGAGCAGCTGCACGGGTACTAGACTACCCCTCCGACAGCACTGGGCCAAAACTATACACTCGAGAAGTGGTGAAGTTACCAGTGCACTTTGAGGCCGGATTTTTACTGGTGCCAGAAGGTCAAGGACTAGGTGTGGAGGTGGACGAAGAGTTGCTAGCTGAGCTATCCAGACAAGCGCAGTGGACGTTTGGGACAAGCGTAACAGCGACCCTCGATCGGGCGCCAACGAAGTAACAATAGTGGCTTATCCCACTGCTTATAAATGATGGAATAGCAATAGCATCACGGGGTCCGCATATCCACAAGTTGAAGCCTGCGGCAATGCCTATGAAAAGGGACATCAGCATCAAGTGCGGACCGCTCATCTAATACAACACTACCTATTACGGACGAAACCGCCACCGCAAATGTCGCGCGAGGCACTTTGCTAAAATGCTTTGTGGTTTAACCACTCATCAAGCAACTCAGCTATGCCTACACAGTGGGAATTGCGGCCTCGCAGCTGGGAAGGTCCTAATCTTTCACGAAACCATGTCTTGCCACGTACGCGAAGGCCGCATATGAGAGTTCTGGAGCTTGTTTGAAATTTTTCGGGCATCACCACTTTCGACCAACCTCCGCCACCGACCCAAATCAGGTCATGAAATCCTTATTTGATCAAACCGTGATTTTACTGCCCTACAAGCCGTTAGGTAGGCTGTCACAGGCGAACGGTAACGCCACATGGAAATTTTCGGACCCCTTGCGCGCCCACACGGGACACGCTTTGCACGTGCTTGTCAAATAGCGCTTTGCGCTAAATTTTTATCCACTTATTGCGTTGAAAGCATACAAATATGCTAATTCAATGTTTGGAGAGGTTGGATCTACCAAACAACCGTAGGTTGCAAGACTTCTGTAACGCCACACTAGTAGTCTAAAAATTTTGGGTTACTTAGCGACACCATTCGTTTTCATATCCTCGTCCGTCGCATTTATAAGTTCTCGAGCCTAGTTTCTCTTCATCAATGTCTGACAAAGCACAAGTTCCGATGCCGGCTCGGCACCGGCAGCGTGCAAACACTGATAGTTGTTGACTTTTGAACAAAGGTTTTATATTTATTCAAGATTTAGTTCAGTGCCTGACTGAAAACCTGTTTCCAAAATAATATACAGCACTCCGGTCCTCAATATTGACGGTGATTTGCGCGATGATACGATTGCCACAACAGCAGTTAGCTCAGCGACATACTCTATTTCTGCCGCACCATCGACAAATTGGCGATGAATACAAACGAGCCCGCACTCGCCACAACCACTACACTAGTGTGCACTAAGTTGGGGTAGCCCGCAATTTCAGAAAAGAGCTTGTCCACGCCGAACCCGATGTGCATCCCTCAGCCTGCTACAACAATTACGTCGGCGAAGTGCCGGAAGCGTAACGTGTGTCCGCACTCAACCAGCTTCGTAGGCTCCGGCGGGAGGCAGTCGGGCCACTGGTCTTGCGGCGACCAGCCGAGGAGCTGGCGAGTCGGCTTTAGATCAAAACGCGGTGAAATAATGTGTCGGATTGTCGCATAAACAATAGAGAACCTCTCGCTGATCGGAGCCTTCACCGCTGCACAAAAAAACCCGCCTGCGTGACCAGGGCTGAGAAACAAGTCTTTGCCCCTTCAAGCGAAGCAACCTCGTGCTCTTGCCCTGGTCTTGGACACCAGCTGAGACGAGCAGCGATGACCGTGAGGCCATGTGTCTCCGCATAGCCACGACCGATACCTTCCGCAAAAACCTTTGCCGCCGCATACCAGTAGCGCGGCGTCGTCGGCTCGTCGGAACGGATAGCGTGATCGGTGCGTTTGCAGTGCCACTAGTTTACCTGCCCCGTGCTGGCGAGCACGAGGCGCAACACTCCAGCAAGGCGTGTGGCTTCGAGAACATGATATAGGCCGATAATGGTTTTTGGCAAAATCTCCAACATGAAGTTGGCATCATCTGGTGTAGCAGCGCGGTAAATGACGGCGCGCACCAGCAGTGGCGCGGCGGACGGCGTCAGTGGGATCGCCTACATGCGATTCTACCAGACCGACAGTCGGCACTCGATCAAAACCGCGCACAAGCTCACCGCACGCGAGAAGTTCCTTCAACACAGCCGAACCTATGCGCCCTGCGGAACCAGTGACAAGAATGAGTTCGGATGCTATCGGGTGAGCAGAATTGGAACTTTAGGTAGGAGGGGGAAGTCGCTGGTCAAAAGCGCACTAACAGGTTCAGTATAATGGCGGGGAGAACGAAGGAATTTTGTAACTAAAAACAGTAGAAGAGCTAGACTTACAGGTGCTCATTAACGCCCCACCGCTAGCCCACGCCCCAGCTCTAGAGGCTCTTCTCAACCATGAATAGATATAATTTTCAACTCGCATTAGCTTGGTTATCATATACGCTGGCTGCGCACCCGTCAATTAAGACCCAGTACTACCCATTCACCCGATGTCATAGAATCAGAGACTACATTTATTCCGATATCCAGCGAGGGTTGATCACAGTAACAAGAAGAACATTGCACAGCTTCTATAAGCAGGCGGTAAAAAGAAAACAGTGCCCCCCGCCATAGTCTGGGCCCACTTTTTCGCGGTCTACAAAGATTCCGACTCTGCAGCGCAGATTTACAACGCCGGTGTCTGATCAAGTCATGCTTCCGCAATCAGGTTCGCCACCTTATAAAACTCGGGGCAAGGGATTGCCTCAGACCCTGCGCCCAGAACATCGAGCAGCTGTTCATTCATTTCCACTCGTGCTGCGCGTGCTGTTGCGATTGCTGGCAGAGTTGATTACTCACATACAGTTTCGAGTGTCTGCCGACAGATCTCCGGCTCTGTGATGAACCCAATCATGCCCGCAGGCACGCACTCTCGCTGCACTTACGCAGAAACACCCTTAGAAGCGCACCATCAACTGCGCCCACAAATGCCAGTTCGGGTGGTACACAGGTATTGGCCGCCAATGAGCACCCACTATTTTTAGCCGGGGAACCTTGCTGCCTGCCGCAAGCTTACGACCACCCTGCGCCGTCACCCTCGCCCGCGATGACAAGGTCAGCGCCGAACAACCCAAAACAAAAAGTATCGAAGCTTGTGCGGAAGTGGTACCAAGGCCAGACAAATACTATAGCAGCTTTTTGACACTAGATAGGCGTAGTCTGCTAACTGCCGCCGTCGGCCGAGCGGCCATGAACCGCATCGCACCCCTGCTACTTGTAGATCGTGGCTATAGCCTGTACATCCGGCCGGCATGATGGCATTCTTAACACTGGCTACAGTCAAAGCGCAAAACGTAGGGGTGCTGTAGGCTTGTTTTAAAAGGCGATCAGCATGCTGGCGCAACTTCTTGGAGTTCGTCTCTAACTACTCAATCCACCTACGCATGAATTCCCAGATCTTGAAGGGTGGTAGAGCGTACCCAACTATATTTAGGCAAAAGTAAGTTGTGATGTTGGTAAAACCAAAAGTTGGCGGGGGCTAAAACACGGGGCCACAGCTACAATCTCTCACATTTACACTTTTTTACTAATTTGCTCTAGTAAAGCATATAAATGAAGTAAGTAGGACTTTTTTTGACCTTTCTTGATGCCAGTAGACAGTGCCTGCCTAGGCCCAATGCGCAACTCCAACTGGTTCTTTGATGACAAGACCACGCAGTAAGGCAACCGCCTTCTCGAATCCTTCGCGCCCCGACAGCAGCCCATCTTCATGCTCGATAGGCAGTGCACCGTCATAGCCGACCAGTCGCAAATTGCTTACCATGTCGCTCCACACTTCGGCGCCATGGCCATAACCAACCGTGCGAAAGATCCAAGAGCGTTGGGCGTAGGCCTGATATGGCGTCATATCCAGTACGCCGTTGAGGCCCGCATTGATAGGGTCGACCTTGGTGTCTTTGGCATGGAAGTGGTAAATGGCCGCGCCCAAGGTACGGATAGCCACTGTGAGATCGACGCCCTGCCAGAAGAGGTGGCTGGGATCGAAATTCGCGCCAATGGTCAGCCCAATTGCGTCACGGAGACGCAGCAGACTACCGGAGTTGTAGACACAAAATCCCAGATGCATCTCTATGGCCAGCCGCACCCCGCGGTCGGCAGCGAACCGGGCTGTCTGGTACCAGTACGGAAGCACCACATCGTTCCATTGATATTCGAGCGTGGCACTGTCCGGCGACCAGGGGCAGGTGACCCAATTAGGGGTCAGGTCCGGCGGAACCACCACCGGGCCAGCCCGAAAAGGTTACCACCGTGTCAACGCCAAGCTTCTCCGCCATACGAATGGCATCGGTCACATAGGCGCGGTGGGCTTCCCCAAGATCAGGTTTCGGATGCAGCGGATTTGCATGGGCACTCAGCGCGCTGATGGTGAGGCCGAGATCTATCACCGCTTGCTTAAAAGGCGCCGTTGCAGCCCGGTCATCCAGTAACTCCAGTGGTTTACAGTGCGCATCGCCCACATAGCCGCCACAACCGAACTCTATTGCCTCGACACCTACGGATCTAACGTAGTATAGCAACCTCAAGCTCAATGTCATTAAAGAGAACTGCAAAAACACCGACTTTCATGCTGATTTACCTTTGGCTGCGCTGGTGGGTTTACTACTCTCGAAGGACTGCACCACGTCGAACAAGATATTTAGTGAATGAATATTGTCCTGACAGGTAGTAGCCGGAGGCGCACCAGTAGTTACTGCCATGTAGAACTCATGAAGTAGATAGGCTTGCTCGGTTCGCGCCATCGCCACTGGCAACGCCAACACAGGCTCCCTGCTATTCAACTGGGTGCAGACTTGGTCATCCTGCATCACAACCACGCCATTGGTACACTCAAAACGCCAGTTTGCGTTCCAGCTTATCGTGCGCGCCTGACTGCACCGTGAGCCATTGTAAGCGACCGCCACTTCGCCGGGAAACTTTAGTATCACCGCAGCTGAAGCATCGCCAACATACCAGCTCCAAGGTGGATTCCAACTACAACCAATGACGGAGACAGGGTCGCTTTCCAAAAAAACGCATGAGATCAAAGTGATGAATGGACATATCAATAATAAGGGGGTACGGCATCTCCTCGCGAAATCCGCCAAAGTGTGGGCCGCGGAAGAAATCCACTGTGACGGACCCGATCGCCCCCAGACCTTGGGTATAGAGGGCCTGTTTCAACGTCTGGTTTGAGCTTCGGTATCGATAGTTCTGCGTCACCATACGCAGCACGCCCGTCTGATTTGATTTTTCGACAATTGACAGCGCAAACATGCGTGAATTGGCTAGCGGCTTTTCAGAGAGCACCGGAACACCAGCATCCAGAACTATAAGCGAGTTCTCTTGGTGGAACTGGGGCGGGGTAACGTCGATTAAGTCGTCAGCCTTCACGCTGTCCAGTGCCTCGCCAAGTGACTTAAAATCCAATTTGCCGTTCAGGCCGTGGGCAGCCATCTGCTTGGCAGAAATGTCCTCGTCAATTTCCACAAAACCAGCATGTTCTACATCTATGGAAGCCATGACCGCGCGCATCCAGACCTCACCCATTCCGCCCATCCCGGCTTGAATTACCTTCATTGCCGACAAACCCTTCAGAACAGATGCACCAGTGTCAATACCAATACATGAACCGCCTTCTCACCTTTTCATAGGGACCCAAAGTGGATAGAACCATGGTCTATCAAACTAAACACCTGCACCACCACCCGGCATATGACACTTAGGAGTAAAACCAATAACTTAAAGCCGAACACAATGACTACCGATGACGTTCACCATTGAACCTATGACCCAATAAAGAAAGGATAATGGTGAGACCGTAGACTAATTGGGTGTAAAAACCACTCAACCCAGCAGCGATGATGCCCGGTTCAAGTAGTCTGACAATCGTCGCACCAATCGCACCCCCCACTACAGTGCCAACACCCGCCCAAGCGGGTGTACCACCCACAAAAACAGAGGCCAAAGCCGTCAATAGAAACCCCTCACCAGTAGTTGGCCACCAGACCATACTAACCAACACAGACAGTACCCCCGCCAGTGCGGAACCAAACCCAACAAAGATATAGACAGCCACCCGAGTCCGTCGAACATTGATGCCCATTTCCAACGCACTTGACGGGTTATCACCCACACAGTGAACATGCACACCAAAAGCATGTCGGTTGTACAAGAACCAACCGAGGATTACGAATACCACCGCCCAGATGCTTTGGACCGGGATTCCCACGAGTTTAGTTCCACTATACAGATTGTAAAACACTGTATCCCTCACATAAATTGGAAGCGCTATTGAGTAACCAACAGCACCCAAATTGATAAGTCCGCGCAAAAAGAAATTAGCTCCAATAGTGGTTATCAAAGGGGATAAACCGCCAAAGACCACGACGGTACCAACAATTGCGCCGAGTAATAGACCGACAACAATGGCAACGAAAAATCCAACTACCGGATCCCAACCAGCCTTAACTGTAAGGGCAAAAGCCCAAGCAGTCATTCCTATCACAGCCGGAAACGATAAATCTATGTCTCCACCAGTAACCATGAATGTAAGAGGAACAACCAGAAACGCAACAATTGGAAACGTTACGGCAACCGAACTAATTGTTTCAGGATTCATCCAAACAGCCGGATTTGACATAAACACAACAAGGTAGACAACAATCAAAATTACGAAAGACCCAAGCGCGCGGCGATTATTACTAATAAATCGCGGAAATGGTTTTCGAGGATTAGCCATGATTAATTAGTTCTGTGCCTCTGGTGTTGTTTCCATAGTCATTTATCGTGAACAATTTTCAGTGAGCCACCTGTCCGGTGCGAGCTATCGAGCGCATATCTGATGCCAAACTTTCGGCGGAGGCTATGTCTTTTTTATCCATCTGCAACACAATTTTGCCGCGGTCCAATACCACGATGCGATCCGCAATATCGAAAACATGATTAATGTTGTGGTCAATAAACACTACGCTCCGACCCTTTGAGCGCACAGCTGCAACAAAAGCAAAAACTTTTTGCGTTTCTGTCAATGATAGTGCAGTAGTGGGCTCGTCAAGTACGATAACCTCGGCATCGTAGTACACTGCTCGAGCGATTGCAACGCCTTGGCGTTCGCCGCCAGACAGTGTAGCGACGATTGAATCCGAGTTAAAAGATTTTGACGTAAATCCAATCTCCCGCATTAATTTTTCGGACTCCGCGTATTGCCTAGCGATATCAATAAAACCAAATCTGTTGACGAGTTCACGGCCCATAAAGATATTGGTAACGATAGTTTGCTGGACGACTAATGCTCTATCCTGATAGACGGTCTCAATTCCCGCATTCCGGGACCTACTGGCATCCCATTGAGTGACCCTTTGCCCTTTAACCCAGATTTCACCGCTGTCAGGGGTGACAACCCCTGACAGCACTTTGATAAGGGTTGATTTTCCCGCCCCATTGTCGCCTATCAATCCGATTGTCTCATTCTTGCCAATCTTCAGGGACACACCCTCGATTGCATTGACCCTATTATAAGACTTTGTAATACCCTTGAGTTCAACAACTGGTTCGTTCAAATTACACCTGTTCTTCGCCGTGCTTGGGAAATTTTGACCAAGCTGATTATTTAACTTAAGTTGCGTGAATTAACAATGGACGGCTGCATAACCATGCTGTTCAATTATTATGGGGCTTATCGGCTAGTGATTTCACTAGACTGTTACCTTTGCAATCGTAGGAATGCAGGTCGTCCATTTACCCTAAACTCAAGCTATCAGATTAAGAAATTTATCTGTAGCCCGCCTTGGCTTGCTCAGCCACCTGCTTGTAATTATTCACGTTTACAAAGCCAGCACCAGTATCCACACTCAAGGGTCCAAATCCATATTTTTCTGTAAGACAAATACTCTGAATAGGAACGTAACCCTGCAAATAAGGTTGCTGATCAGCGGTAAGTTGAGTATAACCTTTCTCAAAACCTTCCATGACTAGGGGGCTGGTGTCAAACCCCATATTAAATATCTCACCTGCCTTCTTGCCAGATGCTTCCATGAACTGGATGGCAGTTCCTAACAGTTGACCACCTGGATAAGCTATTACTTTTGTTGTAGGGTTAGCCGCGATAGCCGCAGTTACTACAGGTACTGCCAAGGCAGGGTCTGCAGACCAAGCTTTATCGCTTTGCACTCGGATTACGGTTACTCCAGCTGCTTCAAAGGCGTTCATCACTGATATTTCTCTTATGGCTCGATTGCCCTCCGCAAAATCTGCAACGAGAATAGCGGTATCACCTGACTTAAGTCCAAATTGGCTGATGGCCTCTTGACCCAAGGCGAAACCCTGAGGACCAAGCTGGGCGCCAACATACCCGCCCCCAAAGGCAGCGCGGACTTTGGGAACATCGACATTCTGGTACATCATCCAGATTCCAGCTTTTTTAGCATCCTCAGCCAAAGGAAGGATCGCATCATCACCAGGATGGCCCATCATTCCTATTCCGTCTGGCTTGGCAGCCACAGCATCACGCAGCTGTGATATCATTTTTTCGCTGTCCCAACCCGAGAAAATATACTCAACATTAGGGCCAAGGTCAGCTTCAGCCGCTTGCGCTCCCTTGAGAACAATGGAGGCAAAGCCGTCACCCTCGGCTCCGCCAACAAAGAAGCGTATGTTAACCCCTGAACACCACTTGGTACTGGACTGGGATGCTGGCTCAGGCATTTTTTCTACAGGTTTCGCCTCTGCAGCAGGTTGCGCGGTACATGCCGCAATCATGACAACTAATGATAAACACAGACACTTACGAAAGATATTTTGAAACATAGAGATCTCCTTTTTCTAGCTAATCAGACTTTGTTTTCGAACCATACTAACCTTAACCAAACCACCGTGATTATAAACGACCCTCGATTCTCCTGTCAAGTGGAAAAGTTTAGTAAATATGGGGGGGTACTCTTAGCCTACAAGTCACTACGGCAAGATTGTAGATCAGTTCCCGAGATGCTATAGCTCAGTAAGCCCACCGCTATCATGCTTATCAATAATAGATAGCTACAGTTTTGGTAACTTATCATCAGGATGCCACGCTCCGCGGTGCATGATGGAAACAATTGTTTTGGCACAGAAGGGAAACTAGCAAAACACGGTATAGTCCACCAAAAAAAATCGTGACCAACTCTTACCTTACACGAACCTCCAACCAACTATTTTATTCAGGCCAAAGACTATCGCCGTTCGGTATGAAAAGAGGTTCAATCCCCAAAAATAAAGGGGAGTTACCCCTTCACTATTAAACGCAAGAGCGTATATCACGATAGTACATCGCTTTTATACCATAGTACTCAAAGTTTAAGGTCACAACCAACAAAAAATTCGAGAGGAAAAAATTGCTTGTTCATTTGATTCAGCAAAACTCCGTACAGACTTGAGCATTAATGATTACAGCACTAAATTAGGCACGAAACTGCTAGGCGAACTTGTAACGACCAGCATTTTACATGGCTTGAGGCAGGTAATTTGCCAGCTAGGATTGTGCTGTGGCACGGGCTTTCCTGCAAACAGAGCTTCAGCAATAGCAAGCACCACTAATGAGTTTTGGTCGGTACCATTGTTGATTGTTGCCGTATTCCTGCACGGTACTGGTGGTCAATTAATGAGACTAGTGGCAGCCCAAGATTTCTGTCGCAAGACACCGTTTTGCACCAAAGCCTTGAGCGAGTTTTTAGAAAAACTCACGTATTAATCAGTTGAAGTGACTACGTTCGGTTTCGGCCCAGCCACGTCAAACACCGCCAGCTCACAATCGCATGAAGCTTATGACGCCAAGGTAGTTCTTCCGCACACCCTACGCCCAAACAGTTGAAAGTTCAAGTTTGGTCTTGTAGGTGGGATCCAACGGTCACATGGACTATATCGAACGTTACCTATCAGCCTACCATCGGCCGTAGTTTTTTGGGTGATCGAGGAGAAGAACGAGCGTCGTACCACCACATCCTGCCAACTGTTAATCTTTGACTACGCATACAACACCGTAATCAGTCTAGAACTTTTCTTCTCGAACATGCAATTTTTGCTGCTTTGTTTATCGGCACCAGAAATTTTTGGTAGTGGTGTTCACTTGCGGAACTCAATACGGCGCTTGGCTCGGATTTCTTTGCGGTACCACCAGCACTTTGGCTTGTCGCCAAAAGCACCAAGCTGGCGACTTTTGTGTAGAGCCTACACGTGCTCGTGGCTACCTGCTTTCATTTTGATAATACGTTCAGTATCGCGTTGAACACCACATGTTTAATGCCGAACCAATCTACAACCCTCCCCAGTTGCGAAATGCACTTATCCACGACTTGCCCTCCGCTCCGCACGGACCCTGAAATACTCGGTCTCATATGCTGGCAATACACAAGATCCAAATTGCCAATCAGACTTGTCAATTTTCGCAGGGCTACCCGGGTACACCGTTCATCAAGTTTGTGATTCAGTCGTTGAGCGAGAGGCCGCGCTGGCAACTTAACCAGTTCACCGTAAACTGTGGTTTCTTGTACTAGGCCTTTAGTATCTAGTAGCTTTGTTATAGTGGAAACAGAAAGTGCTCTCACGAATAAGAGATCGGTGCTGTTGATGTTTACGGTCGAAATGCCTGCCATCTAAATATTATTGACCTCAGTGAATGCTCTGGTCTCAAAACGTAGTTTTTGCCTGCGCAGTCCTTCTGGAATGCGCACGGATAAGACGCAAACTCTCGTTAGAGACGCGCCGGCAAATATCTTGTCGACTCTTCCACCTCACGCTGCCACCTGCGCGCAGTCTCTAAACCCGGGGTAAGGTGCTCTCCGCCGTTGGCTTCTAGCTAGCACGCGCGGTTGCAATCGACTACTCCGACAGGTTTGGCGCGAGTTCCCCACGGAAGTGGTGCCGATGTCTGCTCAGCGGCGGCACTAATACCGCAACCCGATCCAGTAACTCGTTCGCAGTAAGCCGCACTTCAGAAAAAATTTGAAGCTCAGGCATGTACCTCTGCTACAGCCGCCCCACGGTACGGGTCACAGGCGCGGCTTTTTTCGTGTCCTCCGGAATGAACTTTAAGCAATCCCTCTGTTTTTACTAGTCATTGCAGTTCTTGCAATTGCTTATCAGGCACGGACTATAACGCTTGTGGTATCGGATGCTTTAGTCTATTGCTTCATCGGATTTGTAGGACATTTATAGGGTTTCACCCACGTGTCTCGCCAAATATTTGGGGTGCCACAGTGCGCTAAGAGACACCAGCGTTGGGAAAAAGACTTGGAGATAGAACATCATGCACAAGTTCGGCAGCCGCCATGCCAAGCTGAGATTCTGCGCGAATTCCTAAACCAGAACATTCTGAAGGTCAGAAACAAACTAAGTGTCATAGAGATATTCAGGAGCTCGGGTGCCGGCGGTCCAACCGCATCTCCAAGTTCTGCCGCACCACCAATTAGGCCGCAGTCCAGGATGGCGGACAAAACTTATACATCTTTTCTCGCCCCGACAAACATGCATCAAGCGGGCCAGCATTTTGTAAATATGGTGGCGGGCCATGCTGCCTACTCCGACCATCAGGGTGCGGACTACTTTGTCGTTGGGCATTCGATCACCTTTTTAATAACTTCAGTCTACACGCAATCTGCCTAGTCCAGTGTGCCGGGCTGCAGCCCGCGCGGCAGGGCTGCCGGCTGCTGGCAGGTGCTGGCCAGCTCCACATGGGCGCCCACATGCGCTGCATCAAGGAATGCATGCATCAAATCCAACACGTGGTAGGCAAGCGCCCCGCTGGCGCGATGCGG
>SXGR01576635.1_pt1 | contig 14944 bp, 13 predicted proteins | sample 3174711 | NCBI WGS metagenome assembly SXGR01 (sample SAMN11356860, study PRJNA531348) | freshwater metagenome | isolation source: freshwater sample F1-60 | place: China: Fuxian Lake, Yuxi | collected 2017-12-25
CCGAACCAACGCAGTCCAAGCCGGAAAGACCCGCCGCCCGGAGGGTTTGGGAGGGAAGGGCCCGCTGGCGGCGTTGCTTGTCGGTCACAGACCGCTGCGGGTCTGCTTCCTCCTCGCGCCTTGCCAATCGAACCCTTCTCTTCCAAACAGAACCCCTCCTCATTTTCAGACATGCTCTTAGGGCTTTGGGGGTTGACCGACATACCACTCCTCCAGCCATTGCGTCTTGCCCCGGCGAGCCTGGGACGCATGGCCATCCGCCCACATAATGTTGCCGCGATCGTTGTGGCGATAGTACTCATTGAGGCGATCGGGGAAGGCGGCCCACTGCGATAATCCAATAGGGGTGTCGTCAGTGCCATCCAGCATCGCTTCCCAAGCGTCCTGAAACAGGATCGTCGTTGCGGGCGCTAGAAGATTGGCGCTCGGTCGCGCGCTTGTATGCGTTTTGGCTGTTGGATCGTCGGCGAAAGTGATCACTCCATCGAACAACGCGACTGGCAAGCCGACCACGCGCCCGTTCTTCACATCGGTATAGCCGTTAAAACCATAGGTGGTGTATTTGTGGCCGCCCTTGAATTTGCCATCGTATTTTTCCTGGGGTGCTCCGTTCACGTCATCGGCGCTCTTGGCATCGGGGCAAAGGAATACCTTTTTGCTATAGGCGAGATAGGGCGCGTACGCCACCCCCCAGTAAGCAAAGGCATGGTCTCCCGCGATTAGGTTTCCTCGGTCTCCCGACTCCGGTTGTAAGAAATTTCCGCCGTCCCGAACCCATCGCATCCAATTTCTCCAGTTGGCGCCTCGTCCGCCGTGGTCGTCCTGATAAAGCGCAAACGCGATTTGAATTTGCCGCATGTTGTTTTTGCAGGCGACCGCGCACGCCGCCATCTTCGCCCTGGTCAGCGCCGGCAGTAGCATCCCCGCCAAAATCGCGATGATCGCAATGACCACCAGCAACTCAATTAAGGTAAACGCACCGACGGCATGCCGATGAGAAGATCCACGCGTGATGTTGCGTGACCGAGGGCGGTTCTGTGCTGACCTCAAATTTTTCAATGGGATAGACATAAAGCCTCCTTGAGCGCACCGGTGGAATTACTATTTCCAAATCTCAAAAAGGGCCGGCCCTGTTTGGGCCAGCCCTCGTGTAAGCCACACAAGGTGTGGATGCAATCGCATTACGGCAAGAGCACTGTCCGGTAAAACCGGCTCGTAAGCGTTCCCGGCGTCGGGTCGAGTACAAAGAAAGGCGAGGCCGGCAACGGGTTAAGGTTGGTCAAGGTGAGCCACGTGTTCGGGGTCAGCGCATTCGCATATTCCACGCGGTATTTCAGACCGACCGTGCCGGTCACGTTCAATCCCGGATAGAGGTTCAGCGCAACCTGGCCCACCTGAGCCACCGTCAGCGTCACTGCTTTGCTGGTGTTCGTACCGAGCGGTCCGGTGACCACGCAACGCCAGGAACCCGCATCGGTCAAGGCCACATTCGGCAGCGAGAGGGTCGCCTTGGTTTGTCCGACCCGATTCGTTCCGTTCTGTTGCCACTGGTAAGAAAAGGTACCAGTGCCTGTGGCGGTGACACTCATGGTCGCGGTCGTGCCCGGCCCGGTGGTTACGCTCTGGGGCTGCGCGGTGATGAGCGGGTCAAGCGGGACGATCGTTGTGTCAGTGCCGTCAAAAGTGGCTCTTCCACCACTAAACCAGACGGCATTGGTTGGGTCGGTGATATTTCTATAATCACCACCCTTAAGAATGATCGTGCCGCCAGTGAAATTGAACCGGTCGTCTTCGCCTGCACCTGTGATAGTGCCACCCAGTATCAACTTGCCGCCGCTCATGTTGTAAATAGCGGTATTTTCGTCGCCCAGGCTCATACCGCTTCCCAGACTCTGGATGGTCGAGTTGCCGGACTGATTGACAGTGGCAGTGAATTTGAAGCCATAATCCTTTTTAGCGATGCGGATGTCGGGCGTGTACAACTGACCATCCGTCCGGACATCTATCATGGCGCTGTCGGTGATATTCAGAATACAATCGGCTCGCTGCCCTACATAAAGCGTAGCCGGATTCATGTAGCTTGTCCCGCTCATGTTCAGAACACGTTGCACTCCAGGGCCGCCCGATGCGTCGCTTAAGGCGAAAGCCATTTCCGCATCAAACTCTATACGGCCGCTGCCAGACAGATTTAAATACGCCGAATTAGTAGAGTCCGTTGCCAAAAACGAAGTGTCGTAGGTCGCAGAACGGATTAGGTTGATCGTAACACCGTTGGGGACGTTAATCGTAGTTCCGTTTTCAATAGAGAACGAGCCATTCAAAGTAGTTGTGCTCCAGTTTTGCACAGTGCCGTCAGAAAAAAATGTCCGTTCGGCTTGCGCGTTGGAAACGGCTAGCACGGTTGCCGAACAAATAATTAACTTCTTGAAACCTCCGAAAATTAAATTTCGGACTCGGTTTGCGGATGATACTTGTGTTTTCATTTTGGATGTTTGAATTGGTTTAAACTTACTTGCGACTTTCCTGTTTTTTGGGGCTCTGCCCAAACTACCTTTGCATAGTTAGCATGTTCTGCATTGCGATTGCATGGCGTTTTCGTGATAAACCTGCAATAGGCTGTCGGATGCCTTTCCGCTAGTCTGCATTGAAGACATCCATCCAGCGGTCGCCCATGGCGTCGAGGCCGGCAAGGCAACTGGGGATTGAGTTCACGGTGAAGCGATCAAGGCTGAATTGCCACACGCTGCCATTGTCGGCTGCGGGTGAGTTCAATGCCTTCGTTGAGCTGTTCCAGCGGCAGGGGCGGGCTGGTGAGTTTTTCGAAGGGCAGCCGCGTATGATTTTGCGCCAGGAAATTAAGTCCGGCGGCGAGATGATGCGGCGCGTAATTGTGGACGCCGCGCAACGTGAGGCATTTGCGCAACACCGCCTCGCCGGTGAGATCGAGTTTTGTCTCCGGATGCACCATTCCGGCCCAGAGATAGTGTCCGCCCGGGCGCAGAGCCTTGATGCCCTCGGGTATCACCGCTGAACTGCCGGTGACTTCGAGCACCAGATCAACAGTGGGCGGCGTATCGCGAGGATCGAGCGGGATGCCGCCGAACTCGGCCACCAAGGCGAGACGCTGCGGGCTGAGATCGCTGCAAAACACCTCACGCACACCGCAATGTCGCAGCCACGCGCAGGCATAAATTCCCAGCAGTCCACCGCCCTGCACCCATGCGCGCTCGCAAGCATCGGGCAGCGTTTCGAGCGCGTTAATGATGGTGGCGAGAGCGCAGTTAGCAGGCGCAGCGATGGCATCGGGCAGCGCCGCCGGCACTGGCATGATTTGCGTGCCCGGGCGCAGCACGATGTGGCTGGCGTAGCAGCCATTCAGCCCGCTGCCGTCACTGAACGCGGCGTGGCCATACTTGAAAAGGTGATCGCATTTCTGAGGCAGATGCCAGCGAGTGCAGGGAGCACAGTGCCCGCAACTGTCCGCCAGCGTCCACGTCACGCGCTGTCCGGTAGCAATGCCATCACGAGAACTGCCGATGACGAGCCCTACCGCCTCATGCCCCAGAACACAAGGCGTTGGCGCGAAGCGACGGCCATCCACGGTGTGCAGGTCGGAGCCGCAGATGGTGGCCAGCAATAGTTGCACGAGCACTTCGCCGTGGTTCAGTTCGGCAGGAAGAGGCGCGATGGCCATTTGAAAAGGCTGGCCGGGGCCGTGGAAAAGTTGGACGCGTGCGGAGTTCATCGGCGGATCAATAAAGCAAGACTTGCGCTGCAGACCGCAAACACCGCGACGAGCGGAAAAACAATCGCCACGTTTTCGACGCCACTCATACCGAACGGATTGTGTTGGATCATCCAACCGATAAACGGCTCTCCAAGACCAGCCATGGCGTAGGCAAAACAATTCATCACACCGACGCCAGTTCCGGCCCGCGCGCGGCCCAGTAAATCCGGCGCAAGCGCCCAGAAGGCCGATTGTGGACCGAAGGCGAAAAATCCGGTCAGAAACAGCACCGGCACTCCTAGCAGATGACCGGACGGCAGCAAATACATTCCCATCGCGGACACGGCGGAGAGGATCATGAACGTCGCGATGACGCCGCTGCGGCGCGAGTTGCAAAAGCGGTCAGATATCCAACCGCTGGCCAGCGCGCCGAGGGCCATGCCGATGGGTAGCGCGAGGCTGATCCACTTGCCGAGCGGATCGTGTTTGAAATCTTTGCCGAGAAAATACACCGGCACCCAGATCAGCAGTCCGTAGCGCACAGTGCTTTGAAAGCCGATGGCGAGACCCGCGACCAACAACCGGCCATTTTTCAACGCCACGCCATAGCGTTGCCAGGTGGTCTCCGTTTTGGTGGACACGGCCGTTTGCGGCCCGTCGTCATCCGGCAGTTCGGCAAATCCCATGGCACTGGGACGATCTCGAGCGACAAACCACACCACGAGGCCGCCGAGCAGCATCAAGAAGACCGGCAGACGAAAAATCCAGCGCCAGTTCAGGTGCAGCACATCAAGCACAAGCAGTGACGTGCCGAACGCCAACACCGACGACATTCCCGCGGCGAACACAAACAGACCGAAGGCGCGTCCCCGCTCGCTCGCGCTAAACCAATTCGACACGAGTCGGCTTCCTGGCGCCCAGCCCATGCTTTGCGCGAGTCCGTTCATTCCCCACGCAACAGACAGTGATTTGAAGTCGACGCCAAAACTCATGAACCAGTTCAAACCGAACGAAGCCATCGCACCGAGGCACATCATGCGCCGGCCGCCGAACTTATCGCCCAAGTTGCCGTTGATCATCTGCCCGACGGCGTACGCCCAGAGCATTGCTGCGCTAATCCAGCCGAGCGTGTGTTTGTCCAACTTCAGTTCCGCCTCAATACCGGGAATCGCAAAACCAAACGTTTGCCGGCCTGTGTAATAAAACAGGTAGCAGAACATCACCGCGCCGAGCGACCGGCGACGGCCTCGGAGAAAGGCGAGATCGTTGTGCGGGCCGGCGGACATGCAATCAATGAGAGCCGTTGCAGGTGAACTCGGTGAGCAGGGACGATTCTAGTTCCAGTCGATAGGATTCGAGCGGCGGCACTTCACAGCCGGCGACCTTTGATCCGTCGTCCCAGCGGCGAATGCGGACTGCCATTTCGTGCCAGCGGTTTTCGCGAAAGGCAGCAGCCTCCGCGGCAGACATCTTGCCCCCTTGAACCTCCAGGCTGCGTTGCGAGGCGCGAGAGAGACCGTCGAAATACGCGGGATCAGTGGCGCAGAGAAATCGCTTAGCGGGGACGTGCAAGCGAATGGCCTGAATCACCGACTCGACGACGAAGGGCGCAAGGCAGTCGGCGCCGACGGATTCGTGACGCCAATCTTCGGCGAGGAAGTCACCGTTGTCGGCGTGCTCGTCGGTGAGGAAGTGGCCGATGTCATGCAGCAACGCGGCGCCTACCAATTCGCCAGACGCGCCGGCCTGCCGGGCAAGGTAGGCGCATTGCAGGGAGTGCTCGATCTGGGTGACGTTTTCGTCGTAGTTGGTTTGACCACGGCGTTTCATGTAGTCAAAAAAAACATCGGCCCGCTGCGCGAGCGACGTGGCTCGGATCAGGGACTCGGCGAGAGTGGAATCGATTCGATGCGTCATGGTCGGACAGCCTTTCCTCGAAAATGGCCAATCGTGCTAATTCTCGGACTCTCGGCATCGGAGCGGTCCGCCGCGGCCGCGAGAACCCGGCGTTTGTCGGCATAGTATTCTTCTCGTAGGTCGCCTTCCGAGAGCGCGTTGTAGGTCAGGTACAAGCTCCGCCGCGGCTGGTTCGTTAAGTTGGGCGGACTGCGGTGCGGCGCGTAGGAGCTAAAGAACAGCGCGTCGCCTCCGGCCAGCGGCGCCGGCTCCCACGTCAAGGTCTCGGCGAACTTCGGATCGATGCAGCCGACGGCGTCGAGTGGCAGAAGCCCCGTCTTGTGCAATCCCGAAGCGAAGAACAGACAACCATTTTCGGGTGTCGCCGAATCAACGGCCAGCGAACAGGTGACGTGGTTCTTGATGAATGCATAGGCGGGGGCGTCTTGATGAGCGGCATAGCCGCCGCCGCCGGGGTATTTGTAGTTGATCTTTTCCTTGTAAAGAACGGCGGGCTGACCGAGCAGTTGCGAAGCGGTCTCGACAATCCGGCCCTTCATCAACAGTTCGCGCATGCCGTCGTGATAGGTGGCGAAATTCTCGGTTCGAGCCAGGCAGACGCCGTGATCGGTCTGCTCGCTGTGGTGCATCCAACGGTCAGGATCGGCGGGCCACGACGCGATCTCGTCCACCCAACTTTGCAACTGGCCAAGTTCCTCCGGCGTCAAGAAACTCTCGAGTTTCACGAAACCTTCTGCGGTCCACTGCTCAATCGATTTTATCATTTGGTTGCGAACCCTTCTGTCGTCTAGTGAGATGCCACATAATCCGAGAAAACCCGCCTCTTTTTCTGTTACGAATTCCGCATTAAAAAAGGCAATCGGGTGCCATTGAAGCAGTTTGGTCTAAAAAACCGCTGGGTTCCAACGCGTTGGGCTAGAAAATAAGCCTATTGCAGACTCATCCTTTGCCGGAGGCGTTTCTAATTCCCGCCAGCACCTCTCGACTCAACTATTTTACGACTTCGAATCCGCCTTAGGTCGGTTGCCCAGCCAACGCGGAGCAGGTCATGCCGAGAATGAGCCCGTTGGCCGGGTAAGCGAATTAACTCTTGGCTGGATCACCCGATCCGACCGCCGGCGCTTGAAGCGGAGCCTCGTTCCGAGGGTGCTGCCGGGCTATTGGACCCCCTCGACGCTTCAAGGGTTTGCGCAGCCAATCGCTTTGATAACTCCGAGGCTTCTTGGATGCCCAAAAAAACAATTCCCGTAATGACCAGGCCAAAACAGAAAATGGGAATAATGTAGAAGGCCACTTCAGTTGTTTTTCTTGTGTGTGGTTGCCCCAGAAAGGAGAACGACGCGCACGCCAACCCATAGGCTAAGAATGCTCGGAACCCAAATTCCCACGTAAGCACCATAATCGTGATTCACAAGGAACCACAGTCCGACACTCCCGAGGAAGCTGGCGAAGGCTGCGACTAAAAAGAAATAATCAAGCTTTTGAAACATGGTTGGTTTGTCTTGGGAGTTGAAGTGGGTGAAACCTATTTTTTAAATACTTAGGGTGGAGAGCCACGTGCCCCCCCACCCTCGAAGGAACCTTTACTTAGGGAGCACTACAGTATCGATGACGTGGATGACTCCATTGCTGGCAGCCACGTCGGTCTTGACGACTTTGGCGTTGTCAACGGTGACTTTGCCATCGGTTACCTTCACGTCAAGCGACTGGCCGTTTACGGTCTTGGCCTTCATCGTCTTGACGTCCGCGGCCATGACTTTGCCAGCCACGACGTGATACGTGAGTACGGCGACGAGCTTCGCCTTGTTCTCCGGCTTGAGCAGGTCTTCCACCGTGCCATGGGGGAGCTTACCGAAGGCTTCGTCGGTCGGTGCGAAGACGGTGAACGGCCCGGTGCCCTGCAACGTCTCAACCAGGCCGGCGGCTTTTAGAGCGGCGACAAGTGTCTTGAAACTGCCGTTTTTGGAGGCGACGGCGACGATGTCTTGGCTCTTGGATTCAGCGTGAGCAACAGCGAAAATACCGGAGGTTGCGACGATTGCGGTGAGGGCGAGGATGCGGAGTGATTTCATAATTTGTTTGGACTGTTTTACTTTTAACTTTGGCGTGAAACCCGAGGACAATCGCGAAATGAAAGGGCTCGGCTCACTGGAATTTGAAGAGCCGAAGCTCGGCCACAGTTGCGATTGATTTGGAACTTTCACTTTTTATTGTTCGGCGTACTGCCAAGCAGACCCGAGCATGTCTAAGTATCGTCTGCATTATGTCTAGGTGTCAAATTTTCGTCCTAAATTTATTTTGTTGACCTCTACGGCTAGTTTTCTGGTCTAAAAACACGATAAAAAGGCCGTTTTAGCTCAGTTTTTGTTTTTTATTGGGATTCATTCCTCATAACTACCGCCGAAATGTCAAATTTCTGTCTAAGTCCATGATCGCAGTCTACCAAACAGTAAAAGTGGTCTCCCGGCGTTCTGGGCTGAGCGGCCATGTCATCCGGATTTGGGAGAGACGCTACGGCGCCGTGGAGCCGGAGCGCACCGGGATTTCATCCAACTCTGCCATAGGCGAGCGTCGAGTTAGTTGCCAGCTCGGGGAATTTGTTTGAACGGATGCCGGTGGTCGCTAACGTAAGCAGCGGTTGAAAGCTTGGCGTCTTGTTTTGTCCGTTGTGCTCGCGCTCCTCTGGGTGCCGCTGGCGGCGCATTGCGAGATCGAGAAGCTGTTCGATGTGGAGCTATGCCATCACGTCGACGCGGATCACGAATCGGATGAGGGCGACACCGGCTGCGATGATTGCTCCCTATGCCAGTCGGCCAAGATCGGCCTGCACTTCAGAATCAAGCTGGGCGACCTCAAGCCGGCGTTTTTGGCCGTTTTATCACCGTGGCCGCCATTGAGTGTTCATTGCTCCGCCCTGATTGAATCTCCGCAGAGTACCCCTTTGCCATCGGCTTCTGCCTCCGTCTTTCCCCACGTCTGTCTGCTGACTTCGCGCACGTCGCTTCCCGTGCGCGCGCCCTCCCTCGCTTCGTAATCGGCCCCCGTCCCGACGGGCTGCCTTCTTTCACGGGCTTTTTGTGCCCGTCTGGTCTGTGTAGTCCCGGGATTCGTCCCATTCCCCCGTCCGAAGGCCATCTATGAATCGTGTTTTTCCGTCCCTGGTTCTCGTTCTAATTTTTGCCGGTTCGATCTTCCCACAGGCCAGCGCAGCCGTCTTTTCCTGTGATCAAGCGGTGCTACAGGCGCTCGGACATAACGTCGATCTAGAAGCGGCACGCCTCACGGTGGCCGAAGCGCGGGGACGACTGTTCCAGGCAGGCCGCCTCTCAAATCCCGAGGTCGAGGCGGCGATCCGGCCCCATGTGAACGGACGCGAGCGTCTCGGCGAGTTTGGCATCACCCAGCGCTTTCCGCTGACCGCACGGCTGCGCCTGGCAAAAGACGTCTCGAAGTTTGGACTCGCCGCCGCCGAGGCCGAAGTCGCGAACGCAGAACGCCTGCTGGCGGGCGACGTTCGCACGGCCGTGACACAAGCGTTGGTGCTGGCCGCCCGGATGAACCTTCGGCGGCGCCAGCAGTCAAACAGCGTCGAGTTGGCGGAGTTCGCCCGTAGGACGGCCGTTGCCGGCGAAGGTCCCGGGATCGATGTGCTGCAATTGGACCTGGAAACCGGCCAACACGCTGTCCGGCTGAAAGGTCTGGAAGCCGAGGCCAACCTGTTTCAGGCCCGGCTACGTCCGTTGCTGGGTATGGCCGAAGAGGAAGAGTTTTCGTTCTCCGGCTCGCTGGAGGAACCCCGAACGCTTCCACCGGCCCCGGAAGTTCTGAAGAGGAGGCGGCCCGATCAGGCTGCGGCCGCCGCGCGATCCAGCGCTGCGCAGGAGGCCGCCCGGCTTGCCCACACGGGAAAATGGGAGGACGTGGGCCTCGGCCTCTTTGGCGAGATTGATCGCAACGAGGACGGACCCTTCGGCCTGCAAACCGACCATCGCGTAGAAATTCGGCTCAGCGTGCCACTGCCGTTGTGGAACCGGAACCGCGGCCGGATTGATGAAGCTTCTGCGAACGCGCGGCGTGTCGCCATGGAGGCGGAGGCGCTAGACCGGCGGGTGAGGGCCGAGATCGCGTCCGCGGACTCCGAGATGCGCGGAGCCTTCGTAGCCCTGCGCGGGATCACCGACACGCTGTTGCCGAAGGCACTGGCAATCGAAGATCGGATTACGAGGGCACGGGCCGAGGGCCAGGCGTCGTTCACCGATCTTCTCCGCGCCCGTGAGCGACGCCTGGAGCTTGAGTCGGCCCGCATCGACGCGCTGGCAGGATATCATCTCGCCGCAACGCGCCTCCTGACCGCGGTTGGGGGCGTCAGCCACTTCTCGAAAACTCCATGAACCAGCCGCTCTACGCTCTCACCCTGCGGCCTCTCAAGACGCCCGGCGTCCAACTTTGAAATCCCCCCTTCAACATGATCCGACTTTTCACCCTGTGTCTCCTGCTGGCCGCCGCAGTCGGCACCGTACAAGCCGCCGATTCGGCCAAGGCAGCCCGCCTGGCAAACACCGTCTTCCTCGACGAGTTCGGTGTGAAAAACCTGCGCCTTCAGACCGTCGAGGTGGAGGAGCAGGTCTTTGAACAAACGGTTTTCGCGCTAGGACGCATCGAGGTGCTTCCAGGAAGGAAGGCCGTCGTGAGCAGCCGAATCTCCGGGCGAGCGGTACAGGTCAAGGCCCGCCCGGATCATACCGTCAAGGCGGGTGATTCCCTCATCGTGGTCGAGAGCCGCCAGGCGGGCGACCCACCGCCCCAGATCATCCTGACGGCTCCGATGGACGGCTTGGTCGTGGAGCTGGACATTGCCGCCGGTGGCCCAGTCAGCCCGGACAAGGCGCTGCTCGCCGTCGTCGACCTTTCCACGGCCTATGCAATCGCACGGGTCCCCGTGCATCTGGCCAGCCTGGTGAAGCCGGGCCAAGCGGCCCGTGTGACCTCATCCGGCTGGCCCGGCGAAACTTGGGAGACGAAGGTTGAGCATCTGGGGGCGCTGGCCGATCCAGTTTCCGGCACCTTGGAAGTGGCCTGCCATCTCAACAACCAAGAGGTTTGGCTGCGCCCGGGCATGCCGGTCGAGTTCAGCCTGATCACCGGGAAACGAACCGATGTGATGGCGGTTCCACGGATCGCGGTGCAGGGCGAGGGTGCGGACCGTTTCATCTACGTCTCACACGACAGTATTCCAAACGCCTTCGTCAGGGTGCCGGTCGTGGTCGGCGCGGTGAACGATCGCTTCGTTGAGATCACGCAGGGCCTGCTTCCCGGCGACAAGGTGGTGACCACCGGTGCGTATTCCCTGGCCTTTGCCGGCAAGGGCAGCGTGTCGCTCAAAGAGGCCCTCGATGCCGCGCACGGGCATGAGCACAACGAGGACGGCAGCGACGTCGGCAAGGACCAAAAGACGGCCGGCCATGCGGAGGGCGACGGACACGACCCCCGCCCCTCCGGCGGTACCAAGCTCTTCGGGCTGACGCTCTTTTCGCTGATCGGGAACGGCGTGCTGCTGGTGTTGCTGGTGATAGCCTCTTTGCGCGGCAGCCAAAAGGCAGGTGACAAGCCCGAAGCCCCGGTCAATCGGCCGACCACGGGAGGAGCCGATCATGCTTAATAAGCTGATCCGCCTTGCGCTGGACAACCGGGCCATCGTGCTCGGGGTATCCCTGCTCCTGATTCTGGCCGGCGCACAGACCGTTCAGGAACTGTCCGTCGAAGTTCTGCCGGACCTGACCAAGCCGACCGTCATCATCCTGACCGAATCACCGGGCCTCGCCCCCGAGGAGGTGGAGGTCAACGTCACCCAACCGATCGAGCGTGCTCTCATGGGGGTCGCCGGCCTTACCCGGCTGCGCTCGAACTCCGACGTCAGCCTTTCGCTGGTCTATGCCGAGTTCGGCTGGGGCACGGACATCTACCGCGCACGCCAGTTTGTGCAGGAGCGGCTGCAGGGCGTGCGCGGCACTCTGCCCCGTGGCGTCGAGCCGTTTCTTACCCCGGTGGCGTCGCTCATGGGCGAAATCCTCCTGGTCGGCCTTCGCAGCACCAACGCCGCGGTGCCGCCCCGGGAGGTCCGCTCGCTGGCCGACTGGGTGGTCCGGCCCCGCCTGCAAAGCATCCCAGGCATCGCCGAGATCCTGAACATGGGCGGTGGCATCAAGCAGGTGCAAATCCAGCCCGACCCAATGCGGATGCAGGCCCACGGCGTGACCTATGAGCAGTTGGAGAGCGCCGCTAGGGAGGCGTCCGGCAACAGCACCGGCGGCTTCCTGAACTCCGGCTCCACAGAAATAATGGTCCGCAACCTGGCCATGACCGTGAAGCTCGACGACATCGCCCGCACCGTCGTGAGGCGCGTCAACGACCGGGCCATCCGCATTTCGGACGTGGCCAAGGTGGAATGGGGCATCGAGCCGATGCGCGGCGACGGCAGCGTCAACGGCGTGCGTGGGGTCATCATGAGCATCACCAAAGCGCCGGGGTTTGATACGCTCGGCCTGACCGAGGGGATCGAAACTGCGCTGCGGGAGCTGCAGCCCACGCTGCCCGCTGGGGTCGAGACGGTGGTCCTTTTCCGGCAGGCCGGCTTTATCACCAACGCCATCGGCAACCTCAAGAGCGCCATCGTCGAGGGCGCAGTGATGGTCACCCTCGTCATCTTCCTCTTCCTCCTGAATTTCCGCACCACGTTCATCACGCTGATGGCCATGCCGCTGTCGTTCGCCATCACGCTGCTCACCTTCAAATGGTTCGGCATCTCGGTAAACTCGATGACGCTCGGCGGCCTGGCCGTGGCCATCGGCATGGTCGTGGACGACGCAATCGTGGACGTGGAAAACGTCTTCCGGCGGCTGCAGGAGAACGCCGCCCTGCCGAAGCCGCACCCGCGTCTTGAGGTCATCGCCCATGCCTCGGGCGAAGTCCGGAACTCCATCCTCTACGCCACGCTGCTCATCATCCTCGTCTTCCTGCCGCTGCTCGGCCTGGGCGGGGTCGAGGGCCGGCTCTTCTCCCCCATCGCCACCGCCACGATCATCAGCATGCTCGCCTCGTTCGTCGTTTCGCTGACGGCGATACCCGTGCTGTGCTCCCTGCTGCTTCGCCCCAGGAAAGGCAACGAACATCGGGATGGCCGGTTGGTTCGCGGCATCAAATGGCTGCTCGAGCACACGCTCCTGCGCTTTGGCCTGGGCCAGCCCTATCTACTGCTGGGACTGGCGGCTCTCTCGGTGGTGGGCGCGTTTTCGCTCTACCCGCAGATGGGGAAGGATTTTCTCCCTGCCTTCCGCGAGGAAACGGCGTTGATCTCTTCGACCTCCGCGCCGGGCACCTCGCTCGACGAGATGAACCAGATTTCCGACGTGATCGAACAGGAACTGCTGAAGATTCCCGAGGTCCGCAAGGTGGGCCGCCGCCTGGGGCGCGCCGAACGCGGCGACCACGTCGTGCCCGTCTCGACCGCCGAGTTCGACGTGGATTTCCGCGAGACCGGAGGCGACAAGAACATACGTTCCCGGGCAGAGATCCTGGAGGCCATCCGCCAGAAGATCCGCGCCGTGCCCGGCACGTTCAGCGTGGTGACCGGCCCGCTGGCCGACCGCATCGGCCACATGCTCAGCGGCGTGTCCGCACCCGTTGCGATCAAGATCTTCGGCCCAAACCTCGACAAGCTCCGCGCACTCGGCATCGAGATTCAGGCCGTGGCTAAAACGATTCCAGGCTTCGAGGACTGCAAGCTCGACCAGCAGTCCACCATCCCGCAGCTCCGCATCGAAGCCGACCGCGACCGTGCCGCCGCCTATGGCGTCACGCCCGGCAAGCTCAACGAAACGCTTTCCATGCTCGTCGGCGGCAAGGTCGTGGCCGAACTGCGCGAAGGCCAACGGTCCGTGGACTTGGTCCTCCGCCTGCCGCCGGAATGGCGTGATTCACCCGGGCGCATCGGACAGCTCCCCATCGAGGTGCATGACGGTGAAACGACCGCCCGGCGGGTTCCGCTGGGGCTGATCGCCGACGTGCGCGAGGCGAAGGGACCGAACGTCATCTTCCGAGAGGGGAGCCAGCGGCGCTTCGCCCTCGCCATCAAGCCCACCGTGCGCGACGTCTCGTCGCTCGTCCCGAAGCTCCAGCAGGAGGTTGCCGCCAAGGTGAGGCTGCCCGAGGGCTACTTCATCAGCTACGAGGGCGAGTTTCAGGCGCAGAAGGACGCGTCCCGGCGCATTGCCATCCTGAGCGCGGTGGTCTTCGTCGTCATCGCGTTCCTTCTCTACGGCTACTTCCGCACGCCGTTCTTCGCCTTCCAGGTGCTGTTCGACATCCCGCTGGCACTGGTGGGAGGACTCACCCTGACATGGTTCATGCTGAACAACATCAGCATCGCCACCCTCGTCGGCTTCATCGCCGTGGCCGGCGTGGCGGCGCGCAACAGCATCATGCTAATCTCGCACTACCTGCACCTTATGCAGCACGAGGGCGAGGGCTTCACCAAGGCGATGGTCATCCGCGGGACCAAGGAGCGGCTTGTTCCCGTTCTCATGACCGCACTGGCCGCCGGCATTGGCCTCATCCCCCTCGTGCTGGCCGCGGATCAGCCTGGCAAGGAGATCCTCCACCCGGTCGCCGTGGTCATTGTCGGCGGCCTCATCACCTCCACGCTGCTGGGCCTCGGGGTCACACCGACGGTATTCTACACCTTCGGCCGGAAGGCCGCCGCGAGGGCCATCGAAAGTGAAACCGGAGCGTCCCACTGAAACTTTTCCGCCGGGGTGGCGGGCGCAGTCAAAAAAACCAAGGCAAACGACAAGAAACACATGAATACATCACTCCTTACCCTCGCCGCTGTGCTGTTGCTCGGCACCATCCGCACCCTCGGCCACGGCGGCGTCGAACTCGGACCGAACGGCGGGCGCATTCTTGAGTTCAGCAAAAACGAGACGCTGCACGGCGAGGTCACGCTGACCAACGGCCAATTCCACGTCTCGATTCTGGACAAGGACATGAAGCCCGTGCCGCTCGGAGAACAAACCCTTGTCGTCACCGGCGGCGACCGCGCCAAGCCGGAGAGACCAAAAGTAAAAATCCAGGGCGGGCAGTTTGTCTTCCCCGCGCTCAAGGGCGACGACTACCTCCTAGTGTAGTGTCTCAATTAAGTCTTTCCTAAAAACCATTACTCGTGCCATCGTTCGGACATGGCCCGTCCAAAGTTTCCATTCGCACTTTCCACTGAGCAGCGGGCGGAACTTCAGCGCCTTATCC
>SXGR01138433.1_pt1 | contig 14943 bp, 12 predicted proteins | sample 3174711 | NCBI WGS metagenome assembly SXGR01 (sample SAMN11356860, study PRJNA531348) | freshwater metagenome | isolation source: freshwater sample F1-60 | place: China: Fuxian Lake, Yuxi | collected 2017-12-25
AAGTACTCCACGGCGTTATGCGGGAAGAACGACTTGAACTCTCCGTACAGCTGGGCCGCGAGCGTCTTGTTCGGGGCCATCACGATCGTCGGCCGCTGAATACGTTCGATGACATTGGCGATGGAAAAGGTTTTTCCAGAGCCCGTCACCCCAAGCAACGTCTGGTGTGAAAGGCCGGAATCGACGCCCTCAACCAGTCGTTCGATCGCAGCCGGTTGGTCCCCTGCGGGTGCGTAGTCTGCAACCACCTGGAATCGCGCCTGTTCGTACACCTTTAGAACCCGTCAGAGGAAAGAACAGAGCGTACCGACCTGTGACCACCCTGTCTCTGCCGGGTCACCCCGAACAGATGCGTGCGGTCTGTCAGGCGAATCTCTACGGAGTGGCACAAGGAAGTTGCGGCGGCCAACACAACCGAAATGAAAAAGGGCGAGGTGGTCGCCTCGCCCGGGGGAGAGAGTTTTCCGTCTCGGAGTCGAACCTACGACCTTGGGGCGGGTTGGAAAAGGACTTCCTTGTCCCGCCCCTACGCAACTCCTTGCGCCCGACCAATATCGCCCAGTTTTGGGGCAGCCAGTAAGTACCCATTAACTCCGTACTTAAAGTGTTTTTTCTTTTTATTTCATAAGGTTAAACACACCGACGGAGATCGCCGTAGTTGCCCGGACGTGGAATACCGAGCGAGTACTGCATCCTCAGTCAACAATCTAGGTGTTGGACGACGGACTAGATGAACTCGTTGGACTGTTGAGAGTTTCTTCACCGCGTGACGACGGTCGGCGAAGGAATCAAATCAATCATCAGACCGCCTTGATAGTGCGACGCCACACGGTTGAGTTTTTCGCAATAGTTGAACTTTAAGGAGTGTTCGCCGATGACTTCTCCCCGCTCAAGCTCGGTCACCATTGTTGGCCGCGGCCTCGCCGGTATGGTCGCTGCGCTCGAATTAGTCAAACGCAAAGTCAATGTGCGCCTTTACGAAAGCACTGCACGCTTTGGCGGTAAAGCTGGAAGCTACGCCAGCCCTCCGATCTACAACGCCGGAGGTGAGTTAGATCCCACCCTGCGGCTGCCTGAAGGCGTCGAGAGTGACCACGGGTACCATGTGTTCCCGAAGTGGTACACGAACATGCGCCATCTCTGGAATGAAATCGGTGTGAGCACGGCTGACGTTTATGAGGACCGTGTCTACCTCGATCTGTTTCCTGCCCAGAATGGCCAGCGATCTCCGTTCAAAATCGAACCACCACCCAATCTGAAGCAGGTGTTGTCGATTTGCGACCTGGTGATTCAACCTGATCGTCATGTCGTCGATCTCACGCTTGAGGGTTTTTTGCATTCTCGCGACCACCACCACCCCGAAAGACCTCTGTCACTCATCGAGTTCATTCTCAATGCCCTCACCATTGGTGATGAGGACATCTCATCGCGCGCCGCTCGAGATACCTTTCGCCAGTGGCTACCCGTATTTTCACAGGCCAACTGGGACGCGCTGCGTGGCAGTCTTGATGAGATCCTGATCCGTCGATTGCAGAACGCCATCGTCAAAGCGGCCGATGCCGCCGGGGTCTCCTATGAGTGGTTCTTCAACCACCGCATGATCGACCTCACCGTCAATGAGCAACAACAGGCTCAGATCACCATCGAAGGCCCCCGAGATTGTTTTGTGATTAACGACGGACCGATCCTGCTCACGCTCCCGCAGGAAGTCTTGCGAACCTTCTGCAATGGCGTTCTGTATGACCGCTTGCCGGAGCTGTCGCAACTGAACTATCTGCGCTCTAACTCGTTCAGTGCCATCGATATATTCTTTGATCGCAAACTGCCAAATATGCACCTTGAGCATTTCACGCTCACTGCTTCGCCTTTCGGTCTCACGGGCTTTGATATTTCCATGCACTGGCCGAAGCTGATCGAACGCAACCGCACGGTTTTGCAGTTCGTGGCTGCAAATTCATTGGGTTTTCGCGGTCTGGATGGATCGTCGTTCATCAAGGTCATCACCCGTGAAATCGCGAAGTACTTTCCGGAGGTGCCGACGCAGGTGGAATTGTATGTCCCCCACACCAACATGGACGTGCCGCTGTTCGTCAACGATGTGATGACTGAGAACTGGCGACCCAAAAACCGTACTCAGGCCAAAAACCTGTTCCTCGGCGGCGATTTCGTCATGAATCCGACCCACGTTACCTCCATGGAAGGGGCGACGCGCAGCGGTCGAATGGCGGCGGAAGCGATTCGTGAGGCCTTCTTTGGCGACACTGCGCCGGTGGAGATCGTGCCGGTTCAGCCCATGCCACCGGAACTCGCCGGAATCGTCCAGCTTGCAGAGAAAGATACTGTCGAGGCCAGACTCGCTTGCCTGTCATGGTTTTCGAAGATGATGGCGGCTGCACGAATGGGTGCGTGAGACACCACCTCACGCGGCTGCAGCTGACGCAGCTTCATGAATAATGCGGGCTAGCGGTTTCTGAAGAGGTGTTCGGTCAGGAAAGATACGAACGCCTCTCGCTGCTCTTCAGGATGTGACAACCACAATCTGTGGCGCACACTCCACTCGTAGAACGCGCGACTCCGGGGCTCGTCGATCCGCGCGAGGCATTCACGCGCACGACTGAGATCATGGAGGCAAAAGTGGCCATACGCGACCATCACCCACACAAAATCGGCTTCTGAAAAGCGCAGACAACGCGTGAACGATTCAATACCCCGTTGGTACTCTCCTTCCGCGAGGTAAGCGTTGCCGAGCATGTAACAAAGAAACGGCTCGCGAGAATCCTTAGTAGAGAGGCGCATCGCGTACTGACAACGATCAAGACCCTCGCGTGTTCGGCCGACGTGCGCCAGCAGATAGCCGAGGACACCGTGGTACATCGCGTTGCTCGGTTCTTGATCCACAGCCGCACCGATATAGTCGATGACCGTTTCAAGGCTGTCTCCGGCAACGAAGCTGAGCATTCCGAGTGCGTATCTGACAGTGGCATTGCCAGGCAGAAGCTTACTGGCGAGCTCTGCATGCTGGCGTGCCTTAGACAGTGCCTCAGGCCCCATCCCGCCCCAAAGAGGAGACGTGCTGGTGGCGATGGACAGCCCGGCATGCGCCAGCGGGTAATCGAGATCAAGATCCAACGCCTGCTGAAATAGCCGTAACGACCGTTCTGGTCGCGGCTCTGGCGCATCCACAAAAAGCCAGTACCAGCCCTCCTGCCAAAAAGACGCCAGGCCGGTGTCGACTTGAGCGAGGCGCCCAACTGCATGTCGCTGAGCCGAATGCGGGGTTCGAGTTGCGCGCATATGGCGACGGCCAACTCATCCTGGACCAGCAGCAGGTCTTCGGTCTCTCGTTCAAATCGCTGCGCCCAAAGCCCATTCCTCTGCACGGCATCCACCAATTGCGCAGTGACGCGAAGGCCGGAACCTGCCCCACGTCGAATGCTGCCCTCCAACACATACCGCACACCAAGCTCGTCGCGAACAACCCTGCTGTCGGGTAACTGAGCCCGATAAGTCCGAGTCGTTGAAGTGGATACCACAAACAATTCCGGGACTCGCGACAACATGCTCGTGATGTCTTCAGCAAGTGCTTCGGCAAGCTCATCAAACTCTTGACCGCCGGCAAAATTCGCGAACGGTAAAACCGCGATGGACGGGCGCGCCGTGTACAGGTACAGCTCCGGGGGTTGCCAGGCTGGGCCGGTACGCTCGACGAGCGCTTGGACTGCGGTTTTTTCCCGGAATATCGCGGTAATTGCTGCGCGATGCTCGCCGGTGCGACGCGAGTAGCGCTCCAGTCCAAGGAGTGAATCTTTATAGCCGTCGCAGGCTACCGCGACCGATGGCAGGCGGTGCTGTTCAAGCACCCCTTCGAGCTCCTGTAGCAGTGGCCAGGTTGCAAAGTTCTGGCTGGTATACACCACCACCGCCTCGACACCTTTGAGGGCTCGCGCCACAGACCAGTCCGAGTGGTTACTTTGCGCGGAGAGCTCGATCACTTCGAATAGTTCGCTGTGGAACCAAGGTCTGTCCTCGGCGACAAAGTCGACATCGCGTGGATCGAAGCAACACGCCAAGCGCCCACCTCGTGAGGCGGGCTGAACCGGCTTCTGCCGACGGCCTCGTGCCTCCGAGAAACACCATCGCCGAAAGTCCGCATCCTCACGGTCCAGGCTCTCAGGCGGCAGAGAAAAGAGGTCGAATAGAGTTTCCCAGCGACCTTTAGGCAGCGCATAGGAGGGGTGGTGCGGGTCTAAAGACTCCCGTTCGATGGCGTAGTTGGAGTCAGGATGTTTGAACCACGCATCCACGCCGTGCACAGAGATCGGCTGTCCCCGAGCAGTCATGGTTTCGGCGAGCTTGGCCCGATTGTGGACGTCGGGGCTCATACGCGCATCCAGTAAGGCTTGAAGCTTGCGCGTGGTAAAGATGCCCTCGGTGCCAGCCATGGGTCAGGCGAATCTACTGATAAGGGGAGGCGGGATGTTAGTGAGTGTGCTTCGGCTTGGCACCGGGGGCCGTTCGCCAGAACGGAAAGTACTCATCTGCACCACTGCCCTTTTCCCCTTGCACACCTATGGTTATGACAAAAAAACACAGAAAAACCGTCAGTCTTGACTTAACATGCCGCGCCGTTCCCGACCACGTTAAGTCAATAACGTTAAGCCTATGACTCAGCAAGAAATGTGGCAGAAAACCAGTCATGTGGTCCGCTTCGCCGGCGATTCCGGAGATGGGATCCAGCTGCAAGGTGCTCAATTCACCCAAGCCTCGGCGTTGACGGGCCACGATCTCGCGACTTTCCCAGACTTCCCAGCGGAAATCCGGGCGCCAGCGGGTACCCGCTTTGGCGTTTCCGCGTTCCAGATCCAGTTTGGCGGTGATCGGATCACCACACCGGGGGATGCCCCGGACGTTCTTGTGGCGTTCAACCCCGCCGCCTTGGTCGTCAACCTCAATCACATCACCTCCGGCGCATTAGTCATCGTCGACGAAAGCGCATTCAACGAACAACGGTTGCGCCGCGCGGACTTGAACAGCAACCCCTTGGAAGACGGATCGCTCAAGGACTTCCAGGTGTGCGCCATCGATATCGCTGCGTTGACGATGGAGGCGGTAAAGCCATTTGGACTAGGCGCCAAAGATTCTGGACGCTGTAAGAATTTCTGGGCACTCGGTTTGATCCTGTGGATGTTCGATCAGCCACGTGAACCTACCGTACAGTGGATTCGCCGAAGATTCGGGCGCGAAGCTTCGGTGATGGAGGCCAACCTGGCAGCACTCAACGCCGGTCACGCCTACGGTGAGACCGCCGAGCTGGGCGCAGTCCTGGCACAACACTCCATTCCGCCAGCACAGCTGGCATCCGTTGAATACCGCACGATCACGGGTGCCGAGGCGCTAGCCTTGGGAATCGTCGCAGCCGGTGAACTTGCCGATGTCGAAATGATGTTCTGCAGTTATCCCATCACCCCCGCATCGTCTCTACTGCACCAGCTCACCGGACTTGAAGACGCCGGGATCACAACTTTCCAGGCGGAAGACGAAATCGCCGCCGTGTGTTCCGCAATTGGCGCCTCCTATGCCGGAAAATTGGGCCTGACTTCGAGCTCCGGCCCTGGCATCGCGCTGAAGACCGAAGCCTTGGGTCTCGCCGTGGCGACGGAACTGCCACTGGTCATCGTCAACTCGCAGCGCGCCGGCCCTTCGACAGGCATGCCCACCAAAACCGAGCAGAGTGACCTCTATCAGGCGGTATACGGCCGTAATGGCGATACGCCGATCCCCGTGGTCGCTTCCCGCTCGCCGGGTGATTGTTTCGACACCGCCATCGAAGCCGTGCGAATCGCTCTTCAGCACATGACCCCGGTCATTCTGCTGACCGATGGTTACATCGCGAATGCATCCGAACTCTGGCCATTGCCAGACATCGACACTTATGCGGCGATCCCAACTGCCCGACCCAATCCCCTGACGGATGACAAGCGCGCAGTTTTCTCACGGGATCCTCAAACCGAAGCGCGCCTCTGGGCCTCTCCGGGTGATGCTGCGCACATCTATCGTGTAGGTGGTCTCGAAAAAGACTACGACACTGGCAACATTTCCTACGACTCGGACAACCACCAGCGAATGACCGACATGCGGTCCAGAAAGCTTGCCAGTGTCGCGAAGTTCATTCCTGCGCAAAGCCTCGAACAAGGCAGTGAACGTGGACTTGCCGTGGTTGCCTGGGGTTCAACGTACGGTGCCGTTTATCAGGCCGTGAAAGATGCGCTTCGAGAAGGCTTTGATGTCAGCCATATTCATTTGCGCCACCTCAACCCACTGCCTGCAAATCTCGGTGAACTGCTCGCGAAGTTCGATCGTGTTTTGGTCCCCGAACTTAACACCGGACAACTCGCAACGGTACTGCGTGACAAGCTGCAGATCGCAGTCATTCAGCACAATCAGGTGAACGGACAACCGTTTGCTGTCGCTAATCTGAAGGCAGCGATTCGTGTTCAAGCGACCCGTCGAATGAAGGAGGCCTCTCATGGCTGAAGCATTGGTCCTGGAGCCGAAAGACTTCGCAAGCGATCAGGAAGTTCGTTGGTGCCCGGGGTGTGGTGACTACTCCATTCTCAAAGCGGTACACCGTGCACTCGCAGACGCGGGTTCCGACCCCGCCAACACGGTTTTTGTGTCTGGTATCGGGTGTTCATCCCGTCTGCCCTACTACGTCAACACCTACGGTTTCCACACCATTCATGGTCGCGCACCCGCGATTGCGACAGGTGTAAAGCTTGCGAATCCAGAGCTCGATGTCTGGGTGATCACCGGTGACGGCGATGGTCTGTCTATCGGTGGCAATCACCTGCTGCATGCGCTGCGCCGCAACGTGAACCTCAACATCCTGCTGTTCAACAACGAGATCTACGGGCTCACCAAGGGACAGTACTCACCCACATCACGTGTCGGCACACGCAGCCCAACGAGCCCCAGTGGTTCGTTTGATCAGCCCGTGGTACCCGGCGTATTCGCTGTGGGTGCGGGTGCAACGTTTATCGCCCGTGCAGTCGACATCGATCAGAAAGGTCTACCAACACTGCTCAATGCCGGACGTGAACACGAAGGTACCGCGTTCATCGAAATCCTGCAGAACTGCATCGTCTACAACGAAGACATCTGGGAATCGGTCAGCAGTAAGAAAACCGCGGCGGACAGTCATGTGGTCTGTGTACATGGTCAGCCTTTGCTCTTTGGCAAAGACCGCAAAAAAGGGCTCAGGCTCAATACGCAGTCATTGACCCTCGAAGCTGTGGTCATCGGCGAAGCTGGCGTGACTGAAAACGACATCAAGGTGCACGATGAAACGAGTACCACGCTCGCCCACCTCTTGCTCAGCATGCAGGCCCCCTTACCTATGGCAATGGGCATCCTTCATCGCCGCCAGGGTGAAGCCTTCGACACCACCTATCGCAAGCGCAAGCCTGAAGGACGTCGTCAGCGCGTGAAGGCACTCCTGCGCTCAAACAACGTCCTTGATCGCCGACCCGCGGCGAACAGCTGACGATTCGTCCACTGCCGTCTCTGCAACTGGGTCAACTGCCACTCATCGGGGCCAACACGGCGATACCGCCGTGTTGAGCTATCAACACGGTTATCACGCTGGCAATCACGCCGATGTGCTCAAACATATCGTGCTCTGCCGTGTGCTTGTGCGCCTGAATCAGAAAGTGCGTGGCTGGACCTACCTCGATACGCACGCAGGCTCCGGCAGCTACGACCTCTCAGGTTCGATGGCCACCAAGACCGGTGACGCGGACTCGGGTATCCACCGATTACGCGGCGCAACCGGTGCACCTGCGGCTGTTGCCAACTACCTGGAGCAGATCGCGACGTTCAGCAACAAGTACAAAGGGGAGTACCCAGGCTCCCCCCTGCTTGCCGCGTCCTTCGCCCGGGACGTTGATCGGCTTGTTTGTTGTGAGCGCCACCCGGCGGAATACGAAACCTTGAGTTCACGTTGCAACGTGCAGGACGCACATATCCGCTGCATTGAAGGCGACGGCTTCGCCGCCGTGAAACACGCCCTGCCACCGCCGACACGACGCGGCGCTGTGCTGATAGACCCGTCTTATGAACGTGATGAGGAATGGAGTGCAGTTATCAACGCGCTGAATGCTGGGCTGCGTCGGTTCGCGACGGGCACATGGATGGTTTGGTATCCAAGATTACAGGCTCGGGACAACCGGACCTTCGAGCGACAGCTTCGAGTTTTGGGGGAGAAGGACTGGCTCTGCGCTTCGCTTGATGTCGCGTCGGCAAAGGATCGAGGCTTCTACGGCAGCAGCCTTTTCATGATCAATCCACCCTGGACCCTGGAAGAAGAACTGCGAGGCGCCCTACCCTGGCTCGCGAAAACGTTAGGCGGTTCTTCTGGCGGATGGTCCCTCGATACGTCGAATCCAGCGTGAGGACGAGAGGCCTACGATCCACCCCCGCCGCCTCTTCTCACTTCCGTTGTCGCAGCACTCTTCGGCGCCTGATCAGTGGTGATGACCACCCGGACCGTGGACGTGACCATGGGAAAGCTCTTCCATCGTCGCTGCCCGAACATCCATGATCTCTGCCGCGAAGTTCAGGTGTTGGCCGGCCAAAGGATGATTGGCGTCGAGGCGTATGGTGTTCGCTGACACCTCGATTACCACGGCGACACGAGGTCCTTGAGCAGTCGGCGTTTGAAGCCGCATGCCCACTTCGATGGTGTCAATTCCGGAAAAAGAGGTCCGAGGCACATCCTGTACGAGCGCAGGATCCAGCTCCCCATAGGCTTCACTGGGCGCGATGCGGACCTTCAACGCATCGCCTGTCTTTTTCCCATTGAGCTCCGATTCAAGACCTCGGATCAGATTGCCGCGACCATGCAAATACGCCAGGGGTTCGCGCCCGTCGGACGAATCCAGCACTTCACCGGTGTCGCTCTTGAGCGTGTAATGAATGAGGACAACGGCATTGTTCGCTACGTTCATGCGGGACTCGCCTCCTTAGGCGGATGAAATGAAAAACACGGGATGATGCGATCATTGCACAGCGTTAACGGCAGCCACAGAGACTGCCTGTTGGGATTTCAGAACAAACCTGCCTGTCAGGTTCCTCCGGCCACATAGAGACACTGGCCGGTCACCCAACTCGATGCGGATGAGGCCATGTACACGACGGCGTTGCCGATGTCTTCCGGCGTTCCGAGCCGTCCGAGTGGCACACCGATGACCTGCTCGATAGGGCGATCTTTGGGAAAACTGGTGGACTGATTGAAGTTTTCGGTAGGAATCGGACCTGGTGCGACAGCGTTAACCCGGATCTTCGGCGCAAGCTCAAGCGCAAACGTCTGGGTGAGGCTGTTGACCGCCGCTTTCGATGCCGCATAGGGGCCGTTCTTGCGGTTACCACCCTGAGCCGCGCGTGAAGAAATGTTCACGATCGCTCCTCCATTGGGCATGTACTCGGCAGCAATCTGACAGCCCACAAATACTGCTTTGAGGTTGAGGTCCATCTGCGCATCCCAACGATCGATCGGGGTGCGTGTGAGATAGCGAGGGGTCGCATCGGGCAAACCGCCAGCGTTGTTCACCCAGATGTCGAGACCACCGAGTTCCTTTGCCGCCTCAGCCGCCATGCACACCTGATCGGCTGAGGTGACATCCACACTCACGGCTTTTGCCCGCCGACCCATGGCTTCGATCTCAGCAGCGACAGACTTCACATCACTGAGCGTGCGTGCACACACCACCACATCTGCGCCTGCTTCCGCGAGACACAACGCGATGCCTCGGCCGATACCTTTACCACCACCCGTCACCACGGCAACTTTGCCATCCAGTCGAAACGCCTTCATCTCCCCTCCTTCGTCTTGTTAGCAGTTAGGCTTTTTGTTAGCAGTCAGGCTTTGGTTTTGAATCCGATATGCAGTTCCTTGAGCGCGCGCAGCGCGAAGTTCGGCATCACCTTGAAGTCATTCATGCCGGGCTGGAACCACATTTCATCCACTCTATCTGTCAGAGCCTTGAAGCTCCAATAGAGCTCCCGTCGCGCGAGTGGTGCACCCAGACAGTGGTGAATCCCGGAACCGAAAGCGAGATGTCGTCCTGATTTTTCCCGGTCCAGATCGAGTTTTTCAGGGCACTCGAATTCGCCGGAGTCACGATTCGCTGCCGCATAACGGATGTTGACCATCGACCCTTTGGGAATGACCACTCCGTGCATCTCCACGTCGCGAGACGTCGTCCGGAAGAGACCTTGAACAGGACCTTCCAATCGCAAGACTTCTTCGACAAACGTGCGCAGATACTTTTCCGGGTTCGACTTGAGTCGATCCCAAGCCTCGGGGTGCTCGATCAGCAGCTTCACACCGTAAGCAATGGCATTGGTGGAGGTCTCTGACCCGCCTACAAAGGTATCTGCCATCATTTCGGCGTGCAGTTCATTGTCATTGAGCGGACGACCCCATTCAGGAATCACCCGATTCACCATTTCCGATACCAACGTATCGTCGGGTTCTTTGCGCAGTTTTTCGAAGATGGCCTGGAAGTAGTGTTGGGCTTCGATCTCCATCTCCACCGACCACTTCTCTTCTTCTTCGGTTTGCATCATGCCGAGGCGTTGTACCCAGGCATCCGTCCATGCCTTGATTTGCCAGATGTCCTCTTCCTTCACGCCCATCTGTTTGCCGATGATGATGAGCGGCAGTGGCACGGCGAACTGTTTTACCCAGTCACACTTGCCATCAGCCACAAACGCATCGATGAGTTTGTAGGCGGTCTGTTCAACCAACGGATCCATCGCGTCGATCTTCTTCGGCCGAAACGCCTCGTTGAACATCGCCCGCATTTGTTTGTGGTTGGGATCATCCCGGCCAGCAAGTGTAGGTGCAGGCACCCAGCCTTTGGTTTTGTAGAGTTGCAGCATACGCTCTGCACGTTCGGAATCGAGCCGGCCGCGACCACCACCCTGACCGTCGCGGCCATTGATGAACTCCTCCGTGTTGAGCAACAACGCTCGCAGATCATCAAATCGAGTAATCACATAGAACCCGGTGAGGGGATCTCGCCACACAGGCGCCTCTTCACGCAGCTTTGCATAGGCGTGATAAGGGCAATTCTGCAAGTCACGGTTCAGGAAGTTGATATCTTCGAGTTTCTCCGGAATCACCGGAACGTAGGGTTCCACGTTCAAAAGGGTTCTCCTCTCATGGGTTCTTGCATGGGTTCTTGCATAATGTTCTTGTCGTCGGCACCGCGCTTCGGCGTTGCGGTGACCGCTCAGTTCATCTGGCTAGTTTCAGCACCCGATTCGGGGCTGCGGCTGTTTCCGGCGGCTAACATCGCACCCGCTTGCCCAACCCAGTTTTCTCGGTGGATGCGCCCCCGAAACGATAGTTTCTCATCTACCCAACAGATTTGTTCAGGGGAGAGCCGCGCAAGCTGTTCCAGCTGCCAAATCCCGAGGCCATTGAGCATTTTTTCTAGCTTCCGACCAATACCAGCGATTTGGGTCAGATCATCGACACGATTGGGGCGCTCTTCAAGCAATACCGCGACTTGCTGGCCCAATGCATCGCGATCTGCCAAGGGCGCAGTGACTTGCAACGCAGGCAAGGGCGGAACCATCGCTAACGTGCGGGTCTTGCCGCCTTCTTCCAACAATCGAATACGGCGCTGTAGATCTTCGCGTTCAGCGAGCCCACTTTCTACCCGCATGCGTAGCTCAAGTCGTTCTGATTCGGCCGTTTCGGTACGGGCTCGCGCAATTCGCAAATCAGATTCCAATTGCGCGAGCCGCGCTTGTGCAGTGGCCTCTCCGTTTTCAAGGCGCCGCAACGACGCTTGCAGCTCCATCGATTTCGATCCCTCACCAAGACCACTCTCCTCCAGCTCGCGCAGACAGTTGACAGCTTTTTGGTGTGTTTCCCGGATTGCACGAAGTTCCGCATCGAGACTCTGCATCGATCGGGTTTCCCGTTCGAGCGAGTCCTCAAGTGCTTCGAGGCGCTGATTCGCTTGGGCGCGCAGACCCAGGGACTCCTCAAGTGCCGATTCAAGCTCTCGTTTACGTTGGTTCTCTTCGAGCAGCCCCCGTTCTTTCGAAAAGAGCAAATCCTGTTGCGACTGATTCGACGTTTCAAACTCGGTTCGAAGCTGCTCGAACTGCTGCTTGCTGCGCCGCAGCTGCATCCGGTACCAGGCCGATCCGAGCAACCACCCAATACCCAGTGACAAGAGCACGAACAGAAGGATTTTGCTGATGAGATAGATCATGTGCCGTTCCCTTCCACGGTGGCCGCTACCACCGGTTTGTGTACCTTGATTTCGATTCGACGGTTGATACGTCGACCTTCGGGAGTTTTGTTGGAGACCAGAGGCACGGATTCGCCATAACCCATGGCCGAGACCTTGTCCAAGTTGACACCCTGCGAGACCAACGCAGCTCGGATGGCGTCGGCACGTGCCTGACTTAAGTGTTGATTGGGTTGAGCGCGGCCGCTGTCGTCGGTGTGACCCGCCACTTCAATGGAGGCCCCACACCGTTTAAGGGCGTCAGCAATACGCTGCACCGTCGCCAGCGATTCCGGTGCAACTTCGGAACTACCCGATCCAAAAAACGTACTCGACCCGGATAACAGCGCATTCACCGAGCTCTGACAGGATGCGAACTCCGGTGGAAGGTCAGCAGGAATCACGGGGGCCGGGATTTCGATAGGCACTTCCGGAGCAACCTCTGCAACGGATTCTTCGGTTGCACTGGAAGTGGCAGGCGCTACACCTTGATCCGCTACTTGATCCGCTACTTGATCCGCAATTTGATCTGCGGGGGTGGGCGTTGGATCGTCAGCTGGCGGTTTTACGGGTTCAGTGGTTGTCATCGTTGAGACTGTGATCGATTCCGGAGGCTGGATCTTGGCAGCGCTACTTTGCAAACCGGTTTTTTCGCTGTCTAGTTGATCGGGTGTTGGACCGCCGGTCTTTAACACTGTCTGGTTCCGGACATCAGTCACGCCCGGAATGTCCTCGAGCGCCTGCAGTAGCCGGTCTCTGATCCGGACATCAGGCGCGTTACCAACAAGCGCGAGTTGTTGTCCGTCCACCTCGACGCTTGCCCATCCTTTGGGGCTGGCTTCTTCTCCAAGGGCTTGTGCTCCCTGACTTGCAAGGTCTTCCTCGATATGTGGGACACACGAATAGAGCGCCACTGAACTGACAAGTGCGAAGCTCATGACCAGCAGCCAAATGGATGTTGGACGGTCCAAAGCAGTGCCTTCCCCCGAGCCGCGACGAACAATGAATCCACCGATCCTGACCGAGCAAGAAAGGTGCCCGATGGTTGGTGTTCTAGTCGACGTAAAGTATCTGATCTGCCGTCGCGCGCCTACCCTTTCCCCGCTCGCCACGAGGGTGTTGGAGACAACTTTCACTCGTTAGCAGCAGAATCGACCTCAACCACTACCGCCTCGGAGCAATCCTCGATGTCCACCAGCAAGACCCTAAGGCTCGGCATGATTGGCACAGGCGGAATCGCCGTCACGCAAATGCGTACCCTGGCAACTCGCAAAGACGTGGAGCTAGTGGCCATCGCCGACATCAACGCAGCCACTCTGCAAGCACGAGGCGACGCCTTTGGGGTATCAGCCCGTTACACCGACTGGCGCAAGATGCTGAAGCAAGAAAAGCTCGATGCCGTCAGCGTGTGCACCCCAAACCGTACCCATGCGGAAACCGCCATCGCTGCCCTTAAAGCCGGGGTCGATGTCCTGTGTGAAAAACCCATGGCGCATACGGCCGCTGCCGCCAAACGCATGGTGGCCACTGCGAAAGAAACCGGTCAAAAACTCGTGATCGGCTTTCAATACCGCTTCAACCCACGCACCCAGTTCTTACGCAAAGCCGTGAATAACGGGGAGATGGGACGCATCCGCTTTGGTCGGGTCCAAGCCCTCCGGCGTCGTGGCATTCCCAACTGGGGGGTTTTCGGACAGAAAGAGCTGCAAGGCGGCGGGCCGCTCATCGACATCGGCGTTCACGTTCTGGAAATGACGCACTACACGATGGGCTCACCTAAACCCGTCAGTGCCAGCGCGGACATGTTTACCTATGTGGGTAACAAGCCCTCGAACCAGGTGGAATCCGTGTGGAAAGGTTGGGATTGGAAGACCTACTCCGTGGAAGACCTCGCTGTCGGTCGCATCCGTTTTGAAGATGGTGCAGTGCTGCACATCGAGTCGAGTTTCGCCGCACACATCGAGAAGGATACGTTTAACTTTCAGTTGATGGGTGAAGCGGGCGGCTGCACCTGGGAGCCCGCGCGAATTCACCGCGACGAAGGTGGATACATGGTCGACAAGGAACCCGGTTGGCTCAACCCTAAACAAGGTTGGCAAGACATGTTCGATGCCAAGATGCATGCCTTCGTTGACCACGTCTTGCATGGCAAGGCGACCATCGCACCCGCCGAAGATGGGCTCGCCGTACAACAGATGCTCGACGCGCTCTATCGCTCAGCGGAAGCAGGCGGACGCGACGTGGCCATCCGTTGATCAGACGGATTGGCGAGTCCCGCTACCGGTAATCCGCATGGCAAGTCGCGGCAGTCACGGGCTAAAATCCAGACCAGTCTCTAGCGGCTGGTCAGATTCTGATTAGCGCATGAAGAGTTCCTGTACGCCAAATAACAGACCCGAGGGGGGAGCCATGGCTGAAGCGTCTCTGGAAGACGATCTCAATAACCTCACGATGTCCCGCGAAGCGGAGCCGCTGCTTGCAGCCGTGAAGGCCCATATCAAAGAAAACGTTGATCCGATCACCGCAGAGTTTCGCAAACTCGAAGAAAACAAGACGGATCGTTGGTCGTGGCACCCACGACAACTCGAGCTCTTGCAAGGCGCCAAGGACAAAGCCAAAAAGAGTGGCCTCTGGA
>SXGR01625890.1_pt1 | contig 14940 bp, 7 predicted proteins | sample 3174711 | NCBI WGS metagenome assembly SXGR01 (sample SAMN11356860, study PRJNA531348) | freshwater metagenome | isolation source: freshwater sample F1-60 | place: China: Fuxian Lake, Yuxi | collected 2017-12-25
CGTCGGAGCGGAGGGCCAGGTCGTGACCACTCGCGCGCGTCCATCGAAGCCTGCCGTGCGGTGCGCGATCTACACCCGCAAGAGCAGTGAGGAGGGGCCGGAACAGGACTTCAACTCGCTCGACGCGCAGCGCGAGGCTGCGGAGTCCTTCATTGCGAGCCAGCGCGCCGAAGGCTGGCGCTGTCTGCCCGCGCGGTACGACGACGGCGGGTTCTCCGGCGGCAACGTGGACCGCCCCGCCGTCCAGCGACTGATCGCGGACATCGAGGCCGGGCTCGTCGACTGCGTCGTCGGCTACAAGGTGGACCGCCTCAGCAGGTCCCTGCTCGACTTCACGAAGATCATCGGCACCTTCGACGCGTACAACGTCGCGTTCGTGTCGGTCACCCAGCACCTCAACACGACGCACTCGATGGGCAGGCTGACCCTGAACATCCTGCCCTCCTTCGCGCAGTTCGAGCGGGGGCGGGACGGGGACGTTCTCGATTTGAACCCAGTCGCCCTTTCGCCCCAGGCGGCACCCGGCCAACGAATGCCGTACCATGACCCCGTTGCCAGCTTCACGGAGCCCATATGACCGTTCGATTCTCTGGTCACGAGACGTTCCCCTGCCGGTATGCTTGGCTACCCAAGGCGTATCGCGCGATCCGAAAGGACCCCCAGCTCCTGGCGGATGATGACGCGGCGATGGTCGAGATGGGCATCGGCAAGAACATGGTCCGCGCGGCCCGCTTCTGGGTCCAGGCGATGGGAGTCGCTGCTCAGAACGATGACGGCGCGCTTCAGTTGACTGCGTTTGGAAAGGCCCTCCTCGGGCCTCGCGGACACGATCCCTTCCTCGAGGATGTCCGGACTCTCTGGCTTCTCCATTGGCAACTCTGTGCCCACGTGGAACACCCTCTGTTCGCATGGGACTACATGCTGAGCCGATGGCCGCAGTCCGAATTCACGCGATCCGCAGCGGTTCAAGCGTTCCGCGATGAAGCCCGGCGAGAGGAGCGCATCCTCTCGGATGTGACCCTGGAACAACATTTCGACGTGTTCCTCCATTCGTATGTACCCACACGCTCACGACGTGTTGATCTTGATCAGGACACCCTCGATTGTCCTTTGGTGGAACTCGGGCTGATTACCAGATCTGGCGAACGCCGCGACGATGGCGGCATCCGTCGCGAGCCAATCTACGCGTTTCGCCGGGAGCAAAGGACCGCTGTTACTTCAGGCCTCTTCGCGTACAGCCTCTGCCATTTCTGGGAGGCACGGCACGCTACCGAAATGACGTTGTCGTATCGGGAGGTCAGCTTTGGTCGGGGTAGCCCAGGGCAAGTCTTCAAGTTGCCTGAGGAGGACGTTCGCGCTCGCCTCAATGCCCTGGAGGACGACACGAACGGTGTTTTCTCTGTCCGCGAGTCCGCGGCTGCCCAGCATGTGATTTGGGGCAACCGAGAACCGCTTTCCCTAGACACCGTGTATGCCAAGGAGATCTGCGTTGCACCATCCTCGCATCGCTGATGCGCTCACAATCCAGTCACGCTACGCACGCTCGGTCCATGTCGAGCGCGATTTCTCGGACAGTTCTGCGTTGGAGGGCTATGTCGTCACGACCCAAGTGAAGGACTCGTTTCGACGTCTCCTTTCCGGTTTGACGCCGGACTCGACCCAGCGCGCATGGCGAATCACAGGCGATTACGGGTCTGGAAAATCCTCCTTCGCTCTCGCTCTCGCCCGATTTCTTTCTGGACATCACAGGGGGCTTCCCAAGCAGCTGCAGAGCCAGGCGCTCGGAGTCATTGCGCGTGGCAAATCGCACACGCTCTTGCCGGTTCTCGTCGTCGGCTCACGCGCCCCGCTGACCCACAGCATCCTCGTCGCGCTCGCTCGCTCGCTCCGCAACGCTTGGCAGCGTGGCCGCCCCCCTCAGTTGCTCAACCGGATTGACAGAGCGGTCAGCGCCCACGACTGCTCCGATGACCTTGCGCTCGAGCTCATTGGCGAAGCGGTCGCGCTGGTTCGGGAGAGCGACCGTGCTTACGGCCTGCTCTTCATTATTGACGAGTTGGGCAAGTTCCTTGAGTACACAGCGCAGCGGCCAGACCGGCAAGACATCTATTTTCTCCAGCGACTTGCCGAAATGGCCGCCCGCAGCGGCGACACCCCACTCTTCGTTCTCGGCCTCTTGCACCAAGGCTTCAGTGCATACGCGGCCCATGTGTCTGACATGGCGCGCAGAGAGTGGGAGAAGGTCGCTGGCCGCTACAGCGAACTTCTGTTCAATCAGCCGCTGGAGCAACTTGCGCAGTTGACCGCCCAGGCTCTGAGCGTCCGTTCCGATCGCATGCCAACCACCGTGCAGCGACGTGCAAAGAGCGCAATGCAGGCGACACTGGATCTTGGCTGGTACGGACCGCTCGCTAACCGAACCGAACTGCTCGACCTGGCAGTTCGGCTGTACCCCCTTCACCCGACTGTGCTCCCGGTAGCAGCCAGATTGTTCACGCTCTTCGGCCAGAACGAGCGGTCCTTCTTCGGGTTCCTGTTGTCAGACGAGCCATTTGCGGTTCGCGCCTTCTCAAACAGGCCACTTGGAGAGTTCTATAGGCTTCATGACCTGTACGACTACGCCCGCGCAAGCATGGGGCTCGCCCTCGCTACGGCTAGCTACCGCAGTCACTGGAACCTCATTGACTCTCTGATCGCGAGCTTTCCGGCCGCCGACCCACTGAGCCTGCAAGTCCTCAAGACCGTTGGGATCATCAATCTGATCGACAATCAGGGTGTTCTCGCCACAGATCGCTCCATCGAAGCAGCGGTTGCGGGATGGAGCGAGCCTGAACGGGAATCCACCACACGCGCGACGGCGGCGCTGCAGAAGGGCAAGCGGGTCCTTTATCACCGAGGCGCGGCCGGTGGACTTTGCCTCTGGCCATACACGAGTGTAAACGTCGAGCGGGCGTACCAGGATGCCCGCCGTGTCTGCGAGGTGCCAACACAGCTCGCTCCTGTTCTGAGCGCCTATGTGGACGTCAGCCCCCTTGTGGCGCGTCGGCACTACATCGAAACGGGCAACTTTCGCGTATTCACCGTCTCCCAGACCACTGCCTCCGGCCTGCCGACGAAGCTGACCTCGCCATTTACAACCGACGGTGAGATCATGATCGTGATGCCCGAGACTGCGGACGAGCGACATGCCGCCATCGCTGCCGCCGCCAATCCGGGGAGCGCTGATCGCCCGGCCGCACTCATCGCCGTCACGCAACCACTAACCACGCTAACCGACCTGCTCTCCGAGGTCCGCTGCTGGGAATGGGTGTCCGCCAACACGCCCGAACTCTCTGGCGATGCGTTTGCGGCCGAAGAGGTCTCTCGTCAACTGAGCGCGTCGCGTCGCGTCGTAACGGAACGAGTTCGTGACCTAGTCGGAATCGGTTCTTCGGCGTCGTCGGGCGAAGTCGTTTGGTATCGGGCCGGAAAGCGGGCCGCCATCGCCAACGGGAAAGAACTCGTCACGCTCCTTTCCGACGTTTGTGATGAGATCTACCCCAAAGCCCCTGTTGTCCAGAATGAGCTCCTCAACCGGAACACTCTGAGTTCGGCTGCCGCTGCCGCCCGCATGCGCTTGGTGGAGCAGATGCTGACCTCGGCATCCGAACCGCTGCTGGGGCTGAGCGCCGACAAGTGCCCACCCGAGAAATCGATGTACCTGTCAGTGCTGAGCCGTGGCAGGCTCCACCGAAAGGTAGGAGGCACTTGGTCAATCGCCGAGCCGCCGCCCAACGATGATCCGCTTCGCCTGAGGCCTAGCCTCCGACGCATCCGAGAACTGCTTGAGACAAGGCCAGATGCACGCGTCCCGGTGGATCACGTTCTCCGTGAGTTGGCCGCCCCACCATTCGGAGTTCGCGCCGGCCTCGCGCCTGTGCTCATCGCTGTCCTAGTGGTTGCACACGAGGAAGAGTTGGCGGTCTACGAGAACGATGCGTTTCTCCAGCGCGTGGGTGGTCTTGACTTGCAGCGCATGATCAAGGCGCCCGAATCGTTCTCACTCCAGCTTTGCAAACTGGTGGGCGTCCGAGCCGATGTGTTCGATGCCCTCCTTCGTCTCCTCGGGTCAGACGGGCCAGAGACCCGACAGCCGACGCTCCTGGACGTGGTGCGGCCGCTTTGTGTCTTCGCGTCGAAGCTGCCCCCCTATGCTGCGAAGACGCGACATCTGTCAGCCACCGCCATCGCGGTTCGGACGGCGCTGCTTGAGGCGCGCGAACCCGCCACTCTTCTCTTCCGCGATCTGCCGCAAGCTTGCGGCTTCGAACCCTTCCTCGCTGACGCCTCCAAGTCCTGGACACGCGTCAGTGCCTTTGCATCATCTCTTCGGGCTGCGATCGACGAGCTCCGAGCGGCCTACCCCAAGTTACTTGAGTCCATGCGTTCCGATCTTGTTGGTGCGCTCGATCCGGCTGGTCCCCGCTCCGAACTGCGGGCCGCCGTGGCGGCCTGCGGTGAGGACTTGAGGCTCCGAGTAGTCGATGTGCGCCTCAAGGGATTCTGCATGCGACTGGCGGACAGCAACCTGGGAGATTCTGAGTGGCTCGAGGCGCTCGGTGCCTTTGTTTGTTCCAAACCACCGTCGCGGTGGACCGACCTCGACGTAGATTCCTTCAGGTCAGAACTCGCAAGACTCGTCGCATTGCTCCGTCGCGTCCAGGCGGCCTCCTTTGCGCAGGACGCATCTTCCTCCTCGGTGTCGATCCGAATCGCCGTTACGTTCTCGAATGGTGCCGATGTCGCGCAGGTAATCCAATTGGGTCAAGAGGATGAGCCGCGTGCAGCGGAGATCGAAGCGACAATCTCACGCATGTTGGCCGCGGATGGACGCATTGCGATCGCCGCCGCCTCACGGGCGATCAAGCAAGCCCTCGAACCACGTGACCCTGCCGCTGCTCTGACCGCCGCCCACGCCAATACTGAGGTCTACGCCCAATGACAACCGCTTCTACCCGCCACATCCTGAGCCTATCCGGTGGAAAGGACAGTGCAGCGCTCGCCGTGTACCTGCGGGATCGAGTCCCGGAGATGGAGTACATATTCCACGACACCAGCAAGGAACTGCCCGAGACCTACGACTATCTGGCTCGACTCGAGGCCGTACTTGGCAAGAAGGTTCACTACACCACGCCGAAGGAGAGTTTTGACCATTGGCTCAAGGTCTACGGGGGCATGATTCCATCGTCGCACCGACGCTGGTGCACGCGGATGCTCAAGCTTCGCCCATTCGAGGAGTACGTTGGCGATGGCCCTGTCGTGAACTACGTCGGATTGCGCGCGGATGAGGATCGCGAGGGCTATATCAGCCACAAGGCGAACATCAGAGCGGTGTACCCGTTCCGCGAGGATGGCCTGGTGTATGCCGACATCGTGCGCATCTTGGAGGAGTCAGGTCTAGGGTTCCCGAAGTACACTGAGTGGGGCCGCACCCGCTCCGGCTGTTTCTTCTGCTTCTTTCAGCAAAAAATAGAGTGGGTGCGCCTCAAGGAACGCTACCCGCAGCTGTTCGAAGAGGCTAAGGCCTATGAGAAGGCCAACAAGGTCAACGGCAATCCGTTCTATTGGTGTGGTGCTGAGCCGTTGGAAGAGTTGGAAAAGCCCGAGCGGATGGAGGAGATCAAGCGCAAGTGGGAGGAGTCGAGGCAACGGAGAAGGGCGTCGAGCAGCAAGCTTCTTCACATCCTCGGACAACCAGACGAGGATGAGGATGACGAGGTTGAACAAGCGTGCTTGATCTGCCAACTTTGACAATGACCCGCACACCCTGAGTGGACTTGCCGATGAGCACCGTTGGAATCAACTGGATTCGCTTCCTCCAACAACACGGGCCGCTGTCGCGCAACGACAGCATGTATGATGAGCAGATCCATCGTCTGGCCCGCCACCTTGGCGTCTCGCCGTTGAGCTTTGAACATCCCTTGGAGCGTCGGCTCCTAGGCGCCTTTTCCGCCGACGCGCCTTCTCCGGTATCTGTCGTGCTTACGGGCACCGCTGGTGATGGAAAGACCCATCTGTGTGGGAAGGTGTGGCGGCACGTTGACGGCGATCTCGCCGCATGGAGTTCTGACGAACAATACTTCACCAAACCGATACTGGTCGGCGGACGAGCGGTCACGCTGCACCTGATTCGTGACCTCACGGCGCTTCCAGAGCACGACGAACTGGGGCGGTATACCGACAAAGCCTCACTTCTCCAGCGCCTTGCCCGCGCCACGTTTGACACGTCTTCAACTGACGTGTTTCTCATTGCCGCCAACGACGGTCAACTCCTAGAAGAGTGGACAAGAGCGGGGAATGACGACAGTACGGTTGCTGCCCGCGACCTGTTTGAACGACTTCTCGTCGAGGATTTATCGGAGACGGCTGAGGTTCCCCTGCTGTTCTGCAATCTCAGCCGACAACCGTGCTCACAGCTTCTTGACCTTGCTCTCGATGCCCTCCTCACCCACACAGCGTGGCAGGCATGCTACGACTCTGCGGAACCGGAGGGTTTCTTCTCGGGCAACTGCCCAATCCGTCGGAACTACGAGTTGCTCAAGGACCCGCTCGTTCGCTCGCGTCTCCGCAGTCTCTTCGAACTATGCGATCACTCTGACCTGCACACTCCAATTCGCAGGATCCTCCTGCTGTTGTCGAACGCACTCCTCGGTCATCCAGGGGTCAAGGATCGACTCATGCAGGCTGGAGACATCCGCTCGATTGTGGCGGCCGGAACCACCGCGAAGGCGAGCTTGTTCAGCAACTTCTTCGGCGGCAACCTGACGGACACGAGGCGAGAGTCCCTGGAAATCTTTGAGTTTCTCAACCGCTTCCGCATCGGGTACGAGGCATCCAACAAGATCGACAACATCTTGATCTTTGGAGCCGCCGACGACTCTCTCCGTCCTCTTTACGAACGATTGCTGGCTTCTGATTCATTCTACGGCGCAGACGAGTCGTATCGAGCAGCTCAATTGGCCTACATCGAAAGCGCGGAAGAAGATGACGGGTCCGCGGCCACATTCCTCGCGACGCTTGTCGCGCAGCGCCGCCGCCTCTTCTTCACCTTGCCCGACGATCTGGCGGAGCCGCTGCGACTCTGGGACTTGACCATTTTCCAGTATGCCGGAGAGTATCTGGCTCGCGTCCTTTACCCCCTCAGACAGAACGCGCCTGTTGAGCGGGCGATCCTCTCTCGGCTCGTCCGGGGTCTCAACCGCGTTTTCACTGGGCTCCTAGCAACCACCGACCGCGATCTCCTTCTCGCCACGAGTCTTTCCTACTCGGGAGCTCGCGTCAGCCAGATATTGGAGGACCGCATTCCGGTGACTCCGCGCCTGCATGAGCGGATCGCACTTGTGCTGTACAACGATCGCCCAACACTCTCCGTTCACCTTGCGGAGAACGTGCAGCGCATCCTGGGGCTAAATCTCACGCGGTACGAGTTTCTGAGCCGCGTTGCAGAGGGCGCGTTGCCCGGAAGCTTCTCCCGTGAATGCTACGAGGACATCCTGGCATTCAAGAGCCAAGTACTGGCGGCGTTAACTGAACGGCGACGGGCGGAGCCGCCTCAGGGACCCCAGCCCCTCTATCTCCGGCTCCTCGATCTGGACCGGTCCGGCAACGCCATCGAGCAATCCGTGGAGGTGCAGAATGATTGACCAAGCACTCCGCGTGCGGCCTCCCCGACCTGCCGATCATCTTCAGAATGAGATGTGGGTTGATGAACAGATTTGGGGCCACCGACTTTGGGACTCCCAGAGCCCGTGGTTACTGTTCCTCGAGTTTCTCTCGGTCGCAGAGGCGAAGCGAAGAGATGGGATGCTGCTCGACGAGCGCGGACAACTCTACCCGCTCCAGTTTCGCCCGAACAAGCGGATGGGGCTTCGCAACCTTCTCTTCAACAACGAATCCATGTCGCGCACTGCTTCACGTCTCGCTGACAACAACTCAGCTTGGTCGGCGTGGCTACATGAAATGCACGAGACAGCCCAAGGGGTCTCGCCGCCGGACTTTACATACCTCCGATCGCACTTCCCTTCGTTTCACCAGCTTGAGTTGGTGCTCGCACTTCTCCGATCTTCTGCCGTAGAGAACGAATCGAATCGCCGCTGGACTTCGCGGTTCTTGTTCCCATTCGGTCCCAATGCCCTATACGAGGATTTGACCGTCAAGGGATCGACTCAACCGTCGCGCGAGTACATTAACTTCGGTCGCACTGGTGAGTTGCTCTACATGATGCTGTGTCGCGCCGACTGCGCGAACGAGCTCAGGCCATGGCTCGAGCGGTTTCTCGCGAGCGACAATCCGTGGAACACGCTAGTGGGCGTGCTCCAGCCGGAGGGTGATCAAGACCGAATCCTGCGGGAGGGGAGCTACCTGCCCTACAGCCGCCACTCTGCGTTCGACAGACTCGGCGAGGACTGGTTGGCCGTGTGTCGCCTCGAACTCCCGGGCTTTGATGCATACCCGCATTTGGTCACGCTCAGCGCATTGCACGTGGCGCTGTACCAACTCGCAATCGCTGCTGACCAGTGCGCAACCACGCGCCCTCACTTTCGCCCTCACTTTATCTGTGAACTCGTGGCGCCCCGAAAGACGCTTGTTCGAGAGCTTTCGACCATGTGCTACTTGGACAATGCCCAGCTTTCTCAGCAAGCCGTGGAGTCGCTGATTTTGGGAATTGCTAAATCCCCAGAGTGGCTAGACGCAGCGTCTCAGTCCAACGCGTTCTCGCTCTGCAAGGCCATTCTCCAGGACAGAGTCCGATGGCCGCGGGCAGATCATCCCGAAGACTACGACGGCCCCGAAGATCCGGTCCGTCTACTTGGCGACCTGCGCACGAATGCGTCGAACCGCCACCGTCAGCATGCCGGCAATATTCATCTCACCTATGGCGGCGGTGCGGGGCTTGTGTCCCGCCGCGGAACGAACCGACTTCGCTATGCGCCCAACGACGGTCTCATAAAGGCTCTCGTGCTCGCCAACGTCGGACAGAGAATGGAATTCGGTCAGTTCCTGGCTACCTTGTTCGAGCGCTATAGATTCGTGTTCGGGGAGCGTGAGGCCGAGCGGGTGTTGGAAAAAGATGATCTTGACAAGCGAGCATTTCAGGCAAATGCGGAGCGTCTGGAGCGTCGCCTCGCGACCCTCGGGATGCTCCGACGGTTGTCGGACGCGTGTGCATACGTGATCAACCCCCTTTGGAGCGTGGGCCAACATGACCGGGGATGAACTCATCGGCCAAATCGTGGCACTCTACCTCCGAAAGGAACTCGACGGAGATTCCGCGGGCTCAACGGTGGGCACGGCACGGTTCATTCTGGATTGCCTGAGTCCAGACCATATGGCGGCGATCGTGCGCGTGGTCCTCGCAGATCCGACACTGGCCGCGAAGATCGACATCAAGCTGCCCGACGGTCCGCTCGCTGGACGCGGGCTGCCGTCCGATGTCCTTACTAGAAATCCGATGACGTATTTCCGGACTGCAACCTGTAGCAAGCGAGGCCTTCTCCTTGCCAATCTTGCGAATGATGAACAACAGAGCCTTCAAGAGATCACCCGGATTGGCGCAAACGAGATTCGGGAGCACCCGGAACTCTGGATCGAAGTTGCTACAAGGGGAACAAACCTTCCGGCCGATGAGATGCGATGGTGGGAGAAGGCCCTCACAGGTCTCCTGGACTTGACTGTCGTCTCACTTGATCGGGTCGCGGCATATGTGCTTCAGACGCAGTCGGCCCTTGTAGAGGATGGCTTGCCTCTTCTCAACGCGCTCGGAGCCGCCATGCCCGCGATCCAGTTTCCGAGGGACTCCGCCTACTTCAGTGCCGTCAAGCAGCGATCACGAGGTCATGCGTCGGCCTACAAGCAGCTTTACGCCTCGGCCCACAAGAAGCGAGCGTGCTATCTCCGAAAGCAAACTCCAAGTCAGTTGCTCCTGAGTGAGGCCGACTTGAGAACAGCATTCAACCGGGTCGCCGATCAGATTCCGGCTACCGTTCATCCCGCGATTGATGCGTTTATCAGAGCCGAGACCGGTTGGAACGATGCGTCTGCTGACCTCGCACAGTGTGAATGGGACCAGATTCGGCCGATCTTTGATGGCCTCAGGCGGGAAGCCTTCAACCTCGGCGAGCAAACGATTGTGTTCTATGACGAGCGTGAACCGACGTTGCTGTCAGACCCTGAACGCGAGTACCTCAAGCTGCTGGAGAAACGACAGCCATCTGACCCTCTCGACGAAGACCGAACCTTCTACGAGGGGCACCGCAACGAGTTGAAGGAGGACCGGAAACTTAAGTCAGCGTGGGACCGGTTTGTCTTCGGTCGTCCTAGGGAAGAGACTGATTTTTTGCGCGGGTTGGCGCTGTCGCTCGAACCGCTCTTCGGCCAGTCACCGGCCGAAGGTGAACGCCGGCTCCGGATAAGGTGTGACCGAGCGACCAAGAAAGATCTCCGCGACCTCAACCGCGAAGCGGGCCTCTACTTTGCCCGTCGTTACGCCGGTCTCCGCCACCTCTTGGGCTCCAAAGTCTCGTGGGACGTTGGAGAACTGTTCGAGTACCCCAAGCTCGTAGAAAAGTGGAAAGCCACCGGCAAGGACCCGAACCTCTCACAATCCCGCGCCGCGCTTCAGCTCCGGTTCACGATCGAGTTTGAGGTAACGACATCCGCGAAAGACTCGCAGTCCAATGCCACAACCCTTATCTGGAAGTTTGATCCGACGTCCGTCGCGAGCCAATTCGATGACGACTGGCGACGTCTAGAGCAACACCCGCTCGTCTCCACCCGCGTCACCCGCGACGCCGCCAGCGCGCGCGGTCGCCTCCAAAGCGTGGACCTCTGCAACGTCAAGACGTTCTTGCCGGTGTATGACCGCGATCGGGGGACCTTTGTCGCCGCGTACAAAGCGGCGCACGACATCGGTCTGGTATGGCGAGAGAATGTGAAGCAGGCTCAAGCCCAACAACTGCTCGCCGACGCATCTGCAACTGAACTCCTCACCAAGTTCACGGTGTTCGAGGATGCCTATTCCGAGTGCATTCGTGGCTTCCAGCAGGGGGGGGCGTGCTCGGAGTTGACGCTCCGGCAGGCGCACGCGTTCACCGCACTGCTTCAGCAGTCCACGCACATCGCCAAGGGCGACCGCCTTCGGGATCTGTTTCTGCGCCCGCTGTTGCAGATCGGGGTTGTCGTGATCGAAGGCGGCAGGCCCGCCGCTGTGGTAGCACCGTGGCATCCCTTGCGCTTGGCCAGCATGTGGTGCAAGGCCCGGCTGGTGGGTGCGCTGGTTACCGACTTGCTGACGTCGAGCGATGCCTACTTCGGTGATCCACGGTTGTACTTCAAGGACCTTTCCGAGGATCTGGGGCATCCATTCTTTCCAGAGATCGTGGTGGGATGGCATGGCACGAAGCCCGAGTTGCTCACGCTGAGCGACACCTGCCTGGACTACACCTTGCACGAGGCGCCCATCGGGGGCGAGAACGACGACGAGGACACGAACGAGAATCCTACTAACGGCTGTCAGTGCGTGATTGATTTGGTTCAGCGATACCTCGAGTTGCAGCCGCATGAGCAGGCCAACATGTCGGTCGTGCTCTTTAACTGCGACTCCGCTAGGCTTCCACAAGCGGTTGTTGATCGGATAGGCGTGCTGCACGAGGACGACGAGGACGTCCGATGCCAGGTACTCCTTCGCCATGTTGACGCGACCCGCCTCCGCGAACTGTATCGCCAGATTGTTGCCGCATCTGACGGCAACGCCGATGCGTTCAGCGCCAGTGAAGCCACCCAGGATTTTATGGCTCGGCTCCGAATCTGCATCATCGCTGATCAGGCCCCCGCGCCAGCTCCGGATGAGAGTTGCCCATACGACATCGTTTTCTCGCAGGACGTCATTGCTCGACACGCCACAATCGAGTGGCACTGGGAAGATGCCAGCCCGACCGAGCTTGAACGTCTCCTTCCAGCTCGCTGGTCCCGTCGGCGACCAGCGCCTCAGGACGACATGAAGTCGTCGGTGTTTCTGTGCTGTCCCGTGCAGAGTGCCGAGGGTTGGGCTTACTTGGACGCCGTTGCGGCAGTGCTGCGCGGGGAGTATCAGGACACGCTGGAACGTCACCTGGTTCCTGCTCGTCAGCTGGATTTTCGTGATCCAGAGACGGCCCTTATCTTCAACGAGACCCACAATCTCGGAAACTGGGTGGTCAACTATGACGAGCTGCTTGAGCGCCGCCAATTGATGAATCAGAGCGTCCGGGTCATCCGGTACAAGCAGTCTGCCACGCAGGGGCGCAATCTGATCATTTCGTCTCGCGCTCCGTTGGGCCTACTCAAGTCGATGGTGCTGTCACGGCTGCGGGATCTGGAACTCGGCCTTCAGGACGCCGATCTTCTGAAGCTCACCGATAGGTTGATCAGAGACGCGAATGACATCTCAGGCGACATCGTACTCCGAGCCGCTAAGCGCGGCCGCAGCGCCAGCGAACTCATCGGCATCGTTCTGAGCCGATACTTGATACTGCATGAACTCGGGAAGCCACGTGTGTTCGGTTGGTATTTCCTCGACGACTATGCCGCCTGGCTCGGTCAGCGAGAGGAACAGATTGCCGACATCCTCGCGCTCAGCCCCGAGCAGGCCCCAGACGGGACGCTGAGACTCGCATTGCTTGTCTCCGAGGCGAAGTACATCGGAGCGGCCAACTTGGCAGTTAAAGCGCGCGAGTCACAGAAACAGCTCCGCGATACCGTCGCTCGAATCGATGACGCCATCTTTGGCAGTCCCTCGCGTCTGGATCGCTACTCTTGGCTCGCCCGGCTGTCCGACCTCACCCTCGATGGCGTTCGGTTTCCTGCCGCGATGGCGGTCGATTTGGCGAAGTGGCGTCGTGCTTTGCGCGATGGGACTTGCTCCATCTACGTCCGAGGCTATTCGCACGTCTTTGTCTCAGGGCCGGCAGACGGAGCGGAATGTGCCGCGTTCGCGCCCGTTCCGGACACCGACGACTGTTTCCAAGAGATATTCGGCCGACCTGAAGTTCGCAATCTGCTCCTCGCCTATTCCGGCGGCGCCGATCCGACTTCAATCCGGACCGCAGTCGCGGGCGCACACTCGAACATCTGGATCTCCCAGACCTATTGTCGCCCGGCTGACAGAGCCGAAATCGTCGTGCAACGTCCGGCGCATACCGCTGACGGGACCGACGACGAGCCACCCGAAGGAGGAAACGTGCCAGTGACCACTCCGCCGTCATTTCCAGGTGGCCCCGCTCCGTCGGCCGCTGGTCCGGAGGCGGAAATCAACCCGACCACCACTTCGGTCGTTTGGGCGTACCCAGCGATCTCGCACCTAGTTGGGCAGAGCCAGCAGGCGATCGAGAATCCCTCCGATTCGGAGTGGCTCAAGCGAATCCAGCTTGTCACAAAGACGGCTCTCCAGCAGTTCCAACTCCAGGCCCGGCTGGCTGAAGCCACTATGACGCCGAACGCAGCCCTGCTCAGGTTCGTCGGTAGCGCGAATCTCACGGTGGAACAGGTGCTCAAGCGCCGGTCCGAGCTCCTGACCACTCACGGTCTCAATATCCTCTCGGTCCAACCTTCGGCAGGCCATGTCACCCTGGCGATCGAGCGACCGAATCGGCAACTCATCCGCACGGCCGCGCTCTGGTCTCGGTGGAATCCGGATTCGACCCGCGGAAACCAAGATCTGCTCATCGCCATTCGTGAGGACGACAACGGTCTCCTCTTCCTCTCGCCCGGAAGACTTCACGCACCCCACACATTGATTGCGGGTTCAACCGGGAGCGGCAAGTCTGTGTTGATGCAGAACATCATCCTGGCGATCGCTGCGACCAACACGCCCGCACAGGCTCGAATCACTCTGATCGATCCGAAACAGGGCGTTGACTATTTCCAGTTCGACACATTGCCCCATCTGCAAGGCGGCATCATCGATCATCAGGATACCGCGATTCAAACACTTGCGGCCCTTGTGAACGAGATGGACGCCCGCTACGCCAGATTCAAGGCGTCCCGAGTGCCAAATCTCGCTGCTTTCAACGAGAAGGCGGCACCAACGGACCGCCTTCCCGTGCTCTGGCTCATCCACGACGAGTTCGCAGAGTGGATGCTCGTTGAGAATTATCGTGATGAGGTGGCCGCAACCGTTGCTCGGCTCGGCGTGAAGGCTCGCGCCGCCGGTATCTACTTGGTCTTCGCGGCTCAACGGCCAGACGCCAACGTGATGCCTATGCAGCTCCGGGCAAATCTCGGGAACCGCCTCATTCTGCGCGTTGACTCCGAGGGCACTTCGGAAATCGCACTCGGGGATCGCGGCGCCGAGCGGCTCCTTGGCCGTGGACACCTGTTAGCCAAGCTCGAAGGCGTCCGGGATCTCTGCTATGCGCAGGTCCCGTTTGCGGAACCGGCCTTCATTGACGCGGCGGTAGCGGCAATCGCAAGCACCCAGTCGTGACCGCTGGGGGTTCTCGCATCCGTGGGCGGCCCGCGGGTAGCACTTGGCATGTGGTAGGCGTAGGAGAAGAGCGGCCGTTGGTCGGTTAACCAGAGAGCGCAGGCACGAAGACCACACTGGCGGCTCAGGACCGGGGTTCTGCTCTGATGACAGGCCTTCCCCAACCCTCCGAAGAGGGTTGCTCTCAGGGAATTCAACGGCCTCCGTCAATGCAGACGGGGGCCGGGTCGTTTCCGACCCGACCCGACCCGCGACGATTCTCCACGCCATTGGGCCGCCGCCTCGCACCACCGCCGCACATCGCATAGCGTTTCAGCATGGTGTCTCTCCGTATCAGAGGCTCTGCCATGGCATACCTCCAAGTCGGCGCGCTTACTGGTCTCTTGGTTCTAGTTTGCGGTTGCGCACCGGCGCACAGGAATCCCGCCGCCTCGATCACC
>SXGR01087176.1_pt1 | contig 14939 bp, 18 predicted proteins | sample 3174711 | NCBI WGS metagenome assembly SXGR01 (sample SAMN11356860, study PRJNA531348) | freshwater metagenome | isolation source: freshwater sample F1-60 | place: China: Fuxian Lake, Yuxi | collected 2017-12-25
CTCAAGCGGTTGGGTCCGGTCCGGCCAGAACTGGAATCCGGGATCGTAGGCATACCGAATGTCTCCAAACAGCCCAAGCTTCATCTTTGTGACGCTCACGGCAGTCCAGCCCTGCTTGGGCCCGTTCACATCCAGCGGCTTGATGGGCGGAAAGCCATACAAGTTCCGCAGATCGCCAGGAGCGAACTGATTAAAGTACACCTCAGTGGCCCTCACCTCCTTCAGCCGCTTCGCCAACCGCTTGGTGTCCTGGCCCCAATCCAAGTCGGAGTCAATCAGAAACTCTTCCGGCCGGTCGCCAGCCAGTGGGTTAAAGTAGCCGATGTAGTCGGGACGAGCGGCCAGGGAACTGACGGCCACCGCAGCAAGCGCCAGTCCGGCTACTCCCAGCATGACCGCGCCAGCGTTGAGACGCCGCAGTAGCCATACCGTGCAGCATCCGCCGGCGATCGCCATTGCTACATAGACGGGCAGAACGTGACGGGTTCCGATCTTGATTTGCGTCAGGAAAGAAGAGAACAACAGGATTCCGAGAACTACGCTCGGCACAATCCAGCCGCGCGACCCGAAGGATTTCCGGAGGCAGAGCAGTCCGAGCCCAATCACGCCGAGCGCCAGAACCAGTAGAGGCGTCTTCACACCGAGCGCGATCAGATAGAAACTCGGACAGCCGACGGTATTCACCGAACCCATCAGATAAGTCAGGTGACCGGTCTCGTTGTGCTTGCGCACTTCCTGGATGCCGCGAAAAAATTCCGGCGCCGGCACGGGGATTGAGAAGTCCGGGGGTTTCCCGAAGGAAAAAAGGTATCCGGCCCAGATCAGCGCGACGGCGACCGCGGCCGCCACACTCATGTATGAAACGGGAGGCATGAGGCGAACGCATCTGACCGAGCACGACAACATCCTGAAAAGGCTGCTGGTGCACGCGGCTGGGTGCAACTTGGGGCTGTTGATGCGAAGCATGGGACAAGCGGGGAAGCCGAGGATTCTCCAGGGGAACCAAGCGGCTTGTTATTTGTGGTTTTGGGCGAGAAAAGTGGGCCGCGCACTAACTTTCTTCAAGGAAGTACTTAATCTCGCAAAGTCAGGCGCGGTCGCGCTGATAGGAGCGGTTACTGGCCAGCGCCGCCAGTGGGCTCCGTTTCTCCCTGCGGTCCCCGGAATGGGACTTTAGCCACGGGCTGCCAGGGGCGCCAGTTGCGGTCGCGGGCCCTCGGTCTGGGCATCTTGCTGAACGCAGGTTTCAAGGGTCTGGTGATGGCCCAGAACAAACGCGTCACTTTTTCGCTGGCCGACGGACTGAAGTTTCACATCGTCGCGCCTAGCCTAAAGCGCCTGGAAGCGCTGCATGCTGACTGGGAGAAGCATGTCAAGAAGAACCCGACCGACGCCAAGGTGGCAGCTTTCGCCGACCGGTCGGTCGCCAATCTGTCGAGCATTGTGGTTGTGGCCGACCTCGAGGGCAAGACAATGCTGCTCACCGGCGACGCTCGGGGCGATGACATTCTCGCCGGTCTCACTGATGCGGGGTTCATCGCGAGCGCCAAAAAAGGCAAGGCGCATTTTGACGTCATCAAGATGCCGCACCACGGCAGCAGCCGCAATATGACGCTTGATTTTCTTAGACGCATTGCCGCCGATCATTACGTCATCTCGGCCAATGGCGAGCATGACAATCCAGACGCCGAAACCGTGGATTGAATCGGCCAGGCGCGCGCGGGCGAATCTTTCCGGCTCTATTTTACCAACGAAAAAATGATAGAACCCAACCGGAACACCGACGTGGGGGCGGCCGTAAAAGCTATACTCAGCAAGCATAAGATCTCGAAACAGGCCACTTTCCGGCTGGCCGCCGATCTGGGTGTCCGCGTGGAACTTTTCGACAAATTGGACTTCTGAAATGGAATTCAGGCACGAAGGTGGCGGCGTGGGTCGATACAGAAAAGAAGGTGTGGTATGGGGAGATGATGATTCCGCTGATTGCCATCGGCCAACGCGAGCCCATGTGGACGCCGGTGAACCAGCGCAGCCACCACACGACGAAAGAGTTTGGGCGAATGGTGTGGGGCCGCTGAGCACTCTACCCACCCGCACGCTGCGGATTTCGCACGTCGGCTTGCGCGGCGTCGTTGGTGCGGGCGGGTTGACGGGAAGGCACGCCATCGATTTCGCCAGCGCGTTCGGGACCCTCCTTGAGCCAGGCGGCGTGGTGGTGTTGGGGCGTGATCCGCGGGCATCGGGCGTGATGATTGCCGAGGGCGTCAAGGCGGGCCTGACGGCCACGGGGCACGATGTCATCGATCTCGGTGTTGTTTCGACTCCTGTGACCCAGCACGCCATCCGGCGGCTCGGGGGCGCCGGTGGTATCTCGATCGGCGCCAGTCACAACGCAGCCGCGTGGAACGCTCTCAAGTTCTTCGGGCGCAACGGCACCTATCTTTCCACGGCTGAGGCATCTGAGCTACTCGACATATATCATCTGCGCCGTTTCCGGTTTGAGCCTTACACGGGGATTGGTACGGTTCGGGCCGACGCAAGCGCGCTCGAGGCGTACCTGGATGAACTGGCGGCGTCGTACGATTTCTCCAGGCTGCGGCGCTTCAAGGTAGTGGTGGATTGTTGCAACGGAACGTCGGCTCTGATTCTGCGGCGGATGAACGAGCGCTTCGGGTTCGCCTTCATTTTGATCAATGGACAAGTTGAAGGCGTCGAGTTTGCGCATGAACCTAACACCAGTTCCCGCATTGTGGATTTGCAGCTTGCGCCTCTGGTGAAGCCACTGGGGGCCGACGCGGGGTTTCTATTCGATGTGGATTCTGACCGCGTGGCGATCGCCTCCGAGGCCGGCCGGGCGGTATCGGAAGAGATGGTAATGCCGCTGATTGCCGATCATGTGTTGCCGCGTTCGGCGGGCAAGCTCATCATTGCGAACCTTTCCACCACGGCGCTGCTTGAGGAGATCGCAACCCGGCATGGCGCCACCGTAGTGCGTGTTCCGGTGGGGAGACAGGCCGCGATGGACGCGCTGGCTGCCTACCTGCCCGAGCAGATCGCGTTGGCCGGCGAGGGCACGGGCGCAGTGATGCTGCCGCGTTTCCGCTTCGTCTACGATGGAATCACGTCGATGCTCGATATCCTCTCGATGATGGCCGAGCGGGAACAACCGATCAGTGCGATTCTGGCAAGCTATCCGCGTTACAGCATGATCAAGGGGCAAGCCGCTTTGGTGTCGCGTAACGTGCCTTCCCTGTTGATGGGATTGCAGCAGGAGTATGGGGACGGGCAGGCGAACACCCTCGATGGGCTGCGGGTGGATTGGCCGGGCCGGTGGTTTCACGTGCGCGTTTCGCAGACCGAATCGATCGTACGCGTGATCGCCGAGCAGCGGGGCGATCCGCCACGGGATCTGTTCGACGCGGTGATGGGGCGCGTATTAAGCTTATGAGCGTCGTTGCTGTCCCTGCTGTTGCTGTCCCTGCTGCTACTAGTGCCTGGCATGCTTCGGGCTCTTGTGGGGCAGCCAATCCTGGCTGCAGCCGGCTTTCAGCCGGCTTCGGTCGCCGTACCAGCACTCGACCACCGAAACTCTCGAGCCGTGGAAGCCAGTCCGGCTTTAACAGGGTGGTTCTCAATGTAGCGTTGTATCCGCCCAAATTCTTCTTCGTCCCGGACAAGGTGATCGTAGCTCTCATCCTGCCAGAAGTGCCGCCCAGCGAGCCCAAGAATCTTATTGGCCTGATAGGCGGTGCAGCCCTTCAGCGGGCCGAGCCATTCTCTCGATGTCAAATGAAGGGTAACCAGCAGATGCACATGGTTCGACATGATCACCTAAGCGTGCAGGTCGAACTTGCCAAGCCGGCTGTCCCCTTCCCGCAAAGCCTTCGCGACGCAACTGGCGATCTCCGGCCTTCGCAAATACAGCGGGCCGGTTTGCCCCCGATCCAGAATCCTAGCCATCGCCACAAACGCCTTCCCACCGCTCAGCCGTTCCGGCGGGAAGACGCGATTGCGGGGGAGGCTTCCCCAGTGCCGGAAGGTCACCAACATCGGTTGGCCTACTGCATCCCAATGCGGCGGCCGTCGTGTGTAATGCTCCATCAAAGTAGTAGTGCATTCGGCGGATTGCAATTCTCGCTCGACTTACTCGCCGACGCCGGCTGCGGCCACGATTGGCTGCCCCACCATGCGTGAACACAATCTGAAGATCGGCGTCTCCGGCATCCGCGGCGTAGTGGGCGAGTTTCTCACCCCCGCACTGGCGGCCGATTTCGCGCAAGCCTTCGGTACCTATGTCGGAGGCGGCCGCGTAGTGGTAGGCCGCGACACCCGCTCGAGCGGCCCGATGATCGAACACGCAGTGGCGTGTGGACTGCTTGCCGCAGGCTGTGAAGTGGTGCGAGTGGGCGTCCTGCCGACCCCGACGATTCAGGTCTACGTTGGGGCCACGCATGCCCGAGGCGGCATCGCGATCACTGCTTCTCACAATCCGCCCGAATATAATGCCCTGAAACTTTTCAACCATCAAGGCCTCTTCTTCAACAGCTACGAACGCGCCGAGTTGATGGACCTTCATCATCAGAGTGATTTCGAACATGCTTCCAATCAGGCGATGCGTTCGATGACGGCCGACTTTGAGCGCCCCGTGGCCATGCACTGTGCCCGCGTGCTTGAGCATGTCGACGCCGCTCGTATTCGCGCGCACCGGTTTCGGATCGGGCTGGACGCCGTCAATGGCGCAGGCTCGCTGGTTTCGCAACGATTTCTGGCCGGGGAACTTGGCTGCCAGTTGGAGGCGATCGCGGTTGACCCTACGCAACCGTTTCCGCGCAAGGCCGAGCCCACCCCAGACGTGCTCGGCGAAATCGCCGGGATCGTGCGAGAACGCGGTTGTGCAGGCGGCTTTGCGCAGGACCCGGACGGAGACCGGCTGGCCATCATCGATGAAACCGGTTGCGTACTCGACAACGACGATGTGCTCGCGCTGGTCGTGGATGCAGTGCTCGCGCGCTTGCCCGGCGACGTGGTAGTGAACCTGACCACTTCGGCCGCTATCGACGATATCGCCCGCGCCCATGGCCGCCGTGTCTACCGCTCGCCGGTGGGCGAGGCAAACGTAGTCGAGCGTATGCGCGCCGTCAAGGCTGTCATCGGTGGTGAGGGCGCCAACGGCGGCATCATATTCCCGGCAGTTCAATATTGTCGCGATAGCTACACGGGCATGGCGTTTGTGTTGGATCGCCTGGCCGCCACCGGCCAACCGCTATCGGCGCTGGCCGCGAAACTCCCCCGGTACTTTCGCCACAGCGGCAAGGTTCTCTTTGAGCACGGACGGCTCGGGCCGATGATGAGGAGCGTGCAAGCCGCCTTCCCCGATGCGGCCTCGGTTGACCGTACGGACGGGCTCAAATTGATTTGGCCGGATCGATCTGTCCACGTCCGCGCTTCCAATACCGAGCCGTTGGTTCGGATGACCGTAGAGGCGTGGGACGAGGAGATCTGCCAGGAGTTGTACGAAAAAGTGGCCGCGGCACTGAAAGGCTGAAGACCTTACGGCTTCGGGGTGTGTACGGGAGCCTTTTCTGTTTCGGTCCGGAAATCGGTCTCGCCGTCACGAACCCAGTTGGTCCGCCGGCGAATCAGAGGAATGACGACCTCCGGCTTTTTTGCCTTGATGTCCTCAACGTACTTGGCCTTGGCCTCCACTTTGTTCTCGAGATCCTGAATTTCCTTTTCCATCCGGCCAATCGCATCGCGCTTTTCCAGCAGCGCGCTGAGTCCGTTCGGGCCGCTCAGGTGCATTATGGCGTACAGTCCAACCGCGAAGGTGAGCATGACGAAAATCGTTCGGCGAATGGTGGGCGACATAGGAAGCTCTTCACAACATCTTAAAACGTTCTCCCGGCTGTCACAAGTTCGAAACCTCAGGCTGCCCCGCAACCGGCATCGCGCTGGAAGGCTACTGCACCAACTGAATCGAAACCCGCCCGCTAGTCTGACCCGCCGCTTCCATGTACAACTCCGCCGGTCCATTATTCACCGTGTCGGGCAGCACGATCTCCACCAGATAGAAGCCGACGAATCCGGGAGCCAGCGTCGCGCGGGTAACTTCCACCGGCACTCGATCCACATACACGCGCACAGGAGCCACCACCCGAGGAGCGTTCTCGGCCGGCGCCGGCGTGCCGGTAGGCCATTGCGGGGAGACACGTCCCAATCCCGTCGCCAGAATCTGGAGCCGTGTACCGGCGCGCGCTGCAATGCCGGGCTCAAGTAACACGCCGCGATCGGCGTCCAGCAGTATCGGCGCACCATCGCGGTCCAGGAAAATGGCCGGTGAAGCAGCCGCCACCGGCAACGGCGACTCGCGGCGGACGCCGGATTCGACGGGCAGGAACGACAGCACCGCCCCACCCGGCGCGACCTCGAATGGAACCTGAATCTGCGATTCGCCGCCGGAGGCGCCCAGCACCGTAGCCTCGAGATTACCGATGCGAGCCGAACTCACCGACGCCCCGATCACGCTCAGCAAAGAGCCGGGCGCAGCGGCCCTCGAACTGCGCTCGGCCGCGTTCACAACGCGTGGATCCCGCAACCGATGGGGCGCCAAAGCGGCAAACACACCAGGACCGTCCAGCGCCACAAACAGTTGATGCCCGCCGTCATCCAGCTTCACATCCCACGCCGGCGAATCGGCGGGTAAACCCGCCAATCGGCTCCACGGTGCCGCCGCCGCCGCACTTCTCAAATCCAGATACGTCATGAACACGCCACCCCGCGTGGCCGCATACACAGCGCCCGAGGCAACGTCGGCCACCAGCCCGCACACTTCGCCCCCGGCCGCTGCGGGGAGGTTGGCACTGATGTCGTCCCAGAACAACCCGCCGTTGAAAGTCCGGAAGACCCGGCCGCCCACCGACGCCAGCGCCACACGAGGCTCGCCAGCCGGCGCGAAAACCACCTTGGTAGCCAAGGCGGTATCTCCCAATGTCTGCACGCCCCAGGTTCGCCCGCGGTCAGCCGAGGTCCATATCCGCGCGCCTTCCGAACCCGCGTAGAGAAAGTCGCCCGCGTCGGCCAGCGCTGACACACGCGCGCCCACCCGCAACGTCCAGGCACTGCGAGCCGCCATCTCGCGCCGCTCAAACTCGGCCGCCGTCAGACTCCACGCGTCCCGCTGGCCTGGAGACCAAAGCGCCTCTGCACCACCCTCGAGCCCAATCCTCAGCCGGGTGCCTGCCTGATAGATCTTGCGCACCGGCAGATTCGGCAGATTCTCATTGAGGCCGGCCCAACTTGAGCCGCCATCGAGTGACCGCCAGACGCCAAAGCGGTTTGCCGCGACAACTTCATCGGAGTCCCTCGGAGAAACCGCCAGATCCAGGAATCCGCCCCCCAGAATGGACTCGCCCTCAAAGTGCGAAACATTGCGCCAGGTCTTGCCCTCATCATCGGACTGATACACGGCATTACCGAAAGCGTAGACCCGAGCCGAAGCCCCCTGCCCGCCAATGCGCATCCGCGCGGCAGGCTCAGGTCTGGATCCGCCTCGAGCGTAATCGGAAGCCGCAGGCGCCTCGGCCCCCGGAACAACTCGCCAGGTCTCGAAGTCCGCCGTTTCGTGCACCCGGCCCGAAACCGAGCGCGCAAACAGCCGCTCGCCACTGGCTGAGTACCAAACGCGGTCCACGCCGCCGACGGCGAACGAGGCCAGCTTGGCGTCGATCACACCTGTCCCGGCCCGGCGCCAGTCCAAATTCTGGGCGGCCAGCAGGGACGCCGACACGACGAACGCGGCTACCAGCCGCGACTCGCTCCGGATTGCGGCATTCTGACCCATGCTCTGAGACTATTCTAGCCCGACTCCCATTTAATTATCGGCTGTCTGAATCGGAAACTCCTTGAGCCGATTCACTTTTGTCTGTCGTACCCTTCGGACCCCGTATTGCCCAATGCAAGTTTGAGGTAAACTGTAAACTGCCTGGAATGGTGTCGTTCCTCCGGGCGCGTCGTTGGTCTTAAATGGTAAGGACGGCCTGTAGCCGGGTTGCGGTTGCGCCGATTCTGTTATAGAGTTGCTTCGAGAAGCGAGAGAGAGGCCCGTGCAAGCGTTCGCATCCAAGTCGGCGTTGGTGGGACTGGCGACAGTCTTCGCGCTCGGGGTGTGCCTGGCCCAGCCACAGCAGCCACCGCCGCAGGCCTTTGGGCCGGGCGATCAGAAGCCGCTCAACGTTGCTGCGAAAGTACTTCAACTCGAAGGCCGCGTGTCGGTGCTCAAGGATTCTTCGCCGTGGGCGCTGAACATTGGCGATACGGTGACGCCCAAGCAGATCATCGTGACCGGGCCTGACGGCCAGGCACTTTTTGAAGTGAATGATGGCAGCACCTTTTGGATCTTCCCGAATTCCAAGGTGACCTTTCGCGGCACCTATTCATATGAGGAACTGCTCAACGTCTGGTTGGGCAAGATCAAGGTTCATATTCAGCGTTGGGGTGGCCAGCCCAACAACAGCCGTGTCGAGACGCCCACGGCGGTGATCTCGGTGCGCGGCACCACCTTCGATGTGGACGTGGACCCGGCTGACGATTCAACGTTGGTGGTTGTGGAGGAAGGCGCCGTGGCTGTGCGCCATCGGCTTCTGCCTACCTCCGAGCCGCGCGAGTTGCGCACCGGCGATCAGCTCCGCGTGTACAAGAACGTGCCGATCGCCAAGGCGAAGGTCGACAAAGGCAACGTGATGCGCAAGAGCGCCAATGCCGTTGCCGAGGTTTACTACTCAATCATGATGCGTGGTCTGCGGATCGGTGGCGGAGGCGGCGGCGGTGGAAGCTCGCCGGTTCCTTCCGGCGGTGGGTCTGCGCCTCTCCCCGGCGATACCGGCGGCGGCGCTGGTGCACCGCCACCTCCCCCTCCACCTCCACCTCCTCCACCGCCCCCGGCGAGTGCGCCCCCGCCTCCCCCTGGAGCCTGAGCCCGCCGCCTGTTCATTCTTCTTCGTTTAGCCCTACGCGCCTTGGCATACGTGGCGTGACATTCGGGTTTTGCGTTCCTCGCGTAAAAAAGGGCTACAATGGTAGTCAGGCAAGCTCGTCATTCCGTAGTTGCAAGTGGATGGTGAGCCGGTCGAGATCCGAGCCCCTTGGGCAGTCGTGCGAAGCGAAACTCGCCGATCGTTCCCGGGTGAGCAATGAAAGGGAGGCCGTATGAGATCATTCGGCGTTCAAGAACTAATTATCATCCTGGTGATCGCGATCTTTCTCTTTGGCGGTAAAAAACTACCCGAGATAGCCAAGGGGTTGGGCGAGGGGATCAAAAACTTCAAGAATGCGATGAAGAGCGAAGACAAGCCTGAGGAAAAGAAACAGGTCTAAAGGGCTCTAATTTTGGTGCCGGATCATCCGATATCATGATGAAGATATGACGGATGCCCCTCCGGCGGTTCGCGTCCGGGATCTGCGGAAAGTCTATGGCGATCGGGCAGCCGTCGACGGTCTGACTTTCCAGGTGCCGCGCGGCTGTTTTTTCGGTTTTCTCGGCCCAAACGGAGCCGGTAAGACCACCACCATTTGTATGCTGATGGGTTCGGCGCCGCCGACCTCCGGCACCGTCGAGTTGTTTGGACTTCCCATGCCCGAGCGCGGCATGGAGATCAAGCGCCAAATTGGCCTCGTGCCGGATGAGACCTTGCTGTTCGATCATCTGACGGGCGCCGAATACATTGAGTTCGTCGGGCGTATGTACGGGCTGGAGCGTGCGCTCAGCCGCAGCCGCGCTCGCGAATTGCTGACACTCTTTGAACTCGACGGGCAGCCTCGCAAACTAATCGCCGAGTATTCCAAAGGCATGCGCAAACGGGTGGCGATGGCGGCGGCATTGATTCATCGCCCGCAACTGTTCCTGATGGATGAGCCGTTTGAAGGCGTCGATGCCGTGGGCGCACGCTTGATGAAGGATATCCTGCTCGAGCAAGTCCGCCATGGAGCTACAATCTTCCTCACTTCACACGTGCTGGAAGTGGTGGAACGGCTCTGCCAGCGCGTGGCCATCATCGCCGAGGGGCGTTTGGTGCTCGAAGCGGACATGGCCGAGGTGCGCGCCGGCGGCTCCGAGACGCTTGAAGACGCGTTTGTGCGGTTGGTGGGCGCCGAGCGCGCCTCCACATCGGTCTTGGACTGGCTCTAAAACGTCATGATCGAGACCTGTTTCACGATTTTCCGCCGCTGGTGGGGCAGCCACTCCTGGCTGCTGCCGGCGTGGGTGCAAGCGAAAGTGCAGCGCCTCAGGGGCTAAAGAGCCATGTTGTTCACACAAGCCCGCGCGATCCTTTGGGCCCAGTTTCGTTCACTCATCAATTTCTACACGCGCGGCGACTACGGCATGCTGGTCTTCACGGTGGTGATGTCGGCCATCTGGTACGGGCTGCTTTCTTTTGGCGGGGTGGCGGCCGCCATGGTGACCAGCGATCCGCGCCAGCTACCCATGCTCGGCCGAATGGGCGGCGCTGCGCTTTTCTTCATGTTTCTGTACTGGCAAGTGGTTCCGATCCTGCGCGCTTCCACCGGCGCGGGTATCGACCTGCGCCGCATCGCCGTCTACCCGGTCTCGAAGCGTGAGCTGTTTTTTCTTGAAGTCCTGTTGCGCCTTACCACCGGTGTAGACATGCTGCTGGTGTTGATTGGCGCGTTCATCGGCCTGTGCCTCAACCCCTCCGTACCCGGAGCCAGACCCCTGGTGCTCCTGGTGTGGATAGCGTTCAACCTCCTACTCGCAACCGGACTCCGCGACCTGCTCGGGCGGCTTCTTGGCCGCCGCCGAGGCCGGGAGATCGTCATGATCGGGCTGGTGGTACTGGCCGCGATCCCCCAATTGCTCTTTGTCGCCGGCGCGCCCGCGTGGCTCCACGTCTGGCGCGCCAAACTCAAATTTGCCTGGGCGCCATGGAAGGTAACGGCACGTCTGGCTTTGGACCGGTTTAGTGCGGTCGACCTCGCCTTCCTCTCCGCCTGGACCGCCGCCGCCGCCGCTTTCGGATGGTTGCAATTCAACCGGAGTCTAGGCTTCGATACCGATGAAGCGCGCGCCACCCCGGCTGGCGCTGCCTCCACCCGGATGTACCGTTTGCTGGAGCGGCTCTACACGATCCCCAGCCTGCTGTTGCCCGATCCGCTTGGCGCTCTGATCGAAAAAGAGCTTCGTTTCCTCAGTCGCGCGCCTCGTTTCCGCGTTGTGTTTCTGATGGGCTTTTCTTTCGGTCTGCTCATATGGTTGCCGCTGGCCTTCCGCGCCGGCCGGGATTCGGATGGCTTCTTTGCCAGCAACTACCTGACACTGGTCAGCGGCTATTCGCTGCTCTTGCTCGGCGAGGTTTCATTCTGGAATGTATTCGGATTCGACCGGGGCGCTGCGCTCAACTACTTCGTCCTACCCGTTAAATTCTCGCGCGTGCTGATCGCCAAGAACATCACCGCGGCAGTCTTCGTGTTTCTCGAGATCGCCGTCATTGCCACGGTTTGTTGGTTGCTGCGCATGCCAATGACGCTCGGCAAGCTGGTGGAGTGTTACGCCGTCGCTGGCGTGATGACACTACTGCTGATGGCGATCGGTAACCTCGGGTCCGTCTACTATCCGAGGCCGGTCAACCCTGGGCACTCATGGCGTTCGGCTTCGGCGGGGCGATTCCAGGCATTCCTGATGTTGATCTATCCGGTAGTGTCGATTCCGGTGATCCTGGCGTATCTGGCGCGGTATGCGTTTAATTCGCAATGGGCGTTTGCGGCGGTGTTGGCTGTGGGCGCGGCCATTGGCGCGATTGTCTATTCGGTGGCGCTCGATTCGGCCACTGAGGCTGTGGAGCGGCGGCGTGAGCAGGTGGTGACCGCGCTGAGCGCGGGTGAGGGACCGGTGACGGCCTAGTTAAGCTAGCGCTGTTGGACCGCCTCAATAGCACGCCGCGGCGATGCTACAATACGAGGGTTTCCGCATCAAAGCCTTACCCCTACGATGGATCAACTTAAAGCTCTCATACGCGAAGTTCCAGACTTTCCCAAGCCCGGCATCAATTTCTACGATATTACGACTCTGCTGAAGAATGAAGTAGGGTACCGGGACGTGATCGACGGGTTGCGCAGCGCGGTGACGGCGATGCCGTGCGATGTCGTGCTCGGCATCGAGGCGCGTGGCTTCATGTTCGCTCCCACGGTAGCCTACGCCATGGGCAGGGGATTCGTGCCCGTTCGCAAGCCCGGCAAACTCCCTCATCGGACTTCCCGCGTCGAGTACGCGCTTGAGTACGGCCACGATTCGCTCGAGATTCATACCGATGGCATTGCGCCCGGCCAGCGGGTGCTTATCGTCGACGATGTCCTGGCCACCGGTGGCACCGCTGGCGCTGTCGGGAAACTGGTGGAGAACCTGGGTGGCACAGTGGCTGGATTCGCCTTCGTGATCGAACTCGACTTTCTGGGCGGGCGAGCCAAGCTGGGCAGCCACTCCGTCTCGTCGCTCATTCACTACTAAGCTGTGACCGCACACCGGCCGTGCGCGCCTCCACCACCCTCGTCCCCGCGATGGCGGATTCAGCTCGCTACAATATAAGATCCCCACGATGATTGAAGCAATCCGTCCCGGTGTATCCGCTGCGCGTGCGAAAGTGGCGCTGTTCGATTTCGATGGCACTCTCTCGCTGATCCGCTCCGGCTGGGTCGAAGCCATGGTGCCGATGATGGTGGAGATACTGTCGGCTACGCGCTCGGGCGAGTCCGAAAGTGAGCTGACCGAAGTCGTGAAGGAATTCGTCGGCCGTCTCACGGGCAAGCAGACCATGTACCAGATGATAGAACTGGCCGAAAACGTCGCCAAACGTGGCGGCGCCCCGCGCGATCCGGTCGAGTACAAGCGCCAGTACCTCGATCTACTGTGGGAGCGAATCAAGGGGCGCGTAGAGGACCTGGAGACGGGCCGTGCCGATCCTGAGCAATACCTGGTGCCAGGCAGCATCGCGCTGCTTGAGGCGCTCCGCGAGCGCGGCCTGAAGATGTACCTCGCCAGTGGCACCGATCACGCCTACGTCACCAACGAGGCGAGGCTCCTCGGCGTGGACCGCTACTTCGACGGCGGGGTTTTTGGCGCGCTCGACGACTTCAAGAGCTTCTCCAAGGCGATTCTGATTCAGCGCATCATCGAGGGCGCCGAAGCGCGCGGCGACGAACTGGTTGGCTTCGGCGATGGCTACGTGGAAATCGAGAACGTCCGGCAAGTGGGCGGGGTCACGGTGGGCGTGGCCAGCGATGAGCCCGATTGCGCCAAAGTGGACCTGTGGAAGCGCAAGCGCCTGGTGGAAGTTGGCGCCGATTACATAGTGCCTCATTTCGGCCAGCACGTTCAGTTGATCGGAACGTTATTCCCCGCCTAGCGCATCTACCCGTGACCATCCAAACCAAATTCGAGATCTTCGATCGCGCACGCCTGTTGGTGCGGCCGCCCGGCGATTGCTATGGCGGCGCTTTTGGGGACACGAGCTATCGCGCCTTCCTCTTCTTCGCCCGCTCTGTCGAGCGGCTGGAGGGTGGTGTCTTGCTCAGTTTCCGATCGGCTATCATGGGACCGTAAGTGTATTTGAAAGCGCTCGCCACGGCTCGGAATGTAGCGTGGCAGGCGACAGCTTCATAGCGGGCGGCGCGCTGACCTACGCGGTGACCAATTCGGCGCGGGAAGCAGCGCGCGTGGGAAATCTGGTGGCTTCGGTCACCATCATGATGAAGGGCACCGGCGCTGCCACCGCCGAGGCAGTACTGGCACAGGAGAGCCGGCAACCGCAAGAGTAAGCCGGATCCGGTTACGCTCCTGTGGCAGCGCGCAGTCCGCCAATGACGTTTTGGGCGCCACCGCTCTTCGAGCAGATGCACTTGATACTGGCGAAATCGCGAACGACGCACAGGTTCCTCCATCATCCATCTGTGCAGTTGGGTCACAAGGACCTCCTTTCCCTGTGACCCACATTATTCCTCGAAAACGTCGAGCGCCTCCCGTATGCACACGCGCCAGCGTCCGCCGCCGTTAGCAGCTTCGTTCAAACGGCGCCGCATAGCGAAGACTGGGACCAGCGCCGTTGTGCTCTTGACGTCTCGTACGACTGCCGGGCGAGTCCCAGTTCGCGGTTCCCTTCGCGACTTCCCACGACCGTGAATGCTTGGGGCTTGGTCTCACCGGTTGAGGTTGAGCCACCGAAATGCCTGGGCGGGCTGCGGTTGGCAGAACGTAGTGGGACAGAACCTACTGCGCAACACCCGTCCGTCCGATAGAAGAGGGCGAAATGACCTACGTGTACCTTCTGGGCGGACTGTTCCTTGTGGGCAGTGCCCTCTTTGAACGGCCATGCCACAACGCTACCTGGGTGCGCTACTTTCTCGTCGCGGCTGGCCTCGCAATCCTGCTCGAAGGAGCCTTCCGTGTCGCGACGCAGTTCGACGGAGTGCCGTCCGTAGTTTCCGAAGCGATAACAAGTTGCGCCCCCGACTTCCGACCCTTCCTGCGCGGGTTCGCGGTTGGGGTTTTATCCGTGCTGCTGCTCTCCGGCCACATGAAGGATCCGGTCAAACCGGCCGGCAACCCCGCCGGTTAGTCGTTGACACTGGTGACGGCAGTAGGGAGAGAACTACTCGGTTTCATCTGGGCTATCGCGGTCAACGTCGAACGCAAGCAACTGAACAACCGCGCCGCCTGACGGCGGGGACAGGATGTACGTCTTCGAGAGGCGATGCAGGTGACAGTCGGGCAGCAAAAACGAAAAGGAGAACCCTCCCTGCTAACTATGCCGCCCGACCCGCGCCTTTAGTCCGAGGCAGCTCCCGACGAATCATGACGATGCGGTTTCGACCCGCGAATATCAGTGTGATCAATCGTCGCGCCAGCCGTCTGACTGGCACCTGCCATGCCTCTC
>SXGR01534840.1_pt1 | contig 14938 bp, 8 predicted proteins | sample 3174711 | NCBI WGS metagenome assembly SXGR01 (sample SAMN11356860, study PRJNA531348) | freshwater metagenome | isolation source: freshwater sample F1-60 | place: China: Fuxian Lake, Yuxi | collected 2017-12-25
CGCGACAGATCATCGCTCGCGCCGATGCGCGTGAAAATGCGGTCGATCAAATCCACCCGCGCCTCCGCCGCCGGCACGAAACAACCCGTGTGCGCCAGCAACGCCAGCAACGCCACCTGCCGGATGTACGTGCTCTTGCCCGCCATGTTCGGCCCCGTGATGAGCGCGATCTGCGGAGCGCCGGTTTCCGAACCGGCGCGTTCATTGCCAGACGGAGCCCCCGCCAGCGCCGTGTCGTTCGGCACAAACCGCGTCTCCACCAACGTCTGGTCCAGCACCGGATGCCGCCCGTCGCGGATCAACAATTCCCCGCCCTCGCCCACGCGCGGACGCACATAGCCGTGCAACCGCGCACTGTCCGCGAACGCCGCCAGCACATCGAGCTGTGCCAGCGCGTCCGCCGTGCGTTGGATCGCCTGCAACGACTGCAACACCTCCTCGCGCACCTTGAGGAACAAATCGTACTCCAGCTTCGAGCCGCGTTCCTCCGCGCCGAGAATCTTTCCTTCCATCTCCTTCAGCTCGGGCGTGATGAACCGCTCGCCGTTCGCCACCGTCTGCTTGCGGATGTAATGCGCCGGCACCCTATCGAGATTCGACTTCGTCACCTCGATGAAATACCCGAACACCGAGTTGAACCGCACCTTGAGTGACGTGATGCCCGTGCGCTCGATCTCATCCTGCTGCAACTTCGCCAGCCAATCCTTCCCACCCCGCTGCGCCGCACGCAGCTCGTCCAGCTCCGCGCTGAACCCGTCGCGAATGATCCCGCCCTCCTTCAACGCCAGCGGCGGCTCATCGACAATCGCCCGCGAAATAATCTCCACGAGCGACGGCAGCTCCGTGACCTGCCCGAGCAATTCATCGAGCAACCCCGGCACCAGATGCTCCGCGTCGCGAATGTGATCCTCCGTCGCGTTCGCAATACCCAACTGCGGTTCGCGCGACGGCGGCGGAACCGATCCCGGCCCGACCATCGTCGCCAGCTCGCGCTTAATCTTCGGCAACTGCTCCAGCCCCTGCCGCAGCGCCAGCAAATCGCGCCCGTTCCCACTGCCGATGCTCAAGCGCCCGATGGTTCGCTCTAAGTCGCGCACCTCGGCGAGCTGCGCGCGGAAACGCTCCGTCACCTCGCTGCTTTCGAGGAACGATTGCACCGCGTCCTGACGCTCCGAGATCGCCGCCGCGTTCGAGAGCGGTTGGGAAAGCCAGTCGCGCAAACGCCGCGCGCCCATCGGCGTGACCGTGCGATTCAACGCGCCGTAGAGCGACGCCGTGCGCGGGGCGTCCCGGTGCAGTGGCTCGAGAATCTCCAGATGCCGCAGCGTCGTGGAGTCGAGCACCAGAAACTCGCTCGGCTCATAGAACGACAACGTCGTGAGATGCTTCGTGTCGCGCCGCAGATGTTGCGTGAGATAATGCAGGATCGCCCCCGCCGCGCCGATGGCCGCCGTGCGATTCTTCAGGCCGAAGCCATCCAGCGTCGCCACCTTGAAATGCTCGCGCACCGTGAAGACCGCCGTCTCCGGCGCGAACACCCAGTCATCATGCGGCATCACGATCGGGAACGCGTCCTTCAGCACCGCGTGCAGCGACATCGCCTCCGTCGGATAAATGATCTCCGCCGGACGCAACCGCTCCAGCTCCGTGAGCAACGCCGCGTCGCTCTCCACCTCCGTCGTCTTGAAATTGCCCGTCGTCAGATCCACCAGCGCCAGGCCAAAGGTCTTCCCGCTCGCGCACACCGCGGCGAGGAAGTTGTTCCGCTCCGCCACCAGCATCCGCTCATCGAAGTGCGTGCCCGGCGAGAGAATCTGCGTCACCTCGCGCTTCACGAGCTGACCGGGCTTCACGTCCTCCACCTGATCGCAGATGGCGACCTTGCGACCCGCCTTGAGGATGCGCGCGATGTAGCCGTTCGCCGCGTGATGCGGGATGCCGCACATCGGCACCACGCCGCGCTTCGTCAGCGAGACGTTCAAGATCTGCGCGCCCGACTGCGCGTCCTCGAAGAACATCTAGTAGAAATCCCCCAGCCGGAACAGCAGCAGCGCGTCCTTGGGCAGTTCGCCCTTGATGCGGCGATACTGCGCCATCATGGGCGTGAGCTGGGAATCGTTCGACATGCGCGGGCGAAGTTAGGCAGCGCACCCCGCGACGTGAAGAGGAAATTGCAACCGGACAAGAACCACTCGTAGCCGCCGACGTGAGGAGGCGGAAGCGGATGACGTTCGCACCTTCCGCCTCGTCACCTCGGCGGCTACCCTACGAGAACGCCAACAGCCCGCAGCCGGGCGCGCAGGCGCGGAGTGACGCGGCACTGTGATGATCTCAGGGCTTCGGTCTGCGCAAAACAACGGCACCGACCGCCTCGAACTTTGAACCGGAAACGGATAACGTCACTACCTCCCAGCCTTGCTCGAGCCGCTCGGCCGTACCCACAACGAATGCCTTCGGATCTCCATACTGTGCCCAATACTCCCAGACTGGATCACTCTTGCCTGGTCTGACCGCGAAGAAAATGGCGGCAGCGGACGCCAGCATTGCCCAAACCAAGAGAAGCGTCTGCGATGACCTGCCGGATGGTGATGTGTCTGGTGTGCTCATAATATTGTAATCCCTATCGAATGCACCGGGTCGACCACCGCCCGCGTCGAGTGGCGACTGGTTCACTCATTCCCGGGTGCTTCTCACGAAATCAGTCTCACAATTGTGCGCGGGGAGTCAATGACGGCGGGGCGGGGCGGGGGATGTTCCGCGACTCCGGAGCGCCGGAGGCGCGGCATCGTTGTAGAACCCGCTCACCACACCGATCTCTCCAGCCCTGTAGGGGCGACATCTTCCGCACGATCCACCTCGGCGGCTGAGGAGGTGACGGATTTCTCGCCATCCGTTTTTCCAGTGACGGAAAGGCGTTGGAATTTTTCGGCGAACGTTTTTTTGTGACTGGAGGGCGCTGGGATTTTCCGTCGGACGATTTTCGGTGTCGGGAATGGGTTGGAGTTTTCGGACGGACGATTTTCCGTGGCTGAAAGGCACTGAAATTTTCTGTCGTGCGGTTTTCTGTGACTGGAATGGGTTGGAATTTTTCGTCGGGCGTTTTTTCGTGACTGAATTGTGGGCTGTTGGCGTGGGTAACCGGCTGGCGGGAGGGATTTTCTCGCGGGCCGAGGGGATGGTTGTGGTGGCGTTGCGGCGGGGTAGGGCGCGTCGCTCCGCGCGCGCCGCCGGGCGGTCGGGATGGCGGGGGTTCGCTTGGTGCGCAGGTCGGCACGGGGGGAGGGTGTTGTTCTTGCGTTCCACCACGGCGCGCGCGGAGGGACGCGCCCCACCCATTGTTGCCCAACGGCGCGTACGAGTTGATGTGTCCCACCTTTTCCGGTTCCCGCTAGACCCGATAACCGGAATTGACCTCACGCAAAGCCCGAATAAGAAGTGTCCGAGGAGCAGGGGGCAAAACAGTCCCTCCTTGGTATTCTTGAACTCTTCGCGCCTTCGCGCCTTTGCGTGAGGTTCTCCGGATTTACTCCGACGGTCGGGCTAAAGTTCCTCCCGGGAGGTTGCCGATGTTTGTTGTGGCGTCAGCTTGCACGGTTGTCGTGCTGGGGCGCGTGCGGTCGTTTGATCCGGACCGCATCGGGAGTTTGCTCGATGGACATTCTAACGACTGCTTAACCACTGCTGAATCCAGGAAATCTTATGGCCTCAAATCCCATCCCTCGTTCGTTCCCTTCGTTGTTGTTGCATCTCTCGGAAGCTTTTCAGGGCGCGGAGAATCATGGTGCGAGCATTCCGTTGTTGATCAATACGGGGACGTTGATCGGGGCGGACCGGCTGGCGCTGATCATGGCGCAGGATGAGTATCAGGCGGGGCGGGCGGCGTTGGTGGGGTTGTCCACGGCGCGCAAGGGGGCGTTTGATGCGGCGTGGGAGTTTTGTTACACGACGCGGGATGTGCTGACGTTTTATTTCGGCCGCGAGTTTGACAATGCGTGGCTGGCCGCGGGGTGGCTGGACAGTCTGGCGATCCCGCAGCAGTTCGACGAGGTGTACGCGTTGGTGAACCGGCTGGTGAATTTCCTGGCGTTGAATCCGGCGAAGGAGACGCCGGCGCTGGGTGTGACGGCTGCGAATGCGCAGGCGTTGGCGACGGCGATGTTGAGTGCGAACACGGCGTATCTGGATGGCGAGGTGTCGGCGATGACGAAGCGCAATCTTCGGGATGAGAAGACGGTGGCGGCGCGCAAGCGTCTGAGCGGTTTGTGCAAGGAGCTTTCGCAGCGGCTGGATGATCTGGACCCGCGCTGGCGTTGGTTCGGGTTCAACCTGCCGGGTGCGCCGACGGTGCCGGAGGTGCCGCAGGGTGTGGCGGTGTTCGCGCTGCCGGCGGCGCGGTTGCAGATCTCGTGCGACCCGTCGGTGGGGGCGACGAGTTACCGGTTCTACGTGCAACGGCCGATCGTTGATCCGGTGCCGGTGCCGGTGGGCACGGCGACGGAGCCGTTGCTGATCACGGAGCCGCTCGTGCCCGGCCAGGAGTATCTGGTGTATGTGAGCGCGACGAGTGATGGCGCGGAGAGTCAATTGAGTGTGGCGGTGCGGGTGACGGCGGCGCTGGAGGCTGCGGCGTAGTGTGAATTGGCCGGTGGCGGCGGCTCCTGCGTAGGTGACGGTATTTTGGTCGCCTTCTGGCCGGGGCTGGCGGTGAGTAGTCCTCGTTTCCGGGGATTTTCGCGGCTGGTCGGGGGCAGGGGAGTGGCTGCAATGAAATGCTCGTTTGAAGTGACGTGACGTTTCTGTCACGTTGCGCTTGTTGATTCCCGCTAAGTCCCATTGCGCTCGCGCTGTTGTGTAGCGACGAGGACCAACGGATGGCGTGGCTACTGTCGTACCTTCGAGGATGAGAGTTCCCACGAGTGCAGCCTGCCTCAGAATGGCGTTCCGGCCTGTCCGCCGGGATTTCCATGCTTGGGCAGTGCCGCAAATGTTCGATAAAGATGACAACTGATTTATGATGAAACCTCGCAACCTGCTGGCCGCGCTCGTTCTGGGCGTCAGCCTTGTCGCGCAAACCCACGCTGCGCTCGTCTTCAACACCGGAGCTTCCTGGCGCTTCTTCAAGGGCCGCGCCGAGGCTTCGACCCCGGACGTTACAGCGTGGCGCGGAATTAATTTCAACGACGGGGCGTTCGCGGATTCGCCGGCGCCGTTCTGGTACGGCGACACCTATCCCGGCGGGACGCAACTGACGGACATGATGGGTCAGTATACGACGATCTTCCTGCGCCGGAGTTTCGTTCTGACGGACCTGACTGACATCAGCGGGCTGAAGCTCTCGGCGTTCTGCGATGACGGCTTCATCGTCTGGATCAACGGCACGGAGGTGCAGCGCTACAACGTGCCCGCCGGTGCGCTGGCGTTCAGTGCTTCTGCTTCGGGCGCGGTCGCGGAGCCTCCGCCGCTAACCGAGTACACGCTGCTCAACCCAAACTATCTGGTGGTTGGCACGAACGTCATCGCCGTTCAGGTCTTCAACGCCGGCGTCGGCAGCAGCGACCTTGGGTTCGATTGTTCCCTGAGCACGACTGCGCCGGATCCGATTCCGCCCACGGTGATCGCCAAGAGTCCCGCGCCGGGCGTTGTCAGCGCACTGGCTTCGATCACGGTGACGTTCAATGAGCCGGTGAGCGGCGTGAACGCGGCGGACCTGCTCATCAATGGCTCGCCGGCTTCTTCAATAGCCGGCGGCAATGACACTTATACGTTTAGCTTCCCGCAGCCGGCGTACGGCGCGGTGAACATCACGTGGGCCGGGAACCACGGCATCGCCGACTTCGGTGTGCCGCCGAATCCCTTCAACGCCGTGGGCGCTGGAGCGACCTGGCAGTACACGTTGCTCGACAACGTCGCGCCGACGGTTGTGTTCCAGCTCCCGTTTGGTGGCGTCACGGTGCGCAGCCTGGTGCAGATCGAAGTGAACTTCAGCGAGACGGTCACGGGCGTCGATGCCGCTGATCTCCTCGTCAACGGCGCACCCGCCACGGGCCTCAGCGCGTTGGGCGGCACGCAGTTTGTCTTCACCTTCCCGCAGCCCGCTGTCGGCACGGTGAACGTGTCGTTCGCTCCCGGTCACGGCATTCAGGACGCCGCCGCCGCACCGAACGCTTTCGCCGGCGCGAGCTGGTCCTATGTTCTCGATCCGAACGCGGTGTTGAATTCTGTTCGCATCAATGAAATCCACGCCGCGAACGTGACGGGGCTGCGCGATGAAGACAATGAAGTGCAGGACTGGGTGGAACTCCACAACACCAGCGCCAGCGCGGTCAGTCTCGCAGGTTGGTCGCTTACGGATGACGAGAGCGATCCGGCGAAGTGGGTCTTCCCGCCGGTCTCGATCCCCGGCCGCGGTTATCTGATCGTGTTCTGCTCCGGCAAGGATCGTCGGCCCGTGGCTCCGGGCTCGCGGCTGCATTCCAACTTCGGGCTGAATCCGGACGGCGAATTCCTCGGGCTCTACAATGCCGAGGTGCCGCGTGTCCTCGTGTCGTCCTTCGATCCGTATCCAAACCAGCGCACGGACTATTCGTGGGGCTACGATCCGCTCGATCAATTCCGCTACTTCCAGCCGCCGACGCCCGGCGCGAGCAACGCCGTCAGCACGATCACTGGCGTCGTCTCTGACACCAAGTTTAGCCACAAACGCGGGTTCTACGACTCCGCGTTCTCACTCTCGATCACGACGGCCACGCCGGGTGTGACCATCCGCTACACGACGAACGGCGCCCCGCCGACGGCTACCAGCGGACTGATCTACACCACGCCGCTGAACATCACCCGGACGACCATCCTGCGTGCGGCGGCGTTCAAGAGCGGACTCTTGCCTTCGGACGTCGATGCGCAGACGTATATCTTTGTCAATGACGTGATCCTCCAGGCCGACGGCGTGGCTCCTGGGCCCGGGTGGCCCGCGCCTCGCGCCGGCGGCGGACAAGTCTGGGACTACGGCATGGACCCGCAGATCGTCACGAACCCGCTCTACGCCGCGACGATCAAGAATGACCTCAAGGCGATCCCGACATTCTCCATCACGCTTAACATCACGAACTTCGTCCAGATCTACGACAATCCCGGAGCGGACGGCATCGCGAACGAACGCGCAGCGTCCATCGAACTGCTGTATCCCGACGACACGGAAGGATTCCAGGCGAACTGCGGCCTGCGCATTCGCGGCGGCTTCAGCCGCAGCACGGACAACCCGAAGCACGCCTTCCGTCTCTTCTTCCGCCAGGAATACGGCGTGTCCAAGCTGAACTACCCGGTCTTCGGCCCGACGGGCGCGCGGGAGTTCGACAAGTTCGACCTGCGCACGATGCAGAACTATTCGTGGGCCTTCCAGAACGACGGCCGCATGATTTGCGTCCGGGACGTGATGAGCCGCGACGCGCAGTTGACGATGAACGGAATCAGCACGCGGGGAAATTTCTACCACCTTTACATCAACGGCGTTTATTGGGGCCTCTACAACAGCGAGGAACGTCCCGAGGCTGCCTTCGGTTCGTCCTACATCGGCGGCCGCGAGGAGGATTACGACACGATCAAGCAGCTCGACGGCTACATCAGCGGTCCGACCGATGGCAACACCGACGCCTGGTACCGCCTCTGGCAGGCCGCGACGAATGGCTTCACCAGCGACGCGGACTATTTCCGCGTCCAGGGAATGAACCCAGACGGCACGCCGAACCCTGCCCTTGAGAACCTCGTCGATGTGCCCAACATGATCGACTACATGCTCGTCATCCTCTACGGCGGCAATCTCGACGCGCCGATCTCGAACTTCCTCGGCAACGATTCCCCGAACAACTGGTATGGCGTTCGCAATCGTACGGGGCAGTTCGGCGGCTTCCGCTTCATCTCGCACGATGCCGAGCACACATTGCTTAACGTGAACGAGGACCGCACGGGCATCATTGACCTTGCGAACACCTCGCCGGCCAACACCTACGGTGTCATCAACTCGGACTGGTTGTGCGGCAACCCCATCACTCAAGGCGCGGCGGCTGCCATCCAGCGCTCCACCCCGCAATACATCTGGTTCCGGATGCACCAGAACCCAGAGTTCCGCATGCTCGCGGCGGATCGCATCCAGCAACATTGCTTCGATGGCGGCCCGCTCTCCTTCGATGGCATGATGAAGGCCTTCCTCACCCGCAGCAACGAGATCAACCGCGCGATCGTCGCGGAGTCCGCGCGCTGGGGCGACGCCAAGACCGCGACACCCTACACTCGCGAAACGTGGGTGAGCGCGATGCGTTCGACGGTTTCCGGCTTCATCGCCGGCCGCACTCCGGTGCTTATCAATCAGCTCCGCGCCGACGGATTGTTCCCGACGTTGAACGCGCCCATCTTCAGCATCCGTAGCAACTCCGTGCCGGCGGGTGTCTCGCTCTTCATGACGAATAACAACGGTGCCGGCCAGATCTTCTACACTACGGACGGCTCCGACCCGCGCCTGCGAGGCGGCAGCGTCGCGCCCGGTGCCGTGGCCTACACGCCCGGTACGCCCATCATCATCAACTTCCCGATCACCATCCGCGCCCGCGTCCGCAATGGCACCACGTGGAGCGCCATCATGCAGCGCACGTATTACCCGGCGCAGGACTTCGCGAACCTGCTGGTCACTGAGTTGATGTACAACCCGCCCGGAGTCGGCGCGACTAGCGGCGACGAGTTCGAGTTCATCGAGCTCAAGAACGCCGGCACGAACCTCATCGATCTCAGCGGCGCATCCTTCAGCGGTATCACATTCGCCTTTACCAACGGTACACGCATCGGCCCCGGCCAGTTCTTCGTGCTAGGCCGCAACGTCACCACGATGGGATCGCGCTACCCGGGGCTCGTGCTCAATGGTATCTACACCGGCCGCCTCGACAACGGCGGCGAAGCCATCGCGATCAACCACGCGCTCGGCTCGAAGATCGTGGACGTGGAATACAAGGACGGCGGTCGCTGGCCGCTCACTCCCGACGGCTACGGCTTCTCGCTTGTCCCGCGTCAGCGCAATTCCAACCCGAACCCCGGCAACCCCTCCAACTGGCGCGCCAGCACGAACCCCAACGGCTCGCCGGGCGCGGATGATCCGGAGCCGACCATCGCGGCGATTCTGATCAACGAGGCGCTCACGCACACCGATTTGCCGGCAGTGGACAGCATCGAACTCCACAATCCGACAGGCGCGGACGTCAACGTCGGCGGCTGGTTCCTGACGGACGACGGCAAGGTGCCGACCAAGTTCCGCATCCCGGATAACACGACGATTCCAGCCGGTGGTTATGTCGTCTTCACGGAGGCCGACTTCAACCCCGTGCCAGGCGCGACGAACAACTTCAACCTCAGTTCCCAGGGCGAGGAGGTCTATATCTTCTCCGCCGATGCGAATACGAACCTCACCGGCTACAGCCACGGCTTCAGCTTTGGTGCCTCGGAGAACGGCGTTTCCTTCGGCCGGCATATCATCAGCACGGGCGACGAACGGTTCGTCGCACAGATCGCCACGACGCTCGGTGCGACGAACTCAGGTCCGCGCGTCGGCCCGGTGGTTATCCGCGAAATCATGTATCACCCGCCGGACCTCGCTGGCGGCATCGACAACACGACGGAGGAATACGTCGAGGTGCGCAACATTAGCGGCGCGACGGTTCCGCTATTCGATCCCGTGCATCCGACGAACACCTGGCATCTGCGCGGCGGCGTGGATTTCAACCTCCCGCAGAACGTCTCGTTGCCTGCCGGCCAGTCGCTGTTGTTCGTCAACTTCGATCCTGCGAACCCGGCGCTCCTCGCCGCCTTCCGCTCGAAGTATGGTACCTTCTCGAGCACGCCGACGTATGGTCCATACAGCGCCCGGCTGGATAATTCGAGTGACACGGTCTCGCTCCTCAAGCCCGACGCGCCGGACACCAACGGCACGCCATACGTCCTCGTCGATTCGGTGGACTACAAGGATTCCGCGCCGTGGTCGCCGGCACCGGACGGCACGGGCGCGGCTTTGCAACGACTCAGCCTCACAGCATATGCGGATGATCCGGCAAACTGGGTTGGAGCTGCGCCGTTGACCATCGTGACCTTCGGCCCGACCACCTTCTCGGTGCGCGCCGGCACGAGCGCTGCCACGGCGACGAATGTCACCATCTTCGTCTCCGCCTACGGCACTGGCACACTTGCCTATCAGTGGCGAAAGAATGGAGTGAACATCCCCGGAGCCACGGGCACTTCACTCACTATCACGAACGTCCAGATCGCGGACGAAGCCGCCTACACGGTGGCGGTCACGGATCTTTCCGGTATTGCTGTCAGCCCGGTCGCAAACGTCTTCGTGCTGGTCAATCCGGCGATCGTCCAGTCTCCCATCACGCAGATCGTTCCCTCCGGCGGCCGTGTGAGCTGGAGCGCGGCGATCAGCGGCAACCCGGCACCCTTCACGTTTGAATGGCGTCGGCTCACCGTCAATCCGCTGTTCACCAACATCGTGGTCTCCAGTGAACGCACGGCATTCTACAACTTCACCGCACCGCTCCTGACGAACAACATCGCCGTGACCCAGAATTGGCGTCTCGTCGTGAAGAACCTCGCCAACCCGACCACCGGCCTGAACGTCGGTACCTTCAACCTCATCATTCTACCGGACGTGGATGGCGACGGCATTCCCGACCTTTGGGAGACTGCCAACGGGCTGAATCCCGGTTCTGCGGCTGATGCCGCGCTGGACGGCGACGGCGACACGATGACCAATGGCGACGAGTATCTTGCCGGCACCAATCCCGCCGATGCAGCCAGCTATCTCCGCGTGGATCACGGTGCGGCGGGCAGCCCGGCGCAAGTGAGCTTCCAGGCCGTCTCGAATCGCACCTACTCCGTGCAGTTCAGCGACGACTTGAACGCCGCGTGGCAGAAGCTCGCCGACGTGCTGGCCCGCACCAACAGCCGCGTCGAGACCCTCATCGACTCCGCCCCGAAGACGAACCGCGTCTATCGTATCGTCACGCCCTCGGCACCGTGAAGTGACACGGCGGGACGTCTCCCGCCCGCTCTTCAGCCCGACACGAGCGGCGTCCCATTGAGGACGCCGCTCTGTTCTTTGGGCATGGCCCCTGCCGATGCAGCACCCGCGCCGTGTTCGGATTGATGGCGGGCAGCGCGCATCTCGACATTCCTGTGAACGTGCTGGATGACGCGGCGACCGAACTCGATGAGATCATCCGGTTCGATCTGGAGGAGGAAACAGCGGACAGCCTGCCGGTTCCATACGACATCGGTGCCTACGACCGCGCCGAGATCGATCTGCTCGACAACGAAAGTCTGCCACTTCCGGCGATCGTCGGTGTCTCGAGGCTGATTTCCGCCGGTGAAGGAAGCGGTGCTCCGGTTTCCGGTGCGTTTCGTTTCACGCGCGCCGGCGACATGAACGTGGCAGTGACGGTGGCATATTCCGTGGTCGGCAGTGTGAACCCCGGTGCGGATTATTCGGCTCTGTCCGGCAGCGTGTTCATTCCGGCCGGCGTTGCTTCCGTCGATGTGGCCGTGAGGCCGGTGGATGGCCGCCGTCTTCCCGCCGCCGTATCTGCTCGGCGGTCCCGGCCTGAACGTCGCTTCCGCCGGCGCGACCAGTCGCGAGGATGCGCCGACGTTGACCCGTCCATTGAATCGCTTTGAGCGCGCGCGGCGTCTGCGGTTCCCGGGCCGCTACCGGATCGTTCCGCTGCCGGTGCTTCCGCTCCCCACGCTGCCCGCGGAACCGGTGGTGGCGAAGGCGTGGGCTGTCGAGGCGTCCAGCGACTTCGTGGTGTGGCAAGAGGTTGGGCAGACCGAAGACCCTGAGGAATTCGTGGACGTTGACGCCGGTGATGCGCCGCAACGTTACTATCGCTTCCGGGAGATCCCGCCGCTCGCGCCGTAACGCGGCGTTCCATTCAACCCGGAGCGGAAGCCTTCCTTCGCGGAGGCTTCCGCTTTGGCCTTTTCCGTTCGCAATTTCCCATCGCCAACGCGAGGGCGACCCGGTTCAATCCGCCGCGAACCTCTTTATCCATCGTCGGCTCATGAACCTCGACAAACCTCCGGTCATTCCCTCCGCAACGGATCACTCGGCGATCCTCGCCATTGAACGTCCGCACCCGCGACTGATGACGTATTACTTCCTGTGCTGCGTCGCGACCGTGCCGCTCTTTCCGATCCTGATCCTCCCGCAGTACTTCCGTTACCAGACCATGCGTTACAAGTTCGACGCCGAGGGTGTGTCGATGCGCTGGGGTATTCTCTTCCGCCGCGAGGTGTTGTTGAACTACTCGCGGATCCAGGACATCCACTTGCAATCGAACGTTGTCGAACGCTGGCTTGGCCTCGGTCGCGTGCTCATCCAGACCGCCAGCGGCAGCTCGAACGCCGAGATGACCATCGAAGGCGTGCTGGAATACGAGGCAGTGCGCGACTTCCTCTACGCCCGGATGCGCGGCGCGAAGGAGAAGCCCGCCGCCACAGCCGCTACTTCCCACACTCCCGCTGCCGGCGCGCTCGACGCGGCCACGGCGAATGAACTTGTCGCCACGCTGCGTGCGGTCTCAGTCGAAGTCCGCGCTCTCCGGGAATCCATCGAACGCCGGGACGGACCTGCCGCCTGAAGCCTCAACTTCCCGCGCCATGCACGACATCTTCAAGAAACTCTTCCTCGAATGGCTGAAGGTTCCAGCCGAACCTGAGCCGCCTGCGGGCTCGGTCGACTCGGTGCGCGTCTTCCGCGCTGCGCCGAACTTCTACCGGCTGCATCTCGCGCTGTGGGCGCTTCGCCAGTTCGCCGCGCTGGCGGGCATTGTGTTCTTCCTCTTCTTTTGGAATAAGACCGCCGGCCGCCGCGCACCGGAAGGCGTCGAGCTGTTCATTCACCTCGTCGAACTGGTCGGCATCGGCGTGTTCTTTATCCAGCTTCCGTTCACATTCATGCTCGTGCGGCTCGACTGGGAAATGCGCTGGTACATCGTCACCGACCGCAGTCTGCGCATCCGCACCGGTATCCTGCGTGTTCACGAGGCAACGCTCACGTTCGCGAACATCCAGCAGATCACCGTGCTGCAAGGCCCCGTGCAACGCCTGCTCGGCATCTCCGACCTTCAAGTCACCACTGCTGGCGGCGGAGCGAGCGCCGGTGCGCACCCTGGCCGCGAGAAGCATCAATCGATGCACGAAGGCTACTTTCATGGCATCGCCAACGCCTCTGAAGTCCGCGAGTTGATCCTCCAACGGCTTCGCCAATACCGCGACACTGGCCTGGGCGACCCCGACGAAGTTCACCCCGCCGAACCTGCTGCCTCCCAGCTCACCGAGTCCGCGGCGAACACCGATCTGCTCGTTGCCGCCCGCGAACTCCTCACGGAAACCCGCAGCCTGCGCGAAGCCTTCAGGAGCCGCTGAACCGCTGTGCTCGCGCCCGGAGTCCAGCGTTGCCAAGCCCCGGCGGGTTGCTACATTCGCCGTCGAGTTGACCATGAGTTTTCCAACGCTGATTGAATCCATCGCCGGACGCGAAGTCGCCTGGATTGTCTTCAGCTACATCCTCGGATGTTTCACTGCGGGCTATTACTGGACCCGCTGGCGCACCGGCCGCGACATCCGTGAACTCGGCAGCGGCAACGTCGGCGCCCGCAACGTCGGGCGGACGCTCGGTCGGTCGGGCTTCGCCATCACTCTGTTGCTCGATGCCGCCAAGGGCGCGCTCGCCGTCGCCGGCGCAAGATGGCTCGATGCGGATGCGGAAGCGACCGTCGCGGCAATCCTCGCCGTCGTCGCTGGACACAACTGGCCCGCGCAACTTCGCTTCTGTGGCGGCAAAGGCATCGCCGTCTCGCTCGGGGCGCTCCTCGTGTATCAGCCGTTCGCAGTGCTCGCGTTGGCGGCCGTCTTCCTCCCTGTCATCGCCGTAATGCGGAACTTCACTCTCAGCGGCATGCTCGCCTTTGCGCTCGCGCCATTGCTCATGCTCATTGCCGGCATGCCGAAGGTTGAACTCGCCGCCATCTCCATTCTCGCCGCGCTCATTCTTCTGACCCATCGACGCAACATCCGCGTCGAAATGGTTCGCGTGGGTCGCACCCAAGCCGCAACAGATCCCGCCCGAGGCAGGATACAGAACAATTCCCATGACGAAGCCTGAAACCTCGTTGAACTTCAAAATCGCCAGCGAAGACTGGGAGTTCGAGGCCATCCACCGCCTCAACTACAAAACCTTCGTCGAGGAAATCCCGCAGCACGAGCAGAACCCCGAGCAACGGCTCGTGGACAAATTCCATGCCGAGAACACCTACGCCATCTGCCTCCAGGGCGACCGCCTTGTCGGCATGGTTACCGGACGCGGCGCGCGGCCCTTCTCGCTCGACAAGAAAGTCCCTGACCTCGACTCGCACCTGCCCGCCGGCCACAAGGTCCTCGAAGTCCGCCTGCTCTCCGTCGAGAAAGATTTCCGCAACGGCTTCGTCTTCTCGAAACTCGTCGGGCTCCTCGCGCAACACTTCAAGGACATGGGCTTTGATCTCGCGATCATCTCCGGCACCACGCGCCAAGCCCGGCTCTACAAACACCTCGGCTTCGTGCCGTTCGGGCCGATTGTCGGCAGCGGCGAAGCGCAGTTCCAGCCGATGTATCTCACGCTCGAGAAATTCCTCCAGATGGCCAAGGCGCTCACGCCGCCCAACAGCGCTGTCGAAAAGATTCTCGCCTGCTACCTGCCCGGTCCCGTCGATGTGCATGAAGAAGTCCGCAAAGCCTTCGCGCGCGGCCCGGTGTCGCATCGCTCGGATGGTTTCATGGCCGACTTTCGCGCCACGCGCCGGATGCTCTGCGACCTCACCAAGTCCCGCAACGTCGAGATTCTCCTCGGCTCCGGCAGCCTCGC
>SXGR01017538.1_pt1 | contig 14937 bp, 13 predicted proteins | sample 3174711 | NCBI WGS metagenome assembly SXGR01 (sample SAMN11356860, study PRJNA531348) | freshwater metagenome | isolation source: freshwater sample F1-60 | place: China: Fuxian Lake, Yuxi | collected 2017-12-25
CGTGATCGACGCCGTGCGCTGGGTGATGGGCGAACTTTCCGCCAAGCACCTGCGTGGCGACTCGATGGCCGACGTGGTTTTCAACGGTTCGAGCGCGCGGAGGCCCGTTGGCAAAGCGTCGGTGGAGCTGGTGTTCGACAATTCCGAGGGCAAGATCGGGGGTGCCTACGCGGCATTCAACGAAGTGTCGCTGCGGCGCGAGGTCAGTCGCGATGGCACGAGCGCATACTTCATCAACGGTGCGCGTTGCCGTCGCAAGGACATCACGCAGCTTTTCCTCGGCACCGGTCTCGGCTCTCGCAGCTACGCGATCATCGAGCAGGGCATGAGTTCGCGCGTCATCGAAGCCAAGGCCGACGACATGCGGGCGTTCGTCGAAGAGGCCGCGGGCATCTCGAAATACAAAGAGCGTCGTAAGGAAACCGACTCGCGAATCGACGATACGCGCGAAAATCTCGAGCGACTGCAAGATCTGCGCGACGAAATCGACAAACAGATTCGCCATCTGCAGCGGCAGGCCACCGCCGCGAGGCGCTATCAGGAACTCAAGCAACGCGAGCGTCGGCTGACGGCCGAGCTCCTCGCGCTGCGTTTGCGCGATCTAGGCAGTGGCGCCGAGGTTCAGGATTCTGCGGTGCGCCAGAAAGAACTCTCGATGCAGGCGGCACTTGCCGACTTGCGCTCGGCCGAGGCGGCGATCGAAACCCAGCGCATATTTCATGTCGAGCAAAACGAGGCCGTCTCGCAGGTGCAGGCGCGCTACTACGGCGTCGGTGCCGACATTTCTCGTACCGAACAGCAGATCCAGTTCGCACGCGAGACTCGCGAGATCAAACGCCGCGATCTCGCGCAGTCGCGAACCACGCTCGAAGCACTTGCGGTGCAGATCACGCGCGATGAGCAGGAGCTCGTCACCATTCGCGATGAGCTTGCGCGGCTCGCGCCCGAAATCGAGCGCGCGCGTCACGCCGGGGGCGATGCCGCGAATCATCTCGAGTCTGCCGAGCACGCACAGGCCGAATGGCAGCGGCAGTGGGAGAGCTTCAATCAGGAGCTCGGGACGGCCAACCAAACGGTGCAGGTCGAGCGGGCGCGTATCGAGCAGCTCGAAAATCAGCTGCGTCGATTGCGTTCGCAGCGCGATCGACTCGACGTCGAGCGCGACGCCTTGCTACAGCAGGAAGTGCAAGGCCAGCTGTTCGAGCTCGGCGAGCGTGAATCGCAAGCGCGGATCACAGCGGACGGCTTGTCGAATAACCTCGCATCGGCACTCGCGGAAGTGCAGCGTTTGCGCGCATCGCAGTTGGCATTCGACGACCAGCTCGAATCGGCCCGCAGTCATCGCGAGCGGGTCCGCGCCGAGGTGATGTCGGTCGAGGCTTTGCAGCGTGCCGCGCTCGGCCAGGCTGACGCGCGCGCCAACGAGTGGTTGCGCGGCGCCGGACTCGCCGATCGCCAACGCGTCGCCGAGACCCTGACGGTCGAGTCAGGTTACGAGCGTGCCGTCGAAATGGTGCTCGGTGATTACCTTGAAGCGGTTTGCGTGGGCGAACTCGATGGGCTCATCGATGCGCTCGCTCAGGCGGAGGGTGCGCAGTTCGCCATCTTCGAGGGCGCTGGTTCGGCCATGATCGGTGCAGCGGGGCGCGTGTCGTCAAAAGTTCAGGGTCCCGCCGCGGTGCTCGAGGTCCTCGAATCCGTGCGCGTGGTCGGCAGTCTCAGCGAGGCGCTGCAGACACGCCGTTCACTCGGTCGTGGCGAATCGGTCATCACGCGCTCGGGCGAGTGGATCGGTCGCGGCTGGTTGCGTGTCGCCCGCGGCGGTGATCCGCATGCCGGCGTGCTAGAGCGCGAGCAACGGCTCAAGGCTTTGCGCGGTGGGGGCGACGAGGCGGATCGTCGCGTCCGCGATCTCGAATCCTCGCTGCAGGGGGCACGCACTGCGCTCGGCGTGGCCGAATTCGCACTCGACACCGTGCAAGGTCGCATCCAGCAGGCGCATCGCGAACATGCCGACCTGCTCGGCCAGTTCGAGGCCTCGCGGGCACGCGTCCAGGAGTCGGCGCTACGCCGTCAGCGCCTCGAGGAAGAGTCCACCGAGGTCACTCGCGAGATGGGGGTGACCGAAGAAACCGTCGCGCGTGCGCGAGCCGAACTTGAGCGCGGACTCGTGCGACTCAATGAATTGGATGTACGTCGACCCGAACTCGACGTCGCGCGCGAACTCGCGCGCGACACGCTGGTGCAGGTGCGTGCTGCCGCGCAGGCGGCTCAGCTCGCCGCGCGCGACTTGCTGGTGCGTGCCGAGGGGCGGCGGACGGCGGCCGGATCCATGGAAACCGGTATCGCTCGCGCCGTCGAGCAGCGCGTGCAACTGCTCACTCGCGTCAGCGAACTCGAGTCCGAGCTCGGAGGGGGGGAAGGGCCGATCCTAGAGCTCGAGGGCGTGCTCGAGGGTTTGTTGCCGCGGCGCCTCGAGGTGGAGACCGATCTCTCGCAAGCGCGTCGCATACTCGAGGAAGCCGATGCAGAACTACGCGCACTCGATGAACAGCGCCAGGCGGCCGAGCGGCGTGTCAGCGATGCTCGAGAGGCCATGGAGGTCGCGCGGCTCGCGGCACAGGAGACTCGGGTCCGCCGCGAGTCGATTGCCGAGCAGTTTGCCACCACTCAATTCGACATCGAAGAAATTCGTGCCGGCCTCGCGCCCGAGTGCGAGGTGGCCGATTGGGAGACTCAGCTCGCCGACACGCGTGTCGACATCGAAAATCTGGGGCAGGTCAATCTGGCGGCGCTCGATGAGCTTAAAGAAAATAGTGGGCGCAAGGAATATCTCGATCGGCAATTCGCCGATCTGACGTCGGCACTGTCAACGCTCGAAGAGGCGATGCACAAGATCGATCGTGAGACGCGCACGCGCTTCGACGATACGTTCAACAAGATCAACGCCGGGCTGCAGGAGAAATTTCCGCGTCTCTTCGGCGGTGGCCATGCGTATCTCGAGTTGGCGGGTGACGATCCGCTCACGGCCGGTGTCGCCATCATGGCGCGGCCGCCTGGCAAGCGAAACGTCACCATTTCGCAGCTCTCGGGCGGTGAGAAAGCGTTGACGGCGGTGGCTCTCGTCTTCTCCATCTTCGATCTGAACCCGGCGCCGTTCTGTCTGCTCGACGAGGTGGACGCGCCGCTTGACGAAAACAACGTCGGTCGGTTCTGCGACATCGTTCGCGAGATGGCCAATCGAATCCAGTTCATTTTCATCACCCACAACAAGGTGACGATGGAACTGGCCTCGCAGTTGCTCGGCGTGACCATGAACGAGCCCGGTGTTTCGCGGCTGGTCGCCGTCGATGTCGACGAGGCAGTACGGCTTGCCGCTACTTGAGGAGCGCGGGGCGAAAGCCGCGCCGTCTGGCGTTAATGGAGTCGTGCTGAAAAAATGGAAGACGTGCTGAATTCTTTGACAGGCGACCTGCGGGTCGCATTGCTCGCGCTCGGCGGAATTGTTCTGCTTGTGATCGTGGTGTGGGAAGTGCTGCAGCGCGGACGTGCAGCGCGGGCCGACGCCAGTCGCCTGCGGGGGCCGCTCGGGCAGGCGGCGGACGCGGACGACGAAGCGCTGTCGAGAGCGGATCCGCTGACGCGCGACGAACGTGACGAGCGCCTCGAGTCGTTTGCGCCGACGCGCACTGAACCTACGCTGACACTGCCCGAGATGTCGGCCACGCGCGATCGGCTCGTCGAGCCGCGTTTGGTCGACCTCGACACCGCTCGCGTCGAACCCGGGCTCGGAACCGATATCCCGGTCATGGAAGGCGCCGCGCCGGCTAAGCCGTCCGCGCCAGCGTCGATGGGCGGCGACGAAGATCAGCGCGTGATCGTGTCGCTGCGCGTCGTTGCCCGCGGCGGCGAGCGTTTCAGCGGCGTGAGCCTGCGTCAGGCGCTGCTCGGCGAGGGCTTCGTGCACGGCGACATGTCGATCTTCCATCGGCAACTTGCCGACGGACGGAGGCTGATGAGCGCAGCAAGTGTCACCAAGCCGGGAAACTTTGATCTCGCGACGATCGACTCGACGCGTTTCCTCGGCATCAATTTATTTGCCGTGCTGCCGGGGGTCGTGCCGGGTCGAGACACGGTCGACAAGTTGCTGCTCGCAGGACATACGCTCGCGCAACGCCTGGGCGGTGATCTACTCGATTCGAAAGGCCAGCCGCTGACTGAGGCGCGCCTCGCCGAAATGCGGCGCGAGGCGGCCGCGGCGGCGAACTGAGATCGTGAGCGTGCCGTGCCCATGAGCGCGGGATCGTTGGCCGAGGCTTTGCGTCGCCGAGCGGCGCAATTGCGGCGCGAGATCGAATACCACAATCATCGCTACTACGTCCTCGACGACCCGGAGATCCAGGATGCCGAGTGGGATAGCTTGCTGCGCGAGCTGCGCGCGCTCGAGTCCGAACGTCCCGAACTCGTCACGGCCAATTCGCCGACGCAGCGCGTCGGGGCGACGCCCACCGACGAGTTTGCCGAGGTGCGACATCGGGTGCCGATGCTGTCGCTTGAGAATGCATTCACCGAAGAAGATCTGCGCGCCTTCGATCGCCGAGTACGCGAACGCCTCCGTACCAGCGACGAGATCGAGTATTCGGCCGAGGCGAAGCTCGATGGACTCGCGATCTCGGTCACCTACGAAAATGGCGTGCTGGTGCGCGCAGCGACCCGCGGTGACGGCACGACCGGCGAGGACGTCACAGCCAACGTCCGCACCATCCGTTCTCTGCCGCTGCACCTGCAGGGCAAGGCGCCGTCGTTGTTCGAGGCGCGCGGCGAAGTGTTCATGCCGGTGTCGGATTTCGAGCGTCTGAACACCGCGGCCGCCAAGCGCGAAGAGAAAATCTTCGCCAACCCGCGCAACGCAGCGGCCGGTAGCCTGCGCCAACTCGATCCGCGAATCACGGCACAGCGACCGCTCGATATTTTCTTTTACGCGGTCGGCGCCCTCGAGGGCCTCGAGCTGCCGGCCCTGCACAGTCAGACGCTCGAAATGTTGCGCGGATACGGTTTGCGCGTGTCGCCCGAGATCAGGCGGGTGCGCGGCGCTGCCGGCTGTCTCGAGTACTACGCCGAGATCGGCCGCCGGCGCGCCTCGCTCGCGTACCAGATCGATGGGGTGGTCTACAAAGTCGATAGCATCGTCGCCCAGCGCACACTCGGTTTCGTCTCGCGCGCGCCACGTTGGGCCGTCGCTCATAAGTTCCCTGCCGAGGAGGCTTTGACCCAGCTGCGCGAGGTCGAATTTCAGGTCGGGCGTACGGGGGCATTGACGCCGGTGGCGCGGCTCGAGCCCGTCTCGGTGGGCGGCGTGACGGTGAGTAACGCCACGTTGCACAACATGGACGAGGTGGTTCGCAAAGGTGTACGCATCGGCGACACGGTGATCGTGCGCCGCGCGGGCGACGTCCTTCCGGAAGTAGCCCGCGTGCTGATCGAGCGCCGTCCGTCAACGACGCGCGAGGTAAAGTTGCCGACGCACTGTCCGGTGTGTGCGGCACCCGTCGAGCGCGATGCCGATGCGGCCGTCGCGCGTTGCACGGGGGGTTATCGTTGCAGCGCACAACGCAAGGAGCGGATTCGGCATTTTGCCTCTCGTCGGGCGCTCAACATCGAGGGGGTGGGCGAGAAACTCGTCGACCAATTGGTCGATGCCGGACTCGTCGAAACGCCTGCCGATCTGTACCGGCTCGATGCCGCGCTCCTCGCGAACCTCGAGCGCATGGGACCGAAGTCCGCAGAAAACATCGTCGCCGCATTACAAAAATCTACGGCAACCACGCTCGCACGTTTCTTGTTCGCACTCGGTGTTCGCGATGTCGGCGAGGCAACGGCCGCGGCGCTGGCGGCGCACTTCGGCACGCTCGAGCAATTGATGGCGGCCGATCTCGAGCGCGTGCAGCAAGTACCGGATGTTGGGCCCGTGATCACCCGGCATGTCGTCGAATTCTTTGCCGATCCGGTGAATCGCGAGGTGATCGAACGTCTGCAGGCGGCAGGGCTGCACTGGCCGCTGGTCGAAGTTCCGGCGGCAGGGGAGCAGCCGCTGGCGGGACTCACGTTCGTGCTCACAGGCACGCTCGATACCCTGCAGCGCGAGGAGGCCGAAGACGCCCTGCGCGTACTCGGCGCCAAAGCCGCCGGCAGCGTGTCCAAGAAAACGAGTTACGTCGTGGCCGGACGTGATGCAGGCTCAAGACTACGCAAGGCCGAAGAGCTCGGCATTACGGTTCTCGACGAGGCGGCGCTGCAGCGCATCCTCAAAGAGAAACGGCCGCCTTGAGGGCGGGCGCTGCTGCGTCAACGCGAGCGGTGTGCGTCAGATCTTCTTTTCGATCTTGGCGGCCTTGGTGAGTTCGTCGCTGTAGGCGCGGAACTTCTTGGCCAGCACGGCCTGATTGAGCTGCTGCTTGACCTGCTCGAACGGCGGAGGCTGAACCTCGCGCACGTCGTCGAGACGGATCACGTGCCAACCGAACTGCGTCTGCACCGGCTTGGCGATAGTCTCGCCTTTCTTGAGCGCCATCACCGCATCGGCAAACGGCTTGACCATGCTCGCCGGGCTGAACCAGCCGAGATCGCCGCCGTTGTCGCGCGAGGAGTCGAGCGAATCTTTGGCGAGGGCTTCGAAGAGGTCACCCTTTTTCAGGCGCTCGAGAATCTGCGTCGCCGCGATCTCGGTCGGAACCAGAACATGCCGCGCCTTGTACTCGTTGCGCGACATCTGCGCGACCTGCGCGTCGTATTCGGCTTTCAGTTCCTGCTCGGTCGGCGTCTTGCCTTCGAGGTACTTGGTAGCGATGGCCTGCTGCAGGATGTTGAGACGGGTGAGGGCGATCTCGGCGGCGAGATCGGCCTTCTTTTCGAGCCCGTCCTTCTCGGCTTGGGCGCCGAGCACGTGCAGGCCGATCAGCGAGTCGAGAGCGCGCTTTTTCTGCTCGGCGTCGAGGTCGGCGACGGCGCGACCGGCAACCTGTTTTATGAAGGTGTCGAACTCGCCCTGCGTGATCGCCTTGCCGTTGATGGTGGCGATGGGCTTCTTGGCGGCCTCGGCCGCCGGATCCTTGACCTCACCCTTGGGTTGGCAGGCGGCGACGAGCGCGGCAAGAGCAATGACGGTAAACAAACGCGAATGCTTCATGACGTGTCCCAGAGTCTATCGGTGGTCGAACGGGAGTGGATTATGAGGGCAAGCGGGCATCGATGGACAGGGCGTGGATGCCACCGCCCATCAAATCGCCGAGCGCGGCGTACACCAGCCGATGCCTCGCGAGCGGGGCAAGGCCTGCGAACTGCGCCGAATGGATCGTCACGTGAAAATGCCCACCCTCGCGCGCGCCGGCGTGACCGGCGTGCAACGCACTGTCATCGCGGATTTCGAGTTGCGCGGGCGCCAGAGCGCTCGTCAGGCGAGCTCTGATGGTCTCGCTCAGGAGGGGCGAGTGAGCCATACCGTTTGTCCGATGATGAAAAGGGAACTCATTGCGGTGATGCCGTACACCTTAGAAATCGACCCAGATCGCCTGCGGGTAGTTCCAGGCGACCCAGAGGTTCAGCATTCCCTTCACCACGTAGAAAAGGGCCCAGACGAGCGGGACCAGCGACCAGTCGGCGGGGCGAATGCCGACGAAGGCCTCGGCTGCGGCGGCGGTCATGAGGCGCTCGATCAGCGGTTTGCCGAGCACCACGCGCACTATGCAAGCGAGCGCGAGCGCCCAGAAGAGAACCGTGGGTTTCCAGACGATGAAGCGCTCATCGCGCAGCCAAAGCGTAGTGCTGCCAAGCACAAACACGAGCACTGCGCTCGCCAGATACGCGGGTGGAATCCGTTGGTGACGCAGGCGATCGTAGGTCAGCAACAGCGCCATGGCGGCCATCAAGCTCGCCGTTGCGGCGTAGATGCCTTGCCACTTGTAGGCGATGAGGAACGCCAGCAGCGGCAGTAATTCGATCAGGACCTCCATTGGGTCGATATCATAAGCGCGTGCAACGGTTTCAACTGCATCCGGATAATCCGCAGCTGCGTTTGGTGCGGCTCGCCGCGGAGATTCTGCGATCGGGCGGCGTGATCGCCTACCCGACGGATTCTTGCTACGCGCTCGGCTGCCACATCGGTGACAAGGACGCGCTCGAGCGGATCCGGCGCATCCGTGGCGCCGACAAGCACCATCATTTCACGCTCGTCTGTCGCGACCTGACCGAGATCGCGCGCTACGCCAAGGTCGACACCTGGCAGTTTCGCTTACTGAAGTCCTGCACGCCGGGGCCTTACACGTTTTTGCTTGAGGCGACGCGCGAGGTGCCGCGGCGCCTGCAACACGAAAAACGGCGCACCATCGGTATTCGCGTCCCCGATCACGAGGTGCCGCGGATGTTGTTGGCCGAGCTCGGCCAGCCGATCATGAGCTCGACGCTGTTGTTGCCGGGCGATGGCCTCGCGCTCAACGACGCCGACGACATCGAACAGCGCCTCGGTCATCAGCTCGATGCGATTCTCGATGGTGGTGCCTGCGGGCTCGAGCCGACCACGGTGGTCAATCTCGCCTCGCGTCCGCCGGTGATCGCACGGCAGGGACGGGGCAGTCTCGAGCCTTTCGGGCTGTGAGCCAGACGGTATAATTCACAAGTCCCGTAGCCGGTAGAAGTCGCCGATTTGGCGACACTTTCAAAGTTCATACGAATCAATAATATATGATAATAATCTCATGTGTCAACGAAGCTCGTGAGCGCTAACCTGCAAGCCAACCGTGTGCTGTCGGGCATGCGCCCCACCGGGCAGCTGCACCTCGGCAACTACCACGGCGCGCTCAAGAACTGGGTCGACCTGCAGTACCAGTACCCCTGTTTTTTCTTCGTCGCCGACTGGCACGCGCTGACGACGGGTTACGAGGATACGAATCGTTTGCCCGAGTTCACGCGCGAGGTGGTGATTGACTGGTTGGCCGCTGGTCTCAATCCCGGGGTGGCCACGATCTTTGTGCAATCGCACGTTCCCGAGCACGCCGAGTTGCATCTGTTGCTGTCGATGATCACGCCGCTCTCCTGGCTCGAGCGCGTGCCGACCTACAAAGATCAGCAGGCGGAGTTGCAGGAGAAAGACCTCGCGACCTACGGCTTCCTCGGTTACCCCTTGCTGCAATCGGCCGATATCCTACTCTACCGGCCGCGCTACGTACCGGTCGGGGAAGATCAGGTTGCGCACGTCGAGGTGACGCGCGAGGTTGCCCGGCGGTTCAATAATTTGTTCGGTCGCGAAGCGGGCTTCGAGGAGAAATCGGAAAAAGCCGTCGGCGAGCTCGGGGCCCGCAACAGCAAGCTTTATCGTGAGCTGCGCCGCAAGTTTCAGGAAACCGGTGACACCGCCTCGCTCGAAAAGGCTCAAGCGATCGTGCAGTCGAACACGCGCATCACGGTGGCCGATCGCGAGCGGCTGCTCGGCTATCTCGAAGGCTCAAGCGTGAGCATTCTGCCCGAGCCGCGGGCTTTGCTGACACCGACACCCAAGTTACCGGGCGCCGATGGTCGCAAGATGTCGAAGTCGTACGGCAACACCATTGGCCTTCGGGAAGATCCGGATTCGATCACGCGTAAGCTCAAGACCATGCAGACTGATCCGGCGCGGATTCGTCGCACCGACCCGGGCGATCCAGCTAACTGTCCCGTTTGGTCGCTGCACGAGGTGTACTCGGACGAGCCGACGCGCAGTTGGGCGGCGGCTGGTTGTCGCAGCGCAGGCATCGGTTGCCTCGAATGCAAGAAACCGTTGATCGATCGCCTTGTCGCCGAGGCGACGACCATGCGTCAGCGTGCAGCCGAATACGAAAACAACCCCGAACTCGTGCGCGCTATCCTCACTGAGGGCAGCGAGAAGGCGCGCGAGGCGGCGCGCGAAACTTTGGATGAGGTGCGCTACGCCATGCACCTGCGCGGAGACTGACCTTGGCCAAGCCCGAACTGAAGCTGGTGCCGGCGCCCAACGAAGGAAGCGAGGCCGCGGAGGCGAGCACACCCGCGCAGGCCGAGATGCCCTTCGCCGTCGTGCAGGGTGAGCCGATCACGCAGTTGCCGCGCGATCTGTACATCCCGCCGCAGGCGCTCGAGGTTTTCCTCGAAGCGTTCGAGGGACCGCTCGATCTGCTGCTGTATCTCATTCGTCGCCAGAACCTCGACATCCTCGACATTTCGCTCGCCGACATCACCAAGCAGTACATGAACTACATCGAGCTGATGGAGGAGTTGCAGCTCGAACTTGCTGGCGAATACATGCTGATGGCGGCGACCTTGGCCGAGATCAAGTCGCGCATGTTGCTGCCGCGTTCGACTGATCCGACTGCCGAGGAGGCCGATCCGCGCGCCGATCTCGTGCGGCGCTTGCGGGAGTACGAGCGCTACAAGCGGGCTGCCGAGAGCATCGATCGCATGCCGCGCGACGATCGCGACACCTGGCCGGCAAGTGCCCAGGTGGATTTGCGGCGACCCGCTGCGACGCTGCCGACGGTGACGTTGCAAGAGATGATCGTCGCCTTTCGTGACGTGGTGGCGCGCGCCGCGATGTTTGTTCATCACCACGTGCAGCGCGAGCGTCTCTCGGTGCGCGCCCGTATGACCGACGTGCTGGCGGCGGTGGAGCACGGCGGTTTCGTGGAATTTCTCAGGCTCTTCAAGCCGGAGGAGGGTCGCATGGGCGTGACCGTGACCTTCGTCGCCATACTCGAGTTGGTGCGCGAGGGTTTGATCGACCTCGTGCAAACCGAAACCTACGGTCCGTTGCACGTGCGCGCCGCGCAGGCCCCGCGCCTGCAGCTGGTCGATGGCGCATCGCCCGTCGACACGGGGCCGATCGAGTTGGCATCGATCGAGTCGAGGTCGATCGAGCCAGACACCGTTGAATCTGACGAGGACAATCGATGAGCGAACATCACATCCGTAACGTGCTCGAGGCGGCGATGCTGGCGGCCGGCAAACCGATGTCGGTGAGCGAGCTGGCGCAGCTCTTCGACGAGGATGGCAGACCGGAGAAGGCGGCGATCGCTGCGGCGCTCGGCGAGTTGGCGGCGCACTATGAGGACCGCGCGATCGAGCTCAAAGAAACCGCCAGTGGCTGGCGGATTCAGGTGCGCGCGAATTACGCCCGCGAGATCGGACGGTTGTGGCCTGAGCGTCCGCAAAAATATTCGCGGGCGCTGCTCGAGACCTTGGCGCTGATCGCTTACCGCCAACCGATCACTCGCGCCGAGATCGAATCGGTACGCGGTGTCGCGGTCAATCCGAACATCGTCAAGACTGTGATGGAGCGCGAGTGGGTGCGCGTCGTCGGGCATCGCGATGTGCCCGGTCACCCGGAACTCCTCGGTACCACCAAGTCTTTCCTCGATCATTTCGGACTGCGATCGATCGACGAGTTGCCGCCGCTCGCCGAACTGAAGGCCGTGGTCGATCTGAACCCGCAACTCGATCTGCCGGTAGCCGATGAGCCGGCGCTGGTCGGCGAGCCAGCGGCCGCTGCTGCTGAATTGGCCGATGCCTCTGAGGCAGTCGATGCCAAGGTCTGAGCGAGCGCCACGGTCGACGAGCGAGTCCGCGCTGACGGGTGAGCGCATCCAGAAAATCTTAGCGCAGGCGGGACTGGCCTCGCGCCGCGAGGCCGAGGGGTGGATCCGTGCCGGGCGTGTCACCGTCAATGGTGCTGTGGCCGAGATCGGTGCCCGCGTATCGGGGCGCGACGAGCTGCGCGTCGATGGTCGGGTGGTCAGGCGCAGCCGCGATCCCTCACGCCTCAAAACCGAAGTCTCGGTGTTTCTGTGTCATCGCTCGACCGGTGATTCTTTGACCGAAGGTTTGATCGCGCGACTACCGCGTCGTGCCGGGCGCCGTTTTCTCGCGGTCTCGCCGATGCCGCGAGTCGATGGCGGGCTCGAGCTCGTGACGACCGACGGAGTGCTTGCTGAGCGTCTGCAGCGGCGCGTGCGCCGTTGGCCCACCGAATTTTTGGTCCGGGTACGCGGCGAACTCGATGAACGACACCTCAAAAATCTTCGGCTCGGCGAGCTAGACGACGGTCGTCGGCTGGAGTGTGTCGAGGTCGAGGGGTCGGAGCAGGAAGGCGAAAGTGCCAACCGCTGGTACCGATTGCTGGCGATCGGCGCGAGCGGCAAGGACGTGCGGCGACTCTTCGAGCGTCAGGGCGCGTTCGTCAGTCGCATCACGCGCACCGCGCTTGGGCCGCTGGCACTCAACCGAGATCTCAATCGCGGCCATTTCCGCTCGCTGAATAGCGAGGAGGCTGCAGCCCTAGGTAGCGAAAACGGAGTTTGAGGGGTCGTCGTGGTGACGGTCTGCGGTGATTACTGTGCGTCGAAGGCCTGACCGCTCACGCCACGCGCCTGCGGGCCGAGCAGGGCGATCATCGGCGCGGTCAGTGATTCGGGCAGTGGCAACGTCTCGGCAGCCTCCGAAGGGTAGGCTTGCCGGCGCATTTGGGTACGCGCGTGGCCGGGGTTCAATGAATTGACGCGTACCGTGGTTTTTTCGAGTTCGTCGGCCAGCACCTGCATCAAACCTTCGAGGCCGAACTTCGATACGGCATACGCGCCCCAATAGGCGCGCCCTCGACGACCTACAGCGCTCGAGAGACAGAGCACGCTGGCGTCGGTCGACGCGCGCAGCACCGGTAGCAGCACCTGCGTCAGCGCGAACGGTGCGGTCAGGTTGACGTGCATGACCTTCATCCAGGTCGGCACGTCGTAATCTTCGATCGGTCCCGGAACACCGAGTAACGCGGCGTTGTGCACCAGGCCATCGAGCCGACCCCAGCGCTGCATCAGTGCGTAGGCGATCGCGTCGAAATCGCCCGCGACCGCCTTCTCGAGATCGAGCGGAGCGATCACGGCCTCGGCGGCGGCAGCGTCGTCCGCCTGGCGCAGCGCGGCGATTTCGGCGTGGACCGCTTCGAGTTTTTTGACGTTGCGACCGATGAGCACGACCTCGGCGCCGCGCCGCGCACACTCGAGCGCGAGCGCGCGACCGATGCCCGCGGTGGGTCCGGTGATGGCGATCACCCGGCCGCGCAACTCGTCGGCGGCGAGCGTGACGCATCGCGGGTCGAAGTCGGCGTTAATCTCTTTGGTCATCGGTGGGATCCTCGATCAAAATCGAGCGTTCAAAGAAATTGACGTTGTAGCGACCGCGGCAACTTGCCGCGGGAGAGCCTCCAGGCGCTTCGCCAACTCGCCAGCGTGCGCCGCAATGCGGAGGCGGGAGGGCGCGTGACGCGCTCGACGGCGTAACTCATCCAGAGCAGCGGCACGCGCATCAGGGCGCGCGCGGCTGCATCCGTGGCCGCGGCGGCATCGCAAACCTGAGCCAGCAACAACCGTTGTCGCGATTCGATTTCCGCACTCTCTGCGGCGCCTAGCCGGACGGCTTGCCAGCGTACGTGCGACTCGGCGGGGTCACCCAGTGGCCGATAGATGCGCCCGGCGCGCGCATGCCGCGCAAATTCGCTCAGCAGTTCGAGTTCGCGCACGAGCGCACCGGCGCGACTCGCGAGCCGCTCGGCCAGCGTGGCGGGTGCTCGGGCGCCGAGTGCGGCCTCGCGGAAAATGCTGGTGCCCCAGCCGTGCAAGTGCTGGTCGAGTTCTTCGCGGGTCAGGAAGGCAACGCCTACAAGGTCCACGCGCACATGGTTGACGAGTGACCGCAAATCGGGCGGCGAGCGCTCTTGCCGCGCGGCGGCATCTGACAAGGCGCGCGTGGCAGGATGTTGGGCCGTACCTGCGGCGAGCCGAGTCAACTCTTCGTGCCACCACTCGAGCCGAGCGTGCGCCACCTCATCTTCGAGTTCGGCGCGCAGACTCGCCGACACCTCTCGTTCCACCGTGAACAGGGCAGCGAGCGCTGCCGATTGCTCGGGGGGACAAAAGCGGATCAGCCAGTCGCGATCGGGACCGTAGCTCACGCGCGCTCGCGCGGTTTGCGCAGATGAGCGAGGTAATTGACCGTGATGTCGGCGCTCAGACGCGCGCTGCGACCGATCGGGTCGTATTCGATGCCGCGCAATTCGACGAGCTCGAGTCCTGCACTGCGTGCCCAACTCGCGAGTTGCGAGGGTTTGATCAGGCGCTCGTATTCGTGGGTGCCTCGTGGCACGAGACGAGTGAGGTATTCGGCGCCAACGATCGCCAACATGAACGAACGAAAATTCCGGTTGAGCGTCGAGACGATGAGCGAACCACCGGGACTCACTAGGTTTGCAAGCGCATGTACGGTCGAGCCGGGGTCGGGAATGTGCTCGAGCATTTCCATGCAGGTAACGAGAGGAAATGCCGCAGGAAACTCTGCTGCGAGATTCTCGACCGTTTGTACGCGGTAGTCGATCGTCAGCCCTTCGCCCCCGGCATGGAGCCGCGCGACGTCGATCATGGTGGGCGCGAGGTCGATGGCGGTGACGTCCGCGCCTGCGCGCGCCAAACCTTCGGCAAGCAGTCCACCGCCGCAGCCGACATCGGCAGCACGCACGCTGCGCAGCGATACCCGCTCGGCAATGAAGTCGAGGCGCGCGGGATTGATGGTGTGCAACGTGCCGAATTCGCCCGCCGGATCCCAGAAGCGGTGCGCGATGGCTTCGAACTTGGCGATCTCAGCGGCGTCAGCACCCGGGGTTTCGCGAGTGGATTCAATATGCATTTGGCTTGGCCTGTGCACGCGCGTTGAAGGGGACGCTATGGTACTATCAGAAGTTAGTTTTCGAATGCGGTAATAGCCTGCCGAATGAGCGAAATCGCCCGCGAAGTCCTGCCCGTCACACTCGAAGACGAGATGCGCCAGTCCTACCTCGATTACGCCATGAGCGTAATCGTCGGACGCGCCCTTCCCGACGTTCGCGACGGCCTC
>SXGR01463892.1_pt1 | contig 14936 bp, 14 predicted proteins | sample 3174711 | NCBI WGS metagenome assembly SXGR01 (sample SAMN11356860, study PRJNA531348) | freshwater metagenome | isolation source: freshwater sample F1-60 | place: China: Fuxian Lake, Yuxi | collected 2017-12-25
AATTCTTCTGATATATCTTTTACCTTTTTAGCGGGTACCCCTGCGTAAATACAACCACCTGGTACAATGGTTCCTTCTGTTAATACAGCTCCTGCAGCAATAATGGAATTAGAGCCAATTTCGCAATTATCCATTACTATTGCGCCCATACCAATTAATACATTATCGTGAACTAAACTACCATGTACAATAGCATTGTGTCCTACAGAAACATTATTGCCTAAAATTGTTTTGGTCTTTTGATAAGTGCAGTGTATCACAGCACCATCCTGAATATTAACTTTATTGCCTAAACGGATGGAATTTACATCGCCTCGCACTACAGCATTAAACCAAAAGCTACAGTCTTCACCGCAAATTACATCGCCCACAATAGTTGCGTTTGGTGCTACAAAGGTGTTTTTTCCTAAATTGGGTTCAATTCCATTAACAGGTAAAATAAATGCCATAAACTTATTTAGAAGAAATGATTTTAGTTCTTAGATCTGTAATCTTTGTATCCAGTTCTTTCATCGCATCTAATGTAAATACATTATCCGTTTTTGAATCAATAATTAGTTTAACTGCTTTTAAATCCTCTAAAACATAAGCGGTTTCATCAGGTAATTTAGAGGATAGTAACAACTCCATTAAATTATCTAACGATTCTTTTTGTGCGAATATTTCTTTTACGATGGGTTCGTTTTTAGTTTCCTTAGCTGTTTGGCAAGCTACATAAAGACCTTCAATCCAAGCGCCAGCAACTAATAAAGAAGATGTACCAGGACGATTATTTTTTCTTAAAGTTTCATCAGCACTTTTAAAAGCTTGTGTAATAATACTTAAAGTTGAATCTCTGTTAGATTGATTAGCAGTCATGCGATCTCCCATATTTTCATCAAAAGAATTACTGACACCAATACTCTTTGCAATAATACTCACGCATTTAAAAAATAACATCGATTCTTGAGTTTGGTCGTAAATGCTTGCTACGTTTAAATCTGCACCATACACACCCAAATTAAGGGCTCTACTACTTTCTAATAAATATCTACTTACGTCGTCGGGATTATTTAATAATTGAACGTTGTATTCTGCATTCGCTAATTTGGTTAATTCCAAAATGGTAGCTCTTGATGAAATCGTATTAAATACATTTTGTGCTGAAATTTTTTGAGAATCAAGACCAACAGCTTGTATTTCATCGTCTGTTGTATTTAGTTCTTCTTGTTTATTTCCTCCGCACGAACTTATTAAAAGAACAACTGAAGAGGTTAAGAAAAAAAGTTTAATTTTTAAAAGCATAGAGTATTTATTATTTAAGTAAATATACTTTTTTATTAAAATAAATTTATATTATTTATTGGTTATTTTTTCACACCATTTTTATAGGTAATACGGCTGATTTCTTTACCTGTTTTATCATAAAAAACCCAATCGCCGTGTGCAACACTTTGTTTTTTACCTTTTCGTTTTTCACTAACCACTTTGTAATTACTTTCGGATTGTATTTTGTTGTTAGAGAAATAAGAAATGGATTTCCCAGACAAACGTCCATCTTTAAAGCCTTGAGTCTTCATAATACCACCAGTTTCATAATAGTATGTCCAAGTGCCATGTTGTTTTCCTTTGCTGTAATTACCATCACTATCAATAAAGTTTCCTTTTTCGTAGTAGCTTGTCCAATGACCGTGTTTAATTCCGCTTACATAAGAACCTTTTTCTCGGTACTGCCCAGTTTCGAACCAATATTCCCAAAAGCCTTGCTTTTTACCTTTTTCGTTATAAGTTCCTTTGTAGTTAGCTTTTCCATTCATATACCAACCTTCCCATAAACCAGTAATTTGAGCATCTTTAAAACTTCCTTGATCCTTTAATTGCCCATTGTTATACCAACTTTGCCATTGCCCGTTTTCTTTGCCAGCAACATAAGAGCCTTCTTGTAATTTTTTACCATTCTCAAACCAAGTTGTCCAAATGCCCGTTTTTAAATCATTGTCAAAATTACCTTGTTTCCATTTTTCGGTAGTTGGATAAAAATATTCCCAAGTGCCTGTTTGTTTATCATCTAAAAAATATCCTTCTGATTCTTTATTCCCATTACTGTAATAGTAAGTCCATTTATCGTTTCGTAAACCATCTTTTAATGTTCCTTCCATTTCTTTTTCACCTTTTTCGGTAAAGAATTTCCAGAGACCGCTTTTCTTTCCGTTTACAAACCAGCCTTCGCTTTTTTCTTTATGATTTTGGTAGTAAGAAGAGTAGAAACCATTCAATACGCCTTTTTCATAATTAGCTTCATAGTCCAATTCCCCGTTAGGATGAAAGTAGCGCCATAAGCCATTCATAAAGCCTTCTTTATAGGCGCCTTGAGCTTTAATAATTCCACTGTTGTATTGTGCCGTAATGGTTCCGGAACCATTTGTAATAATTTGTTTTCCTAATTCATTCCACATATTGTGAATAGCAAAAGCAACAGAATCCACGTATTCCTTTTCTAATTTTTGTTGACCATTTTCGTAATATTCAATAATCTTTCCGCAGGGTTTGCCTTTACAAAATGAGGAAACAGAAGCTGGTTTTCCGTTTTTATAAAAGGTTTTTACTTCGCCTTCTTTTACATCATTTTCAAATTTTCCAGAACTTTCTAATTGTCCGTTATCAAAATAATATATCCAATCACCTGTTTTTTTTCCTTTGGCAAAGGATTCACGACTTTTTACCGTTTTGTTTTCGTGGTACGATGTCCAAATACTATCAGGTAAATTTTGATTAAAAACGGTTTCTTGTGCTAACTCACCAGTTTTAGAATAGTAATAATTGTGCCCGTTTTTTTTGCCTCGATTATAATTTTCGATAGCTTTTAAAACTTTATTTTCATAATAAAAATACCACGTACTATCTTCTTTTCCGTTGTAAAATGAACCTTTACGAGATACGTTACCATTTTTGTAATACTCTACATGGCGTCCATGAGGCATGCCTTTTACAATATTGGATTCGGATTTTAGTTTTAATTGTTCACTATCGTAGTATTCTTTTTTAGGTTGTGCAAAAGCTGAGAAGCTTAAAAAAAGAAAGGAAATAAATAAGAGTTTGTATGCCTTCATAACAGTAAAATTAAGGTTATAACGACTTTTAAGGTGTGGGATACAAAAAAATTGTAAACAATAGGAGGTTTAATAACGTATTGGAAAAACAAAACTCTGCCAGTATTCTAAACGCTGGCAGGGTTGAATATAAAAAGAGATTATTTTCCTTTAAACTCAGGCTTACGCTTTTCTAAAAAAGCATTTACACCTTCGGCGTAATCTGAGGTAGATGCTGCATCTACTTGTATAATACCTTCGCGCGCTAATTGTTTATCGTGTGTGTTAAATAAGCTTTCGTTTAATAAACGCTTCGTTAAGCCCATTGCTTTTGTTGGCATATTGGCTAATGTATTCGCAAAAGCCAAAACATCCGCCATAAAGGTTTCATCAGCAAATACTTTATAAATCATACCTATTTGTTGAGCTTCGGTTGCCATTACTTTGTCGCCAGTCATCATTAAAGCAGTTGCTCTTTGAAAACCAACTAAACGAGGTAAGAAAAATGTTCCGCCGCTATCTGGTATTAAACCAATTTTACTAAATGCTTGAATAAAAGAAGCAGAGTTTGTTGCGGTTACGATATCGCAAGCCAAAGCAATATTAGCGCCAGCACCAGCGGCAACACCATTAACCGCAGCTATGATTGGTTTTTCAATTTTACGGATTCTTAAAATAATGGGATTATAATGCTCGTCAACTATTTTTGCAATGCCAGGTCCGTTTGGGTCAATAGCTTCTGCTAAATCTTGTCCTGCACAAAAAGCTTTGCCAGTTCCTGTTAATACAATAGCTCTAACGTTATCATCAGCTTCTGCTTTATCTAAAACGCTTTGAAGTTCCAAAGCCATTTCACGATTAAAACTATTGAATTTATCTGCACGGTTTAAAGTAATAACCATGACTTTATCTTGTAATTGAGAAAGTATGTAGCTCATAATTGATTTAATTAATGAGCTAAAATTGGGATTTATTTTTTGGAAAACGAAATTTTATATTGAGTTCCTTTTTCGTCGCTGGTTAAATTGCAAGTACCATTAATTTGTTCAATTAAACCGCCTAAAATCTCCATACCGATAGAGCTTTTAGGAATGACCGTTTTGTCAAATCCTTGTCCATTATCTTTAATAGTTAAAAATACTTGTTTGTTATTTTCAACTAATAAAATTTCGATTGCTCCTTCTTTTTTGTTTGTAAAAGCATGTTTATAGGCATTGGTAATTAATTCGTTAACAATTAAAGCTAAAGGAATAGCTGCCGAAATATCTATATCTACTTCTGTAATGCCTTTTATGATTTTAATATGCTCAAAGGACTTATATGAATCAGAAATATGTTCAATAATTTGATTGAGGTATTCTTTAAAATTAATGTGAGAATAGGATTTTGCTTTATAAATTAATTCATGAACCGTGGCAATAGAATCTAAACGATTACGGCATTCCATAAATAATTGTTTATGATAATGATCATTTGATTTCTCGCTTTGTAAATTCATTAAGCTTGCTACAATACTTAAATTATTTTTCACACGATGATTCACTTCTTGTAATAGAATATTTTTTTCGTCTAATGCTAATTCTAAAGCTTGTTTTGCTAGTTGCTTATTATGCGATTCAATAGTTAATGATAGCATTTGTGCAGCTACCAATCCATATTTTTGTTCTTGCAAGGTCCACTCGCGGGGACATCCAACATTTTCAAAACAAATAACGCCAACCATTTCTCCTTCAATCCTAACTGGAACATCCATCAAGGATTGAATATCATGTGGCTTTAAATAAAATTCATAAAGCTCTGCTGTTTTTGTTTCGGTTAGTGTATTTCGAGTGATGATTATTTTTTCGGTTTCAAATAGGCTGAAATACAAAGGCATGGCAATACGAGGCAATGCCGTTTGTGGTACTAGTTTGTTTTCTCGCGCATCAAAATTTCCAATACATTGGATTTGAGTTTTTTCGGTATCAAATAACCATGCATTTACACGTGTAGTTTGCATAGCTCTTGATGAAGATTCTAATATTTCATAAATAGCTTCATTCAATTGGCCATCTCTAATTTTACGAGATTTAGCAAGATTTTCAATCGTCAAACTTTTTTTAATAATATCTTTTCGTACTAAATTTTGTTGGGTATTATCTCGTAAATAAAATACAAAATACGTTTCGCTGTTGGCCTCATCTTCTTGATATAAAATTCGGAAAGCGATATTGATGTATTTTTTTGTTTTATGTTTAAAGTTTTCGGTATTGTAATATTCACCATATTTCATGGCTTTATCCAACGCTTCATCAAATAAAAAAAGAGGATTAATAAATAAGGATTGAAATCCATCTTTTAAGATTTCTTCATCGCTATAACCTAATAATGAACTGTTATTTGACGTTTGAAAAATAATTTCACGTTTTTGATTTAAAACAAAAACATGTTCTAAAAAATTATTGACGATGAGGTTGAAAAAGGATTTACTTACCATGCTCAAAATACTTTAAGCTAAGATAATACTTATTTCGTAATATAAAAATAGTATTTAGTCGAAATTAAATGCATTTGAAATAATCAAAGGGCTCCAAACAATCTTCACATTGATGTAAAGCTTTACAGGCCGTGCTACCAAATTGAGAAATTAATTTGGTGTTTTGAGATTTGCAGCGTGGACAAGCGATATTTTTAGTTTTACCAGTTAGCCAACTTTTATCTTCGGTGCTATGCTCAGGCGGTGCGATACCGTAAATTCTTAGTTTTTCTTTGGCTTCAGCTGTAATCCAATCGGTTGTCCAAGGAGGAGAGAAAATAGTATTAATTGAGATATTGGTGAACCCATTTTCTGTCAATTTTTTTCGCACATCATCTTCTATCTGTTTCATGGCTGGGCAGCCAGAGTAGGTAGGCGTGATTTTTAAAGTAAGCGACACCTCGTCCGTAATATTAATATCTCTAATAACGCCTAATTCGATGATAGAAATGACTGGAATTTCTGGATCGGGGATTTCAGAAAGTAATAAAAGTATGTCTTCTTTGGTTTTCATATTTTAACCGCAAAGATCACAGAGATTTTTTGCGCAGAGAGTATTGGGTAATTATAAGATAAATATCGCTGCAATAATCATGATGATGATAATCACAATGTATTGCCAAATATCTACAAAGTAAGGCGATATTTTTTTCCAGGATTCTTTAAAGCTCATTAGATAATCACTAATAGATAGTTTTTCTTAAATTCTGTTTTGCAATCTGATTTAATATTTTCGATAAATATTTTTTGCCCACCTTTCATCTCTTTCACAATTGATTTTATGTCGCCAGTAATTTCATTGCTTTTCATTTTGATATTCCTTTTTGCTTCAGGAGTATCAATAGCAAATTGATACTCAGATACAGGACATTCTTTAGGAATAGAAGGCAATAATTCTTGTAAAGTTTTTACTTTCGAAAATTGTGATTTTGTGATTTTTATTTTTTCGGTTCTATCGCCTTGCGAAAAACTTAAAGCACTGATGCAAACAAAAATTAGTACATAAAATAATTTCATACAAAATAAATTAAAATTACCATTTAGCATCAGGATACATTCTTGGCAAAGCTTGCATCTCTGCTAAAATAAATGCCAAATGTTCTGTATGAATTCCTTTGCGGCTACCAGTTTGCATAAATACATTTTCTGGTTGTGTTAAAGTACATTTTGCTAATAAATCAGCCATGTGTTTTTCCCATTTGGCTTTCACTAAATTCAAATCAACAGCGATACCTTCTTTTAATAAAATTTCATCAACTTCATTCATTTCAAATAACTCGCCAGTATATTGCCATAATTGGTTAATAGCAGTTTGTGCTTTATTATGACTTTCTTCAGTACCATCACCAAAACGTTCTAACCAAGATGAGGTATGACGTAAATGATAGGTTACTTCTTTAATTGATTTTTGGGCAATACCAGCTAAAGTTTCGTCTTTACTTTTTGCTAATTCTGTAAAAAAATAATAATCAAAACAATCCATGATTGCTTGACGAGCAATGGTTTTGGCATAATCGCCATTTGGTTGTTCTGTTATTTGGGCATTAAAAAACTGTCTATCATTTCTGAAATAAGCTAAATCATCGGCGCTTCTGCCTTTGTTTTCGATCGTTGCAGCATATTCTAATAATGATTTTGCTGCACCTGTAATATCTAGAGCAATGTTAGTTAAAGCTAAATCTTCTTCTAAAAAAGGACCGTGGCCTGTCCACTCACTTAAACGTTGTGCTAAGATTAAGTTAGTATCTCCTAATCGTAATGTATAATTAAATAATGCTTCTTGTGTTGTCATTTTGTTTTTTCTTGAACCGCAAAGAACACAGAGGTTTTTCGCTAAGGTCGCTGAGTATTTTGTTTTTAAATTAAAGAGTTAAAAGTTTTGGCTTTGTCTGAATCATAATCCCTTCAGTCAAATAGTCTCTTAAATCTTTTCAGTCTTTGTTATAATTACATATGCCCTATAGCATCCGGAATTTGATAAAACGTAGGATGACGATATACTTTATCGTTTGAAGGCTCGAAGAAAGGACCGATATCTTCTGGGCTACTAGCTACAATAGCGTTAGATGGAACTGCCCAAATCGAAACTCCTTCTCCACGACGAGTGTATAAATCTCTTGCATTTTGCAAAGCCATTTCTTTATCAAACGCATGTAAACTTCCGCAGTGTACAAAAGGTTGCCCTGCTTTTTTTTGTAAAAATATTTCCCAAACTGGGCCTTGATTATCTGACAGTGTATTCTATTTAGTGTTTAGTAGTTTTATTTTGTTTGGTGACTGAGCGGAGTCGAAGTCACCGTATTTAAGCTGCTTCGTAAACCTCTTTACGTTTTTTAGCAAAAGCTTGTGCTGCTTCCCTTACCCAAGCGCCTTCATCATGCGCTTTGTTACGAGCCGCTAAACGTTCTTTGTTGCATGGACCGTTTCCGCTAATTACTTGTTTAAACTCAGCCCAATTTGGCTCGCTGTAATCGTATCCTTTTTTTGCTTCGTTCCATTTTAGATTTGCATCAGGAACGGTTAAGCCTAAATATTCTACTTGTGGAACCGTTTGATTGACGAATTTTTGACGCAATTGATCATTTGTTTCACGCTTAATACGCCATTTCATGGCATTTTCGCTATTTGGAGATTCCGCATCCGGCGGACCAAACATCATCATTGTTGGATACCACCAACGGTTTAAGGCGTCTTGTGCCATTGCTTTTTGATCAGCAGTACCAAATGACAAGTGAGTCATAATTTCGAAACCTTGACGCTGGTGAAAGCTTTCTTCCTTGCAAATACGCACCATAGCACGTGCATAAGGTCCGTAAGAAGTACGTTGCAACATCACTTGATTCATAATAGCAGCACCATCTACTAACCAACCCACTGCACCAATATCTGCCCAAGTTAAAGTTGGATAATTAAAAATAGACGAATATTTTGCTTTACCAGTGTGTAAATTATTTAATAATTCATCGCGACTAACACCTAAAGTTTCAGCAGCTGTATATAAATATAATCCATGTCCACCTTCGTCTTGCACCTTAGCCAATAAAACTACTTTAGCGCGTAAACTTGGCGCACGAGTAATCCAATTACCTTCTGGCAACATTCCCACTATTTCAGAGTGCGCGTGTTGTGATATTTGGCGAATTAAATGCTTACGGTAATTATCCGGCATCCAATCTTTAGGCTCCACCATTTCATTTTTGGCTAATTTGCCTTCAAATACATCTTCAAATTGAGTAAGTTCCATCTTTTTTGTTTATGAATTATACAAATATAAGCTTTTGACCGCTTTTTTTCAAAGGTTTTATCCTCATTTTATACCTGTTTAAACAATAAAAATCATTTACTGTTTAATTATCACATTAATATTTTATTTTTGCGCAACTAAAATTAAAAAAATGGCAAGATTCCACACCTTAATAGTAAAAGATATTCGCAGAGAAACAGCTGATGCTGTTTCCATTGCTTTCGATATTCCTTTAGCAATTCAACACGAATACCAATTTAAACAAGGTCAATATATTACAGTTAAATTAACCGTGAATGGCGAAGAATTACGTCGTTCATACAGTATTTGTACCAGTCCTTATAGCGAAAAAGAATTACGCGTAGCTGTAAAAGAAGTACAAGACGGAAGAGCTTCAACTTTAATGAACCGTACATGGAAAGTAGGTGACGCTGTTGAGGTAATGACTCCAATGGGAAATTTTAGTTCAATTTTATCAGGTAATAACAAAAAACATTATGTGTTATTTGCTGGTGGAAGTGGTATTACACCTATGATGAGTATTTTGAAAAGTGTTTTATATATCGAAAAACAAAGTAACGTTACTCTAGTTTACGCAAACCGTGATGAAGATTCAGTGATTTTTAAAACTGAGATTGAGAAAATTGTTTCTGAAAATTCGGATAGAGTAAAAGTATTAAACGTTTACGATAACCCTAAAACACAAGTAAGCGATTTACAAAAAGGATTATTATCAGTTGATAGAGTAAAAGCTATTGTTGAAAATTACGGTGGCGTTAACGCAGATGAATATTTTATTTGTGGTCCTGGTCCAATGATGGAAAACATTAAACAAGGATTAGAGAATTTAAAAATTGCCAAAGAAAAAGTTCACATCGAATATTTTAGTGCGGTGGCTGATGCTGTCGCAAAAGCAGAAGGCGCAGTTGTAACAGGTGCTGATGTTAACAGTGAGGTAACGGTTATACAATACGGTATTGAAACGACGATGAAATTAAATACTGCAGGTTTAACTATTTTAGATGCAGCTATAGATGCAGGTGTTGATGCGCCATTTAGTTGTAAAGGGGCTGTTTGTTGTACTTGCCGTGCTAAGGTAATTGAAGGAAAGGCAAAAATGGATGCAAACTTCGCCTTAACTGATGCTGAGGTTGAAGATGGTTTTATTTTAACTTGCCAAGCGCATCCTTTAACTGAAAAGTTAGTTGTTGATTTTGATGCAATTTAAGATTTGATTGATATAAAATGAAAAAGCCTCTACATTTTGTGGGGGCTTTTTATTTTTTTATCTGTTCCTTTTTTTCAATAGGAACATCGTCGATAAATACTCTAAAATTATCAAACCATGCTTTCCCTTCTCCAACAAGTAAACCACCTACTAATATTTTTGTTTCTTCTGAGTTAAAAGGTAAGGTTATACTATATTCTTTCCAGTCGTTAGTGCCTAAAATAGGTTCTTCTTGCATGTTATTAAATTCTAACATTTCTTTGTCTTTATTTATTCTCATCCATAAACCTGCCCAACCATCTTTTACGTTTTCTGTTTTTACATAAGCTTTTAAGGTAATTTTTTTTCCTTCAAACCTACTTAATATTGTAAGTGCGCAAGCACCAAAATTTCGGTCTTTCGCTTTTGTGTCTTCACTAATTAGTAGAGCATATTTTCCTTCTTGAACAGTAAGCGAATCAATACTGGTAATGTATCCATAAGCTCGCCCTTCTATATACAATAGATCACAATATTTTAAACTGCCATTTTTGTTTTTTCTTTCAATGGTTCCATTGATTTCACTTTGAGAAAAAGATGTTGATGCAATTAATAAGAGGATGAAAAGATATAGTGTGTTTTTTGTCATAAGCATTATAATGCGGCTTTTAGTAAAAGACACAAAATGTGTAGATCATTTTTATCATTTATTATTTTAAACTCTCTACCAATTTTTCAAAATTCACTTCTTCTTGAGTTCCAGAAGCCATGTTTTTTAGCATCACGGTGTTGTTGGCCATTTCGTTGCCACCAACAACTCCCACAAAAGGAATTTGTTTTTTATCAGCATACTCAAATTGTTTGGCAATTTTCTTCACCACATCTGGATATACTTCTGCATTTATACCTAAAGCTCTTAATTTAGAAACTAAACCTACGCAGTGCATTAATTCGGCTTCACCAAAATTGGCTAATAAAATTTTTGTGGTAGATACTCTATTGACAGCTTCAGGAAATAAATTTAATTCTTCCATCACATCATAAATACGATCAACGCCAAAAGAAATACCAACGCCTGATAAACCTTTTAGTCCGAAAATACCCGTTAAATCATCATAACGACCGCCACCTAAAATACTTGGAGTAAAGGTTCCAGCATTGGCTTTTGCTTCAAAAATGGTTCCTGTATAATAATTTAAACCACGCGCTAAAGTAATATCTAATTCAACGGTGATGTGTTTGATATTAAGTGTATTCAAATTATTTAATAAAAATTCAATTTCTTCAATTCCTTTTTTTCCTACTTCGCTATTTGCTAAAAATGTTTTTAAAGTGCTTACTTTATTTTCATTTGAACCTGATAAATCAATTAAGGGTTCTAATTGTTTAATAGCAGTTTCCGAAATTCCTTTTTCTTGCAATTCTTTTACGACGCCGTCTTTACCTATTTTATCCAACTTATCAATTGCAACCGTAATGTCAATGATTTTATCGCTGGCATTTAAAATTTCAGCAATGCCACTTAGTATTTTTCGGTTATTAAATTTCACCAATACTGGAATATTTAATTCAGAAAATGATTTATCCATCATGGCAATTAATTCTAATTCATTAATTAACGAGTTAGAGCCAATCACATCGGCATCGCATTGGTAAAATTCGCGGTAACGACCTTTTTGAGGTTTATCGGCACGCCAAACAGGCTGTATTTGATAACGTTTAAAAGGGTAGGTGAGTGCGTGGTTATTCATTACTACATAACGCGCAAATGGCACGGTTAAATCGTAACGCAAAGCTTTTTCGGTTAAAGCTTCAGAGTTATATGATTTTTCTAAAGAGGTATTAAATTCTTTTTTGAGTAATTCTTTTTTATCGTCTTTACTCTCGTGTATGCGAGAATTTAAAACTTTAAAAATTAATTGATCACCTTCTTCGCCATATTTACCAGTTAAGGTTGTAATATTTTCCATCGTTGGCGTTTCAATAGGAGCATAACCAAACAATTGAAAATTGGTTTTAAGGATATTGAAAATATATTGGCGCTTTTGCATTTCTGCAGGACCGAAATCTCTGGTGCCTCTTGGAATGGATGGTTTCATGATATGAATAAAACCATAAAAATATACATTTAAAGAGAGCTTTGCAAAGAGAATATAGGGCATAAAAAAGCCTTCAATTAGTGAAGGCTTTTTCTTAAATCGATTGTATCTTATTTCACATGCGCTTCTTCTACCTGAAGCACCTCATAGTAAGTTGGGCTATTTGGATCCGCATCATATACATAAGCAATGATATGGCATTTTGATGCGTTGTATGCTGAATTAATTGAATAATTAGGGAATGCTTTTACAGCAGAGTCATTTGCTACAGCACCACTAGTAAAAATAGGGTCGCCAAAAGAACTATTAACAGCTTCTCTTAAAACGTGATTGAACTCGTAATCTGGAATTAATTGACTTCCGGATGGTAATCTATAATCTAATTGTTCAGCAATAATGCTGTCTTCAGATAATAATACCACTAGTTTGTATATACCAGCATTATTAGTTAATGATTTAACAGTAATGCTTGTGTTTAAGTTATTGTTTGATGTTGTAAAAGTATTTCTAATCTTAATTTCAAATTTAGCTGGACTGCTAAGCATTTGAGCTACATCGCCTTCCCATGTTGTAAAAGCCTTGATGAAATTAGCTGAGCCAAATCCAGATCTATTGATTAATCCATTTGGATTCCCTGCTAAAGAAACGCCAAAAGTATTGTCGTAAGCCGTGCTAGTAGGATTTCTTAAATCTGTAGGGTATGTGGCATTTATATTAGCAAAAAATCCTGCATGAATAGCCAAAGCAACTACTTGTCCTGGATACTTTTTTGTTAAGTATTTTAAAGTGTCAGCTGCTGCCGGGCAATTGCCACATTTGTGTCCAGTGTAATCTTCAACAAATACTTTCCTATTTCCTTTAATAGCTTCTGCGTTTGGATCTTTTACATTTTTAACTTTATCACAACTTACTATAATTAATATAATTGCAATTAAGATGGTGATTTGATAAATTATTTTTTTCATAGTACTATTATTTAATCTATTTATTAAAAACTGGATGAAATACTAATGTTTAAGCCACTTGATGAAGGCACAAATCGGCAAACACCACCAGCGCAAAAAATACCTTGACGTTGACGACCGTAACTTACAGAAACTCTTGTAGGTCCGTTTGTATAGCCTAACATTCCAAAATAATAATGTATTTTTTTTGATTCAATTGGGTTTTCGTAATTGTATTGATCGGCTAAAGTAATGCTCCAATGAGAAGTTGGCGTCCATTCAATTAAGCCAGATACCCATGATCCAGTGTTGCTAGTAATGTTTTTATTTCCATTCGCATCAATAGCATGTTCTTTATAATCATAATCTGCAAAAAAACCTTGTGCTTCAAAGCGAATAGCAGAACCAGTTTTGTATCTCCAGGTAACATCTAGCACGCCAATGTGAGATTTAATATCTGGATGTTCCTCTTTATCAGGAGTATTAAATTGTACAATAGATTGATTTAAAAATTGATTAGCATACATCACTGTCAATTTTAATTTTTTATTTAATTTTTTAGTGATTTCAATATTAAAATCATGATAATATTCTTCTCCAAGATTACTGTAATTGGTTGAATATTTAAAGTTTCTCAAAGTATCGTTAATTGGAGCTATTCCAACGGTATCAGTTGCGAAATATGCTGATGCATTCAGTGTAATGTCCATTCCATATTTACCTCCTAACCAAGTTCCTTTTTTTACTTTATATTGTATCTCTCCTGTTCCGCCAACTTCTCCATTTGGTTGAGTTGCATACGGGTAATATGCCATTAATGAATACGTATGAAATTTGCTGAAATCTGGCTGGTAATTAATCATGGCAATCGTATTTTGCGCATCTCTATCACTTCTAAAACTCATGTTGTCTAACATTTTTCCAGAAAGCATTGCCGAAAATCCATCTGTTCCATACGATGCAGAGGCAATAACCGCGTGACCTTGCTGATAGCTGTATTTATTTTGATAAGATGGATCGTTTGCTTTATTGGCATACTCTGCATTAAAATTAAATCCGCCTCTAATGATAGTGATACGTCCAGCACCTGTAGCCACATTTTGCGGCAAAACTAATGTTGGATTTTGATCTTCTTGATATTTACTTACAAAGCTTCCACCTATAATTACTTTTGTTTTAGATTTTCCTAAAATAGAATCAAATACATCCATGATATTTACTTCAGCGTCAATTCCACGAACTACTCCAGGTGATAACGAAAAATACGTACGTTGTTTACCTACTAAACCTTTAATGGTAATACCATTTTTTGGAGTAAAAATAACGCGCATTCCGTCTAATGCATTATCATAAAGCAGTCCACGATTTTCATAAGCTCTTAAAGTAATTCCACTACCAAATTGCTCATAAAAATTACCAACTGTAATATCAATATCTTTGTGCTGATATCTAGCAAAGCGATAAGGGACACCAGAACCTTTGTAGCCTGGCAAATAACCTAATAATGGTGGGTTATAACTTTCAAAACGAACACCAGCACTAAAACCACCTTTTGAATAATTAATATTTCCAAAGGCATTGTATCTAAATAATTCACTGCCCGGATCGGCATCTATGATAGTGTCTTTTTGATAATAAGCGGCATCTATCTGAAAATTACCGTGAACCGAACCTAACTCATTTAATATTTGAGAGTTGGCTGTATTGCAGAATAATGCAGCAGAAGAAATAATTAAAAAGCGTGTAATAGATTTTACAGACATATAATGTTAGTGGTTAGGTAATTAAAATAGGAATTAGTGAGCTGCTATTTTTTCGCCTTTGGCTAATTTTCTAACATGTTCAAATAATTTTTCTTC
>SXGR01632986.1_pt1 | contig 14933 bp, 18 predicted proteins | sample 3174711 | NCBI WGS metagenome assembly SXGR01 (sample SAMN11356860, study PRJNA531348) | freshwater metagenome | isolation source: freshwater sample F1-60 | place: China: Fuxian Lake, Yuxi | collected 2017-12-25
CTGGACTCAGCAATCCCTGTTGGCCTTCAATGACTTACGCGTGTCACTAAGCTGTGTGTAAGAAAATGTGTAAGTAAATATCGTGTTTTTGACAGCTATTTTCTGCATCAAAAACACTGCCGCACGCAGAGCTTAGTCAACGATCAAAGAAAGCGATGTGAAGGTGAGAATTCGGTTTTGACACGAGTCTTCTATGTATCCGCATTCGACATTTGTCGTTTACAACGACCATGAGAGCGTTTGCAGGCCATCGAGCTAACGCTTCCACCGCCTATGGCGTTTGTCCCTGGCCGATCAGCACATCCGCCTCCCGAAGCTTATGGATGATCTCCTCGGTCGTGTATCTCTGCTTCGCCATCGTCCACGTGTCCTGCCCCATTTTTGAACCTTAAACCTAGGCCAAAAATACCGGGGTAGGTCACCGTGGAGATAGGACTCATGACTAGTCCGGTCTGTGAGCGCCTTTCGCGACGATATCTAGTGTCTTGTCGAAGTATCCGACGAACTGGTCGGTGACGACGTCATCCCCGATCGTGGCATCCGGATCAGTGATGCCATTGGAGAGCCGCAGAAAGAACCGGTTCGGCGGCCGGGACTCGGGATTATCGATGAGGTCGCTAAGGAGCGTCATGTCTGTTACGAGTGTGTGAAAGGGAAGCGGCCAATCTAGTCGATTATCGGCTCAGGAAACCATGCAGACCGATCGATCTGGCCGCAGTAGACGAAGTCGAGACCATTGCCGTCCCCCGCGCTCACCGGCGTGAAGATGGCGCCATGCTCGTTGACGTAAAACCTGCCGCCTTGATGGCCACGCAGATCGGCGATCGGCTTGGTGGCACGGGAAACTGCACCGCGGTCGCCGAGAACCTTCGACAACTGCACCCTCCTAGTCATGTTCGTCCGCACGGTAGGTGAAGTAGTGTCGGTCAGCGCCGGTGTCTCGTAGTAGATGTCGTTGCCGCCGGCGGCGAGCACGTACGGGATCCCGGGGCGAGGCCCGTACCACTTCTCGCCCGGTCGGAGCGCATGGCCGTCGGCGTTTACGGGCAGGGTCGTCAGCGGCTTGCCTTCAAAGTCGAACACAAAGTCCTCTTCAGCAAGTCCGGCGTAGTAGTACTCGGATGACGTACCTGCCTTCACGGGTACGAGCACATGGCGAAACTCGTTGATGTAGAAGGCTCCTCCGGGCTGATTAGCGACTGCTTTCTTAACTTCGTTCACGAGCGTGGCGAGCCCCGTATCTCCACCTTCAACGGCAAGGAACCGAAGTCCGTCACCGACGTCGTATCCGACTGTGACGCGCCACTGGCCGCCCTCGAAACTGACGGTGTACTTGGCAAGCTTGATTACGTTCTGCGGCCACAAACCGCGATACAGCGTTGGCATAGTTCCTCCTACTCAATCCAGTCGTCGAGATGGGGCCACTTGTCGATATCGATCTGGCCCACGTAGAGGCAGTGCAACTTGTCGCGGACCTGCCGTTTGGTAATCACATGACCTCTGGCAGTGACGCGCACGCGCCCCGATTGCTCACCGGGTCGCGCGGCGCGGAAGCCTTGTGCAAGGGTTGCGTTCGCCGCAGTTATTGTGTGTGTCGCATCATCGCGGCCATAGGCCGTGGGGTGGTACCACGAGCAGGAAAGCGAGCCATTGGAGGCGATCGTGCACTCCAAGCCAGTGCTCGCGGGGCCCGGCCACCAATCTCCCGGCTTCAGCCGCCCCGGCTTGTCGAGGCTGAACGCCCCGCCATCCGGTGTCTCCAGCACGACATCGCCTGCGTACTTACCGAGGTACGCACGCTGGCCCCGTTCTGCTTCGCTCTGCAGCGGCTTCACGATAGTGCCGTTCGGAAGGAGCAGCACCCGACCGCCATCGAATGCGTCGAGCACCAACTTTTCGAGTTTCAGGACACCGGGCGAACGTCGCACCGGCCAGAATGTACGGCCATCTTCGTTCTCCACCCACGTATCGAGTCGGCCAAGATTGAAGCGGAACCCTCGATACTTACCTCCGGCGGGCGTGAAAGGCCCCCACCACCTTGGAAATGGCCTGTCCGCAGGAACGAAGCTGAAATTCATGACATGAACTCCAATGCTGCAAGCGGGGTCGGGTGGTCGATCCGATTGCCCTCGACCTCGATCCAGTAAGTCTGCTGGCCATCCCAGTAAAGGTCCGTCACCCGCCCGGTGCCATCGCGTTCGAGCTCAGAAATCCATGCGATCAGGGCATCTCGGGCGGCACCTGATTCGGGGGCAGTAGCGCTCTCCGTAGTCCGTGCATAGGGCTGTGTCTTTGACCGCACGTCCGCTTCGCGAATGATCTGTCGCTTGCCCGACTGCGAAATCAACCTGAAGCATGTTTTCGGACTCGTGTCCTTCGGCAGTTCACCAAGCACCCCGACAAATCGCCAGATGCTCTCGCCCTCCGGGGCTGTATCACTGCGCGCGATGACGTGTCCTGCGGGCGTTCGTACCGCTCGCCGATACCGGTTGAGTTCCAGAATCTTCTCGACCATTTCGCGAGGGGCTGGCACGAGCGTGTCGTCCGACAATCGCAGGTTGCCCGCCTGATCGACCTTCAGCTCCAGTCCTTTGGTCTGGGCCGGATACGAGTCACCGGAAAGCATGTACTTGACGTCGATGTCCGTGGATGGCGGCCTGTAGGGACGCGGTGGCTCATCCACCTCTTCCAAGCCCTCACCCCACACCACCGAATCTGACGTTGGTCTCCACAGCATGTAGCGGTTGCGTTCAGCGCCGACCAGCGACTCCCAGTCGGCCTTCTCGTAAATCGCCTCGTCCTCGCTGCCGCGAACGTAGAGCACGTATACGACTGCTGAACGGCCTCCCTGCTTGCGGCGCAGCATTCGGCCAAGGCTCTGAATGCGTTGCCGTACCGAGCTGTTCGAGGCCGCGATAATGCCTACATCTGCTGCGGGGACGTTGAAGCCTTCGACAAGCGACTTGGCACTTACGATCACCCTCGCAGTCCCGTCACGGAACGCTTCGATGCTCTCGGCCCGGAGCCCATCAGGCTGCTTGCTATGTTCGAGCACGGCCGGGAGGCCGGCATCGAGGGCATCGAGGAACAAGGCATCGACTTCTTCGATCTGCTCATGGAAGACGATTGCACGAGCGTCAGCCTGCGTCATGGAGTGCTGCAGGATGCTGAGCACTGCACCAGCACGGGCCTTCGCCCGATAGAGCAGCCTCTTTCGCTGGTTGGCCATCCCGATGAACCGCTCAGCGTCACCAAAGTCGCCTTTCTTGGCGACCGTCTTGCACCACGCCAGAAACGTCTGCTTGGACCTGCTCGCCGTGTACTTCCGCTTCAGGTCCTTGTGCAGTTCGCTGATCTCCCGGCTGAGCGAGTCGTACTGCTGCCGCTCATTGGGCAGCAGTTCAAGCCCGACGTGCACGACCTCGAACGGGGAGAGCAGGCCGGCTGCATGCGCCTGTTGTAGCGAGAGTTCGTAGATGATAGGCCCGAGTGCCTGCCCAACCTCGCTTGCGTTGTAGGCGTCGGCGGCAGGGAGTGTCTCGTCGTCGTCCGCAGACTCGGGGGTGGCAGACAGCCCTAGTGTGTATCGAGGCTCGGCGCCGAAAATCTTCCGCGCCTGTTCGGCTTTGGTGCGGTGGCATTCGTCGACCACCAAGAGCATGCGATCCGGCCAGCCTGCCTTTTGGACGAGGTCCGGCATTCGCTCGCGCGCGGAGTTCAACACACAGACCAGAATGCGAGCAGTCGCCAGCATGCCGGGCTGCCTGCCGCCACCCATGAAGGCGATGGCCAATTCCGGGATGTTGCTGCGGATGAGGTCAGCCTTCCACTGCACCATGAGCGGAATCGTCGGCACCACAATCACGAGGCGCAGGTCAGGATCCTTTGTATTCTGAAGTTCCTGAGCGGCAGCCAAGGCGAAAAGAGTCTTGCCGCCACCGGTCGCAACCTTCACCGTGCCTCTGCAGTGCTCCATCCACTTGGGCAGACAATCTTCCTGCCATGCGTGGAGCGTCATGCCCTCCGGTATGAGTCGCCACTTGTCAGGAATCTCAGTCGGCGAGGCTTCGGTAACTTCTTCACCACCGCCGTCTTCTTCATCGACGTCGACGGGAGTTCCTTTGTGAAGACGATCTGCCATTTGCCGACGCGTCTCCAACTGCAGAAACTGCAGCCGGGCACGGGCGTCGAAGATGGTCTCGGGGGTACGGGGTTGATCAGTCATAGAATTTGGTTGGGATAACCGAGTGCTGTAGGCTTGATGAGCGATGGCTCAGGGATCGCCGCCACCAAACTCAAGGTACGACGTCTCCAATACTGTCCAGTGAACCGCTTGAAATTCTCGGACCACGTTTAGAGTTAATTTCCGGCGTTGATGACACTCTGATCCATTGTTCTCGACGCGATTTTCCGGGCATATTCGAACGGCGTCGGATCGTTGAGACCCTGGTGAGGTCGACTCTCATTGTAGTCGACCCGCCAAGATTCGATCTTTATCCTTACTTCGTCAATCGTTTCAAACCAGTTCATGTTTAGGCATTCGTCCCGCAACGAATGTTAATGGTCGAAATTCAATTTCTAAGGGGCGTCGAATTGACTGGAAGTTTTCGATTATGAGTTTATGAAGCATCAGCTGCACTCCGACTGTTGCGCATCGTTACTCCGTCTCAACCTGACAAACCGCCGCCATCGCACGCGCTACCGCCTCATTTCGGGTGCGCGCGGAACTCGGGTTCCGTTGTGACACCCTTGAGGGTAGCAGTAACGAAGCAACGTGCGCGTTACGTGCAAAATTAGTCAGTTGCATCGGAGTGCCGTCATCATCCTCTTCAACGCCGGCTTCTATAATCCCCAAGACCATACCTTTGTCCGAGACGACTGGACTACCAGAGCTGCCGCGCTGGATCGGTATCGACACTTGAAGGAGTGTTGAATCGTCTTTGAAGCCTGATAACGACGATACAGTACCTTCTGTGAATTTCGCTTCCGAGCCCAGCATGATCGGCGACGGAAACCCAACGGCGAACGCTGGCATGCTGACGGTGATGTCCCGGATGCCAGCAAGCGGCAACCAATCTGGTGTCGCGAGTTCCGTCTTCAACAGAGCTAGATCATTTGAAGTCGAGCGACGGAGAATCCGCGCCTCTGCACGCCTTCCATCGGTCAGAGCGACCGTAATCTTTTCAGCACCGTCGACCACGTGCAAGGAAGTCATCAAAAGCCCATTGGGTGCGACAGCAAAACACGTGCCGACGCTCTTTACATAGTCCTCGTACTCAAATTGCCGAATAGCGTATGCGCATCGTCCGCCACGACAATCCGCCATGCGGATCCGAACACGCAACTTCTCAGAGTCCCCAGCACTGATCCGGACTTGCGGTCGATCGTCCTCTTCATCGTCGATACCGATGAGTCGACCATCGATGGTTTCGACTCTAATGTCGAGATCCCGGCAATCGCGATCGCATGCAGCAATGACCACGGACCGATGGGCACCTGCAATATCGAGCGGAACAACCGCCTCATCGCCATGACTGAGAATGCCGACTTTGGCAAGGCCAATCTCTCGAATCGTTTCATTCCGCCCGTCTGCGCGCGCCATGAGCCATCCGCTGAATTCGGCTGCATCCAAACGGGCTTGATGCTCACTGACCGCAATCGTTTCAGAGCAGCCCAACAGCGACAATGCGGTTATCGCTCCAACACCACCTCGGACAATACTTGCTCTATTCGTCATTAGAGTAGTTTTCCGTCAATCCAAACTCACGACTTAGGCGCGAGCTTGTGATGTTTTAAATAGTCCTCAACTTGTACGGCAAAGTTAGCGGCCCCGCTTTGAACGCGCTCGCGGGAACTGCAGTAAAAGATGCGTGACTTTGAAGACATTCCCGGCGTCCCGTCATAGAACTCTTCCGCCTCGCCGTCCGCGATGCCCTCAACGATATCCAGAAGAGCGTCTATCTCGATATCCTCTTCAACATCGCCATCCGGATAGAGATCGTAGATCGCTGCCCACGCTGCTGAGAACGCGTCATCGAGTGCACCACCCTCTGCACATCGAAAAGTGACATCGAGAATAAGCAGAGCGTGCTCGCACGGATCAGTCTCCGCGCAATACGGGCAAATCGATTCGGCCGGCTCTTCGTCGTCATCGTCGTACATACACCACCTCGGTTATCGGATGGCTCACATCACGGCGCGTTATCCCAAGACAATGAAGTGCGTTTTGCGAGCTTAAAGTTTGCAATTGGCCATCTCCGCACGACGCTCTCCGTCGGCCAGATTAATAGGACCGATCCCGCCTCGTGCTTCCAGCAGCCCTCATTGGTCATACCTTTACCAGTAAAGTAGAAGGCTCTCCGCATTCCCTCTGCAGTGACATTGTTCGTACCGAGCTGGAACGACTCAATCTTTTGCGTGCAAGGGTCCGTAGTCAGCACGGTTCGCCCCTTTCGATCGTCAAGCATCCCACCGATAGCGAACGTACCGGCGTAAAGATCACTCGATATAGTCAAAAAGAGAATCACCAATATCGCTGAACGCTTCATGATTTTCTCCTGTTTTATGCTTTCGATCTAATCCGCGATTTCACTGAAGGCGATAAATCTTCCCGCCACCAAGCGAGAACACCACGACGCCATCATTCGCCCAGAGACCCTGCGGCCCTGCCTCGATGACGAGACTGCGCGTACCTTGCACCGCGTCGAAGCGGTAGAACTTACCCTCTTCACCAAAGAGCACCCACGATCGAGTGGCGGCATAAAGCGCCGCAGACGCGCGCGTCGAGATCGTGGCGATGTTCCCGTTCGTCTCGGCTCGCAAGGCGTATTCGTATCGAACGTTGCCGAAGTCACCCGGAGTCGCCGAGGTGATCTCACGCCACGCGAGCACTTGGGGCGTGAGCGCCCATTGCGTCACTTTCGAGGCGATGGTCTGTGGTCCTGCACTGACGAGAGCGACCGAGCCGTCGGCATTACCGCCGATGGGGGATTGCTCCCAGACGACGCGCGTGCCGTTGGTGCGCGGATAGACGTTGCGCGTACCGGGCGAGCTCAAGCGCGTGCTCGCACCGCCTGTGTGCCGAAACACATCGAAGGTGGAGCTCATGCCCTCGCCGCCCATCTGCGCCCAGATGTAGGCGACCACGGAACCGCCACTCGTGCTGACGTCGAACTGGTTGTTGCCGATGTAGTTTGCGCCGGCGGGTGCGTCGATCTTGGAATACGAACCCGAACTGCGATCGAACAGCGTGTAAGCGCCCTTGCCGCAGAGCCAGTTTGCCCACATCACGATGTTGCCACGCACGATCGGATCTTCATCGGAGCAGCGCGCACCCGAAACGCTACCGAACGGATTAGCGCTCGAGAGGTTGCGACGTGAACCGGCGCTGTCCCACTCGTAGATGCAGCGCGTGGTGCAATCGCCGGTGCGACCTTGTGCATAGACACGGCCTGCGGCGAGCTGCCAATCCGTCGCAAACTCCACCGAGTCGGCACCCGAGAGCGTCACGGGCGCGCCGCCGCTCAAGGCCTGCAACAGATAAGCACCCGCCGCATTGCGATAGAGAATCTGCGCGCCATCGGAGTAGAGCAAGGTCACTCCCGACCCCAAACTCAACACCGGCGTGTAGAGCCGATCGACACTCTCCGTGACGATGACTTGCCGCGCGACACTCTGCTGCACACCCGCGTTATCGGTCGAGCGCGCGATCAACGAATAGGCGCCACCAGGCACACCCGAGAGATCGAAGCCCGCTTCGAAGTTCACGCTCGTGGTATCGAGCACCGTGACGCTGCCAAGCGTGATCACGGTTCGGATCGTGCCAGGTCGATCACTGCCCACTCGGCCGCGTACTGTGAGTCGCGAGTACACGATGTCGTAATCGCCCGGTGTATCGAGCGTTAATGTCGGCGGATTGCGAACTTGCAGCGTCAGATCGACGCTCTTGCTGATGCCCTCGCGATCAATGGCCGTAACCCGGATAGCATAACTGCCCGAGGGGTATCGACTCTTGTCGAGGATCCAGCGGTAAGACTCAGAGGGTGCGGCGCAGGTGGCGCAATTGGGCGAGGTCACCTTGCCGAGCGAAGTTCCATCGATAGTCGCTTCGACACTCGCGATTCCCGCCGTCGAACTCGCACGCGCGATGATCTGGATCTCCCCCGCAGTCGGCTCTTCGAGACGCGCGGTCAAAGAGACATTCGCGACACGCACCGTCCGACGCACCTCGACGAAACTGTTGGTCGCAGTCTGGATGCGCGCGAGGATCAAATGCTCTCCGCTTGCGATCGACTCGGTGTTCCAATTGATCGGGTTTCCGGCGGTGCCTGCGACATTGCCAAGGCGATTAAGGTTGATGAACCACTCGACGAGCGGATAGGCCACGCCGTTGCCGATCGAGAGGCGCACCGTGCCGGTCAGCGGTTCGCTCCGATCGATCACGATGGCAGGCGCCACCGTCGAGACGGCCACTGCGGTCGTCGTCGCGCCCTGCGCGGTTTTGAGCGCCACATCCGCGCGCCCGGCGCGCAGCGCGATCACCCGAAACGTGGCGGATTCGGAGAGATCAGCGCTCCACGACAGCGTAGCCCCCGCACCCCCCGCGCCATCGATCACTGCGCGCGAGACGACACTCGCCCCTGCCGCTTGCGACTCGATGCGATATTGCGTGCCGCTTGGAAATACATCACGAAAACTCAGCGTCACGCGTCGGCCAGCGCTATCGAGCGCAGCGGTGAACTGCGCATCAGCTGCGAAATCACGCGGCGTGCCCGACACCGCTGTCGAATACGCGCTCTCGCCCGCGACGTTGGTCGCACTCACCGCACAACTGGCAGCGACACCGTTCGGCAAACCATCGACGACGATCGGGCTCGTCGCCCCTTGATTGAATCGGGAGATGCCGTTGTAGGTGCATCTGGCGGTATAGCGCGTGATCGCCGCACCGCCATCGCTGCTAGGCGCCGTGAAAGCCACGACGAGACTGCTAACATCAGCGGTCACCCCACTCACCGTCGGTGCACTCGGGATCGTGCGCGGTGTGCTGGTGGGCAGAGTAGCAGCGGCACCTTTGCCCGCAGCGTTGCGCGCGCGAACGGTGCAGGCGTACGGGCTGCCGTTGCGCAGCCCTGATAGCTTCAAAGGACTCGATGCAGCCGAAACCGTCTTTGAATCACCCTCGGTCGTGCAGGCGAGTTCGTAATCGAGAATCTTGTTGCCGCCATCCTCGGCGGGCGCCGTGAAGGCGACCTCGATTAAACCATCGCCCACCGTGACGCCACCCAAGGTGGGTACGGGCGGTGTCGTGTAGGGCGTCGCGGCGACTGCGAGTGAGCTCGCGCTCTCGCCCACCGCATTACGCGCCGTGACCGAGCACGAGTATTCACGACCGTTGGTGAGGCCCGTGACGACGATGGGCGAAGCGGCGGCGGTATTCGAGGGACTGTCGAACAAACCGCCGCGACAGCTCGCGCTGTATTGCGAGATCGGCGAGCCGCCATCGGAGAGCGGCGGCGTGAAAGCCACCGTCAGCGCACGGTCGCCCGGGGCGATCTGCGTGATCGTGGGCGACCCTGGCGCCGTTGGCGCAGGCGCCGAACCACCACCGCCGCAGGCAGAGAGAAGTAAAAGTGCCGCGGTCCCGACCCAAAGAGGCCTACTCATACCTCAAAGATTAATCTAAATCCGGCTCACATTTTGATACGGCAAGGCACTCAACGAGTGTATTTCTTAAAATCAACAACTTGCGGCCCATCACGCAAGTAAAGCGGTGGTGGATCGTAGGTACGCCAAGGGCCAACCGGTGATCCATCAGGGTAGCGCGCCACGCGCCTGATCATTTTTTGTTGAACAGATTCCCAGGAGACGATGTTCGCCTCCTTGCCGTCTTTCGGTGCAAACGCTTCAGCACGCATTAGGCCTCCGGGGCAGAGTCGTACACGCGTTCATACGAGTACACTATCAAATCAAACTGCTGTTGGGTAATGGGTAAGATTTTCGCGTCTTTTTCTAATTTCATTTGCGACAACTCGCTAAGCTGCTTACTGCCGATAGTCGGCTCGAACACCCATGCGCTGTCGATAACCCAATAATCAAACGGAGGTGCGAGGTCATAATTTATTTAATACCAAGAAACGCCGCTGAGCATCCCTTTGTACTCGTTGATATACGCGAAAACCACCCTCGTACGCGATCGTAATGAGGGTACGCTGTCGTTTAAACGACACATAGCATGCGTGACGAGCCTTGTGCCGTCAGTTATTCAACTTTGATCTGGCAGACAGCTTTCATCGCCCGAGCTACAGCCTGTTCTCGAGAGGATGCTATCGGCATATTTGGCAAAGAGAGTTGCGAAGGAAGTAATAGCGCAGCGACTCTCGCATTACGCGCAAAATTAGTGAGTTGCATGGGGTTGCCGTCGTCGTCGTCCTCGATTGCCGCCTCAATGATGCCCAGCACGCGACCCGAGTACGAGAGCACCGGGCTGCCTGAGTTCCCCCGCTGGATTGGGATAGAAATCTGGAGGAGGGTCGACTCCTCATCGAATCCCGACAAAGAAGACACACTTCCCTCTGTGAACTTTGCCTCTGACCCAAGCATTCCTGGCGAGGGAAAGCCGACAGTGAACGCCGACGTCCCAACTGTGATGTCGGCCGTGCTCCCTAACGGTAGCCAGACTGGGGTGGGTACGCTAGTCCGTAATACAGCAAGGTCTGTATCGTGCGAGCGTCGCAGGATGGTTGCAGTGCCCCGCCGACCGTCGGGGAAAGCGACCTTGATGTCAGATGCATCTTCGACGACATGCAGTGACGTCAGAAGCAACCCATCGGGGGAGACGGCAAAGCATGTCCCTGATCCGCCAAGATAGTCGTCATACTCGAATTGTGCGACAGCATAAGAGCAAGCTTGTGCACTACAAGTCGGCATACGAATGCGAAGCATCAGCTTATTAGGCTTGTCGGCGCTGCCAACGAAGACTCGCGGATAGTCGTCATCGTCTTCATCCAATCCGATCAGGCGACCATCATCCGTAACGACGCGAAGATCAAGATCTGCACATTGCCGATCGCACGAGGCGATGACTAATGCTCGATGTGCCCCCGTGATGTCGAGAGGAATGAGCGTCTCCTCGCCGTGTCGGAGCTTTCCGACTATGACGTTTCCGATCTCGCGGATCTTTTCGTCACGGTTCTCTGCCTTCGCACGGATCCAGCCCTGATAGTCGGCGACCTGAAGGCGTGCCTGATGCTCGCTTGTTTCGATGTAGACGTCACACCCGGCGAGAACGCACACTGCGATTGCGAGAAGGGTCTGCCGGATCACAGTTTATGGATTTCCCGAACCCGCGACTTGAACCTCTCGCGATCAAGTTCTTCACCTTTGATCACTGTGAACGGATGAACCTCTCTCGGCGGTGAAACGCTGTAGTCGTACGCAAGATCCAGATCGGTCCACACGACACAAGGACGACCCTCGACAAGATAGAACTCGGCGTCGGAGTCGAAGTCACGCGCAAGGCGCTCTTCCATTGTCGGCTCGACCCAGTCGTCTGGGCGCTTCGTCCATCCCCCAACATAGGGCTCATCAGATGACAGTAGATCGTCAGAAAGAACGATCGTCGATTGATCTGGCTGCCCTTTCTTTTCTTCCATGGATCAACTCTTAGGCTTTCGGTGACTCAAAATTCGATCCGGATCTCCGCGTGCGATCAGTTACAGACCTGCTCCCAAGCCCCATCCACACAGCGACCGATGCGGCAACCAAGTTCGGGTAATGGCTTCAATCCGCACGATAAGGATGGGTTGCTATCACATATCTGCTCCCATGCCCCATCCACACACCGACCAATTCGGCAGCCGAGTTCGGGTAACGGTTTGAGGCCGCAAGATAACGCCGGATTAGCGTCACAGATTTGCTCCCACGCTCCGTTTACACATCGCCCAATCCGACATCCGAGTTCTGGCAACGGCTTTAGTCCGCAGCCTTGCGACTGGCCTTGCGCTGAGGGCAAATCACCCAAGACGGCCATGATGAATACAAACAAGATCGCTTTAAGGTGCCGTTGTCTCATGTAGCGCTCCCCTTAATCCCAAAATCCACGCAGTGCTAACGTCATCGAGGCCTGCTGGCATTTCGGGCACTCGTAGCCGCCCCAGGGTCCCGAATAATTCTCTTGGAGAGGACTGCGCCCTAACGCCGGATCGTCAATTACGGTAAGCCCACGGCTGTTCGCTTCCGCTTCGATCACGGTCACTAATGACTCGCCATCAGGCGCGAGTGCATCGTACGCCATCACCCGAGTTCCTTTCCCGAAGCTAAATCCGGGCCTGCCCGTTCCCGAAAAACCACAGGGGCAGGCGGCAGCGATAAGATGTCCTGGCATTAAAGTGACTTCCAGTTCACGGCGTGCAGCACGGTTTGCATAACATTGTTATGCGCGCTCATGCGCTTGGGCGCGCCACAGAGAAAGAATGTGCTGATCGGATACACGATCGATTTAATCTGCCGAAATCAACTCACGCTCTTTGAGTTGCGACTTAATGTCGGCCTCAGAGCGAACAAGGTTGAGCCAAGTAGTTTCCGGTCCCAACTGCCCGTGAATTTCAGTATACCCACCGATGATCACTTCCCGACCCATTCGGTCTTTGATCGTGCAATGCACGATCGATGGAACCAGTAATTCATCAAAATCGTCAATCAATCTCGACATCTCTATACGCACAAACTCCAATCGATCGGCATCCGATATCGGCTCATCGTCCGATAAGCCAATATGGGCACGAAGCTCACTGTCGTAAAAATACTCTTGAGCAAACGAGCCGAAATTTAGGGCGGTCGCTTCATTAGAGATCGCGTATAGCTCGTCCCAGCCATCCGACTCGAGATACTCCTGCACGGTCTTGAGCGCTTCAGGGTCAGATCGATTGGAGTAGAAGGCCTCGATGGCCTGATCCGCCTGATCTTGGATCGACTTTGGAAGTCTGATTGCTGGCATTCGATACGCTCCCGCTCGACTTAAGAGTCGCTGCGCTCGCGGTGTTTCAACTTAAAGTCGTCCACTAACGAAAGCACCTTAAGCGCATATGCTCGGCACCCTTCCTGGTACTCGGTCTGTGACCAGAGACCGCTTTCAAACTCGTCAGTGCATCGAGCGGGAGAAGATATCTTCAGGCGCCTTGCTTGCGAAAATCCGCGCTCAAAGACCTCGCAAGCGTCACCACAGTCGGCGTCTCCCGTTGCCCGCTGGTAGGTTGCTCGCGCAAGCTGCCGATGCGCAGCCGTGAATACGGAATGCCGGTCGAGGCTCGTGATCGGTGGAGGCAGATACCCATCATCTTCAGGGGTCGCACACCCAACGAGTGCACCGCTCAGAAGCAGCGCCATAATCAGTGTCTTTATTGATATGCGATTCATACCGTCGATCCTTTAGCCCGCTTTTCCAGAGTACTGCGATACCGCTCTTTTCAGCGTCTCGGCGACCGATTGACGCAGCGAAGCGGGCCCGAGCACCTCGACGTTCGGGCCATGGCGCAAAATGTCCATCACGAGCTCGGTCTCGTGCTTATAGGGGATACGCAGGATCACCCCGCCGTCCGTCTGCGGCTCGCTTTTGACGCCCGGATGCCACTCCTCTTCGGCGACCCAACGGGCCGCCAAATCATTGAAGCGCAGCACGGCAACCTTGTCGGCTTTGCCGGTGAATATGCCGTAGCTCGAGTCGAGCTCGGCGGCGACGTGATCGGAGGGCGGGTCGTAGACGGACTCGCTCATGCAGCGCGGTCTTGCGATCCGATCGACCGAAAACACCCGCAGCTCCTCGCGCTCGTGACACCAGGCCGCGAGATACCAGTTGCTGCGGTAGAACGTGAGACGCAAGGGCGAGGCACTGCGACTTTTCTCTTCATCGCGACTGCGACTGCGATATACGAATTCAAGCCGACGGCGCGAGCGCAGCGCAGCCAGCACCGTAGCGAAGGAATCCGCGCTCGTGGTGCGTAGCTGCGACATCTTGAGCCGCACTCGCTCTTTGAGTTCGCCCTTGCCGAACGCCTGACGACGGACCTTGCTCAAACGCGCGCGGGCGGCTTCCGTCTCATCGCGCATAAACCCCGGTGGAATCTGCTCGAGCACGGCCTCGGCTTCGAGCAGCGCCGAGATCTCGCGCCCCGAGAGCCCGAGCAACATAGCAGTGTTCGGATCATCCGGACTGCGCTCAAGACGATAGCCGTTTTGTTCGCGATCGTAGCGGATGTCGAGCCCACGCTGATCGCGCAAAAAGCCTATCAGACGCTTGATGGTCGCCTGCGAGGCGTCCATCTCGTCGCACAGCGAGGACAACGATCGCACCTCACGAGTGCGACAAAGAATCGAAATCAGTTCCTGGAGCCTTTCGAAGCGGGCCATGGAGTCTCCCCTACTCGCTTGGACTCGATTGAACGGTTAAACGATGCCGCCGAATCTCAAGATAAAGATAGCCCAAAATTGTCACCCCCAGACTTGCTTGGGCAATGCCTATCTCGTAATGCAACGGATCACTCCAGTCGAAAATCTGAACAAGGTAGCCGAGCGCCGTCAGTACAAGCAGCAAGTAACCCGCCCAGCGTACGACAATATTGCCTCGAACAATCCCCATACCGATGAGAAGGAAGATCAATGCGGCGACGTTGTAGAACGCCATCCCCATAAGCGGGATACCGATCGAGTCTCCATCTGCGGGGTATACATAGTTACTTTGGTTACGAACCAGAACCGACTCAGAGACTTCAAGTACGACAAAGGTCGCGATCAGATTTATTAGTCCATGTACCCAGCGACTCGGGGCTAAGAATTTTTGGCGTATTAGGCTTAGATAAGACATGTATTCGTCGTTACAAGTTTGTAACGCCTAATCGCTCAGCCACGTAGCGACAGGTGTCGCAGTCGCTCGCCGAAGC
>SXGR01326683.1_pt1 | contig 14932 bp, 10 predicted proteins | sample 3174711 | NCBI WGS metagenome assembly SXGR01 (sample SAMN11356860, study PRJNA531348) | freshwater metagenome | isolation source: freshwater sample F1-60 | place: China: Fuxian Lake, Yuxi | collected 2017-12-25
CGCCGGTTGCCCCGTCTGCGAATCGACGAGGATCAGCTTCTCCCGCTCCGGCCCCTGCTCGAAATAGAAATAGATCCCGTCCCGTTCCATGAGGCGGGCGATGAAATCCAGGTCCGTCTCCTCATACTGGCAGAGATAGGACCAAGTCTTGTAGGAGCTGGTCAGCCGCACTTCGCAGTCTTGGCTCGTCAGTCTGTGCTCCTGCAGCTTGCGCGCAATCACTTGGGGGGTCGTCAGCTCCACATAGACCTCGGACATCTGCTCCCGGGAGAGGTTCCATACGTGCGGCCTCAGCTGCGCCCGATAGACCGCATAGGGCCCGATCTGCTGGGCCTGCTCCAGGTGCGTGACGAGGCCGTGATAGGACACCGGCTGCGTAGCATCGGTGCGGGGGTAGATCGTCAGCGTGGCTGGGTGGTTCAGCACGGCCTCGAAGTCCAGATCCCGGTTCTCGGAGACCAGAGTCAGCGTAAACTCATAGAGGCGCGAGATCGCCTCGGTCCCGACCAGGTCCACGACCGCGAAGGTGCCGGACGGCAGGGCCGTCGCAGTGAACCCGAAGCGACGTTGATCCCCCAATTGTTCATCGAATGCGGACACGTTCCATCCTCCTCAAACAGGCGCGCCGCTCCTCAGACGGCGAGAGCGGCGACACCCAATTGGTCCGATCAGGCCTTGAACGTGAGCGCGAAGATCCCGTCGGCGGCCACGTCCAGGTTCACGCTCGACGGCATGGCCCCGTCGGCCATGTGCGTGAGAATTTCCTGCGAGAGCTGAGGCATGATCGTCCCCCGCAAGATGAAGTCGATGTTCCGCGCGCCGGTTTCGGACTCCGTGCAGCGCGCCGTGATCTGATCCACGACCTTGTCCATATAGGTCATGGTCATCTTGTTGTTCTCGGCTAGGCGCGACACGAGCTTGTTGAGCTTCAACCGCACGATCCCCTTCATCGCTTCCGGGTCCAGCAGGTAATATGGGATGACCGTCATGCGGCCCAGCAGCGCCGGCTTGAAGTGGTTGCTGAGCAGGGGCCGGACCGCCCCCATCACCGTCTCCAGCGGCGGCCGCGCCCCACCCTGGGTGAGTTCTGCGATCACGTCGGTCGCCAGGTTGCTCGTCAGAAACAGCACCGTGTTCCTGAAGTTGATCAGCCGTCCCTCGCCGTCGGCGCAGGCACCCTTGTCGAAGATCTGATAGAAGAGGTTCAGCACGTCCAGATGCCCCTTCTCGACCTCGTCCAGCAGGACGACGGAATAGGGCCGCTGGCGCACCCCCTCGGTGAGCACCCCCCCCTCCCCGTAGCCGACATAGCCGGGCGGCGAGCCGATCAGACGGCTCACCGTGTGCTTCTCCTGGAACTCACTCATGTTGATCGTGATGACCGACTGCTCCCCGCCGAACATCATGTCGGCCACGGTCAGGGCCGTCTCGGTCTTGCCGGTGCCGCTGGGGCCGACCAGCAGGAAGACCCCCTCCGGCAGGTTGGGGTCCTTGACCCCCGACTTGGCCGCCTTGAGAATCTCCGCGATCTGGTCCATGGCATGGTCCTGCCCCCGGATGCGCTTCTTGAGAATCTGGTCCATGTGCAGGGTGTTGTGAGCCTGGTCGCGGAGCACCTTGCCCAGCGGGATACCGGTCCAGTCGGAGACGACCTTCGCCACCACGTCCGGATCCACCTCCACGCGGATCAGCGGGGTGTCGCCTTGGAGTTGCTTGAACTCCGCCATAGCATTCTCGGACTCGCGCTGGAGTGCGGCGATCTGGTCCGCCTGCTCGCCCTTGACCCTGGCCTCCGCCAGCTGACGCCGGAGCCGGACGACCGTTTCGCCGGCGGCCTTCTCCTTCTGCCAGCTGGCGCGCAGCGCCTCGACCTCCTTGGCCAGCGCGGCGACCTCCGCCTTGATCTCCTTGAGCCGGGCCTCATCCACCGGCTGGCCGTTGTCCCGATCCCGCTCCAGCGCCCGCTGTTCCCGTTGCAGGGCCTGGCTGCGACGCTCCCTATCCTCCACCACGTCGGGGATGGAAGAGAGGTTCACCTTCACCCGCGCGGCGCTCGTATCCAGCAGATCCACGGCCTTGTCCGGCAACTGGCGGCCGCTGATGTAGCGGCTGGACAGCTCTGCCGCCGCCACGATGGCATCGTCCCGCATCACCACCTTGTGCGCCGCCTCGTAGTTGTCGCGGAGCCCGCGCAGGATGACGACCGCCGTCTCCACGGAGGGCTCGTCCAGCTTCACCAGCTGGAACCGGCGGGCCAGGGCCGGGTCCTTCTCGAAATATTTCTTGTACTCGCTCCAGGTCGTGGCCGCGATCGTGCGCAACTCCCCGCGCGCCAGCGCCGGCTTAAGCAGATTGGCGGCGTCGCCACCGCCGGCCGATCCGCCCGAGCCAATCCGCGTGTGGGCCTCGTCGATGAACAGGATGATGGGCTTGGACGAAGCCTTGATCTCGTTGATCACGCCCTTCAGGCGGTTCTCGAATTCGCCCTTCACGCCGGCGCCGGCCTCCAACAACCCCATGTCCAGCCCCAGCAGCGTCACGTCCTTGATGAGGTCCGGCACGTCGCCCTGCACGATCCGGAGCGCGAGCCCCTCCACCAGCGCGGTCTTGCCCACGCCGGGATCGCCGACCGCGATCGGGTTGTTCTTCCGCCGCCGCGCCAGAATGTCCACCATCTGCCGGATCTCCTGGTCGCGGCCGAAGACCGGATCGATGTCGCCCGCCTTGGCCTTGGCGGTAAAGTCGGTGCAGAACCGGCTCAAAGCCGTGCCCCCTCCGCCGCCCGCGCCGGACTGTGCCTCTCCCGCTGCTGCGGCGCCGCCCGTCGTCGACGTTTCGAGCGACCCCCTAGTCCAGTCCCCGAACTTCCCCAGCAGCATGTCCCGATTGACCCTCTTGAGCATATCCACGTAGCTTCCGGAGGCGAAAAATGCGGCCCGGCTCAAAAAGGCCAGGAGCAGGGCCCCGGAGCGGATGCGCGGCTCCAGCAGGTTGATGGAGGACGCCAGCCAGGCATCCTGGATCAACTCCAACAGGAGCGGTGAGAAGACCGGCTTCCCGCTATTGCCCGTCCGAAAATCCTCAATGGCCTGATCGATGGCCCGCTTGGCTAGGGCTGCGTCGAGGTCGCCCTGGCGGAGGATCAGTGAAAAATCGGCCTGCAGGTCTTCGAGCAGCTTGCTAAAAAAATGCTCGACGGTCACTTCGTAATTGCTGTGGGACAGGCAGAGTCCGGCTGCCCCTTCCAACGCCTGGGTGCAATAGGGGTTCAAGCGGGCGAGTAACGGTTTCAATTCAACAAGAATCATTATGCCCTCGATGATGTTGTGTGAAGATGATTAGTGGGACAGTGCGAACACGACCCGCGGCGCCTGTTGATACGTGCCGGAGAATATCCAGGTGTCCAACCCCAACCGGCCCCATTGTACCACGCCCAGACAGGCCGGGCGCTGAAGACTGCTGGCTGTGAGCACCAGCTCCAGCGAGCTGGCCAGACAGCCGACCTGGTACAACCGAACCAAATACTTCACCCATCCGTACTGGGGCTGGCCGGGCAACAGTTGATGGTACTGGTCGGCGGACACGGGCCCGATGCGGACCCGGAAATGATTCATCCGATCGTTCACGGACTGCCCCAGCCAGGCCCCGTGCCCCAGCTGGCCCTGCGCGGCCTCGCGACGCTCGCCCAGAATCAGCCGCTGCTCTGTCGGAATGTCCATCTGCGTAGGCACGCAGGACTCGACCGACACGGGAACCTGCTCCAGCGCGTCGCTCAGCAACGTCTCCAGCCCCATGGCCGACCGTGGAAACTGGGTCAAGAGACCCGCATAGCGCAGGAGCTGATAGGCATGGGGCTGCCGGGTGCGGTTGGATGCCTCGCCCATCCCGATCAGCGCGTAGAGGCGGTCAAGGTGCGCGTCGGCACCCTCTTCGAACACAGTCCGGCACGGTCGATTTTTTGACCAGGCCTCGAAGAAAATCGGATAGAGGGCGCTGTGGACGATGTCTAGAAACTCCCGGACTGCGCGTTTGTCAGCCCGCTGCTCCTCGATCAAGCTCTCGGTATAAAAGGTCGGGAGCGGCGACGACACGCCGTAGAGCCCGAAGAAGTTGGCCGTGATCCGATAACCCTTCCCATCGGGCAGGGCCTCAATCGCGTCGAGATCAGTTTCTGGAAAAGCCAGGCTCAGATTCGGCCGGATGTGGAGCTTGTCCCAGACCTCAGCGGGCGTCCCGCCCGCGCCCTGTTCGTGGCGCAGGGCTCGCTGCAGGAGCCGGATCGCCTGAAAAAACGTGACCGAGGGGGCATCCCGGAGGAGCCTGCTTGTCAGATCAACTGTTGCTGCCCGATCCGTTCCGGCCATCGGTACAATGCTCCCGTATGCGCGTCTTCGATCTCAAAGCGAGTGTACGAATTGAGCCCTGCATAACAGCCCAGGAAGTGATCCAGGATGCAGCCGAAGAGGAACAGGTCCCCCTCGCCGGCGAAGTGGTCCGACTGGCATTTGACCCGGATGTGCCAGCCCCGCATTATGTAACCGGAGACGAGGCGGCTAGCCGGGGTAGCCGTGACCTCCAGAATGCTGTCGATCCGCTTCCGGTTCGCCACGTCGCGGCCCCGCTCATGCACCTCCGAAAACAAATAGAGCGACAAGAGGGCCTTCAGGTTCTGCGCCGTGGCCAGCGAGAAATAGTTCAAGGTCAGGTGCGAGAGCAGCCGCCAGAGCAGGGCGTCGTCGGCCGGTGCCAGCTGAAAGGCGCTCGGCGGGCGGATGTTCCTGAACGCCAGCCGTTCGGGCGAGCTGCCGCTGGGCTTGGAGATGTCTCCTAACCGCAGCGTCTCCGGTAGGGCACCGTTCGCGCAGGTCAGCTTGATGGAGAGCGTTTCGTCATCGAGGATTTCCTCCGGCGCATAGATGACCGACAGATACACGTCCGTGCCACGCGCCACCGTCGACGTCTTGAGCACCGTGTGGTACGTGCCGCACGCGGCCTCCGTCGGCTGCCGGAAGAGCCCGAACGGATCATAGCGCTTCTCCTGCGCCCCCCCCTGCCGAAACCCGACGACCTGGTCGATCGTGTGGATCTGGCAATGGGCCTTCATGGCGCCAGCGGGCGTGACTTCGTACTCACTCCGTTGATGCGTCAGCGAAATCGGGGTCGCATCGCAGGGGAACAGGTTGATCGCTGGCGTCGCGTGCAGCATGAAACTATCGCGCCGGATCTCCGGCATCCAGGCGGGGGTCTCGCGCAGGCGGAACTCGACATCGAACGTGTGCCCTGTTCCCCGGTTCTCCCAGCGATCCAGCCCCTCCAGATCGAGAAAGAAATACTTTTCGGGCAGGATGAAATATTCCTGCAGAATCCGGTACCCAGGATAGATGTGCGGCGGATAGGGCAGGAGGGCCTGTTCGTTGGACAAGCCGACCGGCTTCAGGGCGTCGGGAGACAGCGTGAGCGTCTCGGCGTGGGGTGCGCTGATGCGGATGTCTTGGAGATGCCGGCTCAGCAGGAAGAACAGCTTGGCGGCGTCGGCAAACGATCCGGCCAGAAACAGGCGCAGGCTGGCGGCCTTCCATTGTGACAAGGCCATCCCACTCAACTCGAAGGACAGCTTGATCACGGCCGGCGCGCCAGGGGTTTTCACCAGCTGCGCGTCGAGCAGCGTGCACGGATAGACCTCCACGGCGTAGCAGGTGCGAAACACGCAGACCGTCCCGTCCACCGGCACCGAGTTGATCTCCACGCCAGCAGCCACGTGCACCGGTTCGTTCAGCTTGCCCGTAGCGGTAAAGACAATGATGGTGGTGCAGGGAATCGGTCTAAGATACTGCGGAAAGAGCAGCCACGTCAGCTCCTGGATGAATTCCGGGAATCCATCCGCGAGTTTGCGCTTGGCCAGGCCGACCAAAAACGCAACGCCTTCCAGCAGACGCTCGACATCCGGATCGGATGAGGGCCCGCTGAGCATCGGGGCCAAGGAGGGATTGTCTTTGGAGAACTGGACGGACAGGTCCCGGAGGTGCTGGAGTTCTTGTTCGTAGTAGCGATCCAGCATCACATGGCTCAGCCAACGACTCCGGCATGTCCTCGCGGCCCACCCATACCATCACCATGGCGCCTCACGCAGCCACGAGACTCAGGTGACGGACACAGCAGCACGCCCGACGCAGATCCTAATCAGTGGAAGACTGACACCTGGCCATTGGCCGACACCACCGTGGCCAGATGGACCGGAATGTCCCGATCATCCACGGCGATCGTGCCGGACAGTTCGAATCGGAGCGACAGGGGCTCTGCTCCGTCTGAAAGCAATCTGACTTTGGGAGATTTGAGGCGGGGCTCAAACCGCTCAATGACCTGTCTGAGCCCCACTTCAATATCTTGCGGCATGCCAGGAACCAGGGAGCCAGCCAGATTCGTGTAGTCCGGAACCCCGAACATCTCGTCGATCGGCACACTGCCCTGTTTCGTATTCAACAGCCGCTGCAAATGGTCGAGCACCGAACGGACCAACATTTCCACACTGGCACTCGCGGTATACGCTCGTCCCTCTTCCCAGTGCGAGATCCGTTCGAGTAGTCGTTGCGCGCCCATCGTCTAGTGAATGCTCAGACTGGGGCCTTCCAGTCGTCCTGGCCCTCAATGCCGTCCGGCACATAGGTCCAGATCACCTTCTCGTAGGTGAACTCATACGTGATCATGTGGCCCATTGTCGAATTTTCTGGCCTCAGGCAGTCCGGCACGTACTCGCGCATCGACACCACGATGGCGTTCTCCATCTTGATCGTGAAGTACTTCTCCTCAGTCCCGGTCGGGCTGATCCGATAGTAGTCCACCTGCACGCTCTTCATGCGCTCGCCGCTACAGAGGGCCTGATAGAGCTTCGGGGTAGCCTTGTCCAGCTCGGCGGTCACGGAAAAGGGGTTGTGGACGCGCTTGCCCGTGGGCAGGCCCGTCTGAGGGCTCTTAGGAATATTCACGAGGCTGTCGACGGCCTGGCCAAGGATCGTTTTCTCTCGGCCCTTAATAGTGCAGCCCCCATCGATCGCGCCCTGTTTCTCACCTACGACCGTCATATACACTGGACTTGGCATACAAAACCCTCCCGTGATGAGTAAGACTAGCTGAGATTACTATTTGCGCACATGCTATTGCTTTTCGAGTTTCCCCACGAGCGAGAGCGTGAAGGAGGCCCCCATGTACTTGAAGTGCGGCCGCACCTTAAGCTCCACCTTGTACCAACCCGGATCGCCTTCCACGTCCGAGACCACAACCTCAGCCTGGCGCAGCGGCCGTCGACTCCGGACGCCCGGGGCTGGGTTGTCCATGTCCGCGACATACTGCTTCAGCCAGTTGTTCAACTCCAACTCCAGATCGCCCCGCTCCTTCCAGGTCCCGATGTTTTCCCGCTGCAGGACCTTGATGTAGTGGGCCAGTCGGTTCACCACGAAGACATACGGCAGTTGGGTGCCCAACTTGTAGTTCAGTTCCGCCGCCTTGCCTTCCGGGCTCTGCCCGAAGGTCTTGGGCTTCTGGCAGGAGTTGGCCGAGAAGAACGCCGCGTTGTCGCTGTTCTTGCGCATGGTCAGCGCGATGAAGCCCTGTTCGGCCAGCTCGAACTCGCGCCGCTCGGAGACCAGAATCTCCGTGGGGATCTTCGTCTGGATCTCCCCCATCGCCTCGTAGTTGTAGATCGGGAGCCCCTCGACCGCGCCACCGCCCTGCGGGCCAATGATGTTCGCGCTCCAGCGATACTTAGCGAAACTGTCCGAGAGCCGCGAGGCGAAGGCGAAGGCCGCATTCCCCCAGCAGAACTGATTGTTCGCCTTCGCCTCTTCGTTGTAGAGGAATTTCTTGGCCGGCACGGTGGCTGTCCCGTAGGGCACCCGCAACAAGAAATGGGGCACCGCCAGCCCGACATAGCGCGCATCCTCCGACTCGCGGAAGGCGTTCCACTTCGTGAACTGCGGCATCTCAAACACTGCGGAGAGGTCCTTGAGGTTGGGCAACTGGGAGAAGTTCTCGATACCGAAGAACTCCGGCCCGGCGGCGGCGATGAAGGGCGCATGGGCCATCGCCGATACGCTCGCGCACTTTTCCAGCAGCGCGATGTCCTGCGTGCCGGGTCCGAACTCGTAGTTCGCGACGATGGCTGCAAAGGGCTGGCCGCCGAACTGCCCATACTCGGCCGAGTAGACGGTCTTGTAGAGGCCGGACTTCATCACCTCCGGCGCATCCTCAAAGTCCGCCAGCAGTGTCTCCTTGGAGACGCTCACGATCTGGATCTTGTTGTTCTCGCGGAAGTCCGTGCGATCCACCAAGTACTTGAGCGAGCGCCAAGAGGATTCCAGCTTCTGGAAATCCGGATTGTGCAGGATCGCGTCGACCTGCTTGCAGAGCTTCTGGTCCAGCGCCGCAATCATATCGTCCACCAAGGCCGGCGTAACCTTCTGGACCGCCCGTTGCGGCTCGAGCAAGCCCGTGATGAAGGCCTGCAGCCCCTGCCGGGTGATTGAAAAGGCTTCCGAGCCGGGTTGTAGCTTTGTGGTCTCGACTAACTGGTCCAGCAAGGACGGTTGGGCAGATGCCGCCGCTTGCTCGGGTGTGCTATCCTGCTTTTGCTCTTCAGCCATAGTGTCCCCCATCTTATTAGCACTACCAGCGGCAGCGCCCTGAGCCTTCTACCGCCCGGGAAGCACCCACGCGTGCACGTTATCCATGATGCCGACGACACGCACCCACGTCATTTTTCTTGAATGTCTAGTTCCGAGAGCAGCCGCTGCTTCGTGCCTTCGTCCTTGACCAGCTCCTGAATCTTCTTGCGAAACTCAGGCACATTTCCAAGGGGCCCCTTCAACGCCTTGAGCGCCTCGCGCAAGGCGATCAGATTCTTCAACTCCGGCACCTTCTCCACGATCGCGTCTGGCTCGAAGTCCTTCAGCGACTCGAACTGCATCTTGACCGCCAGCTGCTCGTCTTTGGCCTTCTCATCCAGCCGATTGGGTACCGACAAGTCCAGCGACAGCTTCTGCCCCTTGAGGACATCGTTGAAATTGGATTTGTCCACATTGATCGGCTTGCGGTCTTCCACGGGCGTGTCGTCATTCTGCAATGTAAAGTCCCCCACGACCAGCAGCTTGAGCGGGAGTTCGACTTCGGCCTTCGCATCGCCAGTGGCTGGACGGTACACGATGTTAACACGCTCTTTGGGTGCAACGGAGCCTTCACTGGCCATGGTCAACTCCTTTGGCTATGGGTTACCATCAAGAAAGAATTTAGTACGGGCATCAATACCAAATGCGCAGGATTTCATCTCAGCGGATAACCAATGCAGATTATTTGAGTCATCATTGATGACTGAATTGTATAGAATATCTCTCGCACTGTCTATATCAATTATTTGTACCAACGGCACCGGGGACAGGCGTCGTTGGCAATTGACGACGCAGCCTTGGTGTGGGGCTGCGGCTCATCGCTCGGGCCACCTCCACTCCAGACCACACGAAAGGAGCTGCCCCATAATCCGATTCTGAGACAAGGTCAGGGGCACGCCATGCGGGCGTCGGCCGCCGCCGCTGGAGTGCCGACGCAAGGCGGTCGCCCGCACGGTGGCGCGGCGCTAGGCCCGGATTTCGCTCAGACAGCAGACGGTCGCCGAGGCACTGGTCGCGCGCCTTGCGCAGCCCCGCCCCACGCACCCAGGGCGCGGCGAGCCCGCACTGGTGCGCATGCCCGGCGGCCAGCTGGCCGCCGGGTCATCGTGTTGGGCACTGCCTGCGCCCGACTCCTGCACGATGCCAGTCATTGAGGGAGCCGGCGCGATTCGGGGCCAGCGGGCATGCCGGATTCTGGGCCGGCTCTTTGCCGACCGATCCTGACCGAAGTGCATGAGCCTCGCCAACGGCCCCAAATTCGCGTGGGGCGCCACAGGCAACCGGCCATAGAGCAGCACCCGTCCCGCAGAGCGGGCGAGGATTGCCCCCACGATCTCCGCCATCGCTTGCTGCCCTGCGTGGCGTGGTCGCCGCGAGCGCCAACACGAGTAGGGCCTCCAGACACGAGGACTCGCTCCGGCGCCACGGCAGTTGCCTCCACGAGAGGACTGTGCTATGCGTGGGCCATGCTGGCCACGTCCACGAACGAAGCCTCCCTGCTCTCCGTCTTTTCCTCGCCCAGCCGTTACACCCAGGGCCAAGACGCCACCGCACAATTGGGGCAGGAAATGGTCACGCTCGGACTGACCGGCCCTGCCTTGATCATCGGGGGCCGGACCCCCATTCGGTTGCTGGCCGATCGCTGGCGACACAGTCTCGGCCAGGCAGGGATTGCGTACGGAATCCACCCCTTCGGAGGCGAATGTTCCCGTCCGGAAATCGAGCAAGGCAAACAGGCGGCCCGAGCTCTCAGTGCCCGGGTCATCATCGGCGCAGGAGGCGGAAAGGTGCTGGATGCGGCCCGGGCGGTGGCCTCGGACCTTGATCTACCGATCGTCAATTGCCCGACCGTCGCGTCCAGCGACGCCCCGTGCAGCGCCCTCTCCGTCATCTACGACGAAGCCGGCCGGTTCGAGCAATATCGCATATACCGGAAGAACCCCGACCTGCTGTTGGTGGATACGCAGATCATTGCCCGAAGTCCGCGCCGCCTGCTGGTCGCCGGCATGGGCGACGCCCTCGCGACCTGGTTCGAGGCCAAGGTCTGCATGGCGGCGAACCGGCGGAACATGCGGGGCGGCGCCTCTACCCTGACTGCGCTCGCCCTCGCGGAGCTCTGTTACCGCACCCTCGTGAACGACGGGGTGGAGGCCGTGGCCTCGCTGGAACGTCAGACGGTCACGCCGGCGCTGGACCGACTGATCGAGGCCAATACCCTCCTGTCCGGACTGGGATTCGAGTCTTCGGGGCTGGCCGCCGCCCATGCCGTGCACAACGGATTGACCCTCGCCTCCGGAACCCACGCCTATTTGCACGGGGAAAAAGTGGCCTTCGGTCTCCTCGTCCAGTTGGCGCTCGAGAATCAACCCCGCTCAGTGATCGATCCGGTTCTGACCATTGCGTCGCAGGTCGGATTACCGATGACGCTGGAAGCCATCGGCATTGCCGAGCCCACCCCGACGCTTCTCAGTCAGATCGCCGACCGGGCGACGGCGCCGGGGGAAACCATGCACAACGAACCCTTCGAGGTTCGTCCCGAGATGGTGGTGGCCGCCATCCGATCGGCGGATGCGATGGGTCGAGCCTGGACAGGGACGGCCGTCGGCTCGTAATGCGCGGCGTTGGGAATCGGCTCAGGGGTTGACCAGCCGGCGCCAGACCGACGATGCGACCGAAGCGCCGGCTCCGTCGGCCAGGACATCCCAAGGGCTGGGCTCGCGAAGCGGCACGAAGGCCTGGTGGATTTCATCCGTGATGCCATAGCCGATGGAAGCGAGGATCGCCAGGAGCAGCGCGGACTGAGCCGCACGCGGACCGGCACCGAAACGGAACGCGCGATAGCAGAGGATCCCGAGCAGTCCGAACTCGGCGGCATGAACCCCCTTGTCGCCCACTAATTCCAGCCACCATAGGGCCGGGCCTGGCGGGGTGGACTGGGCGGAGAGGTAGAAAATAAGCCCCGCATAGGCGGCCACGGGAACCCAGTACCGCCAGTGCCGGTCGCGCCAATCGGCGGGACTCGCTGCTTCCTGAGAAACAGTCTCTTGATCTGCCATGCACGCTCCTTGCGCCGGATCAGGTTCCTTATAGCCGATCCATGCCCCTCCCGTCATCCGGGGCGCGCGGGGCGCGCGGTTGCAACCCCCTCCCCCCTGTGACATACTTTGCGTCTCATCACCATGAAAACCATCCAGCTCTGTTTTCTCTGGCACATGCACCAACCGTATTACACGGACCCGGTGGCCGGCTCCGCCTCCATGCCCTGGGTCCGGCTCCACGCGATCAAAGCCTATTTCGACATGGCCCACCTGCTGGAGCAGTTCCCGACCATCAAGGCCACGTTCAACTTCACCCCTTCGCTCCTGGCTCAATTGCAGGAGCTGACGTCGGGCACCGTGCGGGACCTGTTCCTGGACTATGCCCAGAAGCCGGCGGCGGACCTCGCTCCGGCGGAGCGGGCCTTTCTCGTGCGCCACTTCTTCGCCGCCAACTGGGCCACCATGGTCCGGCCCTTCCCCCGCTATCACGAATTGCTGGTCAAGCGCGGCGCCCACATCCAGGGACAGGACCTCACCGGCCTGGCCCGGCAGTTCTCGATCCAGGAGCTGCGGGATCTGCAAGTCTGGCACAACCTGGCCTGGTTTGGATTCGGCACGGTGCAGCGCCACCCGCGCCTGGCGGCCTTGCGCAACAAGGACCGGGCCTTCACCGAAGAGGAGAAGCAGGAGGTGCTCGACCTCCAGTTGCAGACCGTCGCCGAGATCATCCCCCTGTATCGGAAGCTGGCCGAGGCCGGTCAGATCGAGCTCACCACGAGCCCCTTCTACCATCCCATCCTACCCTTGCTGATTGATACGGATCAGGCCCGGCGCGGGAGGCCAGACACGGCCCTGCCGCAGCGGTTCCAGGCCCAGGCCGACGCCGAAGCCCAGGTCCAACAAGCCGTGGCGCTGCATCGGAACCTGTTCGGATCGGCGCCAGCCGGCCTCTGGCCGTCCGAAGGCTCGGTCTGCCCGGAATTGATTCCGATCCTGCGGCGGGCCGGCTTGCAATGGACCGCGACGGACGAGGGCGTCCTGGCCCGCTCGCTGGGCGACTGGGATCGGGACCGGGACCTGTACCGGCCCTACCTGGCTGGAGAGGCGGGCAACGAGCTGACGTTCGTCTTCCGGGACCGCGAGATTTCGGATGCCTTCGGCTTCATCTACTCCAAGGCCGCGCCGGACGCCGCCGTGGCAGACGTGCTGAGCCGGATCAGCGGCATCGCCGAACGGGCGCCCGACGATCACCTGCTGCTGCCGATCATCCTGGACGGAGAAAATCCCTGGGAACATTATTACGACGGCGGGGAACAGTTCCTGGCCGGTCTCTACCGGGCTCTGGACAAGGGAACCATCGGCCAGGCGCGCATGACGACCGATCGGATCAGCGACGCCCTCGCCAGGCAGCCCCCGACCAGGACGCTCGACCATCTGCACTCCGGCTCCTGGATCAACGCCGACTTCGGCATCTGGCTGGGCCACCAGGAGGACAACCGGGGCTGGGACCTGATCAGGGAAACCCGCCGGCGGCTGGTCGAAGTCGCCGACCGGCTCGCGCCGGACGCAGCGCGCGGCGCCTGGAGCGAACTCTATGCCGCAGAAGGCAGCGATTGGTTCTGGTGGTACGGCGACGATTTTGAAACCGACTACAAGGCCGAGTTCGACCGGCTGTTTCGGACCCATCTGCGCAACGTGTTCCTGCGAGCCGGGCTCCCCGCCCCGGACTATCTGAGCCAGCCCCTCTTCGGACTGCCCGAACCCCACCCCTCGCACGATCCGGTGCGCCTCCTGGAGCCGACGATCGACGGCCTGGTCACAAACTTTTTCGAATGGCGCGGGGCCGGCTCCATCGACCCGGCGCCGCCGCTGGGCGCCATGTGGAAGTCCAGCCGGTTGTTCACCTACCTCGGATTCGGCTTCAGCCTGGATCGGCTCTTTCTCCGGTTGGACCAGAACGACGAGGCCCTGGACAAGCTGCACGACGCGGCCGTGGAGGCGCATGTCCTCACCAAATTCCGGGCCTACAAGCTGATCTTTCCCCTGAGCCTGCCTGCCGCCACGAGCGGCCTCCTCTGGGCATCCGGCGAGGCCGGGCTCCCGGGAGTCGGATTCTCGGAAGCCGGCCCGTGCGGCGCGGCCTGCCGGCGCGCCATCATCGAGTTGGCCGTCCCCCTGAACGCCCTAGCACTCAAGGCGGGCGACCAGTTTCGGATGAGCCTGGTCGTCACCCAAGGAGGGCTCGAAATAGACCGGTACCCCCGCCACCAGCCCCTGGCCCTGACCGTTCCCGACGAACACTATGCATCCCACATGTGGAAGGTCTGAGAAAATCCTGCTGCATGTGGAAATACGAACGCAGTACAATGATGACGAGTTCCGCTATGCATCGTGCCGCGTTCGGCGTTCATCGTTGGATGGAGTCGCCTGATGCCTGATCTACGCCGTGATCCCATCGTCGGACGCTGGGTGATCATTTCGACCGACCGGGCCGGCCGGCCCCACGATTTTGCCCACTTCGAGCCGGTGCAGACGACTTCGACAACCCTCTGCCCCTTCTGCCCGGGCCAGGAGCATCTCACACCCAAGGAAATCCTCGCCTACCGGCCGCAGGCCGGCGAGCCGAACCTGCCTGGCTGGACCGTGCGGGTCGTGCCCAACAAGTTCCCCGCCCTGCAGGTGGAGGGCGAGATGGGGCGGGAAGCCGTCGGCATGTACGACCGGATGAACGGCATCGGCGCCCACGAGGTCATTATCGAGACCCACGACCACAAGGACATGCTGGCGGACTTGCCGCCCAAGCGGATCGAGGATGTGCTCTGGGCCTATCGCGACCGAATCGTGGACCTCAAGCGGGACCAGCGGTTCCGGTACATCCTGGTGTTCAAAAACCACGGACCGGCGGCCGGGGCCACGCTGGCCCATACCCATTCGCAACTGATCGCGCTGCCGGTCCCCCCCACCAGCGTGCTGGCGGAGATCGCCGGCTGCCGCACCCATTACCAGCAGAAGGAACGGTGCCTCTACTGCGACATCATCCGGCAGGAGATCTCCGACGCGGAGCGGATCGTGGCGGACAACCAGGAATTCATCTGCCTCACGCCCTTCGCGCCCCGGTTTCCGTTCGAAATGTGGATTCTGCCCAAGCGGCACGCCGCCTATTTCGAGGAAAGCCAGAAAACCCAGTTCGAGCTGCTCGCGCGCATCCTGTCGGAAGCCTTGCGACGGATGGACAAA
>SXGR01054184.1_pt1 | contig 14929 bp, 16 predicted proteins | sample 3174711 | NCBI WGS metagenome assembly SXGR01 (sample SAMN11356860, study PRJNA531348) | freshwater metagenome | isolation source: freshwater sample F1-60 | place: China: Fuxian Lake, Yuxi | collected 2017-12-25
CCATCAGGGCGTCGTGATAGGCGACGAACGCCCGCCATTCTGCCGGGCGGTGCGCCAACGCCAGGAACACGTTGGGGACGAACCCCGCCTTCTGTTGCACCGCTTCGATGCGTTCGCGGATATCCGGCGGCAGGTCCTTCAGGTCCGGAACGGGAAAACGGCTGACGGCTTTTGCGCTCATTTGCAGGTCCCGGTGGAATAATGGGCAGTGAAATGCGTATTCTATCGACCGCTCCAACAACCCCGGACCCCAAGAGGAAACCATGCCGAAAGATCCCCCCCCCGCCGGCCATGAGCTCGGCCACAGTATCTGGCGCAGCGAAAGAATCGGACCGCAGGTCGAAGTTTCTGGCGCGCCCGGCGGGATTCGAACCCACGACCCTTGGCTTCGGAGGCCAATACTCTGATCCGCTGAGCTACGGGCGCTGCGCTGGAAGTCGCGCTAAGATCAGTACTTTACAGTACAAGCGCCTAGGGGGCGACCGCATGGCCGAGCACGATGAGCATTCCTCCTTCATCAAGACCCCGCAACAACTCATCACCGTCGTGGCGCTGTCGTTCGTGGTGCCCATCTTCGGCATCATCATGCTGGTCCAGCTGGTGCTGAACAAACCCAGCGCCGACCCCGGGGCGATGACCCCCGATGCCGTCTCGGCCCGCATCCAGCCGGTGGGCAGGGTCGAGTTTGGCGCCGCTGGGCCGGCCGCCGGCGCCGCGCCGCGCACGGGCGAGGAACTGGTGAAGACGGTCTGCGCCGCCTGCCATATCGCGGGCGTCGCCAACGCGCCGAAGCTGGGCGACAAGGCCGGCTGGGCACCGGCGATCAAGCGCGGCCTGCCCGAGATGCTGAAGAGCGTCATCGCCGGCAAGGGCGCGATGCCGCCGCGCGCCGGCGCCGCAGATGCGACCGACGCCGAGCTGACGAGCGCGATCATCTTCATGGCGAACCGGGCAGGCGGTAACTTGAAGGAACTGGCCGCGGCGCTGGCAAACCCCGCCGCAAAAGGCAAGTAGCTCCCCCTCGCTTCATCCAACGTAAGGGGGCTGCCATGGTCCCGCACCTGACAACCGCATTGCACGGCCCGCTGCTCGACCTGGAGCAGCGGATCCTGGACAGTTCCAGCGCCATCGAGCGCTGGTTCCGGCTGCGCTGGCAGGCGCACGAGTCGCCGTTCTACACCTCGGTGGACGTGCGCAATGCGGGTTTCAAATTGGCCCCCGTGGACACCAACCTCTACCCAGGCGGCTTCAACAACCTCAACCCGGCATTCATCCCGCTCGCGGTGCAGGCGGCGACTTCGCTCATCGAGCGCATCTGTCCCAAAGCGAAGAACCTGCTGCTCATTCCCGAGAACCACACCCGCAACAGCTGGTACCTGGAGAACGTCGCGGTGCTGGCGGCCATCCTGGGCCAGACCGGGCTCGAAGTCCGGCTGGGAAGCCTGATCCCGGAAGTCACGGGCCCCACCGAACTCGAGACCGCGTCCGGGAAGAAGCTCACGGTGGAGCCCTTGAAGCGCAGCGGTGCCCGGCTGGGCCTGGAGGGCTTCGACCCCTGCGCCATCCTGGTGAACAACGACCTTTCCTCCGGCATCCCGGAGATCCTCACCGGACTGGACGAGCAGGTGCTGCTGCCGCCACTGCACGCGGGCTGGGTGGTGCGCACCAAGTCGCAGCACTTCGCCGCCTACGACGACGTCGCCTCAGATTTCGGGCAGCTGCTCAAGATCGACCCCTGGCTGGTCAATCCCTATCACGCGCAATGCGGCGAGATCGATTTCCAGGCGCGCGCAGGCGAAGAGTGCCTGTCCTCGAACGTCTCTATGCTGCTGGAGAAGATCCGCCTCAAGTACCTGGAGTACGGCATCAAGGAAACACCCTACGTCGCGGTCAAGGCCGACGCCGGCACCTACGGCATGGGCGTGATGATGGTGCGCGACGCCTCCGAGGTTCGTGACCTCAACCGCAAGCAGCGCAACAAGATGGCGGTGGTCAAGGAAGGCCTGGTGGTGAGCAACGTCATCATCCAGGAAGGCGTGCAGACGGTGGAGCGGATCGAGGACAAGGTCGCCGAGCCGGTGGTGTACATGATCGGCCAGCACGTCATCGGCGGCTTCTACCGCGTGCACGGCGCGCGCGGCGCCGAGGAGAACCTGAACGCGCCCGGGATGCACTTCGTGCCGCTCGCGTTCGACGAATCCTGCACCGTGCCCGACCCGCACGCGTCTTGCGAGGCGCCGCCCAACCGTTTCTACGCCTACGGCGTGGTCGGCCGCCTCGCCGCGGCCGGGGCCGCCCTGGAACTGGAGCGGACCGCGCCCCCGGCATGAAGTTACTGTTCATAATCGATCCGATCGAGTCGCTGAAGGCGTACAAGGACACGACCGTGGCCATAATGCGCGCCGCCCAGGCGCGCGCCCATGTGGTCCATGTCTGCGGCACCGACAGCCTGCGCTTTGAGGCCGGCGCGGTGCGGGCGCGCGCTGCGCGCATCGCTCTCACCGACGATGACGAAGACTGGTACCGCGCCGACGAGGCGCAGGACGGCGTCCTCACCGGGTTCGACGCGGTGCTGATGCGCAAGGATCCCCCGTTCGACCTGGAGTACGTCACCAGCACCTGGCTGCTGTCCATGGCCGTACGCGAGGGCGCCTGCGTGTTCAACCGCCCGGCGGCGGTGCGCGACGCCAACGAGAAGATCGGCATTCTGGAGTTTCCGGACCTGATCGCACCCACCATGGTGGCGCGAGAGCCCGAGCGCCTGCAGGCCTTCATCGACCAGCAGCACGACGTCATCCTCAAGCGCCTGGATTCCATGGGCGGCGAGAGCATTTTCCGCGTCCGCAGCGGCGACCCGAACCGCAACGCCATCCTTGAAGTGATGGCCCAGGGCGGCGCGCGCTCGGTGATGGCGCAGCGCTACATTCCCGAGATCGCCGCTGGCGACAAGCGCATCCTGCTCATCGACGGCGCGGTGGTGCCGTACTCGCTCGCACGCATCGCCAAGCCGGGCGAGACGCGCGCCAACCTCGCCGCCGGCGGCCGCGGCGTGGCGCAGCCGCTGTCGAAGCGCGACCGCGAGATCGCCGAGGCGGTGGGTCCGCTGCTGGCGGCGCGCGGCCTGCTGCTGGTCGGGCTGGACGTGATCGGCGATTTCCTCACCGAGGTGAACGTCACCAGCCCGACCTGCTTCCGCGAGATTCAGGACCAGACCGGGCATGACGTCTCGGGGCAGTTCATCGCCGCGCTGGTGTCAAAAGTGAAGGCGGCCGCATGATCCGCGTCCAATGATTGGCGTCCTGATCGTCGCCCACGGCGCCTTCGGCGAGGCACTGATCCACTCGGCCAGCCACGTGCTCGGCAAGCGCCCGATGCGGGTGCGCCAGGTTGGGGTCACGGTGCACGACGACCCCGAGGCCATGTTCGCCCTGGCGCAGGGCCTTGCGCGCGAACTGGACGACGGCGGCGGCGTGCTGGTGCTCACCGACATCTACGGCGCAACCCCCGGCAATATTGCGCTGCGGCTGCTCGAGCCCGACCGCATCGAGGGCGTCTCGGGGGTCAACCTGCCGATGCTGGTGCGGGCGCTCACCTACCGCGACAAAGGACTGGCGGTGATGGTGGAGAAGGCATTGTCGGGGGGCTCCGAGGGCGTGCTGCACATGACCCGGGACTGCTGCAATGGCCAGCATTGAAGTCGAGATCGTCAACAAGCTGGGGCTGCACGCGCGCGCCTCGGCCAAGCTGACGCAAACCGCGAGCGCCTACGCCTGCGAGGTCTGGCTGGAGCGCAACGGCCGGCGGGTGAATGCCAAGAGCATCATGGGCGTGATGTTGCTGGCCGCCGGCAAGGGCGCGCGCCTCACCATCGAGGCCAACGGCGAGGGCGAGGCCAAGGCCCTGGCCGCGCTGCGCAAGCTCGTCGCGGACAGGTTCGACGAGGGCGAATGAGCCCCACCCGATGAACTTCGTCCTCCACGGCGCGCCGGTTTCCGCCGGCATCAGCATCGGCCAGGCGCACCTGGTTTCCAGCGCGCGCATGGAAGTGGCGCACTACGAAGTGCCCGAGAGCTCGGTGCCAGCAGAAATCTTCCGCTTCGACGCCGCCGTCGCCCGCGCCAAGCAGGAACTGTCGGCGCTGGAGAATCAGATCCCGCGCGAAGCGCCCGGCGAGTTCGGCGCCTTCATCAACCTGCACCGCATGATCCTCGAGGATTCGTCCCTGTCGCAGGCGCCCAAGGCGCTGATCCGCGAGCGGCGCTGCAACGCCGAGTGGGCGCTGGTGCAGCAGATGGAGAAGCTGGCCGAGCAGTTCGAGGCCATGGAGGACGCCTACCTGCGCGAGCGCCGCCAGGACATCGAGCAGGCGGTGGAGCGGGTGCTCAAAGCCCTTGCCGGCGGCCAGACCCTGCCCGAGCCGCCGCCCTCGGCGGAGAAGGACATGATCGTGGTGGCGCACGACCTGTCGCCGGCGGATATGCTCCTCTTCAAGCGCCACCGCTTCGGCGCTTTCGTCACCGACGTCGGCGGGGTCACCTCGCACACCGCGATCGTCGCCAGAAGCCTGAACATCCCCGCCATCGTTGGCCTGCACCATGCGCGCGACATGATCCGCGAGAGCGATACCCTGATCGTGGACGGCATCCAAGGCGTGCTGGTGGTGGATCCCGATCCCCTGGTGCTCGCCGAGTACCGCCTGCGCCAGTCGCAGCACGGCCTGGAGCGGCAGAAGCTGAAGCGCCTGCGCACCACGCCCTCGGCGACGCTGGACGGCACGCCGGTAGAGCTGTTCGCCAACATCGAACTGCCGCAGGACACCGCGAACGTGAAGGACGCGGGTGCCATGGGCATCGGCTTGTTCCGCACCGAGTTCCTGTTCATGAACCGCAAGGACCTGCCCTCGGAGGACGAGCAGTTCGAGGCCTACCGCGATGTCGCGCGCGCCATGGAAGGCGCACCGGTGGTGATCCGCACGCTGGACATCGGCGCGGACAAGGCGATTGAGGGCGCGGGCATTCAGCTGGACATGCCCAATCCCGCGCTGGGCCTGCGTGCGATCCGCTACTGCCTGGCCGAGCCGCAGATCTTCCTTGGCCAGCTGCGCGCCATCCTGCGCGCCTCGAAATTCGGGCGCATCAAAATCTTGCTGCCGATGCTGGCGCACGCGCACGAGATCGCGCAGGCGCTGGCGCTGGTGAAGCAGGCGCGCCAGCAGCTGGACGACAAGGGCATTGCCTACGGGGCCGAGGTGGAAGTGGGCGGCATGATCGAGATCCCGGCCGCCGCGCTGGCGCTGCCGATGTTCATGAAGAAGCTGGACTTCCTGTCGCTGGGTACCAACGACTTGATCCAGTACACCCTCGCCATCGATCGCAACGACAACGCGGTGGCGCACCTGTACGATCCGCTGCATCCGGCGGTGCTGCACCTGGTCGCGCACGTCATCCAGGCCGCCAACCGCGCCGGCACCCCGGTGGCGGTGTGCGGCGAGATGGCGGGCGAGCCGACGCTGACGCGCCTGCTGCTTGGCTTCGGCCTGCGCAACTTCTCCATGCACCCGGCGCAGCTGCTGGCGATCAAGGAGCGCGTGCTGCGCACCAACCTCGCCAAGGCGCAGCCGCAGGCGCAGCGCATGCTGCGCCAGTCAGATCCGACCAAAGCGCGCGAACTGCTCGCCAAGCTGAACGCCTGAGGCCTTCCATGAGCGGTCCTCTTGACGGCGTCCGGGTTCTTGACCTTACCAGCGTGGTGATGGGGCCCTACGCGACGCAGATCCTCGCCGACTTCGGCGCTGACGTGGTCAAGGTAGAACCCCCCGAGGGCGATGTGATGCGCTACAACGCGCCGCTGCGCTCGAAGGGCATGGGGCACATTTTCCTCCACGCCAATCGCAACAAGCGCTCCGTCGTCCTGGATCTCAAGCAGCCCGCGGCGCGCGCGGCGTGCCTCGCGCTGGCAAAGACTGCCGACGTGCTCGTCTACAACATCCGCCCGCAGGCAATGGCGCGGCTCGGGCTGTCCTACGAGGATGTCAGGGCGGTCAATCCCCGTCTCATCTACGTTGGCGGTTTCGGCTACTCCCAGCGCGGCCCCTATGCCGCCAAGGCCGCCTATGACGATCTCGTCCAGGGCGCAGCCGGACTACCGTGGCTCGCCGAGCGCGCCGGCGCTGAATCCCCGCGCTACACGCCGGTGATCATCGCCGACCGTTCGGTGGGGTTGCACCTGGCCAACGCGGTCAGCGCGGCGCTGTACCGGCGCGAGAAGACCGGCGTGGGCCAGCGCGTGGACGTGCCCATGTTCGAGAGCCTGCTGCAGTCGGTCCTAGGCGAGCATTTGGCAGGACACACCTACGAACCGCCGGTCGCCCCGCCGGGCTATGGGCGCATGCTGGCGAACGAGCGCCGCCCGTACCGGACCACCGACGGCTACGTTTGCGTGCTGGTCTACAACGACAAGCAGTGGCAGTCCTTCTTCCGCATCATCGGCCGGCCGGAACTGATCAACGACCCGCGCTTCGCCACGCAGGAGGCGCGCAGCCGCGATTTCCAGGGCGCCTATGCCATGGTCGCCGAGGAGATGGCGAAGCGCAGCACCGCGGACTGGATCGCGGCGCTGGAAGCTGCCGACATCCCGGTGCAGAAGATGAACTCGCTAGAGGACATCCTGGCCGATCCGCACCTCGCCGCGATCGGCTACTTCCAGGAGCGGCAGCACCCGACCGAAGGCCGCATCCGGTCCATGGCGGTCCCCAGCGAGTGGTCGGAATCCCCTCCCGAGTTCCGGCGCCATGCGCCGCGCCTGGGCGAGCACACCCGCGAGGTTCTGCGGGAGGGGGGCCTGGACCCGGCGACGATCGACGCCCTTATTCGCAGCGGGGCGGCGAAGGTATAATCCGGTCATAGCGCCGATTTGAAGTTCAGCTTGCGGGCGCTTTACAAATACCGCTAAAGAGACGGCCTCCGGAACCCGTCCTCGCGCAAAGCTGGACGGGTTTTTGGTTTCAGAGGCCAGCTTGATCGTCACCGCGCATAAGGCACGCTTCAACGAACCGCTCAGGCTCTCGAGCGGCGCGGTGCTGCCCGAGTTCGAAGTCGCCTACGAGACCTACGGCACGCTCAATGCCGCGCGCTCGAACGCAGTGCTGGTCTGCCACGCCCTCAACGCCTCGCACCACGTCGCCGGCACCTACGCGGACGGCCCGGATAATATCGGCTGGTGGGACAACATGGTGGGCCCGGGCAAGCCTCTGGACACCGACCGCTTCTTCGTCATTGGCTCCAATTACATCGGTTCGTGCTTCGGCTCCACCGGCCCGGCGTCCATCAACCCGGCCACCGGCAAGCCCTGGGGCGCGGACTTTCCCGTGGTGACGGTGGAGGACTGGGTAGCGGCGCAGGCGCGCCTGGCGGATCACCTGGGCATCGAGCGCTTCGCCGCGGTGATGGGCGGCAGCATCGGCGCCATGCAGGCGCTGCAGTGGTCGCTCGACTTCCCCGAGCGCGTGCGCCACGCCATCGTCATCGCCTGCACGCCGCGGCTCACGGCGCAGAACATCGGCTTCAACGAAGTCGCGCGTCAGGCGATCATGACCGACCCGGATTTCCACGGCGGCAACTACTACGACAAGGGCGTGGTGCCGGCGCGCGGGCTGAGGATCGCGCGTATGGTCGGCCACATCACCTACCTCTCGGACGACGCCATGATGGAGAAGTTCGGCCGCGCGCTGCGCCGCGAGGCGCCGGGCTACGACTTCGATATCGACTTCGAGATCGAGAGCTACCTGCGCTACCAGGCCGACAAGTTCGCCGGCTACTTCGACGCTAACACCTACCTGCGCCTCACCAAGGCACTGGACTACTTCGACCCGGCTGCGCGCTTCGGCGGCGACCTCGCCAAAGCCTTTGCGCAGGCGAAGGCGGACTTCCTGGTGGTCTCGTTCACCTCCGACTGGCGCTTCTCGTCGGCGCGCTCGCGCGAAATCGTTCGGGCCCTGCTCGACAGCCGGCGCATCGTCTCGTACCTCGAGATCGACGCGCCGCAGGGACACGACTGCTTCCTGCTGGACGATGCGCGCTACCACGGCGCGCTGCGCGCCTACTTCCGGAACATGCCGCTGTGACCGAAGCCGAAACCATCGCGCGCTGGGTGGAGCCGGGCGCCCGCGTTCTGGACCTGGGCTGCGGCGATGGCCGGTTGCTGCGCAGCCTCTGGGAAACAAACCGGGCGCCGGGCTACGGCGTCGAGATCGACGATGCGCATGTGCTGGAGTGCCTACGCAACGACGTCAACGTCCTGCAAATGGACTTGGAGGACGGCCTGGCGGCGTTCGCGGACCAGTCTTTCGACGTCGCCATCCTCTCCGAGACCCTGCAGGCCATCCACCGCCAGGAGTACTTGCTCAAGGAAATGCTGCGCGTCGGCCGCGAAGCCATGGTCTCCTTCCCCAACTTCGGCTACTGGAGGGCTCGCATCCAGATCGCCCTCGCCGGCCACATGCCGGTGTCCAAGGAACTGCCCTACGAGTGGTACAACACGCCCAACGTGCACCACTGCACCCTGGTGGACTTCGAGGCGTTGTGCGGCAAGTTGGGGTTCCGAATCCTGGAGCGGGTCGTGCTGACCGACGGCGGGACGGTCGCAACGCTGCCCAACCTGCTGGGGGCGCTGGCGGTGTACCGGGTGACCTCCTAGGGTATTGTATGTAACCGGTCGGTTACATTTGATCAGTCCTGGCGGTGCAGTTAGTAGCCATCTCGCTTCACGATTTGACTGTCGGGCGGGATATGTATGCCGGCAGATACGGATATCCAGGGATGGTGACCTGCCCCCTTTAGTTGTACCAATTATTTGGCAGGAAGTCCGGTTGTACGGTTAAAGGATTCTGTCGGTTGTGGGTTGCGTTGCATCGGCAGAAATCTGCCGATGCAACGCGGCGAACTTGGCGAGCGGCACCCGTCGGCAACTGCTGTGCGGGCGGTTCTCGCTGTCGTCTTGCCGCCAGAGGGCCATCGCCGCTCTGGCCTGCGGCAGCGTCTCGAACCATTGGTCGTTCAGGCACTTGATGCGCCCGCTGTTGGCCAGGCTGTTGGCCAGGCTGTCGCTCGCGAAGTCCATGCTCCACGCCTCATTGACGCACTGGGCGATCTGGAGCGGCACCCGTTTGTTCGTCGGCCGCTTGGCCTTCTTGCGTTTGCGCACCGCCCAATCGGCCACAGAGGTGGCCTCGCTGAACCCCCCTTTGCGGCACAGCTCCTTGATCGGTATCCCGGCATTGGCCTGTTTCAGGAAACCGATGATCTGTTCTTCGCTGAATCCGCCCTTCGTCATGTCCGTCATTCCCCATAGTTTGACGGACTCTTTTAGTCTCGGCTGGCACGGCCTATAGGGGGCAGGTCAACGACAGTTGACAAGCCGGCTGCAGTAGATCAGGTCAATTGAGAAATGTGCCTGACGGAAATTCCCCTATCCGAAGCCCTGGTTCCGGAAGCGGTAGACTACGTCATGCACTTTTGCGGCCAATAGACTGCTATCAGAAGTGGAAGAGCCAGCGCGAATCGACTGCCTGATGCGGCGTTGAGCAAACCGGAGACAAACTGAATGTTCAGCCACGTGATGGTCGGAACCAACGACCTCGAGCGCTCCAAGCGCTTCTACGACGCCCTGCTCGCGGTGCTGGGCGCCGGCGAGCCGATTCGCAACAGCAACACGACCGGGCAGGACCGCCTGTTCTACCGCCACGACGGCGGGATGTTCTGCGTCAGCGAGCCGATCAACGGCGAACCGGCGACGGTCGCCAATGGCGCCACCGTGGGGTTCAAGTGCAGTTCCGCCGAGCAGGTGCTGCAGTTCCATGCCACGGCCATCGCGCACGGCGCTACCTCCATCGAGGAGCCGCCCGGGCTGCGCGCGGGCCGGCCTGTCCCGCTGCACCTCGCCTACGTCCGCGACCCGGACGGCAACAAGCTCTGCGCGATGTTCCGGCCGAAGCCGTAGATCCCGGAAATGTAACCGATCGGTTACTTTTTGTGCTCCAGGCGGCGCGCCAGCACCGCCAGCAGCACCAGCGCCGGCAGGCCCAGCGACGAGGTGTAGACGAAGAACAGCGGCCAGCCGATCGCGTCGGCGACGTAGCCCGAAGCGCCCGCGAGGATCTTCCCCGGCAGGGTGAACAGCGACGAGAACAGCGCGTACTGCGTGGCGGTGTAGGCCGTATTGGTAAGCCCGGACAGATAGGCGATGAACGCGGTGCCCGCGAGGCCGCCGCTGAAGTTGTCGCAGCTGATGACGAGCGCGAGCCAGACGAGGTCGGGCGAGCCGATCCAGGCGAGCGCCGCGAACGTCAGGTTGGAGACGATGACCAATAATCCGCCCGCTACCAGCGAGGGCAGCGTGCCCCAGCGCGCCACCGCGAAGCCGCCAGCGAGCGCGCCGAGGATGGTCATACCGATGCCGTAACCCTTGGCGATGACGCCGATCTGCTGCAGCGTGTATCCCAGCTCGAGGTAGAACGGGTTCGCCATCACACCCATGGCGATGTCGGTGACCCGGAACAGGCCGATGAAGGCGAGGATCAGCGCCCCGGTCGCCACGCCGTTGCGCGTGAAGAAGTCTAGGAACGGGCAGACCACCGCGCCAGTGAACCAGGCGCCGGCCAAGCGCAGCCACGCCGGCCAGTTCGCTCGCCGAGCAATGAAGTCGACCACTCGGGCTTCCACCGCCACCGCTGCGGTTGCTTGGTCACGCTCGGGCTCCGGAATGAGCAGTGTCGTGACAACGCCGACGAAGGCGAGCACGGCCATGACGAGGTACGCGGTCGACCAGCCGAAGCTTCCGGCCAGCAGCAGCGCCCCTGTTCCAGCGGCGATCAACCCGGCGCGGTAGCCCAGCTGATAAGCGGCCGCCATGGCGCCCTGCTGCGTCGCGGGCGCGGCTTCGATGCGCCACGCATCGATGCAGATGTCCTGCGTCGCCGAGGCGAAAGCGACCAGCAGCGCCAGCAGCACCACCGCCTGCAGGTCCCGCGCCGGATCCTGCGCGGACAAGCCAACGAGGCCCGCCGCGAGCGCGAGCTGCGCCAGCAGCATCCAGCCGCGGCGGCGGCCAAGCCAGCGCGTAAGCAGGGGCAGCGGCAGCCGATCCACGACCGGCGCCCACAGCACCTTGGTGGAGTAGGTGATCCCGACCCAGGACAGCAGGCCGATGGTGCCTCGCTCAATGCCCGCCTGCGCGAGCCAGGCCGAAAGGGTGGCGAACACCAACAGGAAGGGCAGGCCGTCGGAGAAGCCGAGGAACAACATCGCCGCCACGCGCGGCCCGGCGTAGGCGCTAAACGCGTCGCGCCAGCCCTGCCTGGCGCTGGCCGCGCTAGGCCCGGCAGACATGGAACACAGCGGCGTATTCGGCGGGGACCATCGGGGCAAATCTTACCCGGGGCGGCCTCCGCGCCATCGATGCTTGGCCCCGTTAGGGAGTTAGCGCGCCTGCGGCTTGCCGCCACCGAGGCGGAAGAGCAGGCCCTGCGCCTGCTCGAGATCGGGATCTGGCTCGCCGCCGCGTTCCTGTTTCTGGGCGCGGCGCTGGTGTTCGACGCGATCCTGGTGGTGCTTCTGTTTTGGGATGCCAACCGCCTGCTCGCCGCTGGGCTGGTGGCGGCCGGATTCATTGGCGCCGGCACCGCCGCGGCGCTGTTCGCCCGCGCGCGCCTGCGCGAACGGCCGAAGTTCCTCGCCGCGACGCTCGCCGAGTTCGAGCGGGATCGCGACACCCTGGGCAGGCCCTGAGCGCATGCGCGAGCGGCTGCTGACGCTGGCCGAGACCCGCGTGCGACTCTCGGTGCGGGCACAGGCCGAACGCGACAGTCTTCTCGCCCAACTCGCGCCCCTGGATGCGGGCGCATCCATCGGCGTCACGCTGGTCCACGCGGGTCGCGGCGCGAGCGCAAGTACCTCGTCGCCGAGATCCGCTCGCAGATCGGGCGTATCTCGAGGATCTCGCCTTACCTGATCGTGGTGGTGATGCCGGGCGGCTTCGTCACCCTTCCGATGCTGGCCTGGTGGCTGGACCGCCGGCGCGCCGCCGGCGAAGTCAGGCTAGCTTCAGGAGCCGGTCGGCCGCGTAGTCGATGGTCAGCGGCGCATGGTCGCTGAAGCGCTTCTTCAGGTAGATGGCTTCGCGTTGCGCGGTCTTCGCCAAGGCTTCAGTGGCGATGTGATAATCCAGCCGCCAGCCCACGTTCTTCGCCCACGCCTGGCCGCGGTTGGACCACCAGGTGTACTGGTCGGGTTTCGCGTTCAACCGGCGGAACACGTCGACAAAACCGACCTCGTCGAACACCTTCGTCAGCCAGGCGCGCTCCTCCGGCAGGAAGCCTGAGTTCTTCTGGTTCGATCGCCAGTTGCGCAGGTCGATCTCCTGGTGCGCGATGTTCCAGTCCCCGCACAGCAGAATCTCGCGGCCCGAGCGCCTGAGCTTCGCCATGTGCGGCAGGAAGGCCTCCAGGAAGCGGAACTTCGAGGCCTGCCGATGCGGGCCCGATGAGCCCGAAGGCAGGTAGACCGAGATCACCGACAGCTTGCCGAAGCGCGCTTCCAGGGTCCGGCCCTCGGCGTCGAACTCCCTGACGCCGAAGCCGCGCACCACTGCGTCGGGCTTGGCGCGCGTGTACAGGCCGACGCCGGCGTAGCCCTTCTTCTCGGCGCAGTGGAAATGGCCCAGATAGCCCTTCGGGTTCAGGATCGCCGGGTCGAGATCCGCCTCGTGCGCCTTCACCTCCTGCAGGCAGACGATGTCCGCCTTATGCGCCGCGAGCCAGGGATAGAGCCCCTTCCTCGCGGCCGAGCGGATGCCGTTGACATTGAGCGTGATGACCCGCATACCGTTGCGTGCCGCTACGGAAAGGGGGCGTTCAGCCGTTGGGGAAGCTGGAGGCGCCGCCGTGCTTCGCGGACCACTCCGCGGGCGCGTGCAGGAACTTTTCCACCTCGTCGATCTGCGCCACAGCGAGGTAGTTGCCCTGCTTCACCACGCCCAGCACGTCCCACCAACTGGCGAGGTGGTGCAGCCGCACCTTCAGGTCGGACATCACCTGCTTGGATTCCGGGAAAATGTCGTAGTAGAAGTTGACGTAGACGTGCTCGACCACCGCGCCCGCCGCGCGCAGCGCCTGGCAGAAATTGATCTTGGAGCGCCCGTCGGTGGTGAGGTCCTCCACCAGCAGCGTGCGCGCGCCCTCGCGGATGTCACCCTCAATCTGGGCGTTGCGGCCAAAGCCCTTGGGCTTCTTGCGGATGTACTGCATCGGCAGGCCGAGGCGGTCGGCCATCCAGGCGGCGTAGGGAATGCCGGCGGTCTCGCCGCCGGCGACGACGTCGAACTGCTCGAAGCCGGCGTCGCGCGAGAGCGTCGCCGCGGCGAAGTCGATCAGCTGCGCGCGGATGCGCGGGTAGAAGATGAGCTTGCGGCAGTCGATGTACACCGGGCTGGCCCAGCCCGAGGTGAAGATAAAGGGCTTGCCCTCGGAGAACAGCACGGCTTTCACTTCGAGGAGCATCTTCGCCGTGGTTTCGGCGATGAAGGCGCGGTCGGCAGAGTGCATGGCGCGGATATTACAGGGGAACCCCGGTCAACGGCAGCGGGCCCGCCGCGTTAGGATCCTCCGAGGGTACGCCAATGGAGTCGCCCAGGTTGCGCAAGCTCGCCCCGTTCTTCGCCGCCGCCGCCCTCGCCGAGTTGCCGCTGTCCGCCGCCTCGTCCTAGCGCTGCGTCGGCAAGCCCGTGGAGCAGCTGAACGCCCAGGGCATGGTGGTGCGCAAGATCGACCCGCAGGCCTCGGCCGCCGACCAGGCGACCAAGGCGAAGGAAGCCGAGGAAAAGAAAAAGCGCGACTCGATCCTCAAGGAGGAGTCGCGCAAGAACAAGGCGCTGCTGTCCACCTATACCAGCGAAGCAGACATCGAGCTCGCCCGCAAGCGCGCGCTGGAGGACAACCAGAGGGCGGTCCAGGAATCCGAGGCCCGCGTCGGCGCGCTGAAGAAGCCTCAGGCCAACCTGACGAAGGAATTGGCGTTCTTCCCGGGGCAAGAACAAGCCGCCGGCCAAGATGGAACAGGAGATCAAGGAGTACAACTTCTCCATCGCCATCCAGGAGAACCTGCTGGCGCAGAAGAATAAGGAAGTGGACTCGATCAACGCCCAGTACAACGAGGACAAGAAGCGCTACCTCGAGCTCACCAAGGGCTCGAGCAAGTAGCCGGCTAGCCTTTCAGCCTGCTGCGCAGGACCTCGTTGACCTGCGCCGGATTGGCCTTGCCCTTGCTCTGCTTCATCACCTGGCCGACCAGGGAGTTGAAGGCCTTCTCCCTGCCCGCGCGGAAGTCCTCCACCTGTCTGACGTTCGCCGCCAGCACCTCGTCCACCAGCCTCTCGATCGCACCTGAGTCGCTGATCTGCTTCAGGCCCTTCACCTCGATGATGGCGTCGGCCTCGCCCTCGCCCACCCACATTTCCGCTAGCACATCCTTGGCCGCCTTCTGCGACACCGTGTCGTCCTGGATTCGCGCCAGCAGACCGGCCAGCCGCCGCGGCGGTACCGGCACGGCGTCGAACTCCCGCCCCTCGTCGTTCAGGCGCGAGGCAATCTCGCCATTGAGCCAGTTCGCCGCCAGCTTCGCCGTCGCGCCGTACCCGGACACCGCCTGCTCGAAGTAGGCCGCCTTCTCGCGCGATTCGGTCAACAGCATGACGTCGTACGCGGCCAGCCCGAACTGCGCCGCGTAGCGCACGCGCTTCTGCGCCGGCAGCTCGGGCATCCGGGCGCGGATCGCCTCTACCTCTTCCGCAGGGATCACCAGCGGCAGCAGATCCGGGTCCGTAAAATAGCGGTAGTCCTGAGCGTCCTCCTTGGAGCGCATGGAGCGCGTCTCGTCCC
>SXGR01059699.1_pt1 | contig 14924 bp, 23 predicted proteins | sample 3174711 | NCBI WGS metagenome assembly SXGR01 (sample SAMN11356860, study PRJNA531348) | freshwater metagenome | isolation source: freshwater sample F1-60 | place: China: Fuxian Lake, Yuxi | collected 2017-12-25
CGGTCGATCTCGTCACGGTCACTCTGAGGGAGCGACGCGAGGAGTTCGTCGGACACTTCACGCGGGTCGAGTGTCCGCCATTGTTGGCGGAACACGTCCCACAGCGTCACCGTGCAGTCGTCGTTGATCGTCGCGTCAAAACGGGATTTCATCGGTCACCTCCATTTTTGCCATCGTGGCCGCGTCGATCGCTGGGAGGATCGACAGCACGTCAAATCCGTACTGCGTCTCGCGCGTTTCGATGACGACTGCCGCGCCGTCTTCGAGCGCGGCTTTGGCCGAGTCGCCAACTTTCGCGCTTAGCGTTGAGCCGCGGAACGACCTCCCGCCTTGCGTCCACTCAAGCGCGAACCGTGTGTAGGATTTCCCGTTTTTGCCGACGCCGTCGCGCGTCGAAACTGATGTGATCCTCGCAGCATCTGATGGCGCGTCGTCGTGAGCGACGGCGACTGGCTCCGCTTTTCGCTGCGGCGTTGGCGCAGAGCGAGCGGGCGCGGATGGAGCGACCGCCGCTTGCGCGTCGTCGTCCTCGCACGAGGTGACCCCGACCATCGCCGCGAGCGCGTACCTGCGTAGGTAGGTGATGACCGACCCGAGTCCCTGCGCGTCGTCCTTCGATGGGCGAGCGGCGCAAACGCTCGTCATCCACTCGCCCGAGGAGTGCGCCAGCGTCGTCGAGAGCGTCACCAGTCCGCTCTCCGACCGAGCGGGCGATTGGATGACTGCGATGCCCTGCGCTGCGAGTGGAGCGCGGCACGCGCCCCACACCGACGCGAGGTCTGCGTAGTGGCTGCGGTAGTGCGGGTTCTCCGCATTTTTCGGCGCGGGCGGGATCGCCGCCTGAGCCTTTGCGAGGGCCGCGGCGAGCGCGGCGATGGAGTCTGACTGGGTATGCATTGCGTGTCCTTTCGTTGTGGCTCTGAGCCACGTTGACCGATCATCCTGCACGGTGCAGGCCGTGTGGCAGATTCACTCTGCCGCACAGCGCGAACCGCTATTCGTCGTTGCACTCCGCTGCGAGACTGACGCGCTCGAACCACTCCATGTCTCCCTCATCGTCCATCGGGATTGGGACGTTGAGTTTTGCGGCGCACTCCTCGCATTGATTCACGCCGCCGTCGTGGGCGGTGCTTCCGCACCGCGTCGGGTGCTCCTTAAACGAGTAGCGCGTTGGGACGTACACGGTGATTGCCTTGTTGCATCCGAATCTCATGCTGATTCCTGTCTGCCCGACTGGGCGATTGAACCGAACTCCTGCACGGCGCAGACTCTCCCGCTCCGAGGAGCGGTCGAGCGCGTGTCGTGTCACTCCTCGTCGTCGTGTTCGCTCGTCGTGTCAAACCACTCCATGACTGTCCGAAGGAGTCGGTTGTAGTCGCCACCCGTCGCTGCGTCGTGGAACTCCCGCATCGTGTCGGCTGAGAGTCCCTCGGCCTTCATGGCGCGGCGAGCGCGGCAAAGAATCGAGTAGGCGTTGCCATCATGGCCGACGAGTGGAACATTGATGTTTGGGTAGCGTGTTGTGTGTGTCATGTTGTCCTTTCAGCGGAATGCGTTGTTCTCGTACTCAGCCGTGTCGATCATCGCTTCGAGTTCCTCTTCGAGTTCCGCTTCGACTTTGAGAGCCTTGAGGAAACTGGTGTTTGCCGCGGGCGATCCAGTCTTCTCGTACACCGACTGGTAATGGTCGGCTGCGAAGTGAGCGACCCTGAGTGCGTCTCTGAGTTGTGCGAGTGTTCGTTTTTCCATTGTGTGTCCTTTCGAGTTTGTCGTTGGTCGGCTACGCGCTCTCCTTCGACATGGTGAATATACCCGATCTATCGGCTATGTCAAATCACTTTACTGATTTTTTGAAGTTTTATTTTCGCCACCAAGGTAGTAGAAGTCTTGCTTGCCGAGGAGGGCGAGCCGAACAGCCTCCTGCGCAACCTCCCACGTTGGAGTTACGAGGCATAGAGGGCGCAGACATTGCGCAAGAGTCCCCGTGTACATGGTTCCGAACATGAGGACGCCCCACCCAGTTTCGGGAACGCCATTGTTCGCTGCGGCGATCGTTGCGATCGTCTCAAACTCCGCGCTCGCTCGGTGAGTGAACGGAATCGTTGCGTTGACTGGGAGCCTCGGGGATGCTGCGACTTGCCATTCAATTTGTCCGTAGTGGTTGTTCATTGGTTGGTTCCTTTCAGGGATTAGAAGTTTCTGTCGTAGAACTTGATTGGCTCGCTTCCGAGGCTGAACGTGTCTCCGCTCGCGCTGCGCCATTGTCCGCGTCTGTTGAGTCTGATTGTGTGAGTGCAAGCGGTCTCGTTCGGAGTGATCTCCCACTCCTGCTCGGAGTTCGCGCTGTGCGCTAAGAAGCCACCAGCGACCGCGCTTGGCGCCTGAATGAGCCGTACGTTCATTTCGCGGATTGTCTTCTGCTTGCCGCTTTGGCTTGTCGCGACGACCTCGTACGGGATGATGTCCGTATAGAGTCGTCGGTTTGCGTACTCGCGGGCTGGCGCATTTCGTGCGAACTCCTCCGCTTTGAGCAGAGCCTCGATCGCCGAAGCGCGAGCGTTAAGTTCGTTGAGGAGTTTTTGGTATTGGGTACTGTCTTTCATTGTGTGTCCTTTGGTTGGTGGGTTAGGCTGTGCGTTTGAGTCGATCTGCGATTCTGACGAGTGCGGCGAGTTGCGCAATGATGTAGTCGTTGCGGGCGCTGGCTTCATCCGTCGTTAGTCGCCGACCAAGAACCATAAGCGGATGCTCGACTCGGCGATCGAACGCCATGATGGCTGTCGATGCTGCGCCGCCGCGTCGGATCGTTTCCTCCGCTTCGGCGAGTGCTACTGCGATGACTGCTTTTGTTCTGATTTTGTTGAGTTGCGTTTGCATGACATAAATATATCTGCTATTCCCGTAATGTCAAATCACTTTACTGATTTTTCGAAGATTTCTTTTTACCGCTTTCCTCGACAAACCCTTCAGATATTTCATCAAGTGCGATTTTTAGCCAGATAAGGCGCAATTTGGGCAATAGCGGCTTATGCGCGATTATGCGCGATTATGCGCGATTATGCGCGACGCGCGAGACGCACCGTTCACTCGCCGCCATCGCTCCCCATCGATGCGGTTCAAATTGTCGACTGATTTTTGAATCGCCGAAGTGCGCCAACAATCTTCGCAACCCATCCCTCGCGCTTCGCGGAGCGAGCGATCATCGACCATCGATGCGTCGGGCATCGAGCGGCGGGCATCGTGGCCTTCACGCTCAACTCGCTCCGCGCATTCTTCCCACACCCGCACGCGCCGCAATATCCGATCGCCGCCTTCGCGTCACGCTGGAGGTGCGGACACGACGCGCACGCGCTCAGTCGAGCGGCGAGCGTCTCGGCGTCGACCGAGCCGCGAACGGCAAGCGACACCTCAGCCTTGACGTAGCCGCGTACTTGACTCGCGCGAACGAATGCCATTACTCGGGGTCGGCTGTCGGAACGACAACGGGATAGAGGTGAGCGCAGTCGCCCGCGCAGATACACGAATCATGTTCAGTTGCTTCGGTCTCAAGGCAAGTCGAGTAGCCGATGAACGGCGCGTCACGTTGCCCGATCATCGAGCCAGCGGGCCGAAGAACGACTTCCTCTTGGGTCGTGAGCGTGTCTTGGCAATATGTTTCCACGTCGCCATTTGCAACAACGACCGCATACGAGTACTCATTACATGACGCCGCGCCAGCGCAGACACCGAAGCATCCAGTGCATGAGAGGTTTCCGCAGAACGAGACTGGCCCACCGCCCGAATCGTTCTGCGTGCTGATCGCTGGAAACTGTCCGCACGTCACTCCGTCATCGATCGGATGCGCGGGCGGAACGAGGTTCGCCGTCAACTTCAACTCGAACGGCGAAACGCTCGTGTCCCACCAGTACGTTCGGTGCGCGTGACGAAAGAAGCAAAGGTTGCTCGTTGCGTGCGTTGGGATTCCTGCCGCAGTTGTCGCGGCGTGTGCCGTCAGCGTTGGAGGAGCGCAGCATTGCGTTGGATCGGCTGATGGTCTTGCGTGTGGCTGCGATCCGCGCCCAACGAGAATGTTCACGTTGCCCGAATATCCACCATGTCCGTAGTACAAATCGCATACCGAGCCGAGACAGTTCGATCCTTCGGGACACGTCGTCGAGAACCGCACGTCTTGCGGGAGTCCGTTCGTACACCACACGTTGTCGTGCGTGATCGCTTCCTCGTCGGTCGTTGCAATGACACTCCAGCGCAACGCCTCTCCGTCATTCACCTTGCCGAGTTGTCGATCAAGCAACCATGAGTAGCGCGGCTTTCGGTTCGGGTCGCCTTCCATCGCCGCGGCAGACCAATCCCATCCAGCGGGCTGAGAACGGAAGTACACCGATTGAGTCAGTCGATAGAACGCATTTCGCGCCGCCTCCGTCATGACCGCGACTCCGCCCGCTGGTTCTGCCATGTCGTAGACCATCGAATCAACCTGCCCCGTTGTGAGTCCAGTCACCGAGTCCGTGTACCTCGCATCTGTCCCGTCCACATTGCTCGAGAATCGAGCGAGCGATGGAGGACGCGCAGCAGTCGGAACGCCCGTCACCGTATTGATGGCACGCAAGTTCCACAGATCGCCGCGTAGCCGAGTCGGGAACATGATTTTCAGGTCGGCGGTCGTCGGGAAGAGCGCAAGCACGTCCGCGGCTCCTGTGTATCCGTTCGCGCTTCCCCATGCGTCAACAATCAGAAGATCGGCCATCACTTCGCCGCGCCAGTCCTTCGCGCTCATGCGCTCGATCCATGTGCCGCCCTTCAGCATCGAGTCGATGTCGTCGGCATCCATCTTGAAGCCGTCATCGGGAGCCATCGCAACGGAATACTGTTGCGCTGGATAGAACTTCGTCCGCTCGTCGGCGGTCAACTCAAACGAGAAGATCGGCACTCCGTCCGCCGCGTAAAAGTATTTGTACGGCGTTGTCTTCTGCCACGCGTCTGAAACGGTCGGCTCTGTGCGCTTGAGATACGCATACTCCGCGTGGCAGAATGCGTGAAAGTATCGGTAGAGCGGATGTCCACCCGTCGCGTCTTGGTTCGTCACCGCTCCGTTCGAGCCTCGGTACTTCAGCGCGGTTCCGACCGATCCATCAGGACGCTGATACGGGAACGACGTGCCGTTGACCTTGATCGGCTTCCCATCGTTGAAGCGATTGATTTCCCACGTCCACATATAGGCGAGTTCAGCAACGCGGAGTTGGTACGCGCTGAGTCCCGCGTAGTAGGTCGTGACATATGACGCGCCGCCCCAATCGTCGGCGGCTTCTTCCGCGCTCGTCGCCGCTGGATACTTCGTCGTGAACCAGTTGCCGCCATTATTTCCCGAGCCCGCTGGAATCAACACGCCGCCGCCATCGCGCTCGTAGTCGTACGTTCCCACGCTCGCGCATCCAGTTCCGTTACCGACACAGATTTCATCAGTCGTTCCGCCGTGTGTGCTTGGGTATACGTCGCAACCGCACGCTGTCGGCGTTGTGCATGGAACCGCCGAGCCATTCTCGCAACCAAAAATGTAGTACGACCCGAGACAGCAGCAACGGTTCGTCGAAGGGAAGTGCAGATCGTGCGCGATCGAACGCGCCTTCGTGAACCATATCCAGTAGCACGGCGGCAACCCATCAACACTTCCGATCAGTCGATAGGTGAGTTGTCGCGGAGCCTCCGCTTCCGACTCGTAGTGATTGCTGCACGTCTGCCCCATCCCATAGCCGCAGATCGTGGACGCGCTAAAGCCCGCTGCAACTTGCGTGAGGACTTGATACTCGCCGATCGTCGGCTTGATCCCACAGTCGGGGTCAGTCACAAGTCCGAAGCATGATCCGATGACGTCCGAGGCAATGCATGACTCGGACGGCGCGCCAGTCTCGCAGCAGCACGTCGCGATGAGGTGCGAACCGATCGTCATGCTGGACACGCAGGAGTAACGGGCGCGACCGCGTAGAAAACGAACTGATTCACGCTGATCTCATGCATTGAAACGATCGTACCGACACCTTCGCCACCAACTGGAAGCGGGTTCTTTGTCATCGTGCCGAGTCCGCCGCCGCCAGTCAGTACCTGTCCGTGTCCCCAATTGCCCGACCCCGCGTAGATCGTCGTCCCGTACGCTCCCGATTGCGTCACGATGTTTTTTTCGTAGAGGTTCTGCGCGAGTCGATTCGTTGCGAGCGTTCCGCTTACGCTTCGATTCAGTCCCGCCCACTCATAGAGTCCTACGCCAGTCGCCGACCGATCGACCGTAAGCCGCGCGAGGAAAAGCGTCTGAAGCGACAGCGGCTCCATCGAATAAATGGATGAGTATTTCGAACCCGAACGAATCGTGACGCGCGTCAGCGCGACGAGGTCGCCCGCCGCGTATCGCTGCACTGGCGCGAAGTCAACCGCAGGGTAGTACGACTGCGGCGCAGTCAGCCCCGCGCCGTCGAGAAGATCAATCCCTCGGAACCGCTGCGCGTCCTTCCACGACACGCCTGTACCGACTGGCGTAATTCCATCGCCAACGCCAAGCGTGACTTCCGCCCAGTCGTAGAGATACGCCTTGACGAATGTTGCTCCGCCCGTCCCCGTCTCGGTTGTTCCATCGGCTTGCGAGTTTCCTTGCACCGCGCTCGGAAGTGTCTGCGTGATCTCCGCCATGAACGTTTCGTTCAATCGGGCGGATCGTCGTTGACCGTGCGGAGAACCATCAAGCCGCTCGATCGTCGTGAACGCATCGTTCAATGCTCGGTAGTCGAGCAGTCCAACGCTGCCACTCGTGAAGCGAGGGAGTTTCACGCCGACAACGCGCCGAATTGAAGGTTTGCCGTAGCGGTCGAACTAATCGCGCTGAACGACGTCGAAACGCCGCGGACAAGCGCGTACTCGCTTGGTCGCAGTTGCAGGAACGGGAACGATGTTCCCGCTTCGGTGGACGCGCACGCGGCAATCGTAATGGTCGGGTCGTATGTCGTGCTTGTCGATGTCGATACGTTGCGGAACCAACAGTATCCGCCCGCCGTGACGTCTGACGGGAAGGACAGATTCTCGCGGGTCGTCCCGATATTTTGGATGCCATCCTTGAACGTCAGCGTTGTAAGGTCGGGCGTGATTGCGAGCGGTCGGAAGGACGCGCGAGTATTTCCGCTGACGACATCGACTGAGAGGTTGATTGTTATTTCATCTGCCATAGTTAGAGTCCAAAAAAGTATTGCGAGAGTTGCGAGAAGTCTGTCGTGAACGGGAACGGTTGACGGTAGTACACGAGCAGCGCGGAGCCTTTCGCGATTCCGCCAGCCGCGGCGGTCGCGAGTGTCGGTCGTCCATCGCTTGCCGCTGGATACTGGATCAGGTGGTATTCCTTGTCGAACACGAAGCGATACTCGATCGAGTTGCGTCCGACCTCGGGGATGATCTCCGCATTGCAGCCCGCGAACACAACGGAGCCAGCGGGATAGGCGAGGAACGGCTTGTCGTTGCGTGTGCCAATTTGGTTTGCGACCTTCTGCGCGTCAGGAAGGTACTGATCGGTAATGAGGATCGTGATCTCCTGCTGATGGTGAAGCGTCGAGAGCGGTATCCCTGCAATGTCGATCGACCTGCCGCCAATGTCAACCAGTACATCAAACGCTCGGACAGCAAGATAGAGTTCCGCGGCGGTCGCGTACTCCCGCCACTTGTCGCGGAACTCCGCCCGCATAGAAAGGCGAGCAGTTCGGTAGCCGACTTCGCTCGGTGACAACTCTTGGCTCGTCGGATTCGTCGGCTCGTAGGTCGCGGGAATCTCTGGCTTGAAGCGCATGACCACGCGCCACGTCCCGACCGCGTTCGGTTCCTTCGAGATGTCGTAATCGAATGCCAGCATATCGACTGGCAACGCTGCGTCATTCGGGTAGTTGTCGTACTTTTGCGGAAGGAGATTGCCGAAGAGCGCGACAACGTCGCCTTCGGTGTCCGCACCTTCGACTACCCACTCGCGTTCCGCCCGCGGCTTCCCTTCGTTGAAGGCGAACTTGCGGCTCGTGTGAAGTTCGGTGACGGTCGGCATTAGCGGAAGCCCTTCTGCTCTTTCGTGAGTCGAGCAATCTCAGCGGTCGCGCGGTCGATCTTCTCGAGCGACTGCACTTGCTGCTTCGCGAGCATGAGCGCGTTATTCGCTGCACCTTGTTCGGCGAAGTTGAACTGCCCGAGTGCAGTCTGTCCCGAATGGATCATTCCGCGAGCGGCTTCCTGCGCGAACCTGTCGAGTTGCCCAGCCTTGACGACTTGCGCCTGTGCCGACTTCGCCGCGTCGATGATGTCCTGCTGAATCTGTATTTGCTGCTCGCTCGCTCGAATCGCGTCAGCAACATTGCCCGCGAGGAATCGGTCGTAGTTTGCTTCGCGTTCCTTGAGCGCGTCCGCGTCGATCTTCGCTCTTGCGTCCGCCGCGTCTTTGTCGATCTTGCGAAACTTGTCGTTGAGTTGTTCTTCGATCGCTTCGCGACGGCGAAGTAACTGCGCCTCCTCAGGCGTTTCGCTCATGATCGCTTGGATGCCGCGTTCGGTTGCGCGTTTGAAGTTCACTCCTATATGCCGCGCGCCCTTCGATGTCCGAATGACTTCCTGCTCGGCGTCGCGCGTTTCCTTGAACGCTTGCACTCGCGCGAACTTCTCTTCTCGGATCGCCTGAAGCCGATCTTCGACCGCTTGCTGCTGCTGCGCTGCGCTGAGCATCGCCACACTGCTTGGATCGTCGCCCGCTTGCATTGCAAGCGTTCCGAACTCGAGTTCTCGCGAGGCGGCAACGCTCGCCCGAAGCGCGTCACGCATCGCATTCCCAAACGTCCTTGACAGATCGGCCGCCTTCTCTCTCGCCTTTTGGTTCAGCCGATCCATCCCGTTTGCGAGTTCGTCGAGAATCGAAACGACCGTGCCGACGACTGGAACAGCCTTGAACCCATCGATGATGCCCTTGCCCATCGCCGCTCCAATCTCGCCACCCGATTTCCCCGCGTGAACGCCTTCAATCGCTTTGAGTAGAGAGCCGCCGATGACCTGCGTGAGCGCGGTGATCGCAATGCCCTTGACCATGTTCTGCCCCATCTTGGCGAAGAACGACGAGCCAGCCGAGTCGCCAGCGGCTCCCATCTTTTTCGCCGCTCCATCGACCTTCGTTTGCGCCGCGGCGAGCGCGGCGTCCAACTTGTCGAGCCGCGCCGTAATCGCTATTTCGATCGTCGGTTCCATCAGCGAATCCTATGCCCGCTGCCCGACTGCGCTTCCGCCTCGCGGGCGAGAAGTGCGCTCGTCGCTTGCGCGATGGCAATGAGCCGATCAACTGGCAGGTTCATCGGGTCGGTCGTCCCTGCGCTGTATCGAGACACGAACGCGGCGAGCGCGTACCAATCGAGTGACCCGCCCGCCGCTACCGTTTTGGGTTGGAGTCAACCGCCGCGACGTCAACGCCAAACAGCGCAAGAGCGGTCGTAATGAGGTCGTCGGGCTGAATCTGCGCGAGTGCTTCGGAGCCATCGATCTTCGCTTTGGCGCACGCATGTTGAATGACCTCAACCGCGCCTTCAACCGTTGCCCCATGCTGAAGCGCAAGCCGTACCGTCTCATCGCGCAGGTCGTAAATATCTTTCATGTGAGCGACTCGCTGCGCTGGCTCGGCTCGAGCGTCTTCGAGCATTTCCTGAGCGCGTGCATGAAGCGCGTGCCAGCGTCGTTCGCCGATCTCGATGTAGTCGTTCGCACTCAAGCACGACACGAAGTGACGTCCGATTGCTACCAAGCGGGTTTTGGGTTTTTGGGTGGTGTCCATCGCTCGACTTCCTTTCGCGAGCGGATCGTAACGCGCTCGATCGACTTCCGCTTGGATGGACAGATATTGCAGGCGAGCATGACAAATCGCAGCGCATCGGTTCGGTTCATCGCGCCGATCCAGCGGGCGTATTGCTTGCCCTCGTACACGAACTCAACGCGCAGGTCTTCCGACCGCGTTTGAATATCATCAATCGGCGAGAAGCCTTCGTATGTCATGTCCACGACGACACGACGGCACTCGTAACCGCTGTGTGTGTTGAGGCAATGGCGAAGTTCGCGCTGAAGGTCGCTTCGCCGTCAACCGCGACGCCGAGGCTGAACGAATCAATGACCGCGGTAAATGCGAGCGTGTTCCCTGAGTCGGCTTGCAGCGTGAGCGTTGCGGGCGCGGTGTTGCCAGTGAACGCAATCAGCGGGCTTGTTGTTCCTCCGTCGATCGTCCCGCTCATCGAGCCAGTGACGTCAACAATTCCGACTGCGCGATTCCTCGCCGCGTTCGTGAAGCCCGTGATATCAACGTTGTTGCGCGTGAAGTTTGCAGTCCATGACTTGATGACGCCGCCGATTGCGCCCGCCATCGTCACGTTGCCATTGACTCCGCTAATACCTGCCATGTTGATTCTCCATTTGTGTTGGTGTCACGGAGGGTCTGCCCATGTGACAAGAACCGCGTAACTCGTCTGAACCGATGTATCTGTACTTGTGGTCGCGAATGCCGTATTCGCCGCTGCAATCTGGAAGTTTGCCGAGTAGGTCGCTTCTCCATCGACCGCAACCCCGACGTTGAACGAGTCGAAAATTGCGGGGAACTGGATCGTGTGACCACTCTCCGCAATCAGCGTAAGAGTCTCGGGCGTGGTTCCCTTCGTGAACGCCTGAAGCGGTGACATATTCACGGATGCGTCGCAAGAGCCACTCACTGATCCCGTAATGTCCACAACTCCGATTGCGCGGTTCCGAGCGGCGTTTGTAAAGCCTGTCGTATCAACCATGTTGCGCGAGAAATTCGCCGACCACGACTTCACAACCGCGCCGATAAGGGTCGTTGTGTCAATCGTGTTCGTGATTGTGACGTTTCCCGCTAGTCCGCTCATTCCTGCCATGTGGTCATCCTCAAGATTGCTTCGAAGCAACAAGCCTGTAGCGAGACTCGACTACGATCGAGTCATCAGCAATCGTAGGCACTCCGCGCGAAGTGCAGAGCGTTGTGATGCTGGCGTAGGACGCATCGCTCGGCGTGATCGAAGCCTTGTGGAGCAGCAGGAATAGAGCGGCTTCGGCGACCATCGCCGTTGCAACGCTCGAAGTCGGCGCGAAAAAGAACGTAAACGACACGTCGCAGGTGTGCATAGTCGTCGCCGCGCTCGACATATACGTTTGCGTCTCCTCGCTTTCGAGCGTGAAGACAAGCAGCGGGCGAGCGGTCGCTTGCGATGCCTCCATCTGGAATATCCGACCGCCGACAAGGTCGTATATCGTTCCAGCGGTCTGCACCGCAACGAGGTGGTTGTAGAGGCTCGTGAGGATGATCTGACTCATGCCTTTTTCATCGCCTTCGCTTTGGCTGCTTTGATTGCTATTGCGACCTGCAGTTGCAGCGTTTCGGGTGCGGTTTCTCGAACCGTCTCAAGCACTGGCTCAACGAACGGGCGCGGAGCCATCTTTGACGTTCCGCCTTCGAGCCACCTCGGGACGCGCTGATCTTCTCGGACGCCAGCAACGAGCGTGGCGAGTCGAATGCGAGAATATTCCTTGTGCGAGTCCATGATTGGCTTCGTTTGCACGCTCCGCAGCAATGTCCCCGTGTCGCTCGCTGGCGGTTCGCCCGCGGCGGATCGGCGGCGGTATGAGCCGCTCCCTTTGCGCCCGCCTCGGTATGAGCGACCGCTGCCAGTGCGCGTCAGCATCTCACGGAGTCCGTCCTGTATCTCGACCATGACGATTTTCAGCCCAGTTTCAAGACCTTTTTTTGCCGCCTTCTGAATGTCTTCGGACGAAAAGTTATGGCTCGCGCTCATGCTTGGCCTTCAATCGTTTCAAGCGTGAGGATTTGGTATGCGAGCGCGTCACCCGCTCCGCGCAGGTCAGGCGTCCGAATGCCGATGACCTCGTAGATTCGTCCGTCGTAAATCAGGCGGTCAGTTGTGAGGATTGTCGAGCCGAGCGAGCAGTACGCCGTAGTCGTTGTCATCAAGCGCACCGCGCCGAATACCGCCGCCTCGCGCGGCGGAGCGGGTTGCAAATACACGACGAACGCGCCCGCACTCGTGTACGCGAGCGTGACCGCGCCGCCCGCGTCAACAGTTGACGTCCTCGTGTACCGAGTCGCCGTCACGCCAAAGCGGAGGATCAAGCCTTCAACGCTCATCGGATTTCGCGCCAGTTGGCGAGCAACTCTTGCATGATTCCGTGCGCCGTGTCGCCAGTCGCCCGCGTGTATGAGTAGTCACCGAGCGATTCGCTAGCAACGCTGATATCGGCGCGACGAGACAAGAAGAGTGAGGAAGCGATGATCTTGCACGCTGAACGAATCTCGACTGGCACGGCAACATATCCAGCCGTGTACTCGATGAGTGTCGAGAGCGGCGGCGAAGGGAACCGCGCGTCTCGACCAGTCGGGAACGGATCGCGCTGAACCGTCACAACGCCAGTACGCGCGTCGAATGTGTATTCGCCGCCAACATTCGCCGCGCTAATCGTCACCGTACCCTCTTTGACGTTTGCCCCTGCGCGAGGATGGAGCAACGCACAGCGCATATCGGTCACGGTTGTTGCGGCAACTCCAGTGAGCGCGTTGATCGCGGCGACCATCGAAGACACGAATGAGTAGGTCGTGTAGTTCAACGAGGTCGTCGTGATGTTTCCACTTGCGTCCGTTCGAGCAATCAGAATGCTCGGAGTGACCGAGCCTTCCGAACCGATCGCTTCGGGATTCACGCTCAGCGTAAGCCTCAGGTCGGTTGCGACTGTCGAGCGAACGGTGAACGCCGAAGCGAATCCCGTGTACACGCCCGAGATATAGCCGACTGGATATTGCCGCAGCGCAATCGCCCGAACATTGTTCCCACCGTACCACTCAACGTACGAGCGCGAAACGATTCGGCGACCGATCCACGCTTCAATCCGTGCGGTCGCCTCATCGATGTAGGCCTCCATGATCGCATCGTCTGTGCTTGTCGTAATGCCGAGGTGCGCCTTGAGTTCGGCGAGTGTGCAGAGCGCGTAGGTTCCAACTGCCATACACGAATCCTATGCAGGGTCGCTCGGAACATTCGGCGCAGTCTCTGCCGCGAGTTTCGGCGACACGTCGCGCCAACTCTCGCGGTTCTTGACGTACCACGGCTTGCCGTCGCGGAGGTATGAGTGAGTCGATTGGTGAAGTGACTGGAGGTTTGGGCCGCACCATGTCGCGACTGTCTCGATATGCCCGATGGTGACCTTCGGCGTTACGCCGATCTTCCATCCAGCGGCGCACGCTTGCTTCCAAAAGTGAATATCGTCATCGACCTTATCGCCCGACCACTCGCCTTGAGCGTTCGGCTTTGCGACGAACCACGGAAGCGGGAGTTTTCGAAGCGAGTCAAGGCGGATCAGAGTGCAACCGAAGTGCATCGACGAGACCTCGAACCATCGCTTCGTGAGGTCTTCGTGATTGATGCGGCGGTTCACGCCGTCCGTTGCCGCAACGCACAGCGGCGAGATTCGTTCTCGACCCGCTTGCAGCGGCGCGATTGCGTCAAGTCCGTCATGCTCGGCAATCTCGCGCAGCGCAACAACGTCCTTCCAATCGAAGAGCGAGTCGTAGTCGATCGCCAACGCCCACTTGATGTCGGGCGACTGGCAGACCTGCTGAAGGATGCGCTGCATTCCTTGCCCATAGAACACGCCGCTTGAGTTCATGACTTCGATGCCGAGTTGCCGCGTGACTTTCAGGCAGCAGAACATTGTGTCCGTCCACGCGAGGCGCGGCATCGTCATCACGCCGCGCATATCGGAGTACCTCGGCGGCGGGAGTTCCGCAATGAGCGGAGCCTTTCGACCTGCAAGGTTGAGCGATATCGGCAAGTCCGAGCAATCGGTTGGCTCGGAGTTTTTCCACGGCTGGACGTCAACGATCCCGACCTCGGCGAAGAGTTGCCGCAACTTCTCGTCCGTCCACAGCGTGTGATGTTGGTCGAACGAATTGACTTGACCGCCCATGATGTACGCCTCGAGCGGGAACGGCTTTTCGTTTGGGTCGTTTCGCGCTGCGTGCGCTTGCGCGAGTTCAAAGATTCGGTCAAGGTCGGGTACGGCGATCCGAAGGATTCCATTCGGCTTCAGTTTCGCGACCCAATGCCGAACGACGTCGAGCAAGTACGGTCGCTCAATGTGTTCGAGAACGTGACTGGCTCGAATCTCGTCGAGCGAATCATCCTCAAACGGCAGGACTGACACGTCGTGATCGTTCGACCAATCCCACGGCGTATACCCATCGAGTCGCGTATGTCCAGAGCCTAGATCGAGTTTCATGCGGCGGATCGTATCAACGAAAAAGCGGCGCATACCTTGCGATATGCGCCGCCTTGATTCCGAATCAGGTCACGTCAACTTGGGTTGACGAGAACGCCAGCGTTGACCGCCGCCGCAGTAATCGGAGTTTGCTCCGATCGATTCAGCGTTGCGGTGACTCCGACTACGCCTGTTGCAGCACCCTGCGTCAGCGTGACGCGGAAGTACCGCTTCTTGCCGCGCAGGTCAACATTGAACACGCCAGCCGCCTTCTCAGCCGCTGCGTTGGTTCCGCCAGTCAACGATGCCGCGGTGAAGTCGGTTCCGACAACGTAGCCAGTCACGTTTGCAAACGCTGTCGCTGCATCCGTGTCTGACTGCTGAATGGCAAGCGTGGTGATGTAGTCGGTTGCGTGTGTCGTCCTAGTGACGACCAGTTGCAACTCCTCATATCCGCGCGCGTCAATTGTCGAACTAACCGCGGTTGCCCCTGCCGTAAGAGAGACTGGCCCGAGCGGCACGAGGCTTTTACTGCCCTGAAGATTCATAGACATGATGTATTCCTTTCCTGCGTGCGCTTACGCGCCCGCCTTGAGTGTGACGATTGAACC